>Ga0247823_10001140_pt1 | contig 22189 bp, 20 predicted proteins | sample 13C_PalmiticAcid_2_FD_192426 | JGI IMG/M metagenome (GOLD analysis project Ga0247823, IMG submission 192426) | Soil microbial communities from agricultural site in Penn Yan, New York, United States - 13C_PalmiticAcid_Day30 | ecosystem: Environmental > Terrestrial > Soil > Agricultural land... | reverse complement strand
TCCTGGAGGCCGAGGGCCTCGTGACCATCGAGCCGAACCGCGGGGCGGTGGTCACCGCGCTGTCGGTGACGGACGTGGCCGCGTCGATCGAGGTGCTGATCGGCCTCGAGACCATGGCGGCCGAGCCGGCCTGCGAGTTCATCACCGACGCAGAGATCGCCGAGGTGGAGAAGCTGCACGCGGACATGGTGCAGGCCCACCACGACGGCGAGCTGATGACCTACTTCGTGCTGAACCAGGCCATCCACCAGCGTGTGGTGGACGCGGCGCGCAACCCCGTGCTGTCGCGCATCTACGCGGCCGAGTGCGCGCGCATCCGGCGCTACCGCTACGCGGGCAACCGCAAGAACGAGCGCTGGCAGGAAGCCGTGCGCGAACACGAGCACATCCTCGACGCGCTGCGCCAGCGTGCGGGCCCGATGTTGCGCGAGATCCTGCGCCAGCACCACCGCAGCGGCTGGGCGGTGTCGCGCAAGGTGCTCGAGCAGGAGCTGGGCGCGGTGGCCGGCGAGACGGCAGGCGAGGCGAAACGCCCCCGGCGGACGAGGTCGGTATCACCGGCCTGACGGCGCCGGACGCCACCAACGACAAGGGCGGCCCGAGGGCCGCCCTTTCACATGGAACGCGAGGTGCGATCAGTCGCGCCCGTGGCCCTTGCCATGGCCGTTGCCCTTGCCGTGGTGGCCCCGGTCGTCGCGGTGGTCATGGCGGTCGTGGCGGTCGTGGCGATCGTGGCGGTCGTCGCGGCGGTCATCGCGCCAGTCGCGGCGATCGTCGATGCGGCGCACCGGCGGGGGACGGTGGAAGTGCTCGCGGTACCAGTCGTCGCGCACGAAGTACACCGGCTGGCCGCAGGCCTGGTAGCGGCCGCAGTAGCGGCCCCAGTTCTTCTGGTGGCCCGGGGGCACGCGCAGGTAGATCGGCGAGCGGTCCACGTACACCGGCGGGCGCTGGATGATCACGGGCTGCGGGTAGATGACCGCGGCCGGCGGCGGGTTGCCGACGTCGATGCGGCCATAGAAGCCCGGCTGGCCGACGCTCACGGACACCCCGACATTGGGACTCGCCATGCTGTGCAGGCTGACTGCGGCCAGGCCCACGGCCATCAGGATTTTCTTCATCATTCGGTTTACTCCTTCGACTTGGTGTCGGGTTCGACACCTCTACAACGAGGTGGGTTCGGTGGGCGATGACACCCTTTCAATCGCTTTCACAATGTGCACAGTCGTCATTCACCGTGCACGTCATCCCGGCGAACGCCGGGACCCTGGGCCGCCTCGCAGCAGACGCACCGGCTCCCGGCCTTCGCCGGGATGACATTCCTGCTAGTCGTAGACGACCGCGGACTTGCCGTGGCTGCCCTCGAGCCAGCGCTCGAGCGCCGCATCCGACGGATAGAACCGCCCCTCGTCACCGAGGTCCAGTTCCCCGGACGCGCCCTCGCGGTGCAGCACGAGGCGCACCGGCAGGCCCTGCGTGACGGAACCTTCCTCCGTCTCGACGCGCCGGCTCGGGTGGTCGCGCAGCACCTCGGCCACCGGCGGCACGCTGCCGTTGACCTCGACGCGCAGGTACTTGCCGAAGCGGCACCGCGCGGTGGGCAGGTCCCACACCTGCTGCACGTTCAGGCGCATGCCGCCCGAGAAGCGGTCGGGCTGCGCCTTGCCGAGGATGATGACGAGTTCGTCGTCCTTCAGCAGGTCCTTGTTCGCGTTGAGCAGCTCCTCGTTGGCCACCGCCTCGATCATCTCGCTCTTGTCGTCGAGCTTGAAGATCGCGACACGGCCGCGCTGGCCGTTGATGACGCGCAGGTCGCCCACGATGCCGGCGAGCACCTGCGGCTCGCGCGTGTCGATCAGGTCGGCGATCTCGCGGCGCGCGAACTTGCGCACCTCGGCGCCGCTCTGGTCGAACAGGTGGCCCGACAGGTAGAAGCCGAGCGCGATCTTCTCGAGGCTCAGCCGCTCCTTGATGCTCCACGGCTTGGCCGCGACCAGATCGGGTTCGGTGGTGGACGCGCCGTGCGAATCACCGAAGTCGAACAGCCCGCCCTGGTCCGCGTGCGCGGCCTGCGTGTCGGCGTATTCGAATGCGAGTCCGATGCTCGCGACGACTTCGGAGCGCTCCGGGTGCAGCAGGTCGAACGCGCCGGCCTTGATGAGCGCCTCGACGGTGCGCTTGTTGATGCGGCTGCGGTCCACGCGCGCGGCGAAGTCGAAGATGCTCTTGAACGGGCCGCCTTCGGCACGCGCCTCGATGATGGCCTCGACCGCGCTCTGGCCCGTGCCCTTCACAGCGCCGAGGCCGTAGCGCACCACCTTGTCGGCCACCGGTTCGAAGCGGTAGTTGCAGGTGTTGATGTTCGGCGGCTCGAACGTCAGGCCGAGCTTGACGGCGTCGTCGTGGAAGATCTTGAGCTTGTCGGTGTCGTCGAGCGCGACGCTCATGTTGGCCGCGGTGAATTCGGCGAGGTAGTGCGCCTTCAGGTACGCGGTGTGGTACGCGAGCAGCGCGTAGGCCGCGGCGTGCGACTTGTTGAAGCCGTAGCCCGCGAACTTCTCCATCAGGTCGAAGATCTCGTTGGCCTTGGGCTCCTCGATGCCCTGCTTGCCCGCGCCCTCGGCGAACGTGGCGCGGTGCGCCACCATCTCCTCGAGCTTCTTCTTGCCCATCGCGCGGCGCAGCAGGTCGGCGCCGCCGAGCGAGTAGCCCCCGACGATCTGGGCCACCTGCATCACCTGCTCCTGGTAGACCATGATGCCGTAGGTCTCCTCCAGCACCGACTTCATCAGCGGGTGCGGGTACTCGACCTCCTCGCGCCCGTGCTTGCGCGCGCAGAAGCTCGGGATCAGGTCCATCGGGCCCGGGCGGTACAGCGCCACCAGGGCGATGATGTCCTCGAACACGCTCGGCTTCGCGTCCTTCAGCATGCGCTGCATGCCGGACGATTCCAGCTGGAACACGGCGACGGTCTTGCCCTCGCTCATCAGCTGGTACGACGCGCGGTCGTTCAGCGGGATGTTCTCGAACGCGAAGTTCTCCTGCTTCGGGCGGCGCGCACGGATGTAGTCCTTCGCGAGCTCGAGGATGGTCAGCGTGGCGAGGCCCAGGAAGTCGAACTTCACGAGGCCGATGGCCTCCACGTCGTCCTTGTCGTACTGGCTCACGGCGCTGTCGCTGCCGGGCTGCATGTAGAGCGGGCAGAAGTCGGTGATCTTGCCCGGGGCGATCAGCACGCCCCCGGCGTGCATGCCGATGTTGCGCACCATGCCTTCGACCCGCTCGGCCAGCGCCAGCAGTTCGGCGACCTCTTCCTCGTTCTTCTCGCGCTGCTCGATCTCGGGCGCCTCGACGCGTGCGTAGATGATGCCGGGGTCGGGCTTGTCGCCGGGGCGCTTGAGCGTCACGGTCTTGCCCGGCGGTGCCGGCACGAGCTTCGCCACGCCGTCGACGTGGCCGTAGCCCATGCCGAGCACACGGCCCACGTCCCGCAGCGCGGCCTTCGCCGCCATGGTGCCGAACGTGGCGATCTGGCTGACGGCCTCGCGGCCGTACTTGTCCTTCACGTAGTCGATGACGCGGTCGCGGTTGCCCTGGCAGAAGTCGATGTCGAAGTCGGGCATCGACACCCGCTCCGGGTTCAGGAACCGTTCGAACAGCAGGTTGTAGCGCAGCGGATCCAGGTCGGTGATCTTGAGCGCGTAGGCCACGAGCGAACCGGCGCCGGAACCCCGGCCCGGCCCGACGGGGCAGCCGTGGCTCTTCGCCCAGATGATGAAGTCCGCCACGATCAGGAAGTAGCCGGGGAAGCCCATCTTCAGGATCGTGTTGATCTCGAAGTCGAGGCGCTCCACGTAGCGCGGGTTCTCGGCCTCGCGTTTGGCGGGGTCCGGGAACAGGTGGATCATCCGTTCCTTCAGGCCCTCATGCGAGACGTAGCGGAAGTATTCCTCCGGCTCCATCAGGCGCCCCTCGACCTCGGGCACGGGGAAGTCCGGCAGGCGCGGCTTGCCGAGCACGAGCGTCAGGCTGCAGCGCTTCGCGATCTCGACGGTGTTGCGCACCGCGCTCGGCAGGTCGGCGAACAACGCCTCCATCTCGGCCTGCGTCTTGAAGTGCTGGTCGCGCGTGAACTTCTTGACGCGGCGCGGGTTCGTGAGCGTCTCGCCCTCGGCGATGCAGGTGCGCGCCTCGTGGGCCTCGAAGTCTTCCAGGGTCTGGAACTGCAGCGGGTGCGTGGCCACCACCGGCAGGTTGAGCTCGGCCGCCAGCGGCACCGCGGCACGCACGTGCGGCTCGTGGCCCGGCAGGCCGGCGCGCTGCAGCTCGATGTAGAAGCGCTGCGGGAACAGGTCGGCCAGACGCCGGGCGATGGCCTTCGCACGGTCGGTGTCGTTCGCGAGCAGGGCCTGGCCCACGGCGCCGAGGTCGGCGCCGGACAGCACGATCAGGTCGCTGCCGAGCGCGGCGAGCGACTCCCAGCGCACCCAGGCGCGGCCCTGCTGCACGTCGTGGATCCAGGCACGCGACAGGATCTCGCAGAGGTTCAGGTAGCCGTTGCGGTTCTGCGCGAGCAGCAGCAGCCGGCTCGGCATCTTCTCGCCGGCGGCGGTGTCGGGCTCGAGCCAGACGTCGGCGCCCAGCACGGGCTTGACACCCGCCTTGCGGGCTTCCTTGTAGAACTTGACCCCGCCGAAGAGGTTGGAGAGGTCGGTGATCGCGAGGGCGGCCTGGCCGTCGGAGGCCGCGGCGTCGACGAGTTCGTCGATGCGCAGGGTGCCGTCGACGACGGAGAATTCGGTGTGGGAACGGAGGTGAACAAACGCCATCTCGACATTCTAGGAGCCCGGGTTCCGTAAAATGCCGCGGGTGGAACCGAACCTGCCCCCCGTCCTCAACATCTCGTCGTACCTGTTCGTGCCGCTCACGGACACGCAGGCGCTCCGCGAGAGCGTCCGCTCACAAGCCGAAGCCCGTTCGCTCAAGGGCACGGTGCTGATCGCCGAGGAGGGCATCAACCTCTTCCTCGCCGGCGCCCCCGTCGACGTGCGCGCGTTCGTGGGCGAACTGCGCACCGATCCGCGCTTCGCCCCGCTCGAACCGAAGGAAAGCTGGTCGGACACCGTGCCCTTCGGCAAGCTGCTGGTGAAGGTCAAGCGCGAGATCATCCGCATGAACCACCCGCATGTGAGGCCCTCGTCGGGCCGCGCGCCGTCGGTCGACGCCCGCACGCTGTCGCGCTGGCTCGACACCGGTGTGGACGACACGGGCCGCCCGGTCGTGATGCTCGACACCCGCAACGCCTTCGAGGTGGACCACGGCCGCTTCGCCAACGCCATCGACTGGCGCATCACGAAGTTCACCGAGTTCCCCGAGGCCGTGCGCGCGAATGCCGCGAGCCTCGAGGGCAAGACCGTGGTGAGCTACTGCACCGGTGGCATCCGCTGCGAGAAGGCGGCGCTGTTCATGGCCGAGGCGGGCGTGCAGAACGTGCTGCAGCTGGAAGGCGGCATCCTCAAGTACTTCGAGGAAGCGGGTGGCGCCCACTACGAGGGCGGCTGTTTCGTGTTCGACGAACGGGAGGCCGTCGCGTCCGACCTCTCCGTGGTCGAGGGCTGATCAGGAGTTGAGCACGTCCAGCACCTCGGAGCGGAACTCCCGGGTGAACAGGATGTAGATCACGCCGGCCGTGGCCACCATGAACACCACCGGCGAGAAGAACCAGCCCACCGCGGCGAACGAGAAGTAGTAGGCGCGCAACCCGTCGTTGAAGGTCTCCGCCGCGAGGCCCACCATGCGCCCGGCCTTGTTGGCGAACGCCTCGCGCGACAGCCCCTGCGATTCGAACTGCTCGGCCTCGGGCGCCGCCGCCACGAGCAATGCGCCGAAGGTGTACTGGCGCATCGACCACGTGAAGCGGAAGAACGCGTAGACGAACACCACCAGCAGCAGGATCACCTTCAGGTCGAAGAGCAGCACCGAGCTGTTGTTGGACGCCGCGAACGGCAGGTCGCGCACGAGCTCGTTCGCCTTCTCGCTCGTGCCCAGCACGGCCAGCAGGCCGCCGATGATCAGCACGGTGGTGGAGGCGAAGAACGACGGGCTCGTGGAGAGGTTCTGGATCACGGTGCCGTCGAGCACCCGCACGGCGCGGTAGGTGGTCTGCAGCATCCACTGGCTGCGCACGCGGTTGGTGGCGCCGAGGATGGACGGCCGCGTCAGCGACCGGTCGCGCGCGAACCACGCGTAGCCGGACCAGCCGCCGAAGAAGACGACGATGGCGGCCCAGTCGGTCCAGGGCAGCAGTTCCAGCACTTTCAGCACGACGTTCATGGGCGTGACTGTAGCAAGGTGAAAAGTTCCTTCGACGGCGAACCCGAGCGTGCAATTTGACACATTGAACCCCCACCCGGGGGTGCCCGCCGGCCTCCCCCTGCGCCGAGCCCCGGCCTAAACTGCCCCGGTTCGCGAAATGGGCGCGCGGACCTGCGACACACAACAAGCGCCTGAAGACAATCTACGAGGGAGTTAGACCATGCAAGAGATCTACGCGGGCGGCCCGAACGGTGCCGGCGCCGGCACCAGCCGCATCGACTTCATCCGCAAGACCTACACGAACCTCGCCGGCGCCATGCTCGCCTTCGTGGCGCTGTCGATGGTGCTGCACATGGCCGGCTTCGGCTTCGGCATGCTCAAGGTGATCGGCAGCGCCAAGTTCATGTGGCTCGCGTTCATGGGCGGCTTCATGGTGGTGGGCTGGCTCGCCACGAGCCTCGCCGACAACGCCGAGAGCAACCAGAAGCAGCTGATGGGCCTCGGCATCTACGTCGTCGCCGAAGCCGTGATGTTCTCGCCGCTGTTCGCGCTGGCCTCCAAGGTCGCCCCGGGCGCCATCGGCGCCGCCGCGTTCATCACGCTGCTGCTCGTGGCCGCCCTCACCTGGACGGCGTTCACGGTCAAGACCAACTTCTCGTTCCTCGGCGGTTTCCTGCGCGTGGGCGGCCTCGTGGCCCTCGGCGCCATCATCGTCAGCATGATCTTCGGCTTCTCGCTCGGCATCTGGTTCTCGGCCCTGATGGTGCTGTTCGCCGGCGCCTGCGTGCTGTACGACACCTCGAAGATCATCCACGAGTACCCGACGGACCGCCCGGCCGGTGCCGCGCTGCACCTGTTCGCGTCGATCGCGCTGATGCTCTGGTACGTCCTTCGCATCCTGATCTCGCTCGCATCCTCGGACGACTGAAACATCGGCCCCCCAGTCGGCTGGCGCCTCCTGCCCCCAGGGGGCGCCACGGGTCGCCCGGGAAACCCGGGCTCGCGTGTGGCTTGATCTGCGGCTTCGCTTCGCTCGCCTTCCGCGTTCGCGTCCACGCTTCGGGGCGTCGCTTCGCTCGCCCTCTTTCGCTCCCGCTTCCAGCCGGAGCCCACCTTACTCATCTTCCACATGTTCGCCAAACTCAAGAGCACCCTGCTCCCCCCCGCCCTCGTCGTCATCGGCCTCGGCCTCGCCTACGGCGGCTTCAGCGAAGGCCGTGACTTCAAGGCCATCGCCGACCACGGCAAGACCGTCGAAGCCACGCTCGACCAGGTCACCTGGAAGGAAAAGGCCGTGTCGGGCCGCGAGAAGGGATTCAAGCTCGAAGTGCACTTCGAGACCGAGGCGAAGCAGCCCGTGAAGACCACGATCAGCGTGTCGAAGGACGTGGGCCAGCGCTACCGCGACGGCAACGGCGACAAGGTGCAGGTGAAGTACCTGCCCGAGTCGCCGAACACCGTGATCCTTGCGGACGCGAAGGACGAGTCCGGCGTCATGATGGCCGCCGGCGGTGCGCTGGCGCTCATCGGCGCGGGCATCTTCGTGTACCGCCGCCGCAAGGCGTCGGCGGAAGCCGGAGAACCCGCAGCGGCGTGAGCCACCGCGGGTCCGACGGTCAGGCCGCCAGGTCGAACACGATCACCTCGGCGTCCTGGCCGCTGGCCAGCACCAGGCGCTCCTCGCCGCGCAGCGTCACCGCGTCGCCGCCGTCGAGCGCCTGCCCGTTCACCTCGAGCTTGCCGCGCACGAGGTGCACGTAGGTGACGCGGCCGGTGTCGAGCGGCAGCTCCGCCGTCTCGCCGCCGTCGAACAGCCCGGCGTACATCGACGCGTTCGCGTGGATGGTCACCGAGTCGTTCCGCCCGTCGCGGCTCGCGACGAGCCGCAGCCGGCCGCGCTTGTCGGCCTCCTCGAAGTGCTTCTGCTCGTAGCCCGGCGCGATGTCGCGTTCGTCGGGCAGGAGCCAGATCTGCAGGAAGTGCGTCTCCTGCTGCGGCGCCTGGTTGAACTCGCTGTGGCGGATGCCGCTGCCCGCGCTCATGCGCTGCACGTCGCCAGGGACGATCTGGGCGCCGTTGCCCAGGCTGTCCTTGTGGCCCAGCACCCCCGACAGCACGTACGACACGATCTCCATGTCGCGGTGGCCGTGCGTGCCGAAGCCGGTGCCCGGGGCGATGCGGTCTTCGTTGATCACGCGCAGGTTGCCCACGCCCATGTGGCGGGGATCGTGGTACTCGGCGAACGAGAAGCTGTGGAAGGACTTGAGCCAGCCGTGGTCGGCATGGCCGCGATCGGAGGACTTGCGAAGGGTGATCATGGTGCGGCTCCTTGTGGGGTGTTGCTGTCGATGTGTTCACTGTAGGAGCGGCCACCCCTCCCATCGTGGGCAGGCGTTGAAGCATCCGTTCAAATAAGATGAACGCCTCTTCCCGCCCCGTCCCCGCGCCACCATGCCCACCGCCCGCAACGTCCTGACCCCCGAAGCGCTGTCGATGATGGAGGTCATCGCCCGCACCGGGAGCTTCGCCGCCGCCGCGCGCGAGCTGGGCAAGGTGCCCTCCGCCCTCACCTACAGCGTGCGCCAGCTGGAAGACGCCCTCGACGTGCTGCTGTTCGACCGCGGCTCGCGCCAGGCGAAGTTCACCGCCGCCGGCGAGGAACTGCTCAACGAGGGCCTGCGCCTGCTGGAACAGATGGAGGCGGTGGCCAGCCGCGTCAAGCGCGTGGCCACCGGCTGGGAGACCCAGCTCACCATCGCGGTCGACGGCGTGATGTCGCGCCTGACCATGTTCGAGCTGTGCGAGGCCTTCTACGCGCTGCAGCCCGAAGGGTCGACGGGCGGCCCGGGCACCCGCCTGCGCCTGCGCACCGAGGTGCTGGCCGGCACGTGGGAAGCGCTGGTGCGCGGCCACGCCGACCTCGCCATCGGCGTGGGCACCGACCGCACGCTGCCCGCCGGCATCCAGATGCTGCCCATCGGCCACATGCCCTTCGTGTTCGCCGTCGCGCCGCACCATCCGCTCGCGGCCATCGAGGGGGTCATCACCGACAACGACCTGCTGCGCCACCGCGCCGTGGCCGTGGCCGACTCGGCCCAGCACCTCGCCCCGCTGACCGTGAACCTGCTGCCCGGCCAGGACGTGCTGACAGTGGCCAGCATGCAGGCCAAGATCGAGGCGCAGATCCGCTGCATGGGCTGCGGTTTCCTGCCCGAACCGCTGGCGCGTGAACACCTCGCCGCCGGCCGCCTCGTCGCGAAGGCCGTGCAGCGCCCGGCGCCCGAGGCCCGCATGGGCTACGCCTGGCGCGCGACCCCGGCCAACGGCCCGCGCCGCACCGGGCTCGGCGAGGCGCTCAAGTGGTGGCTCAAGCAGCTCGAGAGTCCCGCCACGCGCACCGCGCTCATCGAACGGCACTGCGGGCTGCTGCAGCAGGGTCTCGACTGAGTGACCTACCGCGGCCGCTTCGCCCCGTCCCCCACGGGTCCGCTGCACGCCGGCTCGATGGTGGCCGCGCTCGCGAGCTGGCTCGACGCCCGCGCACACGGCGGCACGTGGCTCGTGCGCATCGAGGACGTGGACACGCCCCGCTGCGTGCCCGGCGCCGACCGCATCATCCTGGACCAGCTCGCCGCCTGCGGCCTCGTGCCCGACGAACCGCCGGTGTGGCAGTCCGCGCGCGGTCCGCTGTACCAGCAGGCCCTCGACACGCTGCTGGCCGCCGGCCTCGCGTACCCGTGCGGCTGCACCCGCAGCGACATCGCCCGCGCCCTCGCCGCATCGGGCGCCTCGAAGGCGCGTCACGGCGAACTCGTCTACCCCGGCACCTGCCGCACCGGCCTGCACGGCAAACCGCCGCGCGCGGTGCGGGTGCGCGCCGACGGCCCGGTCATCCACTGGAACGACCGTCGCCTCGGCCCGCAGGAACAGCATGTGGCCGAGGCCGTGGGCGACTTCGTGCTGCACCGCGCCGACGGCCTGTGGGCCTACCAGCTGGCCGTGGTGGTGGACGACCACCTGCAGGGCATCACCGACGTCGTGCGCGGCGAGGACCTGGCGGACAACACGCCCCGGCAGATCCTGCTGCAGCACGCGCTGGGGTACACGACCCCCGGCTACCTGCACACGCCGCTCGTGCGCGATGCGGCGGGCGAGAAGCTGTCGAAGCAGACCGGCGCCTTGGCGGTCGACGTGACGGATCCGCTCGGCGTGCTGAAGGCGGCCGGTGAACCGCTGGGCATCGCTGTGGACAGGGCCACGGTGGGCGACTGGCTGGCGGGCGCGGTGAGGGCCTGGCGCGCCTAGTCGCCGCCGCCGCCACCTCCGCAACCTCCCCCGCCACAGCCGCTGCTGTCGCCGCTGCTGCCACCGCTGTCGTCGCTCGCGGACCCGCTGCTGTCTGCACCCGCATCGCTGCCGCCGGAACGCGTGTCCCCGAACCCGTCGGTGCCACCATCGTGGCTCGCGCTGGAGAACTCCCCGCCGCAATGGATCACCGTGGCACCGTCGCGGCTCAGGCCGCTGCAGTCGGCCACGTAGACGTGCCCGCCGGCCACCTTCAGCTTCGCGTCGATGGCGAACAGCAGCGGCAGCCGCGAGGGCTGGCGCGGGTTGATGTTCTCGTCGCGGCACGCGAACCAGAAGCAGCGCCGCAGCCCGGCGTTGCTCTGCCGCGCGGCGCCACGGCCGAGCGTCACCGCCGGCGTGTGGTGCATGAAGCGGCCGAAGGCCTTGCGGCAGAACACCTCGTAGTTGCGCGTGTGCAGGATGAACTCGTGCCAGAGCTCGTCGGCGATCTGCGACGGCATCGAGACGTACTTGCGCCCGCTGTGCAGGTGGGCCAGGAAGAACTGCCGCAGCGCATGGGCCACGAGTTGGCAGTCCTTGAGCGACAGGTCGGCATGGCGTTCGCGCAGCGGCGCGAAGAGGCCGTGGGGGAACTCGAACGAGCGGATCCAGGCCTCGCGGCGCAGCGCCTGCTGGCGCCGCCACATCACCAGCAGGGCGAGGCTCGCCGCGATCAGCAGCACGGTCAGCAGGATCTTCATCGGAGGGCGGCCTCGGGCCGGCAGTGGCAACAGGCGGGATCATGCAACACGGCGGTATGCTCCGGTCCCATGTTCCCCGTCGTCCCCCACCTGGTCGCCCACATCCGCCTCGCCGCCGCGTTCGCGGTGGGCCTCGCGGCGGCCGTCCTGACTCCCGGCGACCCCGTGAACCGCGCCCTCGTCGGCTGGAACGTGGCGGCGTGGCTCTACCTCGCCCAGGTGGCCTGGGCGATGTTCCACGCCGACCACGCCCACGTGAAACGGGTGGCGGAAGCGCAGGCGGAAAGCATCGTCGTCGTGCTGATGATCGTGCTCGTCGGCGCACTGGCGAGCCTGGCCGGCACGGTGCTGCAGTTGTCTGCGGCGAAGGGCCACGAGGCCGGTTCGCTCGGCCGCGTGGCGCTGGCGGTGCTCACGGTGATCGGATCCTGGCTGCTGGTGCCCACGCTGTTCACGCTCGCCTACGCCAGCCGGTTCTACGAAAGCGGCGAAGGCGGCGGCCTCGGCTTCCCCGAAGGCAAGGACTACCGGCCGCACTACGCCGATTTTCTCTACGTCGCGTTCACCATCGCGGTGGCCTCGCAGACGTCCGACGTGCTCATTTCGAACGCCGCGATGCGCCGCCTCGTGCTGCTGCAGTCGGTGGTGTCCTTCGGGTTCAACACCGCCGTGCTCGCCTTCACCATCAACCTCGCGGCCGGGATGGTATGACTCAGTACAGCGTCTCCACCTCGCAGGCGAGCCGGTAGCCCGCGCCGCGTTCGGTGATGATCAGCAGCGGGTGGGCCGGGTCGGCCTCCACCTTCATGCGCAGGCGCCGCACCTGCACGTCCACCGTGCGGTCGTACACCTCGGCCTCGTGCAGCCGCGACATCGACAGCAGCTGGTCGCGTGTCAGCACCCGCTGCGGCGCCCGGCACAGCGCGTTGAGCAGGCTGAACTCGCCGTTCGACAGCTCCACCGCCTCGCCGCCCGGCGACACCAGGCGGCGCGTGCGCAGGTTCAGTTCCCACCCGGCGAAGCGGAAGGCACGGCGGCTCGCGTCGCGTTCGGGCAGCGTGGCCTGCACGCGGTAGCGGCGCAACACCGCACGCACGCGGGCCAGCAGCTCGCGCGGGCTGAAGGGTTTGGTGACGTAGTCGTCGGCGCCGAGCTCGAGGCCCATCACGCGGTCGGCCTCCTCGTCGCGGCCGGTCAGCAGCACGATGGGCACGGTGGCGCGCTCGCGCAGCTGGCGGGCGAGCTGCATGCCGTCCTCGCCCGGCAGCTTCAGGTCGAGCAGCACCAGGTCGATGGCCTCGCGGTCCACCAGCGCGAAGAGTTCGCGGCCCGACGCGGCCGTGGTGACCCGCAGCTCGTTCTTGCCCAGGTACTCCGCGACCAGATCGCGGATACTGGGGTCGTCGTCGATCACGAGGATGTGCGGTGCGGTGGAGTCGGTCATGAAATGCGGAACCTGTCGCGGGGATCGTAGCGCATGACCCCTGCGCCGCCGGTTCGTTCCTTCGCGCCACGCTGGTGGCTCGCCGCGCTCGCGGGTGTGTGCGTCTTCGCGCTGGTGGCCTCCGCCGCGCTCTGGCGGCTGCACCGCGACACGCTCGACGCGCAGGCGCGCGAGCTGAACCTGCTGTCGCTCGCGCTGGCCGACGAACTCACGCGCGGGCTCGAAGGCGCCGAGGAGGGCCTGCGGGCCGTGCGCGCCGGCTGGAACGCCGGGCGCCTCGCGCCGTCGGGTCCCGACACCGAACGGTCGCTGCGCGTGCGCGCGGAGCTGATGCCGCTGGTGCAGTCGCTGTGGATGCTCGACACCGAGGGCCGGCTGCTCGCCGCCTCGGACCCGTCGCCACCGCCCGCGCTCGACACCTTCGCACCCGCCCTCGCCGCCCTGCCCGCCGACGGCACGGCGGTGAGCATGCCGTTCGGCGCCCCGCCTCTCGTCGCGCTGGCCGTGCGCGTGCCGTCGCACGGCTGGGTCGTCGCGTCGATGCCGACGACGGCGCTGCTCGGCGCCTTCACGGCCACATCCGCGGCGGCCGACGCCCGCATGGCGGTGGTCCGCGGGGACGGGACGGTGCTGGCCGGCGAGAGCCCGTCCGCCGGACCCGGCCGGCTCGAACAGCGCCGCCACGTCGAGCGATTCGGGCTCGACCTGCTGCTCTCGCGCGACACCACCGCGGCCCTCGCGGGGTGGCGGGAGTCCGCGCAGCTGGCCGCGGCCGCCGCGGTGCTGCTGGGCATCGTGCTCGCGCTGTCGTGGCGCGTCGTGCAGCGCGCCGACCGCCGCCGCGCCGAGGCGCAGCAGGCGCTGCAGCTGCAGCGCGCCCGCGCGAGCAAGCTCGAGTCGCTCGGCACGATGGCCGGTGGCGTGGCCCACGACTTCAACAACGTCCTGGCCGCCATCGTCGGCTTCGGCGAGATGGCGCAGGACGCCGCACCGGCGGGCAGCGACCAGGCCCGCCACCTCGACAAGGTGCTGCAGGCCGCAGCGCGCGGGCAGTCGCTCGTCGCGCGCATCCTCGCGTTCAGCCGCGGTGGCGCGCGCGCCTCCACGGTGTTCGTGCTGCAGCCGGTGGTGGAGGAAGTGCTTGCGCTGCTGGCGGGCTCGCTGCGGCCCGGCGTGGTGCTCGAGACCGACCTCGAGGCGGCCGACGCCCGCGTGCGCGGCGACGCCACCCGGGTGTTCGAGGCCGTGATGAACCTGTGCACGAATGCGATGCAGGCGATGCCCGACGGCGGCACCCTCGCCGTGCGGCTCGTGCGGCGGCGCACCACCGGATCCACCGTGCTGTCGCACGCCTCGCTGCCGGCCGGTGACTACCTCGCGCTGTCGGTGGACGACAGCGGCGCGGGCATTCCGCCCGACGTGATGGAGCGGCTTTTCGAACCCTTCTTCACCACCCGCGCCGAGGGCGGCGGCACGGGCCTCGGGCTCGCGGTGGTGCACGGTGTGGTGTCCGAGTTCGGTGGTGCGGTGGACGTGCGGAGCGCACCGGGCCGCGGCGCGCGGTTCACGCTGTACCTGCCGGAAAGCACCGACGAGGCCGAGCCGTCGCACGAAAGCCGCCGGCCAGCGCGCCGCGGGGCCGGTGAAAGCGTGCTGGTGGTGGACGACGAACCGGCACTGGTCGAGATGATGACCGGCCTGCTGGCCGGCCTCGGCTACGCGCCGACCGGCTTCACCGACCCCCTCGCCGCGCTGGAGGCGGTGAAGGCGGCGCCCGGCACGTTCGCCGCGGTGGTGTCGGACGAGGTGATGCCCGGGATGAGCGGCACCGAACTGGCCGCCGCGGCCAACGAGGCCGACCCCGGCCTGCCGGTGCTGCTGGTGAGCGGACACGGCGGCGCGCTGCTCGCGCAGCGGGCCGCCGAAGCGGGCGTGTCCCGCGTGCTCGGCAAGCCCTTGCGGCGTGCCGAACTCGCGGAGGCCCTGTCGGACTTGATCGGCTAGGAATCGCCGGGCCGCCCCAAGATGCCTCGCTCCCCTCGGGGGGCGGGCAGGCCGCAGGCCGGCCCCCTTGGGGCCTCATTCGACTCAGTCGATCTCGTCGAGCTGTTCGCTGACGGCGGCCACGCGGCCGTCGGCGCCGAAGTCCACGAGGAAGTTCGCGGCCCCGTCACCCACCTGCGGCGCCGTGTAGCGCCAGGTGGAGCCCTCTTCGCTCGCGAAATGGAAGACACGCTCGGGCTGGCCGATCGTGCTCTTCACCTCCGCCTTCGTCATGCCCGGATGGACGGCCGTTTCCTGCGTGGCCGTGACGCTGATGCCAGGGGCCGCCTGGGCGGCAGCGGCCACCGCCACGAGGGCGGCGGTCGCGAGGAGCTTGCGGGTCGTGTTCATGGAATTCCTTTCGAGGTCGTCTCGGGAGCGCGGCGCCGGACCGTCCTGGTCCGTCCACCTCCCGCACGGCGATCGTCGGCCGCCTGCGTTGACGGTTCATTGCGGCCCGGCATCGCCTTCATTGCAAACGTCATCGACGCCTCATTGCAGATGCAACACGGCCACGCCGTTTCCGACACACGGCCTCCCGGCCCGGCGACCACGATGCAGCCATGCACCGAGCCCGGTGCCTCACCGAAGGAAACAGACCATGAAGTTCATTCCGTTCAAGCCTGCCCTCGTCGCCGCCCTGCTCGCCGCCGGACTCGGCAGCACCGTCGCCCATGCCGAACCGTTCTATGCCGGCGCGAACCTCGGCGCCCCGCGCTACGAGGATGGCATCCAGGGCAGCACCGGCCACGGCGACGGCGTGTCGGGCAAGGTGTTCGGCGGCTACCAGGTGACCCCGAACATCGCCTTCGAGGCGGGCTACGCGGACCTCGGCCGGGTGGGCGACGACGCCGGCCACGTGAAGGCCCGCGGCGAATACCTCGACGCCGTCGGCCTCGCCCCCATCACCGACCAATGGACGCTGCTCGGCCGCCTGGGCGTGGCCCACATCGACGTCGACACCCCGCACGGCGACACGAGCGGCAATGGCCTGAAGCTCGGCGCCGGCGCCCAGTACGCGCTGACCCGCGACGTGTCGCTGCGCGGCGAGTGGGAGCGCTACCGCCCCGACGTCTTCGGCGACAAGCCGAACATCGATCAGTACACCGTCGGCGTGCGCTACGGCTTCTGATCGTCCACCCCAAAGGAGTCCGCCTCATGTACGCCAGCCACCACCCCACCCCGGCCCGCCTGCTGATCCACGCCCACGACGACCACCCGCCGGGCCGCCACGCCGACTCACCGCTGCAGCGCCTGCTCGCGCTGTACCCGGCGAGCAACCGCTCGACCCGCCGCGAACCGCTGCGCCTGCTGATCGACACGCTCGAAGGCGAGACCGTGCTGGCCGTCGACGACGCCGGTCCGCTGGTCGACGTCTCGCTGCCGCCCGGCACGTACCACGTGACGGCACACCTCGGCGACTCGCACCGGGGCTACACGATGCGCCTGGACCAGGGGGCGTCGTTCGACCTGCACCTGCGGCTGGCGAAGCCCGACGCCTAGTCGAGCGCGGCCTGCTGGAGCACCCTCGCCCAGGGGCGCAGCCGGCGGGCCTCGCGGGCGGCGGGGCCTCGGTCCAGTCCCGCCCAGAGCCCGGCCTCGTTGAAGCTCAGGCGGATCTGCAGGTCGGGCCGCCGCGACAGCGGGCGCACCTCGTCGAGCACGCTGTCGAGCACGGCCGCGGTGCCGATGGGCTCGCCCTCTTCCGGCAACAAGACGAGCGCCATGTGCGGCTTCCAGACGTCACCCGCCCCCACCTGCAGGCGGCCGTAGACGATGCGCAGGCGCGCGGCCGGCACCCCCGCCCGTACCAGGGCGAAATACTTGGCGATGGCGAAGTCCTCGCAGTCGCCTGCGCCCCGGGCCGCAAGTTCGGCCGGCGTGGTCCACTGGTCGGCGGTGTCGGGGAGATGGACCGCCTGGCGGTTGAAGCCCGCGTTGAGCTCGTCGAACCGCGAGAACCCGGAGTCCTGCGGATCGGCCAGCACAGGTTCAGCCGCCAGCCCGGCGCACAGGACGGCGAGACACGGCGCGCGGTGGCGCAGCGGAGCGAGCGGCATGGGAACCTCGCACGGGCGGAGGCTCCGGTGTACGGCAACCCCCCGGGCGGGTCAAGCCGACGCTGGCAGCAGGGTCAAGCCGTGCGCTTGCGGGCCGTCACCTCGATCTCGATGCGCATGCGCGGATCGACGAGGCCGGCCGAGATCATCGTGGCCGCGGGGCGCACGTCACCCAGGTACTTGCGCATCACCGGCCAGCACGACGGGAATTCCGACGCCACGGGCAGCACGTAGTTCACGCGCACGATGTCCTGCAGGGTGGCCCCGGCCTGTTCCAGCGCGGCCTGGATGTTCCTGAAGCACTGCTCCGCCTGGTCGACCACGCCGTCGGCGATCGTCATCGTGGAATAGTCGAAGCCGGTGGTTCCGGACACGAAGACCCATTCGCCGTCGACGACGGCCCGGGAATAGGCCATGTCCTGTTCGAAGGTCGATCCGGAGGAGATCAGTTGGCGTGGCATGAAACTGGTGAATCTGCTGGAAAACCGGGATGATGGCACACCCTCCCGCGGCCCGGTATCGATACCGGTTCAGGGCACCGTGATGCGGGGTTTTGACGTGCGTGTCGCCTGACAACGACAAACCCGTGCGCCAACCGGAGTAATCTTCGCCCCGTTGAACGTACGTCCATTTCTGTATCCAAGACGCCCATGTCCGCGAAACCGACCGCCAACGCTGCCTTTGCCCCCCGCAAACCCCGACTGACGCTGAAGGACGTGGCGGCCGCGCTGGACGTCAGCCGCACCACGGTGTCGAACGCGTTCAACCGTCCCGAACAGCTGTCCGAGGCCCTGCGCGCGGACATCCTCGCCAAGGCCCGCGAACTGGGCTACTTCGGCCCCGACCCCGCCGCCCGCGCGCTGCGCAGCCGCGAGATCCGCCAGGTCGCCGTCGTCTTCCACCACGACCTGAGCTTCGCGCTGGCCGACCCCCTGAGCATCGAGTTCCTCCGCGGCGTGGCCCAGGAGCTGGACGCACGGGGCATGACGATGCAGCTGATCCCGAAGATGGGCCGCACCGTGTCCCTCGCCTACGCCTTCCAGACCACGGCCGACGCGCTCGTGGTCTATGCCGAGGTCGACGCCGACCTGGCCCCCGAGGTCAAGGCCTTCAGCAAGCCCATCGTGCTGGTCGACACCGGGGTCACCGGCGTGCCGTCGGTGCGCATGGACGACCGCGCCGGCGCCGCGGCGGCCATGGACCACGCGCTCAAGGGCAACCCCGACCGCGTGCTGGTGCTCTCGTTCACGCTCGACGAGCGCCAGCGCAAGCACCGCCTCGACCTCAAGTCGCCCCGCAGCGGGTCGGTCACCATGGAACGCAGCCACGGCTACGTGGGCGCGGCCCACAAGGCCGGCTTCGATCTCGACCGCATCGACTGGCTGGAGATGGACGACAACAAGCCGGCCGACGAGATCGGCCGCATCACCGAGTACCTGAAGCAGCTGCCCGCGCGCACGAAACTCGCGGTGCTGGGCATGGCCGACACCATGGCCCTCGTGGGCGTCGAGGCCCTGCGCGGCAACCGCCGCCTCGACGTCACCTCCATCGTCGGCTTCGACGACATCCCCGCGGCGGCGGCGGCCGGCCTCACCACGATGCGCCAGGACGGCGCCCTGAAGGGCCGCCTGGCGGTGCGCCAGGTGCTCGACGGCGAGCGGAGCGATCCGCTGCCGTTCGAGCTGGTTGTGCGGAACACCTGATCCCGGTCACACCCGTGGCGGGTCGGTCTCGCGCGCAAAGTTGCGCGGACCGCCCACCTGGGACAGGAAGGCGGCCACGGCATCGTCCTGACCACCCCGGCGCAGCAGCGCGGGGTCCGGCGAACCGTCCGGCATCGTGTCGGGGAGCTTCGCGGCATCCGCCAGGGCACTGGTGGGCGGCAGCAGCAGCGGCTTGCTGTGCCGGTACTGGTCCTTCACGAACTCCACGGCCTGGCCCAGTGCTGCCAGCGCGTCGTCCCCGGACGGCACCACCACGGCGTCCCACGTCGCCGACGGCGCCGTCTCCAGCGTGACCTCCACGTGCACGGGGTCGCCCCCGCCCTGCACGACGCCGAGCCGTGCGCCCACGAACCGCGGCAGCGCGCCCGCCTGGGCGAGGCGGCGGTGCAGGTCGTGCAGCTCGGCCGTGTCGGCGCCGTCAGCCACGAGCAGCGCGATCTTCCGGCCCTTCGGCCCCACCTCGCCCGGACGGGCCAGCAGCGACAGCGCCGGCGACATCGTCACCTCGGGCGCGGCCGGGTTCTCGAGCGCCTTCGGTTGCGGCGGCGGCACCGGCACACCCAGACCCTCGGCCACGCGGGCCGCGAGGGTGGCGTCGACGTTGGCGAGCATCGAGACCACCCGGTCCCGCACGGCCTGCACGCTCACCTTCGTGAGCTCGAACCGGTAGGCGCCGACGATGTGGTTCTTCTCCGCCTCCGACTGGCTGTTCCAGAACAGCGTGGCCTGCGTGAAGTGGTCGGCGAACTTCTCGGGCTTGCCCCTCACCTTGTCCTCGAACACCGGCGCCGGGAACGGCACGAAGCCGCGCAGCCCCGCCTGGAACGGGCAGCCGCCGCCGAGCGAGTTCGGCTCGTAGGCCACGCGGCCGCGCGGGATCGCCTGCCGGTGCATGCCGTCGCGCTGGTTGTTGTGCACCTGCGCGAGCGGCGTGTTGATCGGCAGCTCGTGGAAGTTCGGGCCGCCGAGGCGCGAGAGCTGCGTGTCGAAGTAGGAGTGGTGGCGGCCCTGCAGCAGCGGGTCGTTGCTGGTGTCGATGCCCGGGATCATGTTCATCGTGCCGAAGGCCACCTGTTCGGTCTCGGCGAAGAAGTTGTCGGGGTTGCGGTCGAGCACCATCCGGCCGACGGGCCTCACGGGAACCAGTTCTTCCGGCACGATCTTCGTGGCGTCGAGCACGTCGAACGAGAAGGCGTCGGCCTCGGCTTCGGTGAACACCTGAACGCCCAGCTCCCACTCGGGGAAGTCACCGCCCTCGATGGCCTCCCACAGGTCGCGGCGGTGGAAGTCCGGATCGGCGCCGTTGATCTTGACCGCCTCGTCCCACACCACCGAATGCGTGCCGGCCTTGGGAGCCCAGTGGAACTTGCAGAAGCGCGACTCGCCCTCGGCGTTCACGAGCCGGAACGTGTGCACGCCGAAGCCCTGCATCGTGCGGTAGCTGCGCGGGATGGCGCGGTCGGACATCACCCACATCAGCATGTGCGTGGACTCGGGCATCAGCGACACGAAGTCCCAGAACGTGTCGTGCGCGCTCGCGGCCTGCGGCATCGCGTTGTGCGGCTCGGGCTTCACGGCGTGCACGAGGTCGGGGAACTTCATGGCGTCCTGGATGAAGAACACGGGCATGTTGTTGCCGACGATGTCCCAGTTGCCTTCATCCGTGTAGAACTTGACCGCGAAGCCGCGCACGTCCCGCGCGAGGTCGAACGAGCCGCGCTCGCCGGCCACGGTGGAGAAGCGCACGAACACCGGCGTGCGCTTGCCCGCCTCGGCGAACGGTGCCGCGCGCGTGAGGTCCGTGAGCGCCTCGTACGCCTCGAAGTAGCCATGCGCGCCGGATCCCCGAGCGTGCACGATGCGTTCGGGGATGCGCTCGTGGTCGAAGTGGGTGATCTTCTCGCGGAGGATGAAGTCCTCCATCAGCGTGGGCCCGCGCAGGCCGGCCTTCAGCGAGTTCTGGTTGTCGGCGACGGGCACGCCCATGTTCGTGGTGAGCGTCTGGCCCGTGGAGTCCACGCGCACGCGGTCCAGCGAGTCGTTCGCCGGATTGGTGCCGGGCAGCGCCGGGCCCGAGCCCACCTTGGGCGACGTGGTCCCCTCGCTGACGGTGCTCGAGCCATCGACGGGATCGTGCGGCGGCACCGGCTGGCCCTCGGGGGGCGCGTGGCCGTGGTCGAGGCCGTGTTCGGCCGCCTTGTTGGGGTTGGCGGGCACCGCGCCGGCCGCGGCCTCCGCACCCACGCGGCGCGTGTCCAGCGAACGGGCGGGCTCGGCGAGCGCATCGGCCACGGTCTGGTCCGGCGCCAGGGTCGATGGACCCGAGGAGGACGCGTGGATGGACGCCCAGTCGGCAGGAACGTCGCTCGGCGGGGTGGCGGGCGTGGCGCTCGTCGTGGAGGGCTTCTGCTTGGGCGGGCGGTTGGCGGGCATGGGGTACTCCGGAGAGATGAGGGACGAAACCGCGCGGCGCGACGGTCCGGCGCGCGGCGATGGACCATCATCCGCGTCACGTCCGCTTTCCCCATCGGCCGGACCGGCGTCACGGTGTCGGACAACAGCCCGATCCTCGCCAAAAGAAAAAACGGCCGACGCCCCCCGAGGGCGCCGGCCGAAAAGGTCGCCGTCTGCCGGTCAGGGCTTCAGGAACGGACCGTCTGCACCAACCTTGCCTGGCGCCGGATTCCCCGGCAGGTCCAGCACGTAGATGCGCGCGTTCCCCTGCCCCGACACCGTGGCGGTCAGCACACCCGAGGAGACCACTTTCGTGTCACCCGTGACGGCATCCTTGTAGGTGCCGTTCGGAATCCCGCTGAACGTCGCGCCGCTCGTCACCGCGACCAGCACGAAGCTGTCGACGCCCTTGGCCGCGTCGGTGAAGCGGCGCTTGTAGGCGATGCCACCCGACACACCCTCGGTCGAGTACTGCCCCTTCTGCAGCGCCGGCACCTTGCGGCGGATCTGGTTCAGGCGCTGCACGTGCTTGACGAGCGGCTTGGCGAGCGTGGTGGCCACCGCGCCCGAGGCGCTCGACACCACGCCGAAGTCGGACGCCACGACCGTGCCTTCGATGTTGTCGCCGTAGTACGCGCGGCCGGTGGTCGCGAGCGGGCACGTCGGGCCGCAGTCGATCTGCTTGCCGGCCTGGAACTCGATCTCCGAGCCGTAGTACAGCGTCGGGATGCCCCGGAAGGTCCACATCAGGCTCATGTTCTCGGCCCAGGCCGCCGTGCCGCCGGTGTAGCGGGTGTTCGACTTGTTCGGGCCATAGTCGTGGCTGTCGACGTAGACGACGTTGTAGGTGGCGTCGTTGTAGCTGTCGTCCGAGTCCTTGCCGTTCCAGTACGCGTTGCCGGCATCGCCGAAGTTCATGTGCATGCGCATGTCGATGACGCTCATGCCGGAGAACTTGCTGTGGTCGGGCGTGCGGTAGTTGTTGCCCGACAGGAACGCGTTGGTCGACGTGGGCTGGTTGCCGGTGCCCTGGTTGTTCTCGTAGTTGAACTGCTCGAGCGCGGCGGCCGTGTCGTCGGCGCTGTACGTCGCACGTTCCTT
>Ga0247823_10001139_pt1 | contig 22195 bp, 17 predicted proteins | sample 13C_PalmiticAcid_2_FD_192426 | JGI IMG/M metagenome (GOLD analysis project Ga0247823, IMG submission 192426) | Soil microbial communities from agricultural site in Penn Yan, New York, United States - 13C_PalmiticAcid_Day30 | ecosystem: Environmental > Terrestrial > Soil > Agricultural land... | reverse complement strand
TGATGAGGATGTTGGAGCGGCGCCCATGGTTTGATGGTGGGCGTTGATTTTTCAATGTGTCGTTGACGTGTTGTTCCAGGGAGGCGGGCTTGGGAGAACTGAGTCCGGGGGCGGGGAGATGCTCATGCAATTGGAAAGAAAAAAGGAGTGGAAATATGAGTGATCTTTAAGATTCAGTATTCAGCAACCTCGTGTTGAGACTTGATGCTTCAGATGAGTCACGCCATCCCCTCCTCCTAGGTGCCGCCTGCAACAGCAGACCCCATACGGTATCCAGCTTCCCCTTTTGGAGTAGGGAATGCAGGGCTTACCTGACTTGCTTACACAGTCCCTGGGCAGTCGAGCGGCCCGGGGCGATTGGGCCCCGAGGCTCGATCCATGAGCGACTGATCTAGACCGGACGGAACTCACACTATGAGACAGCGCTTCCGGAGACCACTCTGCGCGCCCCCAAGTTCGTTTTCGCTGTCGTCGCCAAGGCAAATCAAGGCTCCCTTTTACATCGATTGCATCTCGCATTCAGGAGGACGTCATCAGGTCAATTCCGGACAACCAACAAGGACCAGAAACGGACCGATAGGCTTGCTCACAAACAGACGCAAATCCCGTGCTTGACCATTTATTCATTTCATGCTCGTCCGAGGGAGCAAATGCAGGATATCCCATTTTCCTAATGAACACCTGAAGAACCTGCCAACCCCAACCACAACCATGAAACCCTTCAAGCAAAAGTGGACGGGCGCGTCGCGCTGAAGACCTTCTTGTTGCTGATCTTGGGGACGCGGTGGGGCAGGGGGAAAGAGAGCTTCTTGGTGACGAGTTGCTTGATGTAGGGGCGCTTGATATCCTCGGTCTTCTCGATCTCGACAACGCGGAGGATCTGTGTCGACGTTAGCAACCCGTGACAGAGCATTTGACGTGTGCGGTCTTCTTACGTGGATCGACCTGAAGCGGGCACGGTGGCGGGCAGCCATGTCGGAGTAGAGGGCCTCGACGGCAGCGGTCCTCGAGGTCTCGCGGTACTCCTTGTACATGTTGTGCGTGCCGGAGCGCGAGTCGTAGCGGATCCAGACGCCGAAGTTCTTGACCTTCAGGGGGTGCTTCTCGGAGATCTGGCAACACTGTGAGCAACCCATGCAGAGCCCCTCCCGGATCTAGCGATACATACCACGTTGACGCTGACGATCTCACCGGTGGCCTTCTTGACCTTGCGGAGACCGCGAAGGAAGTACCAGAAGCGGGACTTGGCAACGACCACATTGGGTGCGAAGATGCGCATGCGGTAGAGGCTGGGGGTCGGGTTGGCCTCCGTGGGCAGATGGCGCCCAATCACCTGGTATTCCTGAAGACGGCCTGGTAACCACGATGTCAGCTTTTTGGCCTTCCATTGAGTGCAAGCGTGGCGTAAAGAAAAAGGCGTCGCAGAGTAAAGTATCGGCGGTCGAGAGGCATCGTAACGTCGTGCAGTCGGTGTGCTCGGTTGCTTGGTCGAAGGGAGCTTCCACTGCTTCGTCCTTGCCCGTCAAAGCCAACCCATGCCATCCTCAACGTTTTCCAAATCCAAATAAGCGTCCCAAATCCCTCGATAAAGTCCAGTCCTTCCCAATTACTGTTGAGTCGAAGCAGGGCGTCGTTCTTGTCGAGTATCGTTTGTGCATCGGTATGCTCTCGGCGCTGAGGTTGCAACAACACGACAATGAGGAAAATGAAATCTGCTTACCCATCTTCAAGAATGTTAGAAACTATTCGACAAAACGTTTCTGCAATCAATAGGGACTTACTGTGATTATTTCCCGCTGCGGATCACGACGTCGTTGGGTGAGCTGTCGGAGTCTTGAATTAGCGATCGCGAAAGCAGGAAAAATTTGGGTGCGCCTGGTTTAGGGCTCGCAGCGCTTGGGCCAACCACAGCCCGACAAGCCCCATGTGGCGGTGCATGGCTGAGTGACGCCACACATGGCGGGGTCGGGCTCTTCCAAACGACCGCCGGGTTTCAGAGCCAATCAGCTTAACTTGGGTCCCACCTCTCCTTCGTGGGCAGCTCTCTTTCTCATCCCTGCGACTTGCAACGACACCGAAAGCTGAGAACCATCTCGATTCAGTTACTGGGCCTGGAACGAGAGTTCATCGAATTTGATACCAAAATCTACAGAACAACAGCTGGTGGAACTTGGGAAACTATATTCATCGGTAGTTTGCCGGCACAATCACAAACTAAACGCGACTTTCCTTTTTCCAACAAGCTCATTCCCAATCTTCAAGAGCCTGGCGGGGCAACCAAAACCCCATCTGCCATGGAGTTCAAGCCGCCCTTCTTCCACGAGTTTGCCGAAGCCTGGTCTGGGCAAGAGGGCCCGCGCCTTGCACGGACACTAACACCAGACCTCCCAACTGAAAAGCTGAGGAAGATCTGCGACAGCCAGAATGCCCACGATATCAAGGGCACTCTTAAGCGCGGCCTCCAGGGAAACGCCGCACTCGTCGGCGGGATTGACCATCAGGAAGTACAGGGCTGGGTAGAAGTGTATGCGGCATACTGGCATGCTGCCAGATCGATCTTGGCCGCTCGGCTCAGCGATGACAACAACCAAGTCAGTGTTCATGGCGGGGTCCCCCCCCGTTTTCCTTGACAACCCACTCATTGTTGACTCTCATTACAGTCGTCGCAGCTGGTGTGGACGAAGGTGTATGCGAGCTGGACTGAGCTGCTGAACGCCCTCCTCCGAGGCTACCAGAGCTGTGGCTTCGAAGTATGGACCATACCTTGCTTGTATGTGGTGTGCAAGCACTTGAGGATCTTTGCCATGAAAGCAGACGATGAGCGCAACAACAGCACTTCCCTCGATGACAATGGAGCGGAGGCCTTGCAAGACGACTTTGACCCAGAGACGAACAAGCGCCAGAAGCTGGAGGACTGTGCCAGAGTTCTCTCCAGGGTCTTCATGGTCTGCCAGACTGACAGGTGAGTCCACTCCTCTAGTGAGACGCTTCATTAATCTCACCGTGTGCTAGAGCACCCCTCGAAGAGTCGCGCAAGTGGGGAAGCTACTACATCGCCAACCTTTTACTCAAGACTTACTTCAAGTTGAACTCGGCGTCCTTATCGAAGAACATTCTCAATAGCCTGCGGGCGGGGGGACGAGACATGCCGGACTTCAAGGCTTTCCCGAAGTCTCAGCAAGTGACGTTCAAGTACCACCAAGGGGTCCTCGCCTTCTTGGAGGAAAATTATGTCGACGTATTGCCACCCGATGTCTCCAGCACTTGAAGCAAAACGGCTGACCAACTTTAGGCCGAGAAATACCTGACTGAGGCATGGAACGACTGCCACAAAAGTGCAGTGAGGAACAAGGAGTGAGTGTTCAATCGGGGATGACTTGAGTACCAATAGACTGACGCCAACGGTCAGACTTATCCTGACATACCTCATCCCATGCCGCCTCATCACCAACCACACACTGCCGACCGAGAAGCTCTTGGCACAGTATCCGAGACTGCAGAAACTCTTCCTACCACTTTGCCGGTGCATCAAGAGGGGCGAGCTCCACAAGTTTGACCTCGCTCTGCAGGAGGGCGAAGATGAGTTTGTCAAGCGGCGCATCTACCTCACTTTGGAGCGCGGCCGCGACATCGCCTTACGCAACTTGCTGCGGAAAGTCTTCATCGCCCGTGGATTCGAGGAGGCGAAGGAAGGGGAGAAGCCAGTTCGCCGCAGCCGCGTGCCGGTCGCTGAGTTTGCCGCTGCTATCAGCCTCGGCAGCCAGGAGAAGATCGACAATGACGAAGTCGAGTGCCTGCTGGCCAACATGATTTACAAGGTGAGTCAAAGTCCACACATGATGCCTTCGTCACGAGGCGTAGCCCCTTTTCCAGAGGCGACCAGAAGTTTCCCCCCTTTTCTGTTGCAGGCAACGGGATGCCTGCGTATGCAGTCATCAGCGCATTGATGCCTGATGTCCACGCGCTGCCTTGCCAGGCGCCTATGTGCCTGGGGTATCAAGGCAGCACTGCTTCATGATACAAACATGCCGATTGGTGCAACCTGTTGCCCCAGCAATGAGTCATTTTGCTGATTGCTTGCCACCCAGAATCATATGAAGGGATACATCTCCCGACAGCACGGCATCGTGGTGCTCAGCAAAACAGGGGCATTCCCAGGGACCGGCGTGTGAGGGGAGAACTGGCTTGGTTGGCAAATACAAGGGCGCATCGTCCCTTGCCGATTGGCCAATTCACGGATCAGTCAGTATCCGGACCATGACTGCATTCAAGGTGTCAGAGCAGAGCGGGCGATGAGCACGAGATTCGGTCCCATGCAATCTGTGCAATGGCGCAGTTCGGGATTTGACGGAACGGGGAGTTGTGCCGCAAATGGCAGCAGGTTTGCTGTCCATTGTGGGCGTGAACGGGCAGCCAGTACATGCATCCGGTGTCGCAGGCCGTGGGGGCAATCGTGTCATTCGCGAGATCCACCCGTTATCACGGCACGCCGCGTGCGATGTTCACTGTTGGAGTCGGCGCACCACCCCTGAACGCCAGGTGGTCTTGGAGATGGACCTCCCATCCTCTAGTCGCTGAAAGATGAGATAATTGAATGACAATACCCAAACCACTGAATTGGCTCAGTTCTCAAGATGTTGAGTCCCACCGTGATGCCCCCTTCACCTCCCAAACAGTTTGCACACCAGACCAGCCCCATTGATTGTCGCCTGTTTGCCGTGTCCATGTGTGGCAGGGTTGCTCCAGAAACGCCCAATCAGGTAGCAGCATCCAAACAACTGCCCCTTTTTTTGTGTTGCCTCACCTCGCATCGCCTTCCCGCCATGGCTTTTTTTCGCACCCATCACCACCTGCACCCAACCAACCACTGCGCCAGGAACAATGCACCGATCGCAAACCAAGAAAAGCACCATGCCGGATCTCTCTCTGTCTTCCCCGCACTTTTTCCCCCTTCCGGCCAGCCGTCCATGGATCCAGGGCTGAAGGGATTCATTCACCACTCACAACTGCACACACGAGCCACGCAAACCTGTCCGCGCACCCCTGCAGACAACAACCACGCCTCCCCCATGCACAACCCGGCCGTGGTGTGCAATTGGTGTTGCACATCCAACAAGAACCAGCGTGAAAAGTGACTCACACGACGGCAGGGGCGGCGCATTCACGAACAATCCTCCAATGCAAGGTGCAGACGTCTGATCGCCCTGCAAACCCACCGTTTCTGATTTTGGTTCAACCCGCTCCGCTCCGTTTTGCCCAAGAGGGACACTTTCCAGCGGATTGATGACCCCCTGTGAAGCCGAAAAATAGAGTACCGACGTGTGAAATAAAATAAAATAAAAATGGAACAGAACAGAAAAAAAAAAGCCAAGACGTAACGTTGAACCCCCCTGAGGCCGGACAAGCCGGGCGGCAAAAAATTCTGGAGACACTGACGAGATGAGAGATCCTCGCGGACTGACCCGGTCCGACGGTTCTCGCTTTTGACGCTAACGTTAGCGGCATGTGCATGGTGGTGACGATCCACACGATCCGTCTGGATGGGTCGGTGGATCTGAGATTGAGGTCCTCCTTTTCTTTTTTCTTTTTTTGGCCGTGAGTTTGGTCTCCGCCTGGATGGGGCGGTGGTCAAGGAATCTCAAACGCGTCACGCAAGGATAGTTCACATTTGCGGTGTGGACAGAGCTTTTGCTGGTTGCTTGGTAATATTGCAGCGAGAGAATGAGCACCAGTGATTGTTGGTGTATGAGATTCATCCCTCCTTTGGGCAATGTCTTTCGGTCAGGACAAGACATGCCTCAAACGCCCTAGCGTGAAACGGGTGATGAACGAGAGCGAGAAGCGAAGATACACTGTCTCTGGTCTCCTTTCCAACCTTCTCCACCATTCACTTCCAGTCTCGACTGTCAAAGTGTCCCAAACGATTCGCCACCAGAAAGAAACATGTAAAATGAGATCTCCACCCAGAAAAGAAAACCCATGCTCGCGAAAGCCACCGTCTGGAAGAGACGGCATCTTTCAAACAGGGGATGAATCACCCTGCCCTAATGAAATCCCATGAAAGATGAAAACTGCCAAAACCAAGAAATCCTCCGCCGCCCAACGTGGTCGTGTCATGAGGGTATGCTATTGTACAAGTTTGAAGTTTTTGCGGGAAAAAAGCAGAGCAGAACTGACACACCAACTCCGAAATGCAGAAAAGGAAAAACTGAGAGAAAAAACAGACCCGACCAAACCTGCCCCTTGCGCCAAAATCATGAAACGAGGATGGAAAATGTCTATGCCCAAGCCGTACCCAAATATTAGACCGTAGTAATCCTGAAAAATCCGTGTGCGCAAAAATATGTAGAATCGAAAGAGGCCGGGGTATGAAGCATGATCCATCGCAGAGTCGAGAACGCCTGGAGGGGCAAGGTATCGTGTGTTGAGGGGTGTTTGGGTATCAATCGTCTCGTGAAAAGGGGTGGCGAACCGGGGAAGTGGGAGCCTAGAAGGGGCGACCGCTGCGAGGAGTGCGAGGCGTGGAGCTGTTTGATGGCGAGTTAGACTGAGGCCCAGGAAAGTGGGAGAGAGACAAAAAAAAAAACTTACGCAGCGCTTGAGATGTCATCGACATGGTTGCACAGGGCGACGAACAGATCGAAGAAGAGCTGTGTGCCACCGTTGAGCATCTCGAGTTGCATGGTGCCGCTGCGCTTGAAGGTGCTGCGGCTGCGGATGATGAGGGCCAGATAGTGCGCGCGCAGCTTGGAGTCGGTGTCCGGAGTGTTGGCGTAGGCATAGCGAGCCGAAGCCAGGATGGTGCTCGCTTGGATGCCAGACTCTGTTTCCGTTAGTGAGACGAACTCGACACAAAAAGATACGACTCGGAGGGGCTGGCTTACGAAGACCCTGCTTGCGCAGAGCAATACGCTTCAGTTCCTCGAGGCCGTACTTCTCGGCAGCACAGTAGATGGCCGTGTCCTTGAGCAGCTCGCCCTCGACGCTGTGGTGGTAGATGGTGGCCTCAGAGCGGCCATCCTCGCCGGCCTGCTCCAGCTCCCACGAGTTCCTCTTCTTGTTGTGCACCAGGCGCGGGTAGTAGTCGGCCTTGTAGAGGTACTCGAGAATGGACGAGAAGACCTCGGGTTCTTCGTCGGGAAGCGAGATCTTCTTGGTCTGCGAGTCCATCATCTGGTTCTGCAGGACGCTCTGGAAGAAGGGCGAGGCGGCGAGGACATTCTCATGGGCGGCGAAGATCCTCTGTTCCTGGCCGACAACGAGGGTGACGATAGCCGAGATGGAACCACTGAAGCAAGACCATGTCAGCATCGTGTGCATGCTCGAGGGATGCACAACGGCCGACGGCAACTTACCCCAAGGTCGACTCAGACGCACCCGCATTTGATACGGTGCCAGCACGGCGACGGCCAGACTCAACAGGCCTCTTGGTGATGCCAGCCTCCTTGGCGAAGGATGAGCTTGCCCTCCTGTGTCTCCCGGACTTGGAGAAGCTCTTGCTGGTCTGGGGCGGCTCGAAGCGTCGAGAGAACATCTTGATCCACTATCACCGGCGTCTGCTGCCTTCTACTGTCTCCACCCGGATCGGCTCGGAGCCTAGAGGAGCCGTTGACTCGGCTCGGAAATACGGGGCCGTCGTTTAGATCGTTTCGTTGATGAATACAGGCAAGGCGGTGTGATGCAGAAGGGGCCGAGACACAAAGAGGCACGATGCAAGACAAAGACAATATGAGATGATGGAAACGGATAACAAGAAAATCAGATGTCGATGATCCGATGTCTTGTTGGATGAGCGAAGACCTACCTACTTAAGCGAGGCAAAGGTGGGCTCGAACGAGGATGGTAGAAAAATTTTCCCATTTCATTTCCGGCGAGGGAAGCTTGGGCTCATATTTAAAGTTGGGAGGGAGGCCGCGGCTGCAGAGATGCCTGGCATCGCGGGTGGACACACCTTGTCTCGGCGGCCGGAAAAGGCAGCGAAAAAAAGTATCCAGCGTGATTCGCGTCGGGAAACGGGTCTGGGGAAGTGAACCGTCACGGAGTCACCTGACTTGCATTGCCGTTTTAGGCAAGGCTGAACGAGATTTTGCGGGATGCGACCAGGGACTTTCCCTGCAAAATGCCTTGAGCAAGGGGCGGAAAAGCAAGCCGGACTGGAAAGCGCCAGTGCCAGGCCAGGGGCTTGGAGTCATTAAGGGTTGTCCATGTTTCCATGTGCGAAATGCCGTGGAGACTTCTTGCGCTAGGCGAGGCCGGAGTGAAGCGTCCAGGGTGGACGAGTCCTGGGATTTTTCTGGAAAAGGCTGAGAAATTGGCATGCAACGCTGCAAGGCTGCCGAACCGCTGCCGAGGCGCACTCACTTGCGCGTGAACTTTTGCTAGCCGCAGCCCGCGAGGCAGCAGCAGGCTGACGCCGCGGCCAAGACGACGATGGCTGGGAACTGCCAGAATCTGCGAGGCAGCCATTTGCTTCAATGTCAAGAGTTCCCCAGCAACGACTGACTGTGTCAATTGACTTGCAAAAAAAAAGTCGGAGAAGGAGCATTGGCCATGGGTTCAAGCTCTGCAAGCTCTGGAAGCTCTGGCCCTGCAAAAGAAGTGGATCGCCGTTAAGATTAACATGGGCGCACTCGGGACGGAGACCCACTGGAGCCCGATTCTCGAAGGAACAGACGGCAACCCCATCTGAGCCCATCATGCAACGCCCAACGGCCCTTGCCAACGAAAAAGCACGGATCAGATGTCCGTCCAACCGTGCCGCCCACTGACGAAGCAATCAAGCCAGGCCTGCCTTCACGCGGCTTGCACGGAGAGACTTTGGGAGTGCACACGTCTTGGCACAACCCCTGCTCGTCTCCTTTTCCGTCGAGCTCTGCCCCTTTTTGTCCCCAGTGTCTCCCAGAACCGATGTCTGACTTTCGGGCCGCTGCTGGGGTGGTAACCAGGGGACGCACGAGGTAAAACCGCTAACGGAGGTCTTGCCACCCCAAATTCTTGCAAAAGAAATTTGAGGAAGAAAATCCAAGAAAAGAAATCTCAGCCTTTGTCAAGCGCTCTCTCAATCAATTTCAAAACGGCATGAGCAGCGAGCTTTTTGCCGTCTCCTCTGGCAATCGCCTGCTGGTGGTACGCCACAGGCACAATGCCCTTCTCGGCAGGGATCCCGAGGTCCACGCACCTCTGGAAAAGACGCTCGCTCTGTTCCTTTGGGACGAGCTCATCCCTTTCGGCCTCAAGGAAGTACACCGTGGGTGCTGCCACCCCTTTTTCTTTCGCGGCCTCGGCGATCAAGCCCAAGTTTGCCCAGCTGTCCAGGTGATTTCGAAGGAAGGGCCACAGATACTTGTATGGCAACCACTTCTGGGGGTACAGTGTCTCGAGCATGGCTCTGAGCGACACAAATGGAGTTTCGAGAAGGAGGCCTCTGATCGGCATGGTCGCTGGTACCCGGCCAGTCGCGGCGAGATTCGTCGCTACCCCTGAGCCAATGCTCTGGCCCCAGACAAGCAAAACGGGGTCGGTGCTGCCGTCCTTCCCGAAAATCTGGTCGTGGCGTTCGGCTATCCACCGCACGCCCGCCTCGGCATCGAGCCGGAGACCCGGCTCCGAGGGCCGGCCACGTGAAGTCCAGTAACCCCTGTAACTCAGGCAGACGAAAGTCAACTGGGTCGGCGCCATTGCGTGTGTCTTGCTGCCACTAACAGCTCGAAGGACCCAGGACAAGTCTGGCAGCCGCGGTGGGATGGACGAAGCGTTTCCTGGGATATTGTCAGTCACAATCGCTGATTCACAGTCTTCACGACGGCCAACCCTGGAAGTAGAGGACATAGACATGCGCTGCCGCTGCCGCTGGCGTCTCTGGCCTTGTAGCGGCCGTCCGTTTCCCATGAGGGAGGGGGATAGTCGCGACAGCCAACGCAAGATCTGTCCCGTCCTCGGCCCTCGTCCTCTCCTCGGTCCATTGGATACCCCCACACTGGTCCAGCCAGTTCCCGATCCGCTCGCTGCGGGAGTTTGGCGGCAGCCCGGGCATGTAGATGATCTTGTTCTGGAAGACGACCATCATCACACATTTCCTATGAGCGGTGTCAGCCAGACCATTCCCCGCATACCGAGAGCGTCAAATGTGTTCCAGGTGAAAACCAAGACCCGTTCAAATACATACCAGATCCACAGGCCAATGAGCAATCCGCTGAAAACCACTGGTGGTAGGAGAACTGGTGGGATATGGATGCTCCGGCGGCCAGCCTCGGCAGAGACGATGCGAGGATGTGCTCCCAATGGCCGGCTGTGTTTGACCACTGCCCAAGACGGCGTCGAAGTGAGGCGAGGGCTACGGCGAGCAGTGTGCAGCAGACACCTCAGGGGCGCCAGTTGCCATTGGGCACCACGCCTGAGCATCCCGCTGCGAACAATCATGGCAGACGAACCCATCATTGGCCGAGATCACTAGCAAGATGCAGTGCGGGATGGAGTGGGCTCACTCCTTGGGGGTAAGGCGGATGGCGTGGTGCGACGGTGATCTCGCCCTGTGCAGGTAGGTGACTATTTCGCGCTTGCTCATGCCATGGCCGAATCGTGTGTTCGTCTGCCACTCGTCAGGATCCTTGCGATGTTCTGCAGAAAATCCCTTCGACTCGGGCTCGTGAATCGAGATTGGAACCGATTGAATTGGGCTGGTCTGGTTGGGCGGAAATTCGAGGACTGGGGTGATGGTGCGTTGTTGTCAAGATGCAATTCGCCCACCCACAGAGCAGATCCAGCCAGCAGATATTGGGAATTGTCGAGTCGATGAACTGCGGGGGGGACAATACACCTTTTATAAATGGAAAAGCAAATAAATATGTATTAAGCAAACAATTGATAGTCAACGAATTCGACAGGCCATTGCTTTGGCAGAGCAAGGTCCTTTGATGAACTGTCCCCGGTGCAGGTGCTGAAGCTGACGGTTGTGTTCTGGTGGTCAGCGGGTTGCAACCGACCTGACGATGTTGGGGACCAACCCCACATTAAAGTTGGTCAATCCCTGCTCACGGCCGCTGACCTGTCACCGATAATGAGGTGACGATAAGCGGTGCCCCTCCTTCAGGGAATCAGGAATGCCAGGCGGTTGGTCATCTCAAAAACCCGCTGTTGCGACACTGGTGCACTGCCTATAAGCCCGACCCAGCCACCAGAGCGGCCAAACAAGGTTACTGCGCAACGTACCTACCTAACTTTATTGCTTGGCCATTCTTTGAACCGACTGCGAACAACCAGGACCCAAAGAACACCGATTGCCATTCTGTCGCATTCGTCACCGTCCTCGTTTACCACCAACACCTACCATCGCAACTCACACACCGCTCACCATGCCCGCACCACTCGAAGAAGGCTCCCGGTCACCGGGCCACCACATCGAGCTTGTCGACGACAACCCCTCCCCGCGCCACGATGGGGAAGGCAGTCCCGGGCTAAGGGACAGCAAAGGCTGGGACGGGAAGCTGCGCGTGCCCAAGAGCGCCCTGCTGGCGAACCCAGAGGCACTCTCAGATCCAGAGTATTCAGACGAGGACAACGTCGTGCCTGGTGACGAGGTTGCTGCGGACGAAGGTATGAGGAGGCGGCAGCATGATCAGAAGTTGGGGTGGGCTGACTGACTCTGTGCCAGACATCCTCGACGGCGAAGATTCGGACACAGACGAGATCATATGCACACACTCGCGAATCAAGTCGATCCCCGCGCTCCGGCTCGAACGCTTCAAAAAGGTAGCCCGAATCTGCTTGCGGCAGAACCTGATCCAGGACATTGAAGGCCTCTCATGCGTCGCCTCCACCCTCCGCGACCTCGACTTCTACGACAACCTCATCTCGCACATCCGCGGCCTCGACGACCTCGTCCACCTCACCTCCCTCGACCTCTCCTTCAACAAGATCAAACACATCAAACACATCTCCCACCTCACCGAGCTCACCGACCTCTACTTTGTCGCCAACAAGATCTCCAGAATCGAGGGCCTCGAGGGCCTCACCAAGGTGCGCAACCTCGAGCTCGGGTCCAACCGCATCCGCGAGCTCCAGAACCTCGACTCCCTCACCGCCCTCGAAGAGCTCTGGGTAGCCAAGAACAAAATCACCTCCCTGACGGGCCTGTCCGGCCTCCCCCACCTCCGGCTCCTCTCCATCCAGTCCAACCGCATCAGCGACCTCTCCCCGCTCCGCGACGTGCCCCAGCTCGAGGAGCTCTACATCTCCCACAACGCCCTCGAGTCCCTCGAAGGGATCGAGCAAAACACGCGCCTGCGCGTCCTCGAGATCTCCAACAACAAGATTGCCTCGCTCAAGGGCCTCGGCCCCCTGGCGGAGCTGGAGGAGTTCTGGGCGAGCTACAACCTGATCGGGGACTTTGCCGAGGTCGAGCGCGAGCTGGGCGACAAGAAGGAGCTGACGACGGTCTACTTTGAGGGCAACCCGCTGCAGCTGCGCGGGCCGGCGCTGTATAGGAACAAGGTCAGACTGGCGCTGCCGCAGGTGAGGCAGATCGACGCGAGTAAGTTCTTTGCCCCACCCCCCAGTCCCCTATTCTCGACCAAGGGACTAACATCATCGGCAGCGTTTGTACGGACGAATTGACCGGCGAGATCTGTGCCATCTGCCCAGAAACTGGGAGGGGGAGGCGTTCTGTATTTGGTATAACCAGAGGGGGGGAATGGGAGGAGGAACAATAGCATTCGGCGGCGTTCGGTTGATAAAGCGGAACAAAGTGCGCGGCCGCGCAACTGTATTCGTTGTGTTAAGGTTCAAGGCAGCATCTACGGACCGTGTGATGCGCCAAATCAACATCGGTTGGACCCCCTGGGGTCCGAAACCCAAGTGTACTCTTCCCAAGACTCGGTGTTGTCGACGCTCGATGTTGAACTAAAGTCAATGAACAACCATGATTGGGGCTTGGCGAGGAACAGGAAATGGAAACGAAAACGTCAGATTTGATATATTCTATGAGAGGTCCCATCCAAGCAAGCACGCCATGCAGTGCATAAAACGGTATCCCCCTTCTCCCCATCATGAGACATGATTCTCCCCGGATAGATGTTGTGTTTGTGTGTGTGTGTGCGTGTCTAAAACAACACAGGGCGCCGGCTCGCCCCTTTTCTCTTCGTCAGGCAAGCGACATAGCCAGCATGATTTTCATTGCAGTCGTGACAGGACCGGCGGGAGGAAGAGGAAGCATCCCTCCCGCCAGCCGCCCTCTATGATTCATAGTCAGAGGGCTATCGGTAGAGAACAGACCAGTGTTTGGCTCGGTCTGTCTCGGGTCTGGCCCGGCAGGCCAGAGCGGGATTGCGCCCGCCCCTCGCACTTTCTTCTCCAGCGAGCATTTAGCCGAAGATCCAGAGGAGCTCAGTGGGGAAGTACTACAGTCATAACAATCAGTATAAGGGCGGCACGTCAAGAAGCCATCTGTGGTGAAGACTCACGTTGGAGGGCTGGTTGAAGCGGATGCCGCGGTTGAAGGAAGAGATGGTGGCAATGTCCTCCTCGGAGAGATCGAACTCGATGCTCTGCAGGTTGGAGACCATGATGTGCTCGCGGGTGCTCTTGGGGATGATGGCCAGGCCGCGCTGGGTAGCCCAGCGAAGCAGGACCTGCGAGGGCTCGCGGTTGTACTTGGCAGCGATCTTCTGAATGGTGTCGTCCTCGATGAGGGGAGTGAGCTTGACGGCGTGCTGCATGTTGAACTCGAGGAAGCTGGCGGGGCCGAAGGAGCTGTAGGCGGTGACGGCAATGCCCTCGCGCTTGGCGAGGTTGAGCAGCTCCTGCTGGACCAGGTAGGGGTGGTGCTCGACCTGGAGGGTCGCCGGGCGGATCTTGGCGTAGCGGAGGAGGTCGTAGATCAGCTGGGACTGGAAGTTGGAGATACCAATGCTCCTGGCGAGGCCGTTGCCGACAAGGGACTCCATGGCGGTCCAGGTCTCCTGGATGGTGGCCTTGCTGGGGCGGATCTCGTCGCCCTCATAGTGCCAGCCGGGGGGGTAGCGGACCGAGGGGTCGACGTACTCGAGAGCGACGGGGAAGTGGATGAGGTAGAGGTCGAAGTAGTCGATGCCCCAGTCGGCGAGCTGCTTCTTGACGATGGGCTCGACGCGCTCGCCGTCGTGGAAGGTGTTCCAGAGCTTGGACACAATGAAGAGCTCCTCACGCTTCACGAGGCCCTCCTTGATGGCGCGGGCGACACCCTGGCCGCACTCGACCTCGTTGCCGTAGTCTGTTCAAGCTTCCAATCAGCCTCTGTCTGTGTGCCAGTGTACACCCCTCCCCCCAACCGCACCAGGGAACTTGGCAGTTCCACACTTGATCCACATCCCGTCCCGTGTCTTCTGGCGCCTGCATCGCGGTACTGAGATACCCCGAGAGGCGACAGGGGTTCCGGCAGAATTGGACCCCTCCATGCTGTGCGCGGACAGGTGGGGTGGAAAAGAGCAGCGGAGGCGGGGTAAATTCCCAATCGCACTTCCCTGCCCCTCCACGTCGCCCCATGCGCAACACGATGTCATAGGTAATGCGGCCCACACAGCGACTTCTTTTCTGAACGGGCGGGATGGAAAGGGGGAGCGCGCAGGAGTGACTTACCGCAAGCACCGTCGAAGAGGCGGTATCCGGCCTTGATGGCATTGTAGACGACGTCGGAGGCAACGGCGTTGTCGACCTTCCAGAGGCCGAAGCCCACCTGGGGCATGTCGTAGCCGCTGCTGAGCTTGATGACGGGAGCCATTGTGTTGATCTTGCGAGTTTCTTCTTCTAGGGGTGTGCGACTCTGTGCGTGAAGAAGAAGGTTAGAAACCGGCCGGCAGAACGTCTCGTGGCTTGCGCCGTGGAGAAAGCGACGTGTGCTTGGAGAGGCTGCCGGGAGACTCACGCGAGGAGCTGGTCCGCGAGGGAAGGCGAGAAGAGGGATTGGAGATGGTGTGGGAGATGAAGAGGAAATCAGCCGGGCGGCTTCGAGAGCATCGAGGGGCTTCTGCGGTACTTATACGACCTGCCCCTCTCCACGAGCTCTTGAGGACCAGGGGAGGGGTGCCACCAGGCCGCGCATTGCTAGTCCATGCCGCTCTCCGCCGAGTCGTGCGCTTCATCTACATGATGTGCCGCCACGCAGGGTCATTCCGTCCCGCCTGCGGCGGTATCTCCAGCAACACAGGCACTGTCACCCCTCACTGCCCCCATCTAGACCCGCTCCATCGTCATACGGCGCGGGAGCCCAAGGCTGGACGACAGGGTCTCTAGGGGGACCGGCGGCATGCCAAGGTTGCATGACCACGCTCTTGATCTCGGTTGTCCGTGGAAAAGCGTCCGTTTCTACTGGCCCAAGGCGATGCTTGCGATGTTTTGCGGCGGTCGCCTCCTGGCCGCCGGCCGCTGATTGGCATGGATAATGGAACGAACTGATGTCCACCAACATCCATTCGGCCAAGGCAGTGGATCCGTCTGGGGACAGTCCATCCATTTGCGCGGGTTAAACGGGTATCCTTCTGTTTGCTGGAGAATTGTGGACTCCCGCTGGGGTCGTCATGAGTCGGCTGCCCATTAGCCCTCATGCCCGGTGCGGCAGAACTCGTCTTGGGTTTCAACCTCGCCGTCGCGGACTCGTAAAACCCACATGCCCAGTCCGGCAAGGGGCTCTTCAGAGGGTCGCAAAGGGGTAACGCTCTGGCGGCTCGCAACCAAAAACAGACTCCTGCGCTGCGTCTCAAGGCGGCTGTCCGCCACAAGCGGGCGAAATTTCAGATGATCAGCTGGCCGATGCCGGTGGGATGTAGGGAAATCCCTCCGACTGAGCGATGCGTTTGCTGCAAGACACCGCTGCTGGAGCTCGAGAGCTCGACTTGACCCGGGTTCCGGCCATGCCAGCCATTTAGCCTGTTAAAACACCCGCGCCAACCACAGGCACCGGTTAATTAGAGCCCGAGAGAAAACAGCGGGATGTCCACAGTGGAGTCTCCCGTTTCGCCGGAGTCTCCCCATGCGGCAGCCATGTCAACGCTCACCTGACCTTGACCGACGGTGAGAACCGAGCGTTGCTGGTGATACTGCCTGCCGCTAGGAGTGTCCGAGATTCTGGCAAAGAAGAGACTTTAGCAGACTTTAGGCATCTCACGAACCGAGGCGTGGCGGTCGCGGTGGGTGCTCTCAATCGATGGTTTTGTTGGTCTGATGCACCGGAGCAACAACACCTTCGTCCTGCGCTGTCGACCGTCATTCCGAACCCCAACCTTGGGGGGATGTTGAAGAGACGCCATGGGCCAACAAGGCTTTGGCTTGAGGTTGTCAGAACACCAACGCAAGTCTCAGCCGAGTGCCCCTTCCATTGGCTGGACTGAGAACCTTGATGGCTGGCTGGCTGCCTGCCGGGGGTTCTCTTTCCTGGTTGGCGGCTCTCTGGCGGCTCAACCAGGAAGGTACCTACATAGGTACCAGGCAGGTATTCAAGCCCAGCGCTCTGTCAACTCTCACTCCGAGCCTCAACCTGAAGGTGCTTCCAAACATGGACGAGATTGTTCGCGGTCTGCTCTTTGTTGGCAAGACCTGACGGGGAGCTTTTGCCCGAGGCACAAGTCCTTCTCAGTCCTTCTGAGATGCGTTACACAAGGCTCGACTTGTGATATCAACGTGATTTAGCTCAATTGACTGGGGCGTTCTCATCTTGGCTCTACAAGACTTCAATCACACTTCATATTGTTGTCAGCATTTTGCTGTCTTCCTCTTTTCTTTTTACTTCGCGGTCTCGATGTCTGCCTTTGGTGCTGACACCAGCACACTTGACAAGAAACGAGGAAATCGTTCGTACAAGTCCACTCGGCCGCAAGGGAGGAATGAAATGATCATCATCTGCTATAAACAAGCGAGAAGCCGAAAAAACACAGGTGGCTAAGTTGGGCAAGGCAATTCGAGAACCAGAGTTCCAAAAACGGAAAGAAAGGGTTAGGGTCAATCTCCTTTCTGCCACACACCATTCATTTCTTCAGCCACAGCAGCCACACCCCACTTCGGCTCTGACCACCTTTCCTTTTTTGGGGTAGCTCATGTACGTACCTTGCCAGCTTTCAACATCATCGAAGGCATCCGTTCAGAGCCGTTCAGAGCCAACAGCGCGCCTCCTCAAGCGATCAGGGTTGCGGTACCTCACACAACCTGCCCGACGAACACTCTTAACCGCGATGGGTGTAAAACAACCAAGCCATTCAGCCCATACCCATTAAACCCTTGGCAACCGCCAACACCAGCAGCGTCAGGGGAAGAAGGAAGGGGACGACAACCCGGCGCAACACCACTATCATCACCCACACAAGCAAACCGCCCGCCGGGCAACCTCCGCCAACATGTCCATTCTCGGGAAATTCCTCTACGGTGCGCCCACACCAACCGGTTCACCCTCCTCTACCAGCAGCGCCAACTAACCTGCCCCGCCGCTCCCCAGTTACCGTCCTCCTCCTCAACGCCATCTGCATCCCCTCAGAAGACCGCTTCCTCGCGCGCGGTACGTTTGTTTCCACCCCTCCCGCTCCGTCTCTCCATCCGATAGACAACCCCTCAGGGATGAATTGGATCAGAAAAGCGGTCGCAATGTTCCAGGATGAATAAGAAAAACTAACAACAACACAACCACAGTCGGCCTCGCCCCGGCGACATTCCAACGCGGCTTTGGCCAAGAAGCCGACTCGAGCGTCAAGTACAAACTCATACAGCTGATTGCCAGCGTGCGGACGGTCATGAGGGGTAGGTCGGGTCTCAGCTCCATGGTTGTAGAGGGTTGTTGCTAACCTGTTGGTTTTCGTGGTGGTAGTACCCCTGATTATAATCAACACGCTCATCATAGTGTACGAGCTCATTCTTGGTTGAGGGGTTTCGACGGGAAGTGAAGAGGGGAGGAGGGGTGTTGTGTCGGTCTGGGTGGGAGGCGAACGGCTGGACATGGGATGTGATGTGATATGGAATGGAATGGGATGGTTATCATATTGAGCCAGTCACAGTTGTTTTGATTACGGGCGTTTGAGACGAATACAGCATCGGGCCATTGATCTTTGCTGCGCGGCATGAAGCTCTGTTGGTTGCAACTCGGGTGTCTTGCTGGGCGATATGGCCCAACCGGGCGATACACGCCCTTTGAGATCAGACACCTGGGGCTGTGCCAGACAGACAAAACATCGAACATGCCCCGAATTCTCCAAGACGAGGCCCGATCGTACAACCAGAACCACACATTTCCTTTATTACAAAGCCCCTATCTCCAACAAACCCATGCGACAACGTCTCTCCCTTCCCCCCAAGAGACGTCCGCTCTTTGGTCCCCTATCCAACATCCAACCCCCTCGGGTGGGGAATGCAGCTCTATACAACCAACCAGGTGGCAGTGCAACCCAAACAAGGTGTTCAACACGAACAGCAAGGCCTCCTCCTCCTCCTCCTTCCCTCCCTCAAACCAGGATATATCCTGCGCCTCTATGCACAGTGCCGACCACTCCCCATTTCTCAAAGATCAAGACGCTTGGCAAACCCAAGTTTTAGTTTAGTAGAAGGTGGAATCCGACTCCGTGCTCTCCTTGGTTTTCCTACGACCCTTTGGACTCGGCAGCAGCAGAACACAGCAGACACCTCATGCCGCCCTACGACAGAGACAAGAACTTGCTGCTCTTTTTCCGCCCCAAGCTGAAACTGAACCTGTCCTTGAGCGGCGCCTTGTCCTTGTCCTTGTCGTGGTGTCGGGTCACGTCGACCGCGCTGGGCGCCGTCTCGGACCGCGGCGTCGACCACGGCAGCAGGTGGCTGTGCTTGCCAGTCCCGTTTTGATGCGGCGGCGGCGAGTCGTGGTGGTGGTGGTGGGCCGTGCCGTTGCCGTTGCTGTTCTCTGCGCCGGCGGCGCTGCTGCTCTCGCCGCCCCGGTCGCTCCTGTTCTCGCTCGTCTCGCTGCGGTCCGTCTTGTCGCCCTTGTCGTCGTCCTTGCCGTGGTTGTTCTGCCCGATGTGCAGGAAGGCGAAGCTCTTGCGCGTCATGGATTTGCGCGTCATCGACTTGCTCGTTCGGCTGGCGCGGTTGAGGAAGCCGTTCCAGGGGGTGCTGCTTTGGTCGTGTTCGCCGCCGCCGCCACCGCCTCCTCCTTCGGAGGAAGTGGCCGTGGCCGTATCCGTTGTGACGGCATCCTTCTTGTTCCGCTTCTCTTCGTCGGCCGCCATCTGCTTGCTCTCTTCGATGGCCTTTTGTAGTTGCTCGCGTTCGAGTCGCACCGTCTCGCGCATCTTCTGCACGGCCTCTTGGCGCTCCTTTGCGGCGATGCGCACCTGCTCTTTTTCTGCCGCTTTTCGGGCCTTCTCATCAGCCTTCTCCCGCGCCTTGAGCTCTTTCTTTTCCTTGGCAAGTTCGGCCTTGGTCTTTGGCGGGATCGTGGCGGCCTTGTCTGCCTCGGTCATGACTGCCGGGGCAGGGGGCGGTGCGGCTACCAGTGGGTGCGCTTCGGAGTGGGAAAGGGGCGCTGGCAACTGGCCATTCGGGGGAGCGATGTCGATCTCGGTGGGAGCCGACTTGATCAGATCCAAGGCAGCCAGCTTTTCGTCCTCGTCGACTGGAGGCAGGGGTTGCGAGTTGAGTTTCGAGAGCAGAGATGTGCTTGTGCCGGCTGAAGCTGATCCGTTGACGAGCTCGACGGTCGTTGCAAGATCTGCCGCCTGGGTCGCCAGCTTCACCTGGTCCATGCCCTCGGCATCCAGCTCTTCCCGCACCTTCTCGAATGTCGTCTCCTGGTAGAACAAGACGTAGGCACAAGCCATCCCGGGTTTGTCGCCAAAGAAGTTCCGGACAAAATTCTTGTCCACAGGCTCCACCATTTCGTCGTCAAAGAGCAGCCACCCGCGGTCCTTGGTCTTGATGACAGCAACGTAATGCCCGTGGTACGCGTTGCCTCCAATATGCACAACCACGGCATACAGCTCGTACATCCTGTCGGGGTCTTCGGCATCGTCGGTGGTGTTGAACATGCGGAGGTGGTAAGGATAGACGACGCGATGGAAGAGCTTCTGCAGCCGGCTGTAGTCTTCGGTGTACTTGAACCGTTTCAGATGAAGCGCCAGGACCTTGGGCAGCTTCTTAACCTTCATCCGCTTTTCCGCCTCCTGCAGGCCGCCGCAGTGGTCGCAGTGGAACTTGTTCCTCTCGCACAGCATCTCCTCGGCCGAGAAGCTCTGCAGACACGAAGTCACGGACGAATGCTCCTCGAGGTCTATGGACAAGTCCAAAAACGTCTCGTCACGCTGTGATGCTGTCTCGCAGGTCAGACACCTAGTTTCCGAGGTGAGCACGCCCTCAAATATGTCGTGCACCCAGCCGGTTCCTGGTGCGCGTGTCCCCAAGCCAGTATCGGTCGCTGACAGCGCCGTGTCGGTTGGCTGGGAGGGGCTATTCTTCCTTCTGCTCTCTGCCGCCTCTTGCATCCGTTTTCCATTGGCCTCCACGTTCGCAATGACGTCGTTGAGCACTATGCCGTAGAATTCGTGGGCGTCCTGGTGCATCGAGTTGCGAAACATTTCGTTGTTGCGCTTGAAAATGTCGAGAAACCTCTGCGGGCTGAGCACGCCTGTCCGGGACTGGCTGTCGATGAGAGTGGTGAAGATGTCTCGGAGGCCCGTGAATGTGGACTCTTCCATGCCAGATGAGTCTGTGGTCTCCTGCGCCAGCTCTAGTACGGGGCCCTTGATCATGGCCTGCTTCTTCTTGTACTCTGGCGAGTCCGGCTTGTCCTCGGGCCGCAATGGTGGCACTGCCGGCGCCAGCTGCCCTCCGCTGAAGGACTGCCGCGGCTTGTTCGGCCCGGCAGCATTCCCGTTAGCAGCCGCCGGCGCCGGTGGCGGGCGTATTGTGACATTGACCTTCCGCTCGGTCCCGTTCGGTTCGTCCCAGGGGGAGGGAGGGGGGTAGTTGACGACATTCTCGCGGAAATGCTCCGAATGGTACAATGCCTGAACGATTGAGTTGCAGTAGCTACAGCACTTTGGTCAGTATGCCGGCTTTGATAGGGACGAGCGTCTGCATCATCTTTGCGCCTACCATGTGTTCCCGAACTGAGACGGACAGCAATTGTTAGCGCTCGGTGCAGCCAGGTGGGACTGGGCAGGAGACCCCTTACATTTTCTAGCCCAAAGAACTTGTCACTGCCGTCTTCCCGCACGGGGCCCGCATTGTGCAACAACTTCTCGACCGGTGTGAGGTCGAGTGGAGGCTCGTCCTTTTTGGTTTTGGCAGACGCGGTGCTATCGGACTTTGAGACACCCTGGAAGAGTATGGGTTAGCCCAAGATGGGGTTCCACGTGGCCAGGAGGATACGGGAGGGCAGCATGGAAGTCAGGGTAGCTTGGTGTCGCGGTGTGCTTCGTGCTTCGTGCTTCATGCTTCATCTCGTCTGTGCGGGTGTCCCGAGACACAGACACACACGGGCGGCAATGTCCAACTTACAGATCCGGCCCCTTTGAGTTTCTGGAAGAACCCCGCCATGGCGAGCGCCGAGGAGACCAGGCGCCCGGGGCGTCACTCGGCCGGCGGGGGCGGTCGCCGTCGTGGACCGGGTCGCGTGGACAATGCGAGGCAGGATCAAGGAGGTCGAGGATGGGTTGAGCGATTCGGCGGCAAGCATCCGGCAGATGTGGACAGAATTCGCCCGCTGTGGTACGTGACGGCCGCAACACCCGCTACCGATTCTGTGTGCTCGATATTGGAGGTTGCGCGCACGGAGGTGGCGGAATAGTTCAAGTCGCGCAATTCACTCGAAGTCTCGGCGCGGTGGTTCGCGACATGCGTGGGTCGGTCGGCGGCGGTCTTGGGTCTCGGACGGACAGGGCGGAGGCTGGCACCAAGACCGATGCAGGGAACACTAACAGGATCAATCTCGCCCCAGCCGAAACAAAAACGAGCTGCACAGAGGGGCTTAGCAAAGCGCAAGGTCAAGGCTGGGCGGCAAGGTTTGCAGCTGCGGCAAGCAGGAGACAATGGGCAAGCGAGCAATCGATGTCGGAGGCAGCATGCGCAGGAGGCATGCAGGGCGGCCACCTTAAGGGTACCTTGCTGTGTAGGTTCCTGGCCTCGACATGGGAGATCAGTGCCAAAATACCCCGGCCGCATGCCCCCATTGGAAAACCGGCTCGTTTCCAGAAGAGTTCCTGGAGGGGATGTGGGG
>Ga0247823_10001138_pt1 | contig 22197 bp, 13 predicted proteins | sample 13C_PalmiticAcid_2_FD_192426 | JGI IMG/M metagenome (GOLD analysis project Ga0247823, IMG submission 192426) | Soil microbial communities from agricultural site in Penn Yan, New York, United States - 13C_PalmiticAcid_Day30 | ecosystem: Environmental > Terrestrial > Soil > Agricultural land... | reverse complement strand
GGTGGGCGTCGGCGTCGGGGTCGGGGTCGCGTCTTTGGCCTGCGCGAGGAAGGTCTTGATCTCGTCGAGGAACTCGACGGGCGCGGGCACGGCGACGATGCGGGCCGAGATGCTGCTGTTGCCGTTGATCGACTGCTCGAACTGCCGGCTGGTGCGATAGTCGACCGACAGGCCCACGGCGACCGAGACCTTGGGTTTGTCGCCGCTGGCCGTCGGTGCGGCGGCGATCTTGTCCAGGGCCTTGGTGACGCTGGCGCCGTCGGCGGCCGACAGCGCGATGTCGTTGGCCGACAGGGTGACGAGGTTGATGATCACCGCGTCCTTGGCGTCCGAGAAGCTGACCACGCCGCCCTTGCGCACGGCGCGGACGCCGTGGGTGGCGCTGCCGGCGTTGACGTCGCGCGCCAGGTTGAAGGCGTAGGCCTGGGGCGAGTTGGCGTCGAGCGTCGTCCCGCCGTCGCTGGCGGCCGTGCCGCTGATCGCCACCGAGGTTTCCGAGGCGCCGACCTTGACGGCCGTGCCGTCCACCGGAACCGCCGTGAAGTGGCGCACGATGATGAAGCCGTTGCCGCCGCCGGAGCTGGTCTTGTCGGGCGTCGGCGTGGTCTGCAGCTGCGTGCCGGCGGACTCGACCACAATCAGCAGGTCGTTGGAGTCGGCCAGCAGCACCTCGGCCCGGCGGAACTGCTGGTTGGCGACGTTGTCGACCGCGCCCTGGGCTTTCCAGCTGGCCTCGCCGCGGCTTTCGACCTTGCGGATCTGGCCGGGCGCGACGCCGTTGTCGCGCAGGAACTCGGCCACCTTGTTGGCGCGGTCCAGGCCCAGCTTCTGATTGTAGGGATCGGTGTCCACGCGGTCGGTGAAGCCGACGACGTCGACCGTCGCGCCGTTGGCCTTCAGAGCGCGGGCCACCAGGGTCAGTTCCTCGACGGCGGCCTGCTTCAGGTCGGACTTGCCGCTGTCGAACAGCGCCAGCCCCAGCGTGCCGCCGCCGACCGGCAGGTCGGAGCCGACCGGATCGCGCAGCAGCTTGGCCTTGAAGCCGCCCAGCGTGTTGATCTGGCTGGCGACGGCGCGCGCGTAGAGCAGGTTGTTGGCCTTGGCGTCGACCTTGGTGCTCTTGCCCGCAGCCAGCACGAACTCCTCGCTGGTGTTGTTGGTCGGGGTCTCGACGATGCGGATGACGCCCAGGCTGGCCTCGGAGGCGGCGTAGAACGCCACGCTGGTGTCGGTCTTGATCGGGTTCTTGGCGGTGTCGGGCTCGAGCTTGAACGGCACCTTGGTGCGCTTGGCGCTGACATAGGCGCGCTCGAACTTGCCGGTGGGCGCGCCCAGCTTCTTGGCCAGGTCCTCGGCGGCGGCCTCGACATCGGCGCCGGCGGCGTCGGTCTTGGTCCCGTCGACGGTGACGCTGGCCGGCAGGCTCTTCAGCGTGACCTGGGCCTCGCGGGCGTTGGCGGGGGCCTGGGGGCCGCCCTGGCCGAAGCCGAAGTCCAGCTTGCCGCCGATGCCGAAGGCGCTGGCCTCGCCGACCTTCATGGTCAGCTGCATCGAGACCGACAGGTCGGCGTGCTGGTAGTGGTAGAACGGCGGCGACAGGCCCAGTTGCAGCAGGCTCTTGCCGCCGAGGCCGGGGCGCGGTTCGACGTACTCGCCGACCTGGGCCAGGCTGTTGAGGTCGAGCGCCTTCTGGGCGTCGGCGATCGACAGGCCCATGGCCTTGATGAACTCGGCGACGCTGGCGTCGGCCAGAATCTGGCCCGGCGTCATCTTCTCGATGGGGTTCTTGTCAGCCATTCATCGGCTCCTTGATCCGCGGCGCCTGGGGCCCCGTTGGGGACTCGCAGGCGCGCGCCTTGTCGACGGTGTCTGCGCGCACGGTCCAATAGCCGTGGACGCGCTGGGCTTCGGACAGCCGGCCGGCGGGTACGCCGAGGCCACGGGCGGTCCAGGCCAGGAGGCTGCGGGACAGAGGCAGGGCCTCGTCCAGGGAGACGGCGGCGGCCAGGCTTTCGCGGGCGGCGGTCACGTCGCCGGCCTTGAGCTCGTTGACGCCCTTGCGCTCCAGCAGGCAGGCGCGGTCGCGGCGCTGGAAGTCGCTGGGCGTTCCGTCGCCCAGCTCGGCGGCGGCGCTGCTGGCGGCCTCGCCGGCCAGGACGGCGGCCTGCTCGTGGGCCCCCGTGCGCTCCAGGCTTTCCAGGACGCAGTGCAGGTAGTGGCGGGCGAAGATCTGCGGCGCGCGCACCCCGTGGGCCAGGCGCAGCGCCTCGCGGTACTTGGCCAGGGCCTGGTCGTGACGGCCCTTCAGCGCCAGGAGCTTGCCGGTCTCGGCGACGCCGGCGTGCAGGCGATGGATGTCGAGGGCGCCGGTCATGCGCGCAGCTCGGAGAACAGCACCTCGGCGCCGGCCGTTTCCAGCCGGTGGCGCAGCAGGCGCGCGCGCGGCAGGGGCATCAGGCCCGTGGCGAGCGGGGCGACGCCGGACAGGCCGACCTCGGCCAGGACCGCGGCGGGGGCCGACAGGATGTGGAGCGCCTGGTGCGAGAAGGTCTCCAGCTCGGCGCGCACCGTCAGCCCTGCTTCGGCGTAGGCGGCCAGGCGGCCTTCGAGGTCGGCGAAGGCGACGCCGGCCTCGATGGGCACGGGCAGGGCGTCGCGCAGCAGGTCGAAGTCCTCGGCCGGAACGCCGGCCAGGGCCTCCAGCGCCGCGGCGGCTTGCGGCGGCGCGGCGACGAGGTCCAGGGTGAAGCGCAGGAAGGCCTGGTCGACGATCCGCACCTGCTCGGGCGCCTTCAGTCGCCGCCACAGGGCGTCGGCCTCGCCGCGGCTGAGGTCGAAGACGGTGGCCGAGCCGCCGGCCGAGACGTCCGCGCCCGCCGGCAGTCTCTGGCGCAGGACGCTGGCTTGCAGATGCGACAGGTCGCTGGCGAAGAGGGCGAAGCGGGCCTGGTCCGGCCGGCTGGCGGTCAGGCGCACGGCGCCCGGCGGCAGGGCCGTTTCCAGCGCCCGCACGGTCGGCTCGGTGACGGCCCCCAGGATCACCCCCGGCGGGGTCAGCAGCAGGTCGAGGGCGGCGGCGGGCTCCATGCCCAGGAAGCGCCCGAGGATGGCGGCGACGGCGTCGGCGGCGTCGAGGTCGATCAGCTCGGCGGCGAGGTCCATCGTCGGGGCGCGGGCGAGGGCGGCGCCGGCGGGGGCCACCGAGGCCTCGACGCCGAGCGTTCCGATCAGCGCGGCCAGGCGTGTCGCATCGGCGGCCGGCAGGTTGGCCAGCAGTCGGGCGGGGGCGCGATACAGGGCGTCGACCACCGTCTCGACCGGCAGTTCCAGGGCCTGGCTGAGCACCGAGGCCGCACGGGGCGAAGCGTTCCCGATGCTGGTGATCAGCAGGTCGGCGGCCTCAGGTTCGACGCTTGGATACGCTACGCTGGGGGACACCGACGACTCGAGCACCAACACCTCCCATAAGGCTGGTTTCGACCGGGCTTATCCACGCTCTAGTTGGCGTGGCGATGGACTCGTGTCAGAGTTGTAAAGCTTTGTAAAGTTCGGAAGTCTTGCACGTGGTGAATTTGCGCCCTGTGCGATCGGCCGCATGCGGACGATCGGGGTCAGCGCCTCGCCAGCAAGGCTCCGGCTCCGGCCAGGGCGGCCAGGGCGGCGGCCGCGAAGACGCCGCGCAGGTCGCCGCCGGTCGAGGCCACGGCGATCCCCAGCAGCGGGCCCAGCGCCTGTGACGCCGCCACCGCCACGTTCATCAGGCCAAGGTCCCGGCCGTTGCGCGCGTTGTCGGGCAGCACCTCGGCCACGAGGGCCAGGTTGCTGGTCGAGTAGACGCCGTGGCCGACGCCGAAGACGATCTGCGCGACCAGCGGGCCGGGCCACTCCGGCGCCAGCAGCAGCAGGGCGACGCCGCTGGCGATCAGCACGCCGCCGGCGATGACGACGGGGCGACGTCCCAGCCGGTCGGAAAGCGGGCCGCTCATCGCGCCGGCCGCCAGCATCCCCAGGGTCGAGGCGGTCAGCAGCAGGCCGAACGCGGCCTCGGGCGCCACGCCGGGCAGCCGGCCGGCCAGGTCGCCGCGGTCCTTGAGGTAGAAGAACAGGTACAGCGTATGCAGCGCCACGGCGGTCTCGACCAGCAGGCGCGAGGCGAAGACCATCCGGAACCCGCGGTCGCCGAAGGCGGTGAGCCGGAGGCTTGGCCAGGCGACCGGGGCGCGGGCCGGGGCGGGCGGCTCGCGCAGGGTCAGGGCGAATGGCAGGACGAGCAGGGCGGTCGCGGCGATGACGGCGGCGTAGCGGCTGGCCGCCGAGACCAGCAGGGCGCCGACGACCAGGGCCGTGAACAGCTTGGAGGCGGGCAGGGCCAGGCCCGCCCAGGCCGCTGCCGCGCCCTTCTGGTGGTCGGGCACGAGGTCGGGCAGCACCGCCGCCAGCGGCGCGTAGAGGGCGTTGACCGCCAGTTGCAGCACCACGACCGCGCCCAGCATCTGCCATGGCGTCTGGGCCAGGCCGACGAGCACCAGGCCCAGCGCCGTGGCCGCCCAGCCGCCGAGGATCCAGGGGCGGCGCCGGCCGAAGCGGCCGCGGGTGGCGTCGCTGAGCGCGCCGAAGGCGATGTGGGCGATGGCGGCGGTGATCGCCCCGACGATGGAGATCTGGCTGAGGGTCAGGTCGCGGGCGTACGGCGCCACCTCGGCGGCCTTCAGCGGCGCCAGCAGGGTCAGGAACGGGATGAAGGAAACGAAGGCGCCGGCGTTGGCCAGGCCATAGCCCGCAAGGAAAAGTCGCGAGCGTCCCGTGGTGGGCTCGGCTTCTGTAAATGGGCGGCCGCCTTGATCCATCCGTGGTTTATGCGATCAGGACAGCTTGCGGTCGAGCTATTGTCAGCCTGGCCGTTCGTCACCATCGTGTCGCCCAGCGTTCGGTTCGGAGAGTTCATTGACGGCAAGACGGCCCACCATCGACGACGTCGCGCGCCTTTCGGGCGTCGCGCGGACGACGGTCTCGCGGGTGCTCAACGACGGCCCCAATGTCCGCGACGAGGTGCGGGCCCGGGTGATGGAGGCGGTCAAGGCGCTGGACTACAAGGTCAATCCGCAGGCCCGCTCGCTGGCCGGCGGCGGCAGCCGGCTGCTTGGCCTGGTGTTCGCCTCCGACCTCGAGAGCGAACCGAACTCGTTCTACCATTCGGCCCTGGAACTGGGCGCGCTGCGCGGCTGCCTGGAGCTGGGCTACCAGCTGGTGACCCGCCACATCCCGCTGCAGAGCGCCGACCGCGAGCAGCAGGTCTACGACCTGATCGCCACCCAGCGCTGCGAGGGGCTGATCTTCACGCCGCCCTATTCGGACGACGCGGGCCTGATCGCCGAGGTGCTGCGGCGCGGCTGCAAGGTGGTGTCGATCTCGCCGGGCGGGGCGGGCAGGGGCCTGGCCGATGGCGTGGGCATGGACGACGAGGCCGGCGGCTACGACATCGCCCGCCGGCTGATCGATCTTGGCCATCGCCGATTCGCCTTCATGGGCGGCATCGAGGGCCACTTGTCGGCCGACCGGCGCCTGGACGGCCTGATGCGGGCCCTGTCCGAGGCGGGTCTCGGGGACGCCGACCTGATCCAGGTGCGGGGCGACTTCACCTTCCGTTCGGGGGTCGAGCTGACGCCCCGCCTGCTGGACGATCCGCTGCATCCGACGGCCCTGGTCTGCGCCAACGACGACATGGCCGCGGGCGCGCTTTCGGTGGTCCACGGACGCGGCGTGAAAGTGCCGCAGGACCTGTCCGTGACGGGCTTCGACGACACGCCGGTGTCGGCCATCGTCTGGCCGCCGCTGACCACCGTGCACCAGCCGCTGAAGGACATGGGACGCCGCGCGGTGGCCCTGCTGGCCAGCCGCCTGACGGGCGGCCGGGCCGAGGCTGAACCGGAGTTCGACTGCCTCGACCACGCGGTGGTCGAACGGGGCACCGCAGCCTCCGCCCCCTGATCGAACCTTGATCCCCTTGACAAGGCCGACGCGTTGCGGCCTTTGTTGGAAGCGCTTCCAATTCACGAAAGCGCGGCTTTTCGACGCCGAATCCGCAAGAGACGGGGCGAGGAGGGCCAGGGAAGAGACGCAGTAGGGGAGAGTACCTTGATCCATCACGCCCATTCGGCCGCGCGCGCCCGCGCCGGCGCCCAGCGCTTCAAGCAGCTGGCCTATGCCTCGGCCGGAGCCCTGTCTCTGCTGGCCGGCGCCGCCCACGCCCAGGACGCCGCCCCGACCCAGGAAAACACCGCCGTCGACGAGGTGGTGGTCACCGGCTATCGCCGCAGCCTGGAGAAGTCCGCCGAGATCAAGCGCCGCGAGGTCGGCGTGGTCGAGGCCGTGTCGGCCGAGGACATCGGCAAGCTGCCCGACGTGTCGATCGCCGAGTCCCTGGCGCGCCTGCCGGGCCTGACCGGCCAGCGCGTCAACGGCCGGGTGCAGGTGATCTCGATCCGCGGCCTTTCGCCCGACTTCTCGACCACCCTCCTGAACGGCCGCCAGCAGGTCAGCGCCGGCGACAACCGCGCCGCCGAGTTCGACCAGTATCCGTCCGAGCTGCTCAACAGCGTGGTGGTCTACAAGACCTCGAACGCCGCCCTGATCGGCCAGGGCCTGTCGGGCACGGTCGACATGCGCACCGTCCGCCCGCTGGACCAGAAGGGGCGGGTGATGACCCTGAACGCCCGCCGCGAGATCAGCGACCTCGACAAGGCCAATGCCGACGGCTCCAAGAGCGGCTACCGCTTCAGCGCCTCCTACATCGACCAGTTCGCCGATGGCGCGATCGGTGTCGCGCTCGGTTACGCCCACCTCGACAGCCCCACCCAGGTCCAGCAGTACAAGGCCTGGTACTGGGAGCAGCCGGCCCAGTTCACCGGCGCCAACGCCGGGGCCTACAGCCTGGGCGGCCAGGAGATCTTCGCCACCAACCGCGACCAGGTGCGCGACGGCTACATGGGCGTGCTGGAATGGCGGCCCAACGACAAGCTGCACTCGACGCTGGACCTGTTCTACTCGACCTTCGACCAGAAGGAGGTCCGCCGCGGCATGCAGTGGTTCTCCAGCCCCAGCACGCCCGACGCCACGGTGTTCCTGAACCCCGGCTTCACCAAGGTCGGCAACTCGCTGATCAACACCTCGGGCACGGCGACCAACGTCACCCCGATCGTCCGCAACGACCGCAACACCCGCAAGGACGAGCAGTTCGCCCTGGGCTGGAACACCTCGTACGTGTCGGGCGCGACCACCTACACCGCCGACATCGGCTATTCGAAGGTCGAGCGCCGCGAGCAGATCCTCGAGACCTACGCCGGCTACGGCCCGATCCGCACCTTCGACAACATCGGCTACGACCTCACCTTCAACGGCGTGGGCAAGTACACGACGGGCCTGGACTACGCCGACGCGACCCGCATGCAGCTGGGCGATCCGGCGGCCTGGGGCGGCTGGGGCCATGACGGCGCCATCCGCTTCCCCGAGGTCGAGGACCGGATGTTCACCGGCGACTTCCGCATCGACCACGACGTCTCCGAGACCCGTCTCGGCGGCTTCCTCAGCAGCGTGCAGGCCGGGATCAACTATGCCGACCGCAAGAAGGACAAGACGGTCTCCGACAACGACCTCTTCCTGAAGAACGGCCGCGCCCCGACCACGGTGGCCTCGCAGTACCTGCTGGCGCCGGCCTCGCTGTCCTTCGCGGGCATCGACCAGGTGCTGGCCATCAACCTGCAGAAGGCCCTGCCGGTCTATTACGACATCGTGCCGATCGGGAACGCCGACGACTACAACAAGGACTGGAAGATCCAGGAGCGCCTGACCACGGCCTACCTGATGGCCAAGATCGACACCCATGTCGGCGCGCTGCCGATCAAGGGCGACATCGGCCTGCAGTACATCTCCACCAAGCAGGAATCGACGGGCTACACCGTCAGCGGCGGCACGGCCCAGGCCCCCAGCCTCGTCACCGTCGAGGACACATACGACGAGCTGCTGCCGAGCCTGAACCTGACGGCCGAGCCGGTCGAGAACCTCTATGTCCGCTTCGGGGTGGCCAAGACCTCGGCCCGTCCGCGCCTGGACGACATGCGCGCCAGCATCACCGCCGGCGTCGACGCCCTGACCTTCCGCTGGAGCGGCTCGGGCGGCAATCCGTACCTGAAGCCGTGGAAGGCCACTGCCTTCGACCTGTCGGTCGAGAAGTACTTCGCGCCGGGCACCTACATCGCCGTCGCCGGCTACTACAAGGACCTTGAGACCTACATCTACAACAAGTCGGTCGACTACGACTTCTCCAACGTGCCCAACACCGGCACGGTCACGCCGATCAGCAACATCGGCCTGTTGACCCGTCCCGAGAACGGCGAGGGCGGCAAGCTCTACGGCTACGAGATCTCGGGCGCGGTCGACTTCGGCCTGATCACGCCGTGGCTGCAGGGCTTCGGCTTCGTCGGCAGCATGTCGCACACCAAGACCGACATCCAGCCGGACGGCCCCGGTTCGAGCAACGCCCTGCCGGGCCTGTCGGGCGACGTCTACAACGTCACCGGCTACTACGAGCGGGCCGGCTTCTCGGCCCGGATCAGCAAGCGCCACCGTTCGGCCTTCCGCGGCGAGGTGGTGCAGCTGTTCGCCTATCGCGGCTTCACCCAGGTGCTGGCCGACGAGCAGGTCGACGCCCAGATCGGCTACGAGTTCCAGGACGGGCCGCTCAAGGGCCTGTCGGCCGTGCTGCAGGTCAACAACCTCGACAACAGTCCCTACCGCACCCGCACCGGCGTGCTCTCGGACGGCACCATGCTGCCCGAGACCAACGACCAGTACGGCCGGCAGTACATCTTCGGTCTGAACTACAAGTTCTGACCCCTGCTCGCGGAGGGCCGATCCCTTCCCCCGGCCCTCCGCGCTTTTTTCGTTTCGACGAGGCCCGCCTTCGACAGAGGCGCGGGCCCCCTCGCGCCCGGTTTGCGGCGCCCCCCGATCCCGACACGGAGTAGCCCATGACGACCGCCGCCCAGCCTTCATCCGCCCTGCGGATCCTGCGCCGGACCTCCGCCGCCGTGGCGCTGCTGGCCCTGCTGCCGGCCGCCAGCCTTGCCCAGACCATGCCGACAAAGGACAGCGCGCCGCTGGCCGCGCGGGCCGGCGACCCGGTCTGGGCGCGGGCCGACGCCCTGGTCAGGCAGATGACGCTCGACGAGAAGATCACGTACCTGCACGGCCTCTTCCCGCCCAACACCAAGCCGGCCCCCACCGACATGATCCCCTCGGCCGGCTATGTGCCGGGCGTGCCGCGCCTGAAGATCCCGACCCTGCGCGAGAGCGACGCCAGCCTCGGCGTCGCCAACCAGGTCGAGCAGCGCAAGGGCGACACCGCCACGGCCCTGCCGTCGGGCCTGGCGCTGGCCGCCACCTTCGAGCCGAAGCTGGCCTATGAGTCCGGCGCGATGATCGGCGCCGAGGCCCGCGCCAAGACCTTCAACGTGCTGCTGGCCGGCGGCGTCAACCTGACCCGCGACCCATGGGCGGGCCGTAACTTCGAGTATCTGGGCGAAGACCCGCTGCTGGCCGGCGAGATGGCCGGGGAGTCGATCCGCGGGGTGCAGAGCAACCACATCGTCTCGACCATCAAGCACTTCGCCATCAATTCGCAGGAGACCGGCCGCCACGTGATGGACGCCCGCATCGGCGAGGCCGACCTGCGGGAAAGCGACCTCCTGGCCTTCCAGATCGCCATCGAGAAGGGCCAGCCGGCCTCGGTGATGTGCGCCTACAACAAGATCAATGGCGACTGGGGCTGCGAGAACGACTTCCTGCTCAACAAGGTGCTCAAGCGCGACTGGAACTATCCGGGCTGGGTGATGTCGGACTGGGGCGCGGTGCACAGCACCACCAAGGCCGCTCTGGCGGGCCTGGACCAGCAATCGGGCCAGGAGCTCGACAAGCAGATCTACTTCGGCGACGACCTGAAGGCGGCCGTGGCCAGGGGCGAGGTCAGCCAGGCGCGGGTCGACGACATGGTCCGCCGCATCCTCTATGGCGTGATCGCCACCGGCCTGATCGACAACCCGACCCCGGCCAGCGCCCAGCCGATCGACTACGCGGCCAACGCCAAGGTCGCCCAGGCCCTGGCCGAGCGCGGCGCGGTGCTGCTGAAGAACGATCGTAACCTGCTGCCGCTGGCCAGGACGGCGAAGAAGATCGTGCTGGTCGGCGCCCACGCCGATGTCGGCGTGCTGTCGGGCGGTGGTTCGTCCCAGGTGCGCTCGGTCGGCGGCGCGCCGGTCGAGATCCCGCTGAACGGCGGCGAGGCGGCCTCGTTCGTCCGCGTCACCTGGCACGCCTCCTCGCCCCTGCAGGCGATCAAGGCGGCCTATCCGAACGCCGAGGTCTCCTACGTCGACGGCAAGGACCCCGCCGCCGCCGCGGCCGCCGCGCGGGACGCCGACCTCGCGATCGTCTTCGCCTGGCACTGGCAGACCGAGGCGCAAGATGCGCCCTCCATCGCCCTGCCGGAGAACCAGGACGCCCTGATCGACGCCGTCGCGGGCGCCAACAGGAACTCGCTAGTGGTGCTGGAGACCGGCGGCCCGGTGCTGATGCCGTGGCTCGACCGCGTCGGCGGCGTGTTGCAGGCCTGGTACCCGGGCCAGCGCGGCGGCGAGGCCATCGCCGGCATCCTCAGCGGCGCGGTCAATCCATCGGGCCGCCTGCCGATGACCTTCCCCAGGACCGAGGACCAGGCCCCGCGCGCCTCCGCGCCCGGCTATGCAGAGCAGGCCGCCATCGACGACGCCCGCCGCGCAGGCAAGGAAGCGGGGCCGATCAAGGGCTTCCCGGTCGAGTACGGGGAAGGCGCGGCGGTCGGCTACCGCTGGTTCGCCGAGAAGAAGCTGCAACCGCTCTATCCGTTCGGCTACGGCCTCTCGTACACGAGCTTTGGCTACAGGAACCTCAAGGTCGAGGACGGCGACGGGCTGAAGGTCAGCTTCGACGTCACGAACACCGGCAAGGTCGCCGGCGCCGATGCGCCGCAGCTCTATGTCACCGCCGGCAAGCGCAAGTCGATGGTGCGGCTGGCCGGCTTCCAGAAGGTCGACCTGCAACCGGGCGAGACCAAGCGGGTGACCCTCAGCGTCGATCCGCGCGTGCTGGCCGACTATGACACCGCCAAGCCGGGCTGGACCCTGCCGGCCGGCGCGTATCCGCTCTATGTCGGCGCCCACGCGGGCGATCCGGCCCTGACCGGTTCGGCCAAGCTGAAGGCCTGGAGCCGCAAGCCGTGATGCGCCTGGCCCTGATCTCGACGGCCGCCGTCCTGGCCCTGGGCGGCTGCGCCAGCGTCTCCCCGGCGCCCGAACGCGCCGTCCGCGCCTGGGTGACCACTGGCGACAAGGCGCAGCTGCTGGCCGAGCAGCCGCCGCCGGCCAGCCTGGCGGCGGGCGAGGGCGACGACCTGCCAGTCGTGACCGTGGACGTCGCCGCCCGCGACCAGTCGATCGTCGGCTTCGGGGCGTCGATCACCGACGCCTCGGCCTGGTTGATCCAGACCAGGATGTCGGCCTCGCAGCGGCAGGCTCTGCTTTCGGAGTTGTTCGGGCGCGGGGAGGGCGGGCTCGGCTTCAGCTTCACCCGCGTGACCATCGGCGCCTCGGACTTCTCGCTCGACCACTACAGCCTGGACGACGCGCCGGGCGGGGCGGCCGATCCGGAGCTTGCGCACTTCTCGACGGCGCGGCCCGAGCAGTACGTGTTCCCCACCGTGCGGGCGGCGCTGAAGATCAATCCGGACCTCAAGGTCATGGCCTCGCCGTGGAGCGCGCCGGCCTGGATGAAGACCACAGGCTCGCTGGTGAAGGGCCAACTGAAGCCCGACGCTTATCCGGTCTATGCCGAGTTCTTCGCCCGTTACGTCAAGGCGGCCAAGGCCCAGGGCGTGCCGACCGACTATCTCAGCGTCCAGAACGAGCCGGACTTCGAGCCCGAGAACTATCCGGGCATGCGCTGGCCGGCCGCCGACCGGGCGCGGTTCTTCGGCGACAACCTGGGTCCCGTCTTCGCCCGCGAGCGGATCGGGACCAAGGTGCTGGACTGGGACCACAACTGGGACCAGCCGCAGCAGCCGATGACCGTGCTGGCCGACGCGAAGGCCAGGGCGGTCGTCGCGGGCGTGGGCTGGCACTGCTACGCTGGCGACGTCACGGCCCAGGACGAGGTGCGCAAGGCCCATCCCGACAAGGACGTGTTCTTCACCGAATGCTCGGGCGGCCAGTGGGCGGCCAAGTTCGACGAGAGCTTCCTGTGGATGATGGACAAGCTGATCGTCGGCTCCACCCGGGGCGGGGCGCGGGGGGTCCTGATGTGGAACCTGGCGCTCGATGAAAAGTACGGCCCGCACGCCGGCGGCTGCGGCGACTGCCGGGGCGTGGTGACCATCGACCAGGCCACCGGCGCGGTCGAGCGGAACCAGGAATACTACGCCTTCGGCCACGCCAGCCGCTTCGTGCGGCCGGGCGCGGTGCGGGTCGGATCGCCCGCCGAGGCAGCGGGGCTGAAGACCGTGGCCTTCGTCAATCCCGACGGCGGCCGCGCCCTGATCGTGCTGAACCAGACCGGCGAGGAGAAGGTCTTCGCCATCGTCGACGGCGCCCGGCGCCTGAGGGCGAGGCTTCCCGCGAGGTCGGCGGGCACCTTCACCTGGTGAGATGAAGGGGCGGCGGAAGAACTGTCACGAAGCCGTGGTAGCCGCCGCCCCATGCTCCCGAAGGCCGCTTCTCCTGCGCCGGCGCGTCCTGACGCGTCATGACCGACCTGGCGTCCCTGCGCGCCCAGCGCGACGAGCTCTATCACTTCATCGTCCGCCGCACCCGTGACCCGGCCGCCGCCGACGACCTGGTGCAGGAAACCTTCGCGCGCCTTCTGACCTACGAGAAGGCGCGCACTGTCGCCGACCGGGCGGCGCTCGGCTATCGCATCGCCCTCAACCTCGTCCGCGACCATTTCCGCAGCCGCAAGCGGCGGCCGACAGAGATGCTGGACGATGAGATCCCCTGCCAAGCCCCGGCGCCGGAGCAGATCCTCATGCATCGCCAGAAGGTCGAGGTGTTCGGCAGGGTGCTGGACGCCATGCCGCCGCTGCGTCGCGACGTCTTCATCCGCCGACGCCTGCACGGCCAGACGACGCGCGAAATCGCGCACGCCCTGGCCATGAACGAGGCCGCCGTCGAGAAGCACGTGGTGCGGGCCCTGGAGCAACTGCACCGCGAGATGACCAAGGCCGAGCGGCGCGCCGCCGGAGGCCGCCGATGAGCCGCGCCCGCCGCACCGCCGCCCTGTGGGCCGCCCGCCGCATGGACCCGGCCTTCCACGACGAAGCCGGCTTCGAGGCCTGGAAGTCGGACGACCCGGCCAATGCGCAGGCCTTCGACCAGGTCTGGGGCGTCAACCAGGACAGCGCCCTGACCGAGGCCATGAAGCTCAGCGAGCAGCGTCGCCTGGCCAGGCGACGTCAGGCGGGACCGATCGCGGCCCTGGCCGGAGGCGTGCTGGCCTGCGGCCTGGCCGTGGCCCTGGCCTGGCCGCAACTTCAGCTTATGACCGTGACGCCCACGGCCTTCGAGACCGCGCGGGGCGAGCACCGCGCCGTCGTGCTGGAGGATGGCACCAAGGTCATGCTCGACGGCGACACCCATCTGGAGGTGCGCCTGGGCACGGGCCGCCGAGAGGTGGCGCTGAGCCGGGGCGAGGCCTTCTTCGACGTCGCCCATGACGAGGCGCGGCCGTTCACCGTCAGGACCGCCGCCGGCTCGGCCCGCGTGCTGGGCACGGCCTTCGACCTGGAGATCAGCGACGAGCGCGGTCCCGAGCGTCTGGAGCTGTCGGTGCATCGCGGCCGGGTGCGCCTGGCGCCCGACGGCCTGATCCGCCGCACCGCCGACCTGACCGTCGGCCAGCGCGCCTTCGCCACCGAGGGAAGGCTGTCGAAGGTCCGATCCTTCGATCCCCTGGCCGACGACTGGCGTTCGGGCTGGCTGGAGACCGACGGGGTCACCCTGGGCCGGCTGGTCGAGCGCGTGAACCGGTCCTCCGAGCGCCGCATCGTCATCGCCGATCCGGAACTGGCCCGCCAGCGGGTGGCCGGCCGCTTCCGCCTGGACGAGCCGGCGGCCCTGGTCCGCAACCTGGCTTTGGTCCACGGTTTCGAGGTGCGCGAGGGGCGGGGCGGCCTGGTGATCAGCCGGTGAGGGTCGCCGGCCGTCGCCGAAACTTCACAAAAATCCCTGTCCTGAATGGGGGCGCGGCGGCGTCTTCCCCGCCGAAGCCGGCCTGACGCCGCGCATTCGGGGATAGTAAGATGACCTTCAAGACCTGGACCCTGTGGAGCACGGCCTCGGCCGCGGTCCTGATGTCGGCGACGACGGCGATGGCCGCTCCGGCGCCCAAGCCCGCCCTGGCCATTCCGGCCGGCGACCTGGCCACGGCTCTTCCGGCCTTCTCGCGCGCCACGGGCCTGCAGGTCCTGGCCGATCCGGCCCTGCTGGCCGGCAAGCGCACCCCCGGCGTGCGCGGCGAGCTCGACGCCGAGACGGGGCTTTCCCAGCTGCTGCGCGGCACCGGCCTGACCTATGTCCGCAACGGCGGCGCGGCCGTGCTGCGTCCCGCCGCCCAGAAGATCTCGACCGCCCCGGCGCCCGCCCGCCGCGCCGAGGCCGCCGCGTCCGTCGCCGCCGCCGAGCCGGCCGCCGACGATTCCGCCACCGTCGAGGAGATCGTCGTCACCGGCGGCTTCGCCAACTCGCTGGCCCGGGCGCTCGCCGACAAGCGCAAGGCCGCCAACGTCGTCGACGCCATCTCGGCCGAGGACATCGGCAAGTTCCCGTCCAACAACATCGCCGAGGCGCTGCAGCGCGTGCCGGGCGTGGCCATCACTCGCGATCGCGGCGAGGGCCTGTTCGTCCGCGTCCGGGGCCTGGGTCCCAACTTCCAGATCGTCACGCTGAACGGCCGCAGCGCCGCGGTGAACGAGAACATGCGCGACAGCGGCCAGAGCGGCCGCCAGTTCCGCTTCGACACCCTGCCGTCGGAACTGGTCGCCGGCGTCGAGGTCGGCAAGACCCCGCTGGCCTCGCTGGACGAAGGCGCGATCGGCGGCGTGGTCGACATCAAGACCTTTCGCCCCCTGAACCTGGGCAAGAACACCATCGCCGCCTCGGCCACCGCCAGCCATCCGGAGCTGGCCGGCGCCACCGACCCGCGCGTGTCGGGCCTGCTCAGCTGGGTAAACGAAGACAAGAGCTTCGGCGCGCTGCTGGCGCTCGTCTACGACCAGCGCACCCTGCGCCAGGACCGCGTCACCGGCGTCAGCTGGAGCTACGCCGATCCTTCGACCACCCTGGGCAGGAGCCTGGCGGCGCAGGGGATCAACCTCTATCCGACCGCCATCCGCCCGACCCTCGAGCGCGAGGACCGCGAGCGCAAGGGCCTGGTGTTTTCGGCGCAGTACCGTCCGACCGACGCCACCGAGATCACCTTCGACGCCAGCTACACCCACCTCGACGACCACTATGACGAGCTGACCTATTCGGTCGACCAGACGGCCTCGACCCTGGTTCCGGGCTCGCTGGTGGTGCGCGACGGCACGCTGGTCGGCGGCACGGTCACCTCGACCAGCCAGATCGGCCGCGAGGTCAGCGACCTGGCCCACGACAACCTGATGCTGGCCATCAACGGCAAGCAGCGGATCGGCGAGTGGACCTTCTCGGGCGACGCGGCCTACGCCCGCGCCTACAGCGAGACCTCCAAGCCGATCACCCGCACCCGCCTGCTGGGGGCCATCGGCCAGACGACCTTCAACATGAGCAAGGTCGACGATGACGTGCTGCCCAGCGTCACCCTGGCCACGGCGAACCTGTCGAACCCGTCGCTGCTGCCGTTCCGCCGCATCGAGTGGCGCACCAACGACTCGCTGGACCTGGAAAAGGCCATCCAGGCCGACGCCGAGCGTCCGGTGCAGTGGGGACCGTTCACCCGCGTGGCCTTCGGCGTGAAGTTCCGCGAGCGTGAGCGCAGCTACAATCGCGCCGACATCAACTTCACCACCAACCTGGCCAACAAGTATTTCGACGCCAGCTATTTCGAGGCCTTCCCGGCCGGCGACTTCCTGGGCGAGGTGGGCGGCAGCCTGCCGCGAACCTGGGTGATGCCCGATCCTGAGAAGTTCTGGGCCCTGGCCGACAAGACCCAGAAGGGCACCGCCCGCGCCGACCAGCGCAACTCCTACTTCGTGTCGGAAGAGATCCTGGCCGGCTACGGCCTGACCGACATGGACACGCAGGTGTTCGGCCGTCCGCTGCGCGGCCAGCTGGGCGTCCGCGTCGCCCAGACCAAGCAGGTCTCGGCCGGCCACGCCGACACCGGCAGCGCCGCCATCCCCGTGCGCTACGAGAAGACCTATACCGACGTCCTGCCGACGCTGAACTTCGCCATGGACATCACCGACACGCTGCAGGCCCGCGTCGCGGCGGCCAAGGTGATCACCCGTCCGTCGCTGGCGGATCTCGCCCCGCGCCTGACGCTGAACTCGTCGGGCACGGTGCTGACGGCCGTCGGCGGCAATCCGCAGTTGCAGCCGTTCGAGGCCTGGCAGTACGACGCGACGCTGGAGTGGTACTTCGCCCCGGGCAGCGCCCTGGTGGCCGGCGCCTTCTACAAGGACATCACCACCTTCGTTTACAGCCAGAAGACCAACATCGTGGTCGACGGCCAGACCTACCAGCTGACCTCGCCGACCAATGGCGGGCAGGCCAGCATCAAGGGCGTCGAGCTGGCCTACCAGCACCTGTTCAAGAACCTGCCCGCGCCGTTCGACGGCCTCGGCTTCCTGGCCAACTACACCTACACCGACACCGAAGCGACCTACTCGCCGACCCTGACGGACGCGATGGTCAACGTGGCCAAGAACAGCTTCAACATCACGGGCTTCTACGAGAAGGACCGCTTCGCCGCTCGCGCCGCCTACAGCTGGGTGGACGACGTGCTGCAGGATGTCGGCGGCGCGGGCCTGTCGGCCCTCAACGATGCGGCCTTCGGCTCGCTGGACGCCAGCGTCAGCTACAAGATCACCGACAACATCACCGCGGCTCTCGAAGGCCAGAACCTGACCGACGCGGCCCAGTGGCAGTTCGTTAAGGGCGGCTGGTTCGGCGGCTACACCCACTACGGCCGCACGGTGAGCTTCGGCCTGCGGGCCAAGTTCTAAGGCCCAGATCGCTCCGTTTGCGGAGCATCGTCGCGGCCGTCTGCACAGCTGGGCGGCCGCGACGGCGATCTCTTGTTCCAGCGGGGGCCTCTGCTTGACCCCCCGTGATCCGATCCCCTCGACTGGCCCGCGCGATTCCGCCGCGCGGGCCGCTTTTTCGTTTTCGGGAGTTTCGATGCGTCTGCTTGCCCGCTTTTCCGCCTTCGCCCTGGCCGCGCTCGTCGCCGCGCCCGCCGCCGCCCAGACGTCCGGCGAGACCCTGGAGAAGGTGGTGATCCTCAGCCGCCACGGCGTGCGCGCGGCCATGTCGAGCCCCGAGCGACTGGAGACGGCCACCGCGCGTCCGTGGCCGCGCTTTTCGGTCCCGCCGGGCCACCTGACGGCCAATGGCGGGATGCTGTCGACCCTGTTCGGCGCGTATTATCGCGAGCTCTACGCCAGGCAGGGCCTGCTGGCCGGCGCGGACTGCGGGCAGGTCTACTACTGGGCCAATGTCACCCAGCGCACCATCGCCACGGCCAAGGCGATGGGCGAGGGGCTGTCGCCGGGCTGCACGGTGGACGTCCACACGGTGGGCGAGGGCAAGGCCGATCCGCTGTTCGAGCCGGTGAAGGCCGGCGTCGCCAAGCCGGACATGGCCCTGGCGCGGGCCTCGGTCGCCGGCCGGGTGGGCGGGAACCTGGTCGCCTGGAGCGCCGGCCATGCCGACGCCATCGCCAGCCTCGACGCGCTTCTGATGCAGTGTGACGCCGCGCCGTGCCCGAAGGCGCCCGGCAAGCGCCGCGTCTATGACGAGCCGGCCGCCTTCCTCGACGACGCCGACGAGACGGTCGGCATCTCGGGGCCCGAAGCCTTCGCCTCGGGGATCACCGAAAGCATGCTGATGGCCTGGGCCGACGGGCAGGACTTCGCGGGGCAGGGGTGGAAGGGTCTGGACGAGGCGGCGCTGCTCAGGGTCTTCCCGCTGCACCAGGCCGAGTTCGACCTGCGCTTGCGGTCGCGCGAAGTGGCACGGACGGGCGCCGGCCACCTGGCCTCGAAGATCCTGGCGACGCTGGAGACCAAGCCCGGCAAGGACGCGATCGGCGGTCCGGACGCGAAGATGGTGGTGATCGTCGGCCACGACGGCACCCTGGCCATGCTGGGCGGCCTGCTCGGCATGGAGTGGGTCGCGCCCGGCTATCAGCCGGGCCAGATCGCGCCGGGCGGCAACCTGGTCTTCGAACGCTGGAAGCGCGCGGACGGCGCGCGGGTTATCCGCGTGCGCTACGCGGTGCAGAGCCTGTCGCAACTGCGCGAGAAGACGCCCCTGACGCTGGCGGCGCCGCCTTCGGCCTCACCGATCTTCGTGCCGGGGTGCAGCGGGGCCGGCGCGGGTTACGACTGCCCGATCGAGGCGTTCGCGGCGGTGGTGAAGGGGGCGGTCGCCCACTGATCCCAATCTCCCGTCATTCCCGCCCTTGTGGCGGGAACCCCTGGTTCCGCTCGCCGGGGCAGCGCAAGCGGCGTGCCCAGCACGCCGCCCCATCTGCACTTGCGGCTGAAAGAGAGGTTCCCGCCACAAGGGCGGGAATGACGGGAGTATGAGGAGGGGAGCGGCCTTCGCCGCTCCCCAACCAGCCTCTAGTGAACGGCCGACGTATCGGCCACGCGGGTCGGCTTGGGGGCCAGCCAGACGATCGTCGCGGCCACCACGAAGAGCACGGCCATGGCCATGAACACCTGGTTGGTGGCCAGCATCACGCCCTGGCTCTGGACCATGTTGTCCAGCGTGCCGCGCGCCTGGTCAGCGCTCATCCCTAAGCCTTTCAGCTGGTCCATCGTGCCCTGCGCGCCGTTCAGCACGCCCGACAGTTCGTTATGGTTGCGGCTGGCGCCGTCGGCCCAGACCGTGGTCACCACCGAGGTCGCGAACGCCCCCGACAGCGTGCGGCAGAAGTTCATCAGGCCCGCGGCGCTGGCGGTCTCCTCGACCCTGACGCTGGCGAGGGCCAGGGCGGTCACGGGGACGAAGAAGAACGGCATGCCGAAGCCCTGGAACAGCAGCCAGTGGGCGATGTCGAAATAGCCCATCTGCTGGTTGGCCTGGGCCCGGAAGAAGGTCATCACCGCCATCCAGATCAGGCCCAGGAACACCAGCTTGCGGGCGTCGAACTTGGCCGACATACCGGCCGCCAGCGGCGCGACCATCACGGCCGTGACGCCCAGCAGGGCCGAGACGTAGCCCGCCCAGGTGGCCGTGTAGCCCATGTTCTGCTGCAGCCAGAGCGGGTTGAGCACATTGATCCCGAAGAACGCCCCGAAGGCCACGCTGAGGGTTATGACCGCCGCGGTGTAGCCCCGGTGTCGGAAGACCCTCAGGTCGACGATCGGGTTCTCCGCCGTCAGCTCCCAGATCAGGAAGGCGGCGAAGCCGACGACCGCGACGATGGCCAGGCCGATGATCATCGGCGAGGCGAACCAGTCGTGCTCCTTGCCGAGATCCAGCATGATCTGCAACGCCCCGACCCAGGCGACCAGCAGGCCAAGGCCCACCAGGTCGACCTTCGCGCGCGCCAGCGGCGTCTCGTGGCCCTTCAGCAGGTTCCAGGCGAACCAGGCGCAGGCGATGGCGATCGGCACGTTGATCCAGAAGATGAAGGCCCAGCCGACGCTGTCGCACAGCGCCCCGCCCAGGATCGGCCCCAGGATCGGGGCGATCAGGGTGGTCATGGCCCAGAGGCCCGTGGCCGCGGCGGCCTTCTCCTTGGGGAAGACGCGCAGCAGCAGGGTCTGGGACAACGGCATCAGCGGACCGCCGCAGGCGCCCTGCAGGATGCGGAACAGCACCAGCAGGCCCAGCGACGGCGCAAGGCCGCAGAGGAACGAGAAGATCCCGAACCCGATCATGCCGAAGACGAACACCCGCACCGCGCCGAAGCGGGCCGACAGCCAGCCGGTCAGCGGCACGACCACGGCCTCGGCCACGGCGTAGGAGGTGATCACCCAGGTGCCCTGGCTGGGCGAGACGCCCAGGGCGCCGGCGATGTTGGACACCGAGACGTTGGCGATGGTGGTGTCGAGCACCACCAGGAAGTTGGCGGCGGCCAGGATCAGGCCGGCGAAGATCATCGCCGGCCCGCTGAGCGGCGCGGGTTCGGACGCCGCCCGCGCGGGGACGGCTTGAGCGCTGGCCATGACGGCCTCCTTGCTGCTCGGGTTTAGTCGCGGGTGTCGATCGTGGCCTTCATCGAAAGGCCCACGCGCAGCGGGTGGGCCTTCAGGTCGGCCGGGTCGACGGCGACGCGCACGGGCAGGCGCTGCACCACCTTGATCCAGTTGCCCGTGGCGTTCTGGGCGGGGATCAGGGCGAAGGCCGCGCCGGTGCCGCCCGACAGGCCGGCGACCTTGCCGTGGTACTTCACCGAATTGCCGTAGAGGTCGGCGGTCAGCTCGACCGGCTGGCCGATCTTGACCTTGCGCAGCTGGCCTTCCTTGAAGTTGGCGTCGACATAGGCCGCGGCGATCGGCACCACCTGCATGACCGGCGTACCGGCGGCGACCCGCTGGCCGATCTGGACGGCGCGCTTGGCCACGACGCCGTCGATCGGCGCGCGGATGACGGTGCGCGACAGGTCCAGCTGCGCCTGCTCGAACTTGGCGCGGGCGGCGGCGACTTCTGGGTTGGTGTCGATGGTGGTCCCGTCGGTCAGCACGGCGTTGGCGGCCAGCGAGCCGGCGGCGGCGGCGCGGTTGGCCTGGGCTTGGGCCTGGGCGGCCTTGGCCGAGGCGAAGGCGGCCTGGGCGTTGGCGAAGGCGTTCTGGGCGCGAGTCAGTTCGTCGCCCGAGACGGCGCCGGTGGCGGCCAGGGCCTTGCGGCGGTCCAGGTCGATGCGGGCGCGCTCGAGGTCGGCCTGGGCCGAGGTCAGGCTGGCGGCGGCGCGCGCCTGGTCGGCGTCGCGGGCGGCGATCTGGGCCGACAGGCTCTGGTCGGTGGCCAGATAGCCGCGCACCCGGCGCTCGGCGCGGGCCAGGTCGGCCTGGGCCGAGGCCAGGGCGATGCGGGCGTCGCTGTCGTCGAGCACGACCAGCACGTCGCCGGCCTTCACGACCTGGGTGTCATGGACCGCGACGCTGCGCACCGGGCCGCCGACCAGCGGCGTCACCTGGGCCACGTCGGCGCCGACATAGGCGTTGTCGGTCTCGACGTGGTGCGAGCCGACGAGGGCGTAGTAGGCGCCATAGCCGGCGCCGGCGATCAGGACGACGGCGGCCAGGCCGAGGAACAGCTTCTTGCGCTTGGCGCCGGCGGCGGCCTTGGCCTTGGCCTTGGCGGCGGCTTGGGCTTCCTGGGAGGAAGAGGCGTCGGCGGAGGCTTCGGAATCGTACATGGGGGAGGGCTCCGGGAAACGGCTCAGGCGGCGCGGTAGCCGCCGCCGAGGGCGCGCACGAGCGCCACGTCGAGGGTGAAGGCGCGGGTCTCGAGCTCGGCGAGCGTCCGCTGATTGGCGATCAGGGCGTCCTCGGCGGAGAGGACTTCCAGGTAGGTGGCCAGGCCCCCGCGATAGCGCTGCAGGGCGATGTCGTGGGCGGCCGACGAGGCGGCGACGGCCTTGCGGGTCTCGTCGAGGCGGGCGTCGAGGGCGCGGGCGCTGACGGCGGCGTCGGCGACGTCCTTCAGGGCCTGGGCGAGGGTCCCGTTGTAGCTGGCCACGGCGGCGTCGTAGTCGGCCGCGGCGCCGCGATAGTTGGCCCGCAGCGCGCCGCCCTGGAAGATCGGCAGGCGCACGGCCGGGCCGATCGAGCCGATGCGCGAGCCGCCCTTGGTCAGCAGGTCCAGGCCCAGCGACTGCTGGCCGAAATAGGCCGACAGGTCGACGTTCGGATAGAACTCGGCCTTGGCCTCTCTGATCGACTGGCTGGCGGCCTCGGCC
>Ga0247823_10001137_pt1 | contig 22207 bp, 17 predicted proteins | sample 13C_PalmiticAcid_2_FD_192426 | JGI IMG/M metagenome (GOLD analysis project Ga0247823, IMG submission 192426) | Soil microbial communities from agricultural site in Penn Yan, New York, United States - 13C_PalmiticAcid_Day30 | ecosystem: Environmental > Terrestrial > Soil > Agricultural land... | reverse complement strand
GTCTCGTTCGCGTACGCGACGAGACCCCGCGCAGCTCGACGTGTCCCGTGAGTGCCCGCGTCGGCGACGGCTCCGGCAACACTTCGGCGGTGCTCTCGAAGAGCTCGCGCACGCGCTCGCTGGCGCCGACCGCGCGCTGGACCGAGGCGTAGAGATCGGCGAAGCTCCCCATCGCGCCACCGACGAAGACCGCGTATAGCACGAAGGAGGTGAGCTCGCCGATCGTCAGCGTGCCCTCCTGCACCATGCGCCCTCCGTACCAGACCACCGCGACGATGCCGCCGAAGAGGATGAACAGGATGAACGCGACGAAGCCACCGCGCGCCCGCGCGACGCCGAGCGAAACGGCGATCACCTCCTGCAGCTTCGTCATGTACCGCCGGGACTCCCGATGCTCCGCGGTGAACGACTTGACGATCGAGATACCCTGGAAGGTCTCCTCGACGACCGTGTTGAGCTCCGCGTAGAGATCCTGCATGCGCCGGCCCGCCTTGCGGATCGCGCGCCCGAAGAGCACCGTCAGCACGACGAGAATCGGGACCGCCGTCAGGATGATCGCCGTGAGCTTCGTCGACGTGTACGCGATCAGCGCGACGCCGCCGATGAGGATCACCGACTGGCGGATGAGCTCCGACAGCGTCGTGGTGATCGTCATCTGGATCGAGCCGATGTCGGCGCTGATGCGGCTCGAGAGCTCACCGACGCGATGCTGGTGGAAGAAGCGCATCGGCAGTCGGAGAACGTGCTGGTAGAGGTCGCGACGCAGATCCGCGAGCGAGCGCTCGGAGACCTCCATCAGGAAGTACGTCCGCACGTAGCTGAACGCCGACTGCGCGACGAGGACTCCGAAGAGGATGGCGGTGACGGTGTTGAGATCGCCGAAGCGACCGCCCTCGGGCTTCGTCGCGGCGTCGATGAGCGACCCGGTGAGCCCTGGGAACGCCAGGCCGGCGAGCGAGGAGATCAGAAGGGCGACGATCGCGATGGCGAACTTCCCGCGGTAGGGTTTGAGGTAGCCGAGCAGAAACCGCGTCGCCGCAAGCGACTCCCTGTTGAGCTTCGCTTTCGGCGACTCCGCGGTCGGACGGGTTGGTGGCATTCGCTGGGCCGGCCTCAGGCTGTAATGGGAATCATGGCAGGTAGATCATGCCGCCGTCTCGAGTCTCGCCGCCGATGCGCAGCAGCGCATGGTACGAGCCGCTCGGCAGTCCGCGCGCATCGAACGTCACCGAGTGCGGGCCTGCGCCAGCGGCGACGTCATCGAGAAGACGGGCCACTTCCTCGCCGCGGCTGTTGAAAATCGTGAGCGAGATCGTCGCGTCGCTTTCGAGTTCGAACGCCAGGCGAGTCAGCGTCGTGAAGGGATTGGGCCACGCCGTGATCGTGCCCTCATCGAGCGTGGCGAGCGCGGGCGTCGCGCAGATCGTCGATGCGGTGTGAAGCGAATCGTCGTCGAGCGTGAAGACATGCCGGCGCGCGACGAGGCCGGAGCCCGCGTCGAGAATCTCGACCACCAGCGGTCCGCTCATCGGTCCCTCGGCGGAACGGAAGCTCCACCGCGCAATGCCCGAGACCGGCTGCAGCGTGCGCGAAACGAGCGTCGGCCCGGTCGCGGTGTCGCCCCATCGAATGCGGGCGGAGACATGCGAGTCGAGTCCGCTGCCTTCGCCGGATCGCGGCCTGGTGTCGAGAACGCCCGCCGCGATCGCGACGGTGCGCCGATCGGCCGAGGCCGAGATCGCCGGCACACCGACAACGAGGCGTGTGCGCGCAAGCTCCCGAAGCGCGTCGCCGGCGTTGACGATGCCCGCGCCGAGCGCGGTGTCGTGGTCGCCCGCGGCGGCGCCGTGCGCCGTGCGCTGAAGCAGTGAGCGCAGCTCCCACGGGCGCAGCTCCGGAGCGGCCGACAGCACCACGGCCGCGACCGCGGCGGTCATCGGTCCGGCGAACGAGGTTCCCTGACTCTTGCGCGTGGCGAGAGGCGAGGAGGGATGCGCCGCCCAGTTGCCGACGCCGTAACCCGCGACGTCGGGCTTCGGCGGCTCGTGACCGGGCCTTCCCCGGCTGCTGAAGCCGGCGACGCGACCGAGCGAGTCGACGGCCGCGACCGCCATTGCCGAATCGGCCTCGGCAGGTACGCCGACATAAATGAATGCTCCGCGCCCGTCATTGCCGGCCGAGACGACACAGAGCACGCCGAGCTCGGTCGCGCGATTGACCGCGCGCGACGCGCCGACGGAGTGCCCGTTGAGCTCGTCATAGGTGTGCGAGCGCTCCGGCGCATCGAAGCCCGTGTAGCCGAGCGACGTGTTGGTGATGTCGACGCCCTGCGCCTCGAGCCACTCGAGCCCGGCGACGAAGTTGTCCTCCTCGATGTGCCGCTCGTAGCGCAGATCCTCGGTCTTGGCGAGCATGAACGCCGCGCGCGGCGCGCCGCCGACGAGCGTGTCGCGCCAGGTCGCACCGATCAGGCTCAGCACCATCGTCCCGTGCTCCTCCTGCGAGCTCTCCGCCAGGGAATCCTCCGGCTCGTCGGCCGTGTTGGCGTTGCCGTGGACGAAGTCGTACTCGGCCTCGATGCGCGTCGCCGCGAACGCGCGATGGCGTCGCTCGAACCCGGCGTCGAGGACTCCGACGAGGACGCCTTCTCCGGCGATACCCATTCGATGCGCCTGGTCGAGGCCCATGAACCGGTTCTGGAACGCCGCCAGTCCGTGCGCGTCGGCGAGGCAGTCGTCAGCCGTCGCGTCGAGCGCCGCGTGTGCCGCCGGCACGGCGACCGCGAGCTTTCCGTAGGGCACTGGCGACCCGGCGTCGCGCGCCTTGACGACCTCGGTCGTCACGACGAATGGCAATCCCCGCAACCGCTCGATCGTCAACGAGTCTGCGCGCACCATGACCGTGTTGAGCCACCGCGAGCTCTGCAGGATCGTTGCGCCGGCGCCCGTGATCGCGGCGAGGTACGGCTGATGCAGCGGGAGGTCGGCGGTGCTGACGCGACGCCCGACGGGCAGTGTCCTGGCCCGGCGCGCAAGCGCGCGAGGAGTCAGATGCGCCGTCGCGGCGGCGTACAGGGGATCCTCCGGAGTGAGATTGCGTTCGGCGACACCCTTGTCGCGCAGCAGCAGGCGCACGTGGCGGCTGGTGTCCTGCGCCGACAGCGGGAGCGCGGCGCCGAGGGCGACGACGGCCAGAAATGCGGCGGCCGCGACGACGATCGGGACCCGGCGGGCGGCGTTCCGGAGCAGAAAAGGTGGCTTCGACACGGTCATGCGAGCATGGCCCCACAAGCGTATATTTGGCGCTCGAATCTTTTGACGACCCTACCAGCCGACAACTGGAATATACACTCATGAATTCAAGCGAATCGAAGGCGAAGGCAGCGAAGCGAGGGGGCGGTGAGCACAAGGGGAGGAACGGCTCCGCTGCGAGCGCCAACGGTCCGGCTCCGAGCGCCACGCCGCCGTCGGCCCGTCCCGACAACGCCACCCTGCTGTCGTGGTACCGCACGATGCATCTCGGGCGCATTCTCGACGAGAAGGCCGCCAACTACCTGAAGCAGGCCAAGGGCTGGAGCTACCACGCTCCGTGCGCCGGCCACGAGGGCATCCAGCTCGCGCTCGGCCTCTCGTTTCGCCAGAAGCAGGACTACCTCTTCCCGTACTACCGTGACCTGCTGACGTCGCTCGCGGCAGGCATCACGCCGTACGAGATCATCCTCAACGGATTGTCGAAGGACGGCGACGTCGCCGGCGGTGGCCGGCACATGTCGAACCACTTCGCCAAGCCCGAGCTCAACATCCAGAACGTCTCGAGCGCCACGGGCAACCACTCGCTGCACGCGGTCGGTCTGGCGAAGGCGATCAGGTACTATGAGGCCGACGCCATCTCGTTCTACTCCGGAGGCGAGTCCGCGAGCGCCGAGGGCTACTTCTACGAGGCGGTCGCGGGCGCATGCGCCGGCAGCTTCCCGGTGATCTTCGTCATCCAGAACAACGGCTACGGCATCTCGGTGCCGCTGGAGGAGGTCTCGGCGAACACGAACGTCTCGAAGAACTTCGAAGGCTTCCCCAATCTCCGCATCGTCAACGTCGACGGCACCGACGCAATCGACTCGTGGCGCGGCATGCAGGAGGCGATCGAGTACGTGCGCTCGGGACAGGGTCCGGCGATGGTGCACGCGCAGTGCGTGCGCATCGGCTCGCACTCGAACTCCGATCGCCACGAGCTCTACCGCTCGGCCGAGGAGCTCGAGCACGCCCGCTCGCTCGACCCGGTCAGGAAGCTCCGCGAGCTCGTGATCGCCGAGAAGATCGCCAGCGACGAGGAGCTCGTCGCGCTCGAGAAGGAGAACCGTCGCCTGATGCTCGAGGCCGCCGATGCGGCCGAGGCCACGCCTGATCCGACGCCGGAGAGCTACGCCGAGTTCGTGATCCCCGAGCCGTACGCCGCGCAGGAGAATCGCGATGCGGCCGGCGAGGAGATGACGCTTCTGCAGGCGATCAACACGACGCTGCGCGACGAGTTCCGGCACAACCCGGACACCTTCATGTGGGGACAGGATGTCGCCACGAAGGAGAAGGGGGGAATCTTCAACGTGAGCAAGGGGCTGCAGCAGGAGTTCGGGCGCGGCCGCGTGCACAACGCACCGATCGCCGAGGACTTCATCGTCGGCACCGCCAACGGCTTCAGTCGCTACGGCGATCACATCCGGCTGGCGATCGAGGGAGCCGAGTTCGCGGACTACTTCTGGCCCGCGATGGAGCAGACCGTCGAGATGACGCACGAGTACTGGCGTACGCGCGGACAGTTCTCGCCGAACGTCACGCTTCGCCTTGCATCTGGCGGCTACATCACCGGCGGACTCTATCACTCGCAGAACATCGAGGCGATCCTGCAGGCGCTTCCGGGACTGCGCATCGTGTACCCGGCGTTCGCCGACGACGCTGCGGGCCTGCTGCGCACGTGCATCCGCTCGCGCGGTATGTCGATGTTCCTGGAGCCGAAGTTCCTGTACAACCACGGCTGGTCGAAGGCGACCGTGCCGGCCGGCTTCGAGGTTCCGTTCGGTGTGGCGCGCACGCGTCGCGAGGGTCGGCATCTGTCGATCATCACGTACGGCACGGCGGTGCATCTGGCCCTCAAGGCGGCCGAGCGTCTGGCGGCCGACGGAATCGAGGCGGAGGTGCTCGACCTGCGCTCGATCAAGCCGCTCGACCTCGACGCGATCGTCGCGACCGCGCGCAAGACGAGCCGCGTGCTCGTCGCGCACGAGGACCGCGTCACCGGTGGCATCGGGGGCGAGATCGTTGCGCTGCTCAACGAGCAGTGCTTCGCGTATCTTGACGCGCCGGTGCTGCGCGTCGGCAGCAAGGACACGCCGGTCGGCTTCTCGCCGGTGCTGGAGCGCGCGATCCTGTTGAGCGCCGAGGACATCCAGGCGAAGGCAACCGAGCTCATGGCGTTCTAGCCGCCCGGGCAGCACATTCGTCCGAACGATCCATCGCAGACAGCACGGGGCGGCATTCCCGTGCTGTTTGCGTTTCCGACGCGTCGCTTCGCACAATTCGTCACGCCGAATGGCCTGCGCGATTCGTCTTCATCGCAGGGACCCGCACGAACATCGACCCGCAACTCCGGCGCAACCGCCGCCGTAGCGCCCAGCCCATGGAACGAAACAGCTTCTCCCGCCCCGCTGCGTTCGCGGCCTTCCTGTTGCTCCTCCTCGCGCCGCTCGCCCTTCAGGCGCAGCCGTCGCTCGGACGGCAGATTCTCACGATCGACCAGGCCGTGCGACTTGCCGAGGAGCGGAACATCGCGATCTCGCTTGCCGCCTCGCGGGTCGACAACGCCGGCGCGCGGGTGACCAGCTCCTTCGGAACATTCCTTCCGCAGTTCTCGGTCAACGCCAGCTACAACCGTCCATTGACCGAGAGCACGGTCTACTATCAGGGCATCGCGGTGCCGGGCACGCGTCCCGACGTGCTCTCGGCCAACGCGAACGCATCGCTGCAGCTCTTCGACGGATTCAGCCGGACCGCGACGTACAGCGGCGCGCAGTCGAGCTTCAACGCGAGCGTGCAGGACCTCAGCCGCGAGCGCCAGACCGTCGGCTGGCAGACACGCTCGGCCTTCCTTGCGGCACTTCGCGCCGAGCAGCTCATCCAGGTGCGCGAGAGCGACCTCGAGGTCACTCGAGAAAACCTCGCGCGCATCCGCGGACTGGTCGACGCCGGCGTCGCGCAGTCGGGTCAGATCTACTCGGAGGAGGCGTCGATCGCCAACGCCGAGCTCGCGCTCGAGCAGGCGCGCACGGACGCGATCATTGCGCGACAGCAGCTTGCCTTCCTTCTCAACACCGATCCGCGCACGGAGCTGCAGCTCTCCGACGAGGGCCTGGCGATGCGACTGGACTCGACCGAGATCGCCGCGGCGCGCGAGTCGCTCGGCAGCGTCGGCGCGATGTTCGAGCGCCAGATCGTGACACGCCCCGACATCCAGGCGGCGCGCCTGCGGGTCGAGGCGGCCGAGGCGCAGGTCACCGTCGCACGCTCGGGCTACTACCCGACGCTGGGCGCGGGCATCGGCTACTCGTGGCAGAACGCCGACGAGCAGACCAGCTCCGACGCGAACTTCGGACTGAACTTCCAGTACCTCCTCTTCGACGGCTTCCGCACCAGCGAGCAGGTGCAGCTCGCCGAGGCCCAGCGCCAGACGGCCATGCTCGAGGTGCGCCGGCTCGAGCTCACCGCCCAGGCCGACCTGCAGGCGGCGCTCGCGCAGATCGAGGGCGCCGAGCGCCAGGTGCGCGCAGCCGACCGCGCCGTCGCCGCCGCTCGACAGAACCGGTTCGCCGCCGACGAGCGCTACCGCGCCGGTGTCGGCACGTACACCGACTTCCTCCTGGCGAACGCGCAGTTCCTCTCGGCGCAGATCAACCAGGTCAACGCCGTCTACAACTTCCGCCTGGCGATGTACCAGGTTCGCTATCACCTCGGCGAGTAACCCACGCCGCGAGCGCGTCGCTCTCCAACACAGCCGTTCACGAACGCACGCAAGCATACCGTCATGGTCGAGCCCGTCACTCCGAACACCCCGCAGACCGCACCAGCGGCCGGTCCGGTCCCCGTCCCGCCGACGCCGCCGGCGCCGATGCCCGTGAAGAAGAAGAAGGCGAAGAAGCGCCGCCGCGGACTCATCGTCGCGATCATCCTCGTGGTGCTCGTCGGCGCGATCGTCGCGTCGATCTTGGGCTCGCAGAAGGAGGAGGGGATCACGGTCGAGGTCACCGCGGCCAGCTACCGACCGATCGTGCAGACGGTCACGGCCACCGGCGTCATCGAGCCACAGACGCAGTTGAAGATCTCCTCGGAGGTTTCCGGCGAGATCGTCTTCCTCGCCGTCAAGGAAGGCGACGTCGTCTCCCAGGGCGAGGTGCTCGTGCGCATCAATCCCGAATCGATGAACGCGCAGCTCGACCAGGCGCGCGCCGGCATCAGCGCGTCACAGGCCCGCGAGGCCCAGGCGAGCGCGAACCTCATGCGCGCCGAGGCCGACCTCGGTCGTCTGAAGCAGCTTGCCGAGAAGAAGCTCTCGACCGCCCAGGAGATGGATGCCTCCGAGACCCAGGTGCGCGTCGCCCGCGCGGAGCTCGACGCCGCGCGCTTCGGCACGCAGCAGGCGCGCGCCAACCTGCGCCAGATGCAGGACGCGGTCGCCAAGACGACGATCGTCGCCCCGATGTCCGGCGTCGTGACCAAGCTCAACTCGAAGCTCGGCGAGAAGGTGGTCGGCGCGATCCAGATGACGGGCACCGAGATCATGACGATTGCCGACCTGTCGGTGATCGAGGCCGTCGTCGACGTCTCGGAAACCGACGTCGTGCAGGTCAAGCTCGGCGACCGCGCCGAGATCGAGCTCGACGCGATCCCGGACAAGAAGTACACGGCCGTCGTCAGTGCGATCGCCAACTCGCCGAAGACGACCAACTCCGGCCTGCAGCAGGAGCAGATCACGAACTTCCAGGTGCGTCTGCACGTGACGAACGCCGACAACCGCTTCCGGCCCGGGATGACCGCAACCGCGACGATCCAGACCGCCCGCACCGAGCGCGCGCTGGCCGTGCCGATCCAGTCGGTCACCGCGCGCGATCCGAAGGACACGCTCAGCGACGAGGCGAAGGAGGCCGAGGCCGACGACGATGCCGCGACGAACGTCAACCTCGACCGCGAGACGCGCGACGACAAGCCGGTGCCGATCGTGTTCGTGCTCAGCGGTGACACTGTCATCGCGCGCACGGTGAAGACCGGCATCCGCGACGATCAGTACATCGAGGTCACCGGCGTCAAGCCGGGCGAGAAGATCGTCTCCGGCAGCTACAAGGCGGTCTCGAAGGATCTCGAGAACGGCTCGAAGGTCGTGCTCGCGGCGAAGGACCGCGCGAAGGGGAAGAAGGCGAAGGAGGCGAAATGACGAGCTCGAACGAAGAGGTCCCACGCAACGGCGTCGCCGCGACGACCGCGCCGGTCATCGAGCTTCGGAACATCCGACGACTCTACGAGATGGGAAGCGAAACCATCTTCGCGCTTCGCGGCGTCTCGCTTACGATCCGGCGCAACGAGTACGTCGCGATCATGGGACCGTCAGGCTCCGGCAAGTCGACGCTGATGAACATGATCGGCTGCCTGGACACGCCGAGCGACGGGGACTACTACTTCGAAGGGGAGCTCGTCTCGGAGATGGACGACAACGACCTGGCGCGCATCCGCAACCGGCAGATCGGCTTCGTCTTCCAGACGTTCAATCTCCTGCCGCGCAGCGACGCGCTTCACAACGTCGAGCTGCCGCTGATCTACTCGGGCACGTCGACTGGCGAGCGGCGCGAGCGCGCCCGCGCAGCGCTCGAGAGCGTGGGGCTGGGCGATCGCATGACGCACAAGCCGAACGAGCTCTCCGGCGGTCAACGCCAGCGTGTCGCGATCGCGCGCGCACTGGTGACGAATCCCTCGATCATCCTCGCCGACGAGCCGACGGGCAACCTCGATTCGAAGACCGGCGTGGAGATCATGGATCTGTTCGAGGAGCTCTGGCGCCAGGGCAACACGATCATTCTCGTGACGCACGAGGAGGATGTCGCGATGCACGCGGCGCGCGTGATCCGCGTGCGCGACGGCATCATCGAATCCGACGGTCCGAACCCGAGACGCATGTCGACGCGCTCGGCCCACACAACCAACGCCTGAGCGGCCGCAGGCCGACGCCGTGAACGAACTCTTCGAAAGCCTGAGGATGGCGCTCGCCGCGCTCGCATCGAACGTGATGCGCGCGTCGCTGACGACGCTCGGCGTCGTCATCGGCGTGACGTTCGTGCTGCTGATGGCGTGGGCGCTCGGAGGTCTCGACGGAGCGCTCGAGGACACGCTCTCCATCATGGGCGACGACGTTCTCTACGTCGACAAGTTCGACTGGGGAGGCGGCGGCAACTGGATGGAGCAGCGCAACCGCAAGGACATCACCTACTCGCAGTACCTGCGCGCGCGCGACCGGATCCGTACCGCCGAGTTCGTCATTCCGACCGCGAGCAAGCGCAACGTCGAGCTGCGCCATGCTGACCTGCGGCTGCGCGGGATGACCGTCTTCGGCACCACCCACGAGTACATCGAGACGATCGGCGGCAACGTGAAGGAGGGACGCTTCTTCAACGAGACCGAGGACGTCAATGGCGCGCACCTGGCCATCGTCGGCTGGCACATCACCGAGAATCTCTTCCCCAACGGCAACGCGCTCGGCCGCACGATCCGCGTCGACGGCATCCCGTACACGATCATCGGGACGATGCCGAAGCGCGGGACGATGATGGCGGACTTCGTCGACAAGCAGGTGATCGTCCCGATCAAGCGGCACTTCAGCCAGTATGGCGGTCGGGGCAGGGTGACGATCAACGTGAAGGCGGGCAGTCGCGACGAGATCGAGAACGTGCGCTACGAGACGATCGGCGTCATGCGCCAGGTGCGCTCGCTCGATCCGGGCGTGAAGGACGACTTCGCGGTCAACACGCAGGACGCGATCCGCGACCAGGCCGAGACGCTGCGGGTCGCGGTCGCCGCCGTCGGGTTCATTCTCAGCGGGCTGTCGTTCATCGTCGGCGCGATCGGGATCATGAACATCATGTTCGTCTCGGTGACGGAGCGGACGAAGGAGATCGGCATCCGCAAGGCGGTCGGGGCGACGCGCCGCAGCATCCTGACGCAGTTCCTCATCGAGGCGGTGTTGCTGTGTCTCGGTGGCGCGATCATCGGCTACGGTCTTACCTCGGCCCTCGCGTATCTGGGCGCGAGCCTGGCCGACGTCGAGTTCCTCGCACCGACCGTGCCGGCGTCGTACATGCTGCGCGCGACGATCGGCTCGATCCTCGTCGGCATTCTCGCCGGCATCATCCCGGCATTCCGCGCCGCCCGGCTCGATCCGGTCGAGGCGCTCCGCGCCGACTAATCACGCTCGCGAAGACCAACGACATGAACATCGGCGAATCGGTTCGCATCGCACTCGGCTCGATCCGCACCAACAAGCTGCGGGCTGGGCTGACGCTGCTGTCGATCTCGATCGGCGTCTTCGCGATCGTCGGCGTCGGCGCCGCGGTGTCGGCGCTCGACTCGACGCTCGACGACCAGCTCGAATCGCTCGGCCGCAACACGTTCTACATCCAGCGCGACCCGATGATGGACTTCGGCGACCCGCGCCGCTGGCGCAACCGCCAGCCCATCTCGCTGCGCCAGGGACTGATGCTCAAGGAGCGGCTGACCGGCGCGACCGACGTCGGCCTGACGAACTTCACCAGCGGCGTCGTGCTGCGCGCGGGCAGCGAGAAGACCGATCCCGACGTGACGATCTACGGCACCGACGAGACGTTCGTGCCGAACTTCACCTACGATATCGCCGCCGGCCGCTCGATCGATCCGCAGGACGTGCAGCTCGGCAGCGACGTCGTCGTCCTCGGCGCCGATGTCGCCGACGAGCTCTTCCGCCAGGTCAATCCCGTCGGGCGCACGATCGCGATTCGCGACCATCGCTATCTGGTCATCGGGGTGATGGAACCGAAGGGAGCCTCGTTCGGCCAGAGCCAGGACAACATCGTGGCCATCCCGATCACCAGCGCCGCGAAGTACTTCTTCGACGAGCGCGGCACATCGCTGATGATCATGGTCCGCACGCCGACCGTCGAGGACGTGCCGGCGGTGATGGATCAGGCGACCGGGCTGATGCGGGTGATCCGACGCGTCGACTTCAGCGAGCCGAACGACTTCGAGATCGAGAGCAACGAATCGATCGGCGACAGCTTCGGCGCGCTGACGAAGTACGTGCGGTGGTTCGGACTGGTCTGTGGCGGCATCGCGCTGTTCGCCGCGGGGATCGGCATCATGAACATCATGCTCGTCTCGGTCAAGGAGCGCACGCGCGAGATCGGCATCCGCAAGGCGATCGGTGCGACGCGCGCGAACATCCTCACGCAGTTCATGATCGAGGCGGTCACGCTCTGTCAGCTCGGCGCGCTCATCGGCATTGGACTCGGCGTGCTCGGCGGCATCGCGATGAGCGCCGTCATGGGCTCCTCCGCGTCGCTTCCGTGGACGACGATCGCGATCTCGGTGGGGCTGTGCCTGCTGATCGGTCTCGTGTTCGGCATCTACCCGGCGTGGCGCGCGGCGAAGCTCGATCCCATCGAGGCGCTGCGCTACGAATAGGTCCGCGGATAGGTCCGCGAAGGCAACATCAACGACAACGGCACCGCCGCGATCATCGCGACGGTGCCGTTGTCGTTGGTACACTAACGTTTGCACAGCGAATCTCGTTCCAATGACCAACCACAGCTTGCCGGATGGCGGATTTTGGTATTTTCGCCGCGATACGCCCCCGGCATTCACGCCCGGTTGCGCTTCGCGGCGCCGCACCCACACGGCGCGCCGTCGCGTCGATGACCGTGCGACCGATCACCGACAAACTCCAGGACAGCGTTTCCCATTCATCGACGGAGGATCGTTACATGAAGCGAATTCATCAGCTCAGCCTTGTTGCCGTCGCGGCGGCAAGCATGGCGATGGTTGGCTGCGCGAGCAAGATCTCGCAGGAGCAGCTGACGGAGCTGCAGAATCTGAGGCAGCAGGAGGTCACGCTGAATCAGCAGCTCAGCGCGAAGGAGGCCGAGAAGAGCCGCCTGCAGAGCGAGGTCAATGCCCGCCGAAGCGAGCTCGACCAGTGCAATTCGCAGCGTCAGTTCATCGAGGGGAAGCTCGCCACGTGGCCCGACGTGTGGCCCGACTGGAAGGACACCCCGCCGACGACCACGACGACGCCGCGCCGCTGATCGACCGAGACCAACAACGCTTCAGACATACCCACGAGATTCATCCATGAAGAAATACCTCATCGCCGCCTTCATACTGATGGCGACCCCGGTGCTGGCACAGACCGTCGTCGATCCGAACAAGCCGGACGCGGAGCTCACCGCAGAGGAGGCCGCGATCCGCATCACCGAGTGGAGGAACAAGGTCAACGCGCTGCAGACGCGGCTCGATGCCCTCAACGCCGAGATGAACACGATGAACGCCGACATGACGCGCATCAGCGCGAGCATCCGCGAGTGCAACACCGCGCTCTGGACGCTGGTCGGCGCCACCGAGGCTGATGTCAACTCGTTCCGCGAGCGCCTCGGACGTCTCGACGCGCGCGTGACCGAGATGTCGCGCATGGGCGATGCAGAGCTCGTGCCGCTGCGCCGCGAGATCGATTCGCTCGAGATGACGCTCAACGGCATGCGCCGCGAGAAGATCGCGCTGCTGCCGGAGTTCTATAACAAGATCATCGACATCGCGCAGAAGATCCGCGGCCTGCGCCGCACCGGCTCCTCCGGCAGCTACACCGTCGGCACCTGGGCCGAGGATCGCGACTGCCTCTGGAACATCGCCGGCAAGGAGCAGACCTATGGTGATCCGCTGATGTGGCCGAAGATCTGGCTCGCGAACAACGAGCAGATCCGCAACCCCGATCTCATCTTCCCGGGACAGGTCCTCACGATTCCGCCGGCCGGTGCGAAAACCGATGAGGAGCTGCGCGCCGAGCGCCTGTACTATCGCCGCAAGTCGGCCGCCCGCCGCACGGCAGTGCGTCGCAGCGAGTCGGTCGAGCAGCAGGAGGCAGGCAGCGGCAACTGATCGCTGACTGCAGAGTCCGGCCGCGGTCGCTCTCGAGCGCCCGCCCGGCCTTCGGCCCGGCAATTGTACCGAGGCCCACTGGAAGCGTCTTCCGGTGGGCCTCGTCATATGAGCGCCCCGGCATCGAGGGCGCACGCACTTGCGTATCTTGACCCAATGGAGATAGTCGAGAAGAAGATCAAGCTGAACGGAATCGACCTGCTCGCGTTCCTCGGCTTCAACGACGCCAACCTCAATGTCCTCGAGAGCCGCTTCGATGCGACCATCGCCGTCCGCGGCGACGCGGTCGTGCTGCGCGGCGAGCCTGCCGAGACGACGATCATCGAGAAGGTCATCAACGAGATGGTCTACATGGTGCAGCGCAACGGATCGCTGCTGCCGAACGACGTCTCGATGATCATCGACCTCGTCAGTGGCGGCCGCGCCGAACAGCAGCTCCAGGGACAGGACCTCGACGAGATCATCCTCGTCGGCAAGGAGACCGTCGTCAAGGCGCGCAACGACAAGCAGAAGGAGTACTACCGCAAGGTTCGCGAGAACGACATCGTCTTCTCGATCGGCCCGGCCGGCACCGGCAAGACCTATCTCGCGGTCGCGATGGCCGTCGCCGCGTTCCGCAACCGGGAGGTCAGCAAGCTCGTGCTCGCGCGTCCGGCGGTCGAGGCGGGGGAGAGTCTCGGCTTTCTGCCGGGCGACCTGACCGCGAAGATCGATCCATACCTGCGCCCGCTCTACGACGCGCTCGACGACATGATCCCCGCCGACAAACTCAAGGGGATGATGGAGCGGCGGGGGATCGAGGTGGTGCCGCTGGCGTACATGCGCGGACGGACGCTCAACAACGCGTTCGTGATCCTCGACGAGGCGCAGAACGCGACGACGATGCAGATGAAGATGTTCCTGACGCGCCTCGGCGCGAACAGTCGCGCGATCGTCACCGGCGACCTCACGCAGATCGACCTGCCGAAGAACGTCGAGAGCGGACTTCTGCAGGCCGAGCAGATCCTGCGCGGCATCGACGGCATCGGCTTCGTCTATTTCGAGAAGGGCGACGTCGTGCGTCACCGTCTCGTCAAGGATATCCTCAAGGCCTACGAAGATCACGGCGTCACCGGCGGGGTCTAGCCCGCCGGCGGCGTCGGCCGCCTTGCTGCCGCCCGTCCGTATCCTCACTGCGCATGAACCTGTCGATCGAGCTCTTCCGCGTCGGCTTCCTCGTCGTCACCCTCATCGACGTGATCGACATCGTCGTCGTCGCTACGGTGCTGTACTGGGTCTACTCGGTGATGCGCGGCACGATCGCGGCGCAGATCTTCATCGGCCTGATCGTGATCGTCAGCGTCAGCATCGTCAGCGAGACGCTCGGCATGAAGCTGCTGAGCACCGTCCTGCGCACCGTCAGCGACATCTGGGTGCTCGCGCTGATCATCCTGTTCCAGCCCGAGCTGCGACGCATCCTGCTGATGCTCGGCCGCCGCGGACTGTTTCGCCGCTTCGAGCGCTACGACGTCAATCGCACCATCGAGGAGCTCGTCGAGGCGACCGAGGAGCTCGCGCTGCGGCGCTGGGGCGGGCTCATCGTCGTCACCCGCAGCACCGACATCTCGCTGACCGTCGACACCGGAGTGCCGATCGACGCGCGCCTGTCGAGCGACATGATCGTCTCGATCTTCAACCCGAAGTCGCCGCTGCACGACGGCGCCGTGGTCGTCAGTGGAGAGCAGGTGCGCTTCGCCCGCGTCGTGCTGCCGCTGAGCCCGGTGATGCTCAATGCCGACGTCCGGCTCGGCACCCGGCACCGCGCCGGTCTCGGCATAAGCGAGCAGGCCGACGTGTTCGTCATCATCGTGAGCGAGGAGACGGGCAACGTGAGCTATGCCTACGGCGGCAACCTCTACTACAACCAGTCGCTCGACTCGCTGCGCCTGGAGCTCATCAAGGCCTTTGAGGTCGTGATCTCCCGCTACGAGCGGCGCCGGCGTCGCGGCGGCGACGAGGGCGACGGCGACGATGCAACCGTGATCACAACGAACGTCAGATCAACACGTGTTTAGCTCCCCCCGATCATCCGGACCCTCCCAGCATGCCGCCAAGGCGCTCCTCGACGATCTCCGCGCCAAGGGGATCACCGACGAGCGCGTCCTGCAGGCAATTGCGCGCATTCCGCGCGAGGAGTTCGTGCCGCCGACCTTCCGGCATCGCGCCTACGATGACGACGCGCTGCCGATCGCGTGCGCGCAGACCATCTCGCAGCCGTACACGGTCGCGATGATGTCGCAGCTGCTCGAGGCGAAGCCCGACATGAGCGTGCTCGAGATCGGCACCGGGAGCGGGTATCAGGCTGCCGTGCTCTACTTCATGGGCCTGCGCGTGTTCACCGTCGAGCGCCACGCCGAGCTGCTGGCCCAGGCGCGCGAGCGGCTCGAGCGCATCGGCGCGAACGTCGCGAGTCATCTCGGCGATGGGACCCTCGGCTGGAGCCAGTTCGCGCCCTACGACCGAATCATGGTCACCGCCGGCGCGCCGCAGATACCGAGCGCGCTGCTGCGCCAGCTTGCCCCGAACGGACGGCTCGTCGTGCCGGTCGGCGGCACCGACTCGCAGTCGATGAAGGTCGTCACGCGCCGTGGCGACGGAGACGAGTACGACACCGAGGACGCCGGCAGCTTCAAGTTCGTCCCGCTGATCGGGCGCGGAGGCTGGAGCAAGGAGGATCTCGGTGGACAGGGCGGCGACCTTCCCGCGCCGGGCGGCACGCGGTGGTTCAAGTAATCGTCGGACCGACCGCCGCCGGCAAGTCGGCGCTGGCAATGTCGCTCGCCGAGCGGATGCGACGCGACGGCCGTCGCGTCGAGATCGTCTCGGCCGACTCGCGACAGATCTACATCGGCATGGACATCGGCACGGCGAAGCCGACCGACGAAGAGCGACGCGCGGTCGCGCACCACATGCTCGACGTCGTGTCGCCCGATCGTCCATACTCCGCCGGCGAGTACGCGGCCGCCGCCCGCGCCGTCACCCTCGACATCATCGAGCGCGGGGCAACGCCGATCGTCGTCGGTGGCTCGGGCTTCTACATTCGCGCGCTCTTCGAGGGACTCGCCGCGCCGGCGATCGACCCTTCGGTGCTCGCGATGCTCGAGGAGCGGATCGCGCGGGAAGGCTACGATGCGCTCGTCGCCGAGCTCGAGCGTGTCGATCCCGCCGCCGCCGCCGCCCATTCGATCAACAACCGCGTCAAGACGCTTCGCGCGCTCGCCTGCTATCACCAGACCGGCAGGCCGTACAGTTCGTTCGCGGGCTCGGGCGTGCTCGGTCGCTTCGAGCTCGCGCCGGAGTACCTCGGCGTGACGCCGGACCGCCCGACGCTCTACGCGTGGATTAACGAGCGCGCCGCGGCGATGGTCGAGCGGGGACTCGTCGCCGAGACGCGCGCGCTGCTCGACGCGGGACTCGACCGCCAGGCGCCCGGTCTTCGCACCGTCGGCTATCGCGAGGCGATCGCGCACATCGACGGGCAGCTCGACGAGGCCGCGATGCTCGAGGCGATCCGGCAGTCGACCAGGCGTTACGCGAAGCGGCAGTTGACGTGGTTCAGGAGCGTGGAGGGTGTGCGCTGGATCGATCCGCGGGAGGGACCGCTGCTGTCTCCATGACCCGGTGCATGCGCTGAACCAACGATGGTCCGATAACGAGAACGGCCCCCGGAGCAACTCCGGGGGCCGTCTTCACATGCGCGATCACCGACGGGATCAGCCCGTGATCTGCTTGTTGTTCTGATTGCCGAACATCTGACCGAGGGCGGCATCGATCTTCTCGCGGATCACCTTCTCGGTGATCTCCATGCTCGTCTCGGCGGTCACGTACTCGGCGACGGCGCGCTGGGCAACCTGGATGATGTACTCGCGGTTGGCACCGGTGAGGGCATCGGCCATGCGCTGCAGGTTCTCGGTCTGACGCTGGATGTAGTCGACCATCGAGGCGAGGTCGCGCTGCTGCTGCTGCGAGGTGCGCACGAGGTTGATGAGCTCGTACTTCTGGCCCTCGGAGCTCTCCTCGAGATTGCGGATGAGCTTGTCCATGCGCTGCTCCTCTTCGGTATAGAAGAGCGTGATCGCAAGGAGCAGGAGCATCGTGAACTCGAGCGAGATCGCGAGCAGCAGGATCGACGGCTGGGTCGGCGGAATGAACTTCAGACCGCGGATACCGATGACGACGATCAGGATTGCCGCGCCGCCGTAGGCGAAGCCCTGGACATTGTTGCCGTACTTCTCGGCGAAGTGGCGGGTCATGTACAGGCGCAGGCCCTTGGTGAACAGCAGGCGATTGCGCTTCCAGCGCTTGGCCGCCCGCACGTCCTCGATCTCGTTGACGATGACCGGGCCGAACTCCTTCTCGATCGGACTGAGATCATCCTTGGAGTTCGGAGCGGTGATCCGCTCGATCTCCTCGCGCGAGACCTTGTCGCCCGTCTGCTCGTCGATGCGATCGACGACGTTGACGATCTCACGCTCGATCTTGTTGGCGATGTACCCGATCTGCCTGGGGAGCATCGCGGTGATGATCACCGCTGCGACGAACCCGAAGAACAGGGAGAAGATGCCGAAGGTCATCCATGGCTGGATCATGATCGGCGCTTCGCCGAGCGTCTCGGCCTTGACGATCCACTCGCCCGGCTCCTTGTTGTAGTTGTCCTTCTCGAGCGTCCGGCGCTCACCGGACTGGTCGAAGATGAACTCCTCGGACGCCACGTGGTCGCCCTGGAAATGACGATGCTCTGCCGGGGCGAACAGCGACCGCATTGCGCCCTTGAAGGCCGGTCGAATCGCAAACTCCTGGAAGCCATAGGCCAGCACCGCCATCAGGCCGAGAAACAGAAGCCCCTGGACAAGGTTGCCCTTAAACTTCTCGTTGTTTCCGCTCATATTGAATGGGTCCTCGTAAAACAGGAAATCGCTGGACAGGTTGACGCACCGTGCTTCGAGCCACCCTGCACGAACGCGAGAGTCCGCACCGGAATCCGCACGGGTGCGAGGGGGTTACTCGAAAGGGTACGCTGAAAAGAGTGGTCGCAACGCTGATCCGCTTGGCCTGGGGGCCGGGTGTGTGAGACGGGCGCCCGTGTCGAGACTGGATGTTTCGAGACAGGACGTGTGCCCGGCTATCGCCGAACGCCTAACAGAAGAAACGAAGATACGCGGTCGATCGTGTTGCGGCAACGATTTTTCTGACAGGAACGGGGTCTTGAACGGGGTGTCGACCATCGGCTGTGAAGTTACTTTCCGTCCCTGAATTTTCGATGAATGCCCGCGCCCGTCGCTCACTTGACCGGGCCAGGGTGCAACGTTATATTCGGGTGTTTTGCTAGCGTCCACCACGCTGTAATGCCCCCGCACTCACGTTTTTTCCGTTTGGGAGAAGTCAATGGCAAGAGGACTGAACAAGGTGATGTTGATCGGCCGTATCCAGCCGAACGATCCGGAGCTCCGCTACACGCAGAGCGGCCAGGCGGTCTGCACCTTCAAGATGGTGACCGACGAGAGCTACAAGGATCGCGAGGGCAACATGGTCGAGCGCTCCGAGTGGCACAACATCGTCGCGTGGGGCAAGGCGGGTGAGATCATCGCCCAGTACATGAAGAAGGGAAGCCAGATCTATGTCGAGGGCCGCCTGCAGTCCCGCAAGTACGAGGACAAGGAGGGGCAGACCCGCTACGTGACCGAGATCGTGGTCTCCGACTTCTCGTTCCTCGACAGCGGCGGTGCGCGCGGCGATGCCGAAGGCGCACCCAGGGCGGCGGCCGCGGCCAGCCGCGAGACGAACAGCGGATTCAGTGCGGCGCCCGCCGCCACCGGCACGTCGGTCGAGGACGACGACCTGCCGTTCTAGTCGGTCGGCCCGACGGCCTATCGCCTGGCGATCGCGAAGGGCGAGCCGAATGCGAACAGTGAGCGATCCCGCTCGTGGACAGCCCCGATTATCCGTCGGGGCTGTTTACTTTGTGCCGGTCGGCACCCCGCCGAGCGCAGCGCCATCAACTACGCAGGGGATATGAGGGAGACGTCGCGACGACAGGAGATCACCGTCGGCATCGTTACGATCATCGCCATTGCCGCGCTCGTCGGCGGGATCATCTGGGGCAAGGGGTTCGGGTTCTCGGTCAGCAACCGGACGCTGCGGTTCCACTTTGCGAATGCCGCCGGCATCGATGTCGGCTCGCCGGTCACGCTCAACGGCGTGCGGCAGGGGAGCGTCACGGTCGTCTCGACCGCCGCCGACGGCGTGCTCGTCGAGGCGCTCGTCGAAACGAGCGTGCCCCTGCGCAGTGATGCCAGCGCCCGCATCGAGATGGCAGAGCTGACCGGAGGCAAGCGCATCGAACTGATCGCCGGCAGCTCGCCGCGTCCGCTCGAGCGCGACGCCATCATCGAGGGAACGATCTCCGGCGACGCGACCGTGCTGCTGTCGGAGGCCGGCGCCATCGCCACCGATGCCCGCAAGCTCGTCCTCCGGCTCGATACCGCCGTCGACGCTGTCAACCGCATGCTCGCCGACGGAGCGATCCAGCGTCGCGTCGACAACACGCTCATCAACCTCGAGGATGCCAGCGGCGCCGCGCGCGGACTGGTCGTCGACAACAGGGAGTCGATCAATCGGACGGTGGTGGGACTCAACGCGACGATGCAGGAGCTCCGCGCGATCCTGGCGCGAACGGGACCGTCGGCGGAGCGGACGATCCAGAGCGCCGAGCTCGCGGCGGCCGACGCCCGCCTGGCGCTCTCCGGCGCCCAGGGCACGCTCCTGCGCGCGGACACGCTCGTGATGCGCCTCGACAGCCTGGTCTACGACGTGCGCCACGGCAGCGGGACGGCCTCGATGATGCTCTACGACACCACGTTCGCCATCGAGCTGCGCCGAACGATCGAGTCGACGCGCGAGTTCATCGAGCAGATGAAGCGCAACGGCGTCAACATCAACTTCTCGCTCGGACGACGACCGTAGGGTCCAGCACGGTCGCGCTACGTCGCCGGCGTTCCGTCGCAGAGCTCGACCGTCGCAGAGCTCGACCGTCGCAGAGCCATAGCGTCGCGGAGCTCTATCGCCGCAGGCCCTCGAGAGCCCGGCGGAAGCGCGCCACTCCTTCACGAATGTTCTCGTCGCTGCACGCATACGACAGCCGGATGCACCGGTCGTCGCCGAATGCGCTGCCCGGTACGGTCGCCACATGGTGTTCGGCGAGCATCACGCGCGCGAGCGCCTCGCTGCCGGGACAGGACTCGGTGAAGTATTCGCTGACGTCGACGAAGACGTAGAACGCTCCGTCGGGGCGGGGAAACCGGATGCCCGGGATCGCCTCGAGCAGCCCGCAGATCAGGTCCCGCCGGCGCTCGAACGCGGCGGTCATCTCGAGCACTTCGTCCGCCGCCGTCTCGATCGCCGCGAGTGCGGCCATCTGGCTGATCGACGGGGGACTCGACGTCACCTGGCTCTGCACGCGAGACGCGGCCTTGAGCACGTCGATCGGCGCGCGCATGTAGCCGATGCGCCAGCCGGTCATCGAGTACGCCTTCGAGACGCCGTTGACCGTGATCGCGAGCTCGCTCAGCTCGGGCATCGAGCCGATCGAGAAGTGCTCGTTGCCGTCGTAGACGATCTTCTCGTAGAGCTCGTCGGAGATGACGTACAGTCCCGATTCGGCCGCCCATCGTCCGATCGCCTCGAGCTCTTCGCGCGAGTACATCACGCCGGTCGGGTTCGACGGCGAGTTGATGATGATCGCCCGCGACTTCTGCGTCCGATACTGCTCGAGCAATTGCGGCGTGATCTTGTAGCGATCATCGGCACTGGTGCGGATCTCGACGGCAACGCCACTGACCAGTCGCACCATCTCAGGATAACTGACCCAGTACGGCGCCGGGATCAGCACCTCGTCGCCATCGTCGATGATCGCCGCGAGCGCGTTGAAGATCGAATGCTTGCCGCCGACCGACACGAGCACTTCGCTCGGCTCGGTCGGGATCTGATTGTCGTCGGAGAACTTCGTGGCGATGGCGCGGCGCAGCTCGGGGATGCCGTCGGACTGGGTGTAGTAGGTGAAGTTCGCGTCGATCGCGGCGATGGCCGCCTGCTTGATCGACTCCGGCGTCGGGAAGTCCGGCTCGCCGGTCGAAAGCGATACGACGTCGACGCCTGCGGCCTGCATCCGCTTGGCTTCGGCAGCGATCGCGAGCGTCGTCGATTCACTGATGCAGCACGAACGCTGCGAAAGTCGTCGTTCCAGGTCGGGGCTCGGTCGATGTCGCATGCGTCGCGGGAGAGTTCGGGTTGAAGCAGCGCGAGTCGCACCGGCGGCGAGGGGAGCGCCTACGAGCCGACGAGACAGACGTTGCCGCGGCCGTAGATCTCCGCCAGACCTTCGATGAGCTCGCGCGACGGCGCCACGGTCAAACGACGTGACACCCAGCGTCCGGCGAGCTGACGACTGGCGTCGTAAACGCGGAAGATACACTGCAGCTCTCCCTGATGCGCCTTGAAAAGCGCCGCGGTGCGCTCGGCCTCAGTCGCGCCGACGACATCGAGGTCGACGTTGACGGCGATGCCGGTCGAGTACCGCGAGCGTGTCTGCGCCATCGGAACGACGTCGTCGGTGATGATCTTGATGCCGTCGCTGCCGTTGAGCTCGGCCTTGCCGGTGACGCAGACCATCTCGCCGACCTGCACCATCGGCGCGAAGCGCTTGTACGCGTCACTCCAGAAAATGCACTCGGCCTTGCCGGTGAAGTCCTCGATGATCGCGAAGGCTATCAGGTTCTCGCGCTTGTCGAGCTTCGTGCGGATCGCCGTGATGATCCCGCAGGCACGCACCGGCGCCTCGAACTTCGCCGCCTCGTCGATCTCGCCGAGCTTGACCTGCGCGAACGCGTCGACCTCCATCGCGAACTCCTCAAGCGGATGCCCGCTGACGTAGAAGTTCAGTACGTCCTTTTCGCGGCTCGAGA
>Ga0247823_10001136_pt1 | contig 22207 bp, 21 predicted proteins | sample 13C_PalmiticAcid_2_FD_192426 | JGI IMG/M metagenome (GOLD analysis project Ga0247823, IMG submission 192426) | Soil microbial communities from agricultural site in Penn Yan, New York, United States - 13C_PalmiticAcid_Day30 | ecosystem: Environmental > Terrestrial > Soil > Agricultural land... | reverse complement strand
TACCTGGTGCCGGACCCGTCCGGACCATCATGATGTGCGGTCGTGGCGGAACTGGTAGACGCGCAACGTTGAGGTCGTTGTGGCCGAAAGGCCGTGGAAGTTCGAGTCTTCTCGACCGCACCATTATAGCCATTTTGTGGCGTATTTTCAGCAAACTGGTCTTGCACCGATATGGCCGCCCGGCTTCGGGTCCATCTTTTCGGCTACTCGGCGTTGACTCACGGACCTTGTTGCAAAACCAACGCGATATCCCGTTCACATTTCATGACTATCAGCGGCGCCCGCGAGTCAGCCTTTGCCGCTATTGGTCGATAGAAAACTGTCGTTTGCGGTCGAAGGCCAAAACGAAACGGCCCATCCGCATAAACTGTACGGACCGATAACCGCGCAGGTGACGTTCGCCCTTCGAAAAGCCACGCTCATGGTGATTTTTTGAAAAGTGCATTGACCCGATTTTATCTACCTACTAGTTGGTAGGTCATAATTTTGGAGAATCGTCATGCAAGCCCGAACCGTCGTCGCGCCCTTCCCCTCGGCTTGGCTGAAGGGATATTATTTTACGCGTTTCGCAGTGTCCGCCGCGTGGGTCGCCCTTGCTTTCACGGCAGGAAAATCGAACCCGGCGCTCGCCGCCTTCATGCTCGTTGCCTATCCGCTCTGGGACGCGCTCGCGAACTACGCCGATGCGCGGCAAACCGGCGGTATCGGGTCGAACAAGACACAGTTGCTGAACTTCGTCGTGAGCCTGCTTACGGCGGCCGCCGTCGCGATCGCGCTCGGCAAGAGCATGAAGGCGGTGCTCGCCGTTTTCGGCGTGTGGGCGGTATTCGCGGGGCTCCTGCAGCTTGCCACTGCGGTGCGCCGCTGGAAAGCGGCCGGCGCCCAATGGGCGATGGGACTGAGCGGAGCCCAGTCGGCGCTTGCAGGCATTTTCTTCGTCAAGATGGCGGGCGGCCCCGCTCCGGTGGGCATCACCGATGTCGCCCCCTATGCCGCCTTCGGCGCCTTCTACTTCTTCGTGTCGGCGGTCTGGCTTGCGGTAAGCGACGCTCGCCGGACGCCGGTCTGACCGCCGCGGTCCCGATGCCAGCCCTTCTCGCGCTTGCCTTGTTGAGGCCGGAAAGCGGGTGTGCCGCTCTCTCCCTCGCCCGGGCAGCGCACCCGTTTTTCGGACATCGCCGGGCCGCCCGCCCGACTTGGCATCGGACCGGCTTTCGCATACGGCCTACCGGAAGGTAGGCAGAGGCATAAGTGAAAGACACCGCAAGCAAATTGATCGATGAAGCCGGCCAGCTCATCACCCATGCCGGCTATAATGGTTTCAGCTACGCCGACCTCGCCGAGCGGCTCGGAATCCGGAAGCCGAGCATCCACCATCATTTCCCGTCGAAGGTGGATCTGGTCGTCGCGGTGGTCGAGCAACAGCGCGTCGCGATCCAGTCGCAGATCAGATCGCTCGAAGACGGCGAGCCCGACGCAATGGCGCAGCTGCTTGCCTATGTCGATTACTGGAAAAGATGCATCGAGGATCAGTCGGCAACCTTCTGCCTTGCGGGCGTACTGGCGGTCGAACTGCCGGGACTGCCGCTCGAGGTCGGCGCCGCGGTTCAGCGTCACTTCAACGCTCTCGGCCTCTGGCTCGAACGCGTGATGGAGCTGGGGGTCAAGCAGGGTACGATCCAGCTCGAACTCGAGCCCCGAACCTCGGCCCAATTTTTTCAAACGGCGATTTACGGCGCCATGGTCATGGCGCGCGCTTACGGCGATCCGGCCAAGTTCACATTTATAGTCGACGCTTTCCTTGCGCGGATGCGCACGGGACCCTCCAGCCGAGGTTGACCGGTCCGGTTCGGCAATATTCGACGCCGAAGCGGCGATCATGCATCGTTCGCGGAGGCGGCGCGTTGAGGCTGGATGGCGAGCGTTCCCGAAGCCACGCCGCAGGAACGGCTGTTGCGCTACAACAATGGCGCGGTGCTGCTGCACTGGCTGACCGCGCTGATCGTCGTTACACAGGTGGTCGTCGGTTTCACCTTCGCGGGCATGGAGCGTGGTCCTGCACGCGGCGATCTCTTCACCGTTCACAAGACGCTTGGCGCAACCATCCTCGTGCTTGCGCTGATCCGTCTCGGATGGCGGCTCGCTAACCCGCCGCCGCCCTTTCCGACCGAACTGGCGAAATGGGAACGTATCGCGAGCGTGTGGACGCACCGCGCCTTCTATCTGCTTCTGATCCTGCTTCCGCTGACGGGGCTGATGGCGGTGTCGGGCGGCGCAGGTGCCGAAGGAAAGACGACGACGCCCTTGCTCGGCGGCATTCCGTTGCCGCTCATCCCGGGCGTTTCGGATGACGCCGGCGAGCAGATCGGCGGAATCCACGAACTGCTTGTGTTCGTGACGCTCGCGCTGCTCGTCCTGCACGTCGCGGCGGTGCTGAAACACCAGATCCAGCGCAATCGGGCTGCGGGCCGAATGCCGCCCTTCAAGGCTCCGAACGAGCGCGCCGCCCCCTCGCCCTGACACGCCCTCTATCAAGGAAATGGCGATGAACCGATTGCGCCAGACCTTTCCAGCCCCGCTTGCCGCGCTGATCGCCGGATCGATCGTTGCGATCATCGCGCCGATCCTGCTCTTATCGCGACAATCTGGCGGATCGTCGAGCGCCACCCCGAGATCACCACCGTCAATCACGTCCGCACGATCCACACCGCACCCGATTCCGTCTTCGTCGCGGTAAGCGCCGATTTCGAGGACGGGCTGAAAATGGGAGACGCCGAAACCCTGATTGAAACGATCGAGGATGAGTTGAAGACGGCCTCGCCGATGATCAGTTCGATCTATATCCGGCCCGAGAAGCACGAAGATGCGGTCGTTCAGCCGCGCAGCGACATCCTGCCGTAATCGGTGTCACGGACGGGATGACGCCCGTATCAGCAGAATCTTCGTGAAATCCGCGAACAAGTCGGCCCCTTCACCTGCGTCGGTGCATGTCCTGCTATTCGGCCCCGATACCGCCGAACAGCATCTTTGCCCTGTCGACGGCCAGTCCGGCCTCATCGAGGTGGAGATAGCTGGCGTTGAACGCCGCGATACCCGCCAGCTCGGCGAAGTCCGGAATGAACAGGCGCAGATTCCGCAGTTCGACCGAACAGCGCCGCCGCAATTCCTGGACCGTGCGATTGACATGCACCTGTGTGAGTCCGGTCGCCTCGGCGAGCTGCCACTGGGTCAGCAGGAAATCGCATTCGCCGCCGCCCGATGCCGGTACGCCCTGCTGCCGCGCGAAAATTTCGCACATCAGTTGCGCAACCCGCTCGATCGCGTTTCGCTGGCCGATGTTGATCGTCCATTCACGCTGGATCGCCGCGGTGACGATTTCGCCCCAGCACAGCAGCTGCGCCAGGCTGGGGCATTGCCGGACCAGCGCGATGGCTTCCTGACGGCCGATTTCGGCGATGGTCAGCCGCCGGACCGCCGATAGCGAGTGATCGGTACGCATCACCGTAAACAGGTCGAGATCGCATGGCTGGCCGGGCAGGACGAGCGCCAGTATCTGGCGGCGCCCGTCGGGCAGCTGCTTGTATTTCTGCGCCCAGCCCGAAAGGACGATGCGCAACGCCGCCGGACGTTCGCCCTCGCGGGCGATATCGGCGCCTTTCGAATAGTCGCGGACGTTGCGCGCGAGGCTGGCCTCCCACAACACCCGTTCGCGAGAGCTTAGCAGACGATTGAAAATCTCGCCGAATGTCACGCTGTAGGCCCCCCTCATAGGGGCCTGATGTGCGGTATGCGGCGCGCTCACATTCACACAGGTTAAGTTTGGGATGGACGCCGCTCTTTTTGTCCGTTCGTCTGCTATCGCCGGCGCGCCTTGAATTCGCTCTCGTCGAGTTTCGGGCCTGGCATGCCCCTTCGCGGTTCGGGTACGGTGATGCGCATGACTATCGAACCGATGGCGATGCAACCAGTTGCCAGGGGCGTCGCAACCTTCAGTCCGGCCGGTAACGACGGCGCCCGGGATTGCGCTCGCAGCGAAAGCGGTCCCGGATCCGCTCGTTGAAAAACGCCCCCGCCGACGCCGCGCGGCACAAGCCGTCGAACAGCGCCTCGGGGACGTCGAAATAAAAATAGGAGCCGCTGCCTCGAAAGCGGACGCAGAGGACCGACGTCTCCGCGTCGAACGCGGCGCGATCGATCATTGACGACCGGTCGATCCGGCATGCGCGCATCGGAGCGGCGTCTCCGTTTCCGCTACATCGTCACAAGTTCGGCGGGCGGCAGCCCGGCCGACTCGGCCTGGCGCTTCAGTTCTTCCTTTCGAGCCAGAAGACGTTCGCCGAGCGCATCGAGATGGACGCCCGCCGCGCGCGCCTGCTGGAACATATTGTCGTGCTGCTTTTCTTCTTCCTTCACATGATGCTTGATCTCTTCGGACAGCACGGTGACCTTCGCCGTGAAATATTCATCGTCGGGTCCCGACGCGACGATGTCGTTGATCAGCAGCTTCGCGCCGTCATGTTCGACATAGGCTTCCTTCAGCAGGTCATCGTCAATCTTGCCCTTGAGTGCGGGATAGAAGACTTCCTCCTCGATCTGGGCGTGGATCTTGAGTTCGGTGCAAATGCGATCGGCGATCTTCCCCTTGCGATCGTTGCCGCTCGCCTTTTCGAATTCCTCGAACAGCGCCTCGACCGCGCGGTGGTCGGCCGCGAGAATATGTGTCGCGTCAGTGTCGATGGGTTTCATTGCCGTTCCCTTTCCTTTGCCCCGCGTGGTTAAAATGAAGCTCGCCTTTGAAAGTTGCGGGCATCCGGCGTGGAACAGAACCAAATGGCGAAAATATTTTGACGAGATTGATCCATGTTATGACGATCATTTTTCGCCCGACGGTCTGGCTACGCGGCCCGGCAAACTGATCGCCTACCGGATCGAGGAAACCCCCGGCTTAGGCGGGGGCTGTGGTGTCGTTCGTTCAATTGCCGATGCCGGCATTCGACCGTCGACGCGGCCAGAGCCGGCGTGAGGCTAGCGCTCGATCACCACCCGTACCGCGAAGCATCGGCTGCCGGCTTCATCGACCACGTCGATGCACAGGCCGTTATCGTGCATCACCATCTCGGGATCGTCGCTGAGCAGGCTGCCGCCATAGCGAACCGCTTCGCGCCGCGCAGCATAGATATCGGGAAGGTCCATGCCCGCATCGTCGACATGCGGCGATCCGTTCGTCGTGTTGAAGTAATAGTGGGGCATAGCAAAACTCCGGCTTGTTGCGCGGACCGTTCGTTCAAACCCGCGAGATATTGTTTCGATGCAGATAAGCCGACGAAAAGTTTGAAATTTTTGCGAGGTTCGGAAAATGGAGAATCGTCAGCGAACGCGAAGGCCGGCCTATCGCGCCCATTTTTTCGAGTTGCCGGATCATCCGGTTCACATGCACCGGCGTAAGGCCAAGGAGGTCGGCGAGCTGCTCCTGCGTCAGCGGCACCTCGAAATTCGCGCTCATCTCGGTCGCGATATCGTTCACCCGGTCGTGAAGCTCGCAAAGCAGATGCGCAAGCCGCGCCAGCGCATTGCGCCGGCCGATATTGAGCAGCCATTCGCGGCTGATCGAGGATTCGATCAATATGTCGATCAACACGGCGCGAGCGACCGCGGGCCGCGTGGTCGTGAGCTGTTCAATCGCCGCCAGCGGCACGAGCGCCAATTCGGCCGCGGTAAGCATGCGGACGTCATGGTCGGCTTTCTGGAGATAGAGTGACTGCAGATCGAGCGCATCGCCCGGCAATTTAAGCGCCACGATCTGCCGGCCGCCATCGGAAGCGACCTTCTGGCGATAGGCGAAGCCGCTTAGCAGGACGGGGCAGATAACGGCCTGATCGCCCTCGCGAAGGATCGAACCGCCGGGCGGCAGTTGTTTGATCTTGTGCGGCAGCGCAGCGATCGCCTCCTGATCGGCGGTCGAGAGCATGCTGTGGCTGAGCAGCTTCCTGATCAGAATGCTGAGCGGCCCCAGCGCCATTTGCGTGCTGTGATGGTCCCTCCAGCGAGACAGTGGCGTCACGTCACTCGGCATGTCTTCCTCGCGATGCCCCGTAGTACAGCGGGCCGACGCGTCGACCGCATGAAATCAATCGATTGCCGCCAGTCAACAAAGCGGATGCAGTTTCCAGACATTTGCTTCGGTTTTCGTCATACGTGCGAGCAGGCGTTCGCCTTCCCAAAGCGTAACGTTCACGCCGCGGCTTTCGTTGCGCGCGATCTGGAACGCGTGATCGGGCCCTTCGGCCCGAAAATCGATGCGTCTGGGCTCCACCTCGTCGATCAAAAGATGAAAGGCACGCATGGTGATGATCCTTTGTCGGGAGCAAGCGCTACCTGGCTCGGCTTGAAGCGATCGGCCTGCCGTATGGAGCGGGACTGCGGCACTAAACCGGAACCACGAGGGCCGATCTGGGGAACCGCAGTCGCCGGCATCTTTCCTACATCGCCTTTTGTGCCCGCGCGCCAACATGGATCATGTTTGCGCGACCACCGGTTGCGGCCCGCCATCGACCACCTGCATCACAATTCCCTGAAAAGAAGCGCCGTCCCGCCTCGACACCGGGAACTTCGCGCAGTCCCCGGCCCGGATCAGATATTCCCGCTCAGCCGAGCCAGATCGACAGCTCGACGTCGTCACCGAAGGGCATCGTGACATAGCCATTCGCGATCGAGCCGACATGATCCCGATATTCGGGGCAATAATCGGCATTGTCGGCGACGATCACCGCGCCCGGACGAAACCGGCCTTCAACCAGATGGAGGACATCGCGATAGAGCGACTTGGCGCCGTCGAGCAGGAGAAGGTCGACTTTTTCCGGCAATTGGCCGGAAAGCGTCTGGAGCGCATCGCCCTCGCGAAACTCGACCAGATCGGCAAGGCCTCCGGCGACGAGATTGTCCCTTGCGCGCACGATCTTCGACGGTTCGAATTCGCTGGTGATCAGCCGGCCACCGCCATTGTCGCGGAGTGCTGCCGCCAGATGCAGGGTCGACAGGCCGAATGAGGTTCCGAACTCGACGATCGATTTGGCCCGCGTTGCGCGGCCCAGCATGTAGAGCAGGCGACCGGTCTCGCGGGACACCGGCAGCGCGAATTCTTTCAGGTTCGCGTAGAGTTCGCGATAATCCTCCTTGCTCTGCATCAGCCGCTGGCGCTGATCGTCGGACAGGGCGGCAAAGGCAGGGCTGGCGAGTGGCGATGCCGCATCGGCCTCGGCAAACAGGCGATCGAGAAGAGGCGCCACGGGGGCGCTGGCAAGCGTAGTCATGAGATTTCTCCGCTGATCGGGCAAAGGAATATTTGCCCGGCCCGGAAAATACGAATAATTAGTCGCATTTCCTATTCGCATTGCCAGGAACATTCGATGCCCCGCCCCCGAACCACCAGGGTTTCCTCGCGAAAACAGCCGCAACAGGCCCGCTCGTCCGAGCTGGTTTCGGCGGTTCTCGATGCGGCTGTTCAGGTTTTGACAGCCGAGGGCGCGCACCGGTTCACCACCGCGCGAGTCGCCGAACGCGCCGGTGTCAGCGTCGGTTCGCTTTACCAATATTTCCCCAACAAGGCGGCGATCCTGTTCCGGCTGCAGAGCGACGAGTGGCGTCGCACCTCGAACCTGCTGCGCGACATTCTCGCCGACGGGCGTACGCCGCCCCTCGAACGGTTGCGCACGCTCGTCCACGCGTTCATTCGTTCCGAGTGCGAGGAAGCGCAGATCCGCGGTGCGCTGAACGATGCCGCCCCGCTGTACCGGGACGCCCCGGAAGCCGCCGAAGTCCGGGCGGCGTCGGCTGACATTTTCGAAACATTCATGCGCGAGATTCTGCCCGGGGTCGCGCCGGACGATCGGTCGCGCGCCGGCGACCTCGTCAAGACGACACTCAGCGAAGTCGGTGCAAGCTTTTCATCGGTGCCTCGCGCGCCGGAGGAAATCGAGGCCTATGCCGGGGCTCTGGCGGATATGCTGTGCGCCTATCTCGAACGGTTGATGACCCGAACGGCTCCTCGGCCGGGGTCCTGAACGTTGCTCGAAACCGTGAGGGTTTCAGGATACCGTCTTTTCACAAGAGCGGATATTGCCGCAATTCGGCTCTAGCGCGCGATGTCCCGCGCCACATCGGAAACGCGGTCAACCATTGCGCGCGAAAATGGCGCAAAATCGCCGTGGATACCATGTTTGAGCACCGATAGTCCGAGGCCGCGCTTCGCTGATTCCGCCAAGCCCCTCCCCTGCCACAATCCGTCGAGGACACCGGCTGCGAACGCGTCCCCGGTTCCGACCCGGTCGATCACCGGCGCAACTACGGTGGGATCGGTCACCCCCGCTTCGTCGCGGCTGTCGATGCGCGCTGTCAGCCGGTGGACGTTCGCACCCACAATCTCGCGCGCCGTCGACGCGACATAGGCAAGCGAGGGAAAGTGATCGAGCAACGCGAGCGCCGCTTCGCGCCGCCGGCCTTCGGCTTCACCCGAAAATTCGCGGCCGAGGAGCAGTGCTGCGTCGCGATGATTGCCGAACAACACCGTCGCCTGCGCGACGACCGGCTTCAATATGGCCGCGGGATCGGACTGCCAGCGATCCCAAAGACGTCCGCGCCAGTTGCCGTCGAACGATACGCCGATCCCGGCCCCCCGCGCCCGCGTCACGGCTTGAAGCACCGCTTCGGCGCTCTGCGGTCCGAGCGCCGGAGTCACCCCCGACACATGCAGCCAGCCGATGCCGGCGAGCAGATGATCCCAGTTCCAGTCCGCCGGCGCGGCCTCTGCAAAGGCCGATCCCGCCCGGTCGTAGACGACCTCGGCTGGCCGCATCGGGCCACCGGGAAGATAATAATAGAGTCCCATGCGGCCCGGAGGCCGGAATACGGGTGCGGCGTCGACGCCGTGACGGCGCAATTCTCCGAGCACGCCGTCGCCGATCGGCCCTTCAGGGACCGCGCTGATCATGGCTGTGTCATGCCCAAGTGCGGCAAGCGCGACGGCGACATTCGCTTCGGCGCCGCCGACATGCGCGTCGAATCGCGCCGATTGCAGCGGCAACTCGCCGTGCGGAACCGAGACGCGCATGACGATCTCGCCGAAGCAGGCAATGGTCCCGACGGGTGTGATCATGGTCTGAATCCGGTTTCCGTGACGGCGGTGCAGGCAATATGGGCGGCCGACCCGAAACGGGCTGTCGCCGTCTGGCCAATGCCGATCGGGTGAACTCCGGTAATCGCCCCCGCCGAAATCCATTGCCCCGGTTTCAGCTCGATGACGCCGCGCCGATGGAGATCGACAAGGAAATTGAGCGATCCCCAAGGGCCGTCGAGTATGTCGATCGCGCGGCCGGTCCCGACCGTTACGCCGTCGATTTGGGTTTCGACGGCCAGCGTCTGGAAGTCGGCGAGATCGAGCGACGGGCCGAGGAGCAGCCCGTTGTTGATGCCGATGTCGGCGATGATGCCATAGGGGGCATGATCGTGGACGTCGGGCGCGGGCGAACTCGCGACCTCGAAGCCCGCACGGATCTCGTCGATCCATGCGGCGCCATCATCGCTGCCGGTCACGTGCCCCTCGGGTACCGCGCGCAGGCGGAGCATCACCTCGGCCTCGATCGCGCCCGCACCACCCGCAAAGACCGCCGCCTCGCCCGGGCTCGAGCGGTCGAGTTCGGCGATACGCAACACCGGCCCGGCGACCCGCTCGGCGCCCAGCGTCTCGATCAGCGCCGGCGGAATGCGCCCTACCTTCCAGCCGAGAACCGGCGCTCCAAGCGCGGCGGTCAAGCGCTGTTGTATCGCATAGGCTTCGGCCAGCGTCGCCGGCACCGGCGCGGGAAAGGCGGTCAGCGCACGACCCGACAGGCGTGCGCCCAGCAGCACCGCGACCGGATCCGGCGCGGCCGGTGAAGGCGAAGGCCCGGACATCAGGCCAGCTTGGCGCTCAGCAGATAGCGTTCGCGACTTTCGGCGGACTGGCGGCGGAGTTCGACGATCGCGCGTTCTTCGGTCTCGTCGAGCATCGATTCGATCAAACGGTTGAAGTGGCGCCGCATCGCGAGCCGGGCGCCGGTCGCATCTCGGTTGCGCAGCGCCGCGACAACGTCGGCATGTTCGGCCTGGCGCGCGCTGCCGTCCTTGCGACAGACCAGCGAATGGCTGCTCCGCACCTCGGGCAATTCCATCCGCATCCGCCACAGACTCTCGATCACATGGATGATCGCCTTGTTGCTCGACGCCGCGGCGATCGTCATGTGGAACTCGCGGTCAATCGCGCTGATCTCTTCCTCGCTCTTGCTGTCGTCGGCCATTGCTTCGAGCAGTTCATCGAGTTTCGCGAGCGTGTCGGCCGAAATCGTCGGCGCGGCGAGCGCCGCGGCTTCAGCCTCGAAAAGCGAGCGCGCCTCGGTAAGCTCGAAGGCGCTGACCTTGGGCAGGATCGCATTGTCGCCGGGCAGGATCGCCTCGACATAGGCACCCGCGCCGGTGCGGATATGAATCCACCCCGTCGCCTGCAGCGCGATCTCGGCTTCGCGGATCGTCACGCGGCTGACTTCGAAACGCTCGGAGAGTTCGCGTTCGCCGGGCAGGCGTGTCCCGGGCGGAAAGGTTCCGTCGAGAATCAGGCGCCGGATCGTGTCGGCGACATCTTCAAAAAGGCGGCGTTCGGCCATGGTCAATCTTCTCCCCGCATCAGCATCAGGAAGTCCATACAATCCGGTATGACAAGTTTGAAGCCCATCACCGAACTTAGTTCTAAATCCGCGCCCGGATGCCGATGAAATATTTCGCGCCATAATAATGATACTGACGGCTGCTGCCATAGACCGGCATATAGGTCGCCTTGGGCTCGTTGAAGAGGTTCAGCGCTTCGAAGCGGAGCGACACACCCTTCATCAGGTCGAGCGAGGCGCGGAAATCGACGGTTTCGCTGGGCGCGACATAGCGCAGCTGGCTGTTGCCGCCCACGAAATCCTGGAAATATTTCGCGCGGTAATTGTAGATCGCCTGCAACGACACCGGGCCGATCTCGTAGTAGGCCTGCGCCGACAGCACATGTTTCGAATAGCCCGACAGGTTCGCGGGCGGGATGATCCCCGCGCTCACCGTATCGGTTTCAGGGTCATAGACCTCGCCCAGCCGGATATCCTGCGTCTTGAAGTTGGAATCGGCGTAATTGTAGCTGACCTTGGCGCCCAGCCCGTCGAGCGGCTTGGGCAGGAAGCTGAAGCGCGTCGCCGCGGTCAGCTCGAGGCCATAGATGCGCGACTTGTCGGGGCTGTTGCGCGTCTGGATTACCGGGATCGACACCGTCTGGCCGTCGATGGTGAAATCCTCGTTGAACACGACGGGCTGGAAGCCGCCGGTGAACTGCTTGTAATAGACGGTTGCCGAAAGCAGGCTGTCCTTGTTCGGATACCATTCGAGCGACAAATCGCCGTTCCACGACATTAGTGGTTTCAGGCGCGGACTGCCATTCGCGGTGATGTTGCGAATTGCATCTTCGATCGAGTCGAAACTCGCGCTTTCGTCACGGAGTGTGATTGTGCGGCCCGCCCCGAGCGAGCTGGGGTTCGGACGTGACATCGCGCGGTAGGCGGCCGCCCGCAGCAGAGTGTTCGGCGCGACCTCGAAGATCGCGTTGAGGCTGGGCAGGATGCGCGTGTTCTGGCTCTTGATCGTCACCGTGTCGAAATCGCCCGAGGAAACAAGGCGGACAGAGCCGTCCGGATTGGTCACAACCGTGAGCGGACTGCGCAGACCGTCCGAGGTCACGCGCGTGTTGACGACGCGCACGCCGAAATTGCCGCGCACCGGCATATTGCCCAGATCGGCGTCATATTCGGCCATGACATAACCCGCGAGCGTACGTTCGGTGACATCGCGGTTCGCGACCGAGCGCGTGTCGGGCAGGTTGCCAGGATCTTCGGCGCCCATATACTCGCGGAACAGGCAGTCGACGTCGAAGGTCGCCCAGCTGTTGATGCTGTTGCCCTTCGCCGCCGAGAGATAATCCTGCTGCGGGAAGGCGGTGCGGCAGAGATTGTTGATACGGCGGTCCTCGGCGATTGCCGGGTTCAGGTTGAAGTCGCCGTTGCGCACGTCATAGTCGCGGTAGGTGAGGTGCGACCAGCGACCGCCCGCCGAAATCTTGCTGAGGAAGCCGTCCATTTCATAGGCGACGTCGAAGCGCCCCGCGTAGATTTCATTGTGCCGCTTGCTCTCGTCGCGGCGGAAGCGCGCGTCGTCCCAGAAGAGATTGTGATTATTGAGGTCGAAGCGCGGGTCGATCGTGATCGTCGGCACGAAGCTGCCCGGCGTGATCGAATAGCTATAGGGGATGCGCATGTTGTTGAACACCGTGCGCACGCCGTTGACGTCGGTCGGATCGGTGCGCAGGCGGAAGTTGCGCTCGATCTCGGTGCGGACGGTGCGCGAATAGCTGCCGTCGAAGGTGACGGTCAGCCGGTCGGACGGCTGCCATTCGACCGAGAGACCGCCACCCAGATATTCTTCCGACCGCGCCAGTTCGGAGCCGTTTGATTCGAGCGAGCTCAGGCCGTTGAGGCTTTGGACGATGCCATTCTCGTCATAGACGACGTTGGTCAGGCCGTAGCGACCCTCGGACAGATTGAGGTCGCGGCGGTTCTCGACATAGGTGCGATCCGAATATTGGACGTCGAGGTTGATGTTGAATTGATCCGACGGACGCCACTGGATCGACCCGAAGATCGCGTCGCGCTTGTCGGTCTCGCTGATCTGGCGGAAGGTGTACGCGTTGGGGACGAGGTAAAAGGGCGAGCTCTGCCCATATTCGTCGCGGATATATTCGTCGCAGTTGCCGCCGGCGACGACGGGCGATGCCTGACACGCGGTCCAGGTCGACGACGCGGCAAAGGTTTCCTCGGGATTGTTCGTGTCGTTGCGCTGGACGCCGATCGCGATGCCGATCGTGTCGTTCGCGAACTGGTCGACATAGCTCAGCGTCCCGCGCCAGCCGATACCGCCCGATCCGACGATGCGGTCGCCATAGGGATTATATTGCGCCTTGATGTCGGCCTGCAGCCGGCGCTTGCCGAAATCGAGCGGGCGGAGCGTGCCGATCTCGATCGTGCCCGCAACGCCGCCTTCGACAAGGCTCGCCTGCTGGGTCTTGTAGATCTTGATATTGTTGACGAGTTCGGAGGGGAACTGGTTAAAGTTCACCGATCGGTCGCCGCTGCCGTTCGTCGCATCGCGGCCGTTAAAGGTCGCGTTCGACAGGAAGGGGCCGAGGCCGCGAAGCGCGATTTCGGACGCGTCGCCCTTTTCGCGGTGCGTCGTTGCGCCGGTGATCGTCTGGATCGCCTGCCCGACCGAGATTGCGGGGATGTCGCCGATGTCATCCGACGACAGCGCATCGACGATCGCGGTCTCTTCGCGCTTGGTGTTGATCGAATTCCGGATCGTCTCGCGGATGCCGGTGACGACGATCGCATCCTCTTCGGGCTCGGCCTGCGGCGCGGGCGCGTCCTGCGCCACTACGGGCGCCGCGGCGATCAGCAGCGTCGAACCGGCACCAGCCAGCAACGCGGCACGCAGCATGCGCGCGCGGATCGGATTGCGAGAATTCACGTCGTCTCTCCCTGAAAATCGATTCTGTTCTACCCGACGCTGTCGAGCATGTCGGCCATCATGTCAACCATTGTGTATGGCAAATTGGTTAGTCCAAATTGCCATACACATTTTGTCAGCGAACGAGCTGACTCCTGAGGCCGGGCACGGCGCGCGCCAGCGCCTGCGTGACAAGCTTGGCGGTGACCTCGGCGCCGATGTCGCCAAGGTGGGTGTAGTCGAACTTGCGCGTCACCTGTCCGCGAGCGCCCTCGCCTGCGATCGGCGCGGGTTCGGGGGGTGCGGGGCGCGCAGTCAGTGTCGTGCCCGCCTTCGCCGCGGCAAGTTCCTCGGCCGTCGGCGGCTCCTGCGCGAGCTTGGTCGCCGTCTCTGCGCCCATTTCCTGCGCCTGCGCGGCGCTGAGCGCGTTGAGGTCGACGAGCGGCACGTCCATCGCCTTTGCGATACCGCGCACCTGATCGGACCAGCTGGCGAGCGTGTTTTTGAGCTTGCCGTCCTTGAACTCGCGGCGCGTCAGCGGCGTGACAAGCACCGGCGTCGCGCCCGCCGCCCGCACCTCTTCGACGAAACGGCGAAGGTTGGCGGGAAACTCGGTCGTCTCATCAGTCCAGCGTTCAGACTTTGACGACTGGTCATTGTGCGCGAACTGGATCAGCACCCAGGTGCCGCGATAGCCCGGCACCTTCGCCTCGGCGAGCGCGATGTCCCAGCCGCCTTCCTGCCGATAGCTGCGCGTGCTGCGCCCGCCGCGGCCGGCGTTGAGACACGCAACCGACGATTTGACATGGCGCGAGCAGAACGCCCCGCCCCAGCCGCTGTGCGGCGCCATCGTCGAATCACCGACAAGGATGATCTTGTACGGCTCGAGCGGCGGCGCATCGGTCCGCTCGCGGGTCTGGGCCTGCGCCCCGCTCGCGAGCAGGGCAACAATCGCGGTCAGGGCGATCCGGCGCATCAGGAAAAGCCCAGCCCGCCGTTGATGTCGAGGCAGACGCCCGCGAGGAAGCTCGCCGCGGGCGACGCCAGATAGACGATCGTGTCGGCGACCTCGTCGGGATGGCCTTCGCGGCGGAGCGGCGTGTTGCCGGCGACCGCGGCGCGGCCTTCGGGCTTCGAGAAAATGTCGTGGAAGCTGGTGCCGATCAGGCCGGGGCAGACGGCGTTGACGCGGATGCCCTGCGGGCCGAGTTCCTTCGCCATCGAGCGCGTGTAGGTCATCAACGCGCCCTTCGCGGTCGCATAGACCGATGCGCCCGGACCGCCGCCGTCGCGGCCGGCGAGCGACGACACGTTCACCACCGCCGAACCTTCGCCGAGGAAGGGCTGTGCCGCCTGCAGCACGAGGAAGGCCGATTTGAGGTTGAGCGTCATGACATGGTCGAAGAATTCCTCGTCCATCTCGCTCAGCGTCTTGCGCGCGACCATGCCGCCGGCAAGATTCACGAGGATGTCGAGACGGCCGCTGAACGCGATGCCGACCTCGTCGAGCATCGCCTTCACCGCCCCGCTGTCGGTGACGTCGGCCTGGATCAGGAAGGCGTCGCCGCCCGCGTCCTTGATGGTCTTCAGCGTGTCCTCGGCGGCTTCGCGGCCGCTGTTATAATTGATCGCGACGCGGACGCCGGCGCGTGCGAGCGCGATCGAGACCGATCGGCCGATGTCGCGGCCGCCGCCGGTGACGAGCGCGGTTTTCCCCTGGAGGTTCATGTGATGCTATTCCTTATTCTTGGGTGTTGGTGGGTGGGGTGACGACCGGTTCGACGCGTCCGCCGATCAGCCAGAAACAGAGGAAGGAGATCGGCACGATCGCCGCGCTCAATGCGAAGATCGGCGCGTAGCTGGTCTTGGTGAGCACGGGGACGAGCCAGGTGGTGATCAGCGTGCCCGCAACGGCGGCGGTGCCGCTGATCCCCGCAAGGCTGCCCACGGCGCCGCCGCCGAAATAGTCGCTCGGCAGCGTCTGGATATTGCCGATCGCCATCTGGAATCCGAAGAGGATGCAGGCAATCAGCAGCACCGCCGTCAACGGCTCGCTGGCGCCGATGGTGAAAAGCAGCGCCGGGAGCATGATCGCGCAGCCGATCGCGATCGTGAGCGTACGCGCCTTGTGAACGCCGCCGCCAGCGGTGATGATGCGCCCCGAAAGCCAGCCGCCGAACAGGCTGCCGAACATCGCGCCGACGAAGGGCACCCATGCGAAGAGGCCGATTTGCTTGACGTCGAAGCCGAAGGTTTCGGCGAGATAGATCGGCAGCCACGACACGAAGAGCCACCACACCGGGTCGAGGAAGAAGCGCGACAGGATCACGCCCCAGCTCTGGCGATAGCGGAGCAATTCGCCGATCGGCACGCGGCGGCTGTCGTCGCGGCCCGCCTCGGTGCGACCGGTCAGGATATAGTCGCGCTCTTCGTTGCTCAGCCCCGGATGCTTTTCGGGATCGGCCTTGTAGAACCAGAGCCACGGAACGAGCCAGATGAAGCCGAGCACGCCGATCAAGAGGAAGGTGCCGTGCCAGCCAAACTGGACGAACAGCAGCGCGATCAGCGGCGCCGATATGATCCCGCCGAGCGATGCGCCGGCATTGAAGATGCCCTGCGCCAGCGCGCGTTCGCGTGAAGGGAACCACAGCGCATTCGCCTTCGCCGCGCCGGGCCAGTTGCCCGCCTCGCTGATCCCGAGCGTCGCGCGGAGGACGAGGAGCAAAGGCATCGAGCGGACCAAGGCGTGCGCCGCGATCGACAGAGACCAGACGACGATCGAGATGGTGAAACCCATCCGCGTCCCGATCGCATCGAAAATGCGCCCGAAGATCGATTGGCCAAAGGCGTAAAAGATCATGAAGATCGTCACCAGCAGCGCATAATCTTCCTTGGTGGCGCCGATTTCCTTCGACACCTCGGGCCACATAACCGCGAGCGCGTTGCGGTCGATGTAGTTGATGACGGTCGCAAGCGCGATGAGCGCGATGACGCACCAGCGGAAGCGCCCCTTGATATTGCTCATTTCTTCGCTCCGGTTCTGGCGAGGTCGAGGCGGCCGACTGCGCCGGTCCATGCGAGGGTGCGGCCATCGACGGTGACGCTGTGTTTCGCCGCGGCGGCGACATCGTCGGCGACCGCGATGGCGATGCGGCGCCCGTCGACGAGCGTGATCAGGACCAGATCGGCGCCCTTCTCTCTGCGATGCTCAAGCGCCGACACGCGCGCGCTGCTCGCGACGACCGTCTCGGCCGAGGCATCATAGGCGCCGTGCGGTTCGAGCAGGCTGACGAAGGTCGCGTCCGCCGCGCCGTCGATGCGCTGGATCAGCGCGGGTTCGCGGCGGAGGTTGAACTCGGGATCGTTCGCACCGCTTTCGGCGACGATGAAGCGCGCGCCCGCAGGCGGTGCCATATGATAGCTGTAGAAACGGCTGCCCTGCATCCAGGTCAGCCGCGCCTTGCCGGCCTTGACACCCTCACCGTCGACCCACAGATGCTCATAACCGTTCGCCTTGCCCAGCACCGGCCGTTCGGCGAGCTTGCGGTCGAACGCGATATCGCTGTCGATGATCTGCCCCGAAAAATGCAGCGGCAGGTCATAACGATGCCTGCCGCTGCCAGTCCCGTGGAGGATATCGAGCGTGAGGGGGTTGGCGAGGCCTTCGACCTCGACGAGTAACAGAGCGCGGCGGATCTGGACGTCCTTATACGCGCTGTCGATTTCGCCGATCGCGTAGCGCGTGGGGCCTTCGAGCGACGCCGCGAGCTGGCGCGTCCCGGATTTCTCGCCGGCCTTCCAGTCGCCTGCGAAATGGCTTTGTTCGTCGACCACCAGCGTGTTGTGCGCGATCGTCGCGCTCGCCCAGCTGTCGTTTTCGGGTAGGTAGCGCCCGCCCCGCTTCGCCTCGACATTGAGGAAGCGCGCCGCGCCATAGTCGGTCACGACGGCGCCGGTCTCGTCATAATAGAGCCAGCCGAGCCGGTCGAAATGACCATGTCCCATGCCCTGCACCGTATTCTTGGCGACGAGCAGCGGCCCGGTCGGATCGGGTTTCGTCCGCAGCAGAACGAGTGCGCCGTCCTTGCCATCGGGGCCATCGGAGAGCAGCCGCGAGCCGAACGGCCAAGGCTTTGCCTTGCCTGCAGCGAGGTCGGCCGCCATCGCCTGCCCCGCCGGTGTCAGCACCGTGCGCCCCTGCCAGTCGGCGATCGAGAGGAAGGTCGGGTCCTTCGTCGCGCCATAGGCGATGGCGACGGCGTGATAGAGTTCCTCGGTGCGCAGGCTCTTGTCGGGCATCGCGTCGTTGATCGGCAAAAAATAGCCGTCGTGGGTGACGTCGATCGCGGTGCGGATCGCCTTGAGCACGATGCCGCCCCGATACTCGAATATCTTGCGGCCCGGATCATTCGCCGCGATCGCGGCTGCAAAGATGACGAAAGGCTGCAGCGCATAGCGCTGATAATAGGGCCCTTCGGCATAATAGCCGTCGGGCGAAAAGAGCAGGTCGAGCTGGCGCAGGAAGCCCGCCTTGCCGCTCTTGTCGAGCCCGAGCAGCGCCTTGTCGACGAGGTCGCGGTCGCCGAGCAGATAGCCCGACAGGCCAACGCCCGCCGCGGCCCAGGTCGCGTGATTGTGAATACGGTTGATCACCTCGGGCGAACCGTCGGACAGGAAGCGCGCCATCGGACGGATCACCTGATCGTCGATGCGCTTGCGGTCGGCGGCGGACAGCGCATCGCGGATCTCGGCATAGCCCTGCACCGCATTCACCAGAAAGACGCTGTCGTTGAGGCTCTGCCAGAAGAGTCGACCCGGGACCTGGTTCGACGCGGCGGGATGCGGCCCGAGCTTCGGATAGAGATCAGCATAGGCGAGCAGCAGGTCGCGAACATGGTCACGATAGCGAACGTCGCCGGTCAGGCGGAAAAGCTGGCCGCCCTCGAAGATCGTGCGGTAATTGCGCTTATGCTGTTCGTGCGTGAAGCCGCCGCCTGGATCCTTCGGCACCGGCACGTTGATGCCCGCCTTGATCGACGCTTCGACATCGCGCCGCGCGCGCTCAACCTCACCCGCGAAGAGCGGCGCATAGGCCCGCGGCGAAGCGGCGGGCGGAGTTTGCGCCTGCGCCGCAGCGGAGGACAGCGTGGCAGCGGCGAGCAAGAGGGCAAGGGTGCGGGTCACGGGCGTGCCTCGACGTTGTTCTCGATCAGACCGCGCGGCGCGCCTTTCCAGGCGAGTTCCTCGATGCGCGGCGTCGGCGTTGCGGCGAAAGCGTTCGATGCGATCCGCGTTTCGGGGGCGCCTACCGAATGGATGACGAGGATGCCGTCCGACTTCGCGAAATTATTCCGCACGATGTCGGCGTGCTGGACGCCCGAAATGCGCAGCGACGCACCGTCACGGCCGCTGTCCGCGACACTCGACCCGGTCATCGCGAACCACGGACCGAACGTGCTCTCGTCGGTGCCCTTGCGCAGCAGGTCGGCGACCATCGCGACGCGCGCGAAGCGGCTGCCGATGATCGTCAGCCGTTCCATCGGATACCAGCCTTTGGGTTCCTGTTCGCCCGTCGCTGCGACGACGACGCCCATCTCGGCGAAGTCGCTGTTCGTAATCGTGACATCGTCGGCGAAGGTGCCGGGCGCCATGGCGATGCCATCGAGCCGGCCCTTGCCGGGGCCGCGTACCGACACGCCGCCGAGCATCACCGCATAATTGGGGGCGACGCCCGAGCCGACGGCGATCAACGCGCCATCGCCGGAAACCGCACTCGCGTCGATTGCCAGATTTTCGAGCTGCAATCCGCCACCACCTTCGATCTGCGCCAGCTGCGACGCAACGCGTAGCACCGGCTTCGCGTCCGCCGCGCCCGCGATGGTGAGCCGGTGCCGCACCGTCAGCGGCGCCGCGACGTCATAGGTGCCGGGTGCTAGCATCAGCCTATCGCCCGCCTTCGCATCGGCGACCGCCTCTGCGAGCGAGGCGCCGGCCGCTAACGGCCGGGTATCACCGGCACCGAATGCCGCTTCGGGGGCGTCGCCGCGATACCAGTTCGCGCCGACCTCGGCCCGTGTCACCGGCTTCAGGTCGCGCGGCGCGCCGACCGCGGCGAGCGCCGGATCGGCCGGATAGAGCAGGCCGTTGGCGGCGCGTTCGAGCTTGACCTCGCGTTGCTCGACGCCCGCGCCGAGCAAAGGCTTCGCGACCTTTGCCTCGACATTGTCTGTCATTGCAATTCCGCCGATTTCGCCCTCGGCGCGGAACGGGTCCTGCCCCTTCGCGCCGACAACCAGATTGCGCTCGAACCGGCTATCGGTCGGCGCGGCCGAGCGTTCGGCATCGGCACCTGCGGCCAGGGTGATGCGCGCGCTGTCGATGATGCTGTTGCCCTCGATCCGCGCGTTTGCGACCTGATGATAGCGGTTGATCACCGAATTGGGCACGCCGTTCATCACGCTGATCGCGCTCTTGAACGAGGTGCCCGCGAGCCCCTCGAAATAATTGCCGCGCACGATCTGGTCACGGTTGATCACGCGCACACCGCCGGTGTCGGCGACGCCCTTACCGAGGAAGATGTTACGCTCGACCAGATTGCCGTTACCATGGCGCAGCACGATGGCGCCCTGCGCTTCGAGTATCAGATTGTCGCGGATGATATTGCCGCCCGACTTGATCGAAACGATCTCGACCTCACCGCTGGTGCGGTCGAAAATGTTACGCTCAATGACCGTGTTCGATGCCGACAGCGATTCCTCGCTGGTGCCGACGCGGATCGTCTCGCCGCCGTTCGAGCCGAGCGGCGGGCGCGGTCCGAAATAATTGTGATCGATACGGTGGCGATTATCGAGCGGATCGCCCGCGCGGCGGATCACCGCAAGCGTCACGCCCGTGTTGGTTTTGCCCTCGAAATGCGAATGGTCGACGCGATTGCCAGTGCCGTAGAGCGCGACCCAAATATCCTCGGCGCGGCGATCGGCCTTGCTGAAACCGTCGATGACGACCTCGGTGACGCGCGTGTCGGTCGCGAGCGTTTTGGAATCGCGGCGGAAGCTGATCACCTCGTCGATCGGACTCGCGCCATTTTTGAACACAAGTCCCGAAACGAGCAAATGCCGACCGCCGATGCGCAGGTTCGACTGACCGGTGAGGAGCACCTTGCCCTTGGTCTGCGCGGTCAGCGTAATCGGTTTGGTCGCGCTGCCGCTGCCGGTGAAGACAATCTGGAAATCGCGCCATTCGCCATCGGCAAGGATGATCGTGTCGCCCGGCAGCGCCCTTTTGAGGGCCGCTTTATACTGGGCTTGATCCGATACCAGCATGTCGCGCGCCAGCGCCGGGTGCGCTGTCGAAACCAGCATCGCTACCGTCAGAACCGCCCTTATCTGCACTGCGCCTCACCCTTTTTATGATTCTTGAGAACTGGACTACACAAGAGGTAGGACAATATCAACCGCATTTCGGTATACAAGATGGGTTGACATATTGGTCTGGCAAGACGAGCTTCACGCCAAACAAAGCCATTGAGGGAGAGTGGGATGATTCGGGGCAGGCTCGTGCGCGTTTCGCGCGGCAAGATGAACTTCGCAGCGACGCTGATGGGTACGACGGCAATGGCGATGCTCGCCGTCCCCGCCTTCGCGCAGGACACGCCAGCGCAGGATGCAACCACTTCCGAAGACGTGAGCGATGATGCGATCGTCGTAACGGGCATTCGCAGCTCCCTTGCCACCGCGCTGGGCGAGAAACGCACCACCGACAATATCGTCGAAGTCATCCAGGCCGAGGATATCGGCAAACTGCCCGACCAGAACCTCGCCGAAGTGCTGGAAAATGTCACCGGGGTTCAGATCACCCGGCAAGCGGGTGTCGGTAACGCGGTGCAGATCCGCGGAACCGACGCCAACCGTACCGAAATCAACGGGGTTTCGACCGTCGGATCGGGCGCCGGCCGCTCGGGGATCAGTTTCGAGGATTTGCCCGCCGCACTGATCGCCTCGGTCGAGGTGACCAAGGTTCCGACTGCACAGACGATCGAGGGATCGGTCGGCGGCACGATCAATTTGCGGACGATCCGTCCGCTCGACCTCAAGGAACCGTTGATCGCTGCGCGCGCGCAGATGGAAAACAGCGACCTGTCGAAATCGACGTTGCCGCGCGTGTCCGCAACGCTCGGTAACCGGTGGGACACGGGAATCGGCGAGATCGGTATCGTGGTGAGCGGAAGCTATGCCCGCCAGGACGTGGCGGCATTCAAGCCGCGCGTCGACCGCGACGCGCTCGTGCTTCCCGGCTCGGGCCCGAGCGCCGAAGCCTTTCCGTATCTGCGTATCCAGTTCCTCCAGCAGGGGCTGGAGAATTACGAATATGAAACCTACAACGGCACCGCCGCACTGGAATGGAAGCCGAACGACGATCTGAAATTCTATTTCGACGCGACGCTGAATAACCAGAATCGCGGACAGCAGAGCCACCGCGTCCAGATATCGGGCACCGCGACGCCGTCGGTCGTCGACGCGATGAACAACACCGATTTCGAGACGGTGGATTTTGGCTCGCTCAGTGGACCGAACGGTCCGATCGACCTCGGCAG
>Ga0247823_10001135_pt1 | contig 22211 bp, 23 predicted proteins | sample 13C_PalmiticAcid_2_FD_192426 | JGI IMG/M metagenome (GOLD analysis project Ga0247823, IMG submission 192426) | Soil microbial communities from agricultural site in Penn Yan, New York, United States - 13C_PalmiticAcid_Day30 | ecosystem: Environmental > Terrestrial > Soil > Agricultural land... | reverse complement strand
AGGACATGCGCTATTATGGCGGCCTGCGTAAGCACATCCCGGTCACCTTCTGGACGATGATGGCGGGCACGCTCGCGATCACCGGCGTCGGCATCTACTGGCTCCATGCGGGCTTTGCCGGCTTCCACTCGAAGGACGCGATCCTCGAGGCGGCCTATGCCGCCGGCGGGGGCGGGCAGGGTGCCTTCTGGGTCGGCGTGTTCGCTGCGCTGCTCACCAGCTTCTACAGCTGGCGCCTGATGTTCCTGACCTTCTGGGGCAAGCCGCGCTGGACCCAGTCGGAGCATATCCAGCACGCGATCCACGATTCACATGGGCATGACTCGCACGGCCATGATGACCATGCACATGGTCACGACGATCATCATGCGCATGACGATCATGCTCACGGCGATGGCACCGGCGGATACAAGCCGCATGAAAGCCCGTTGCCGATGCTGGTCCCGCTGCTGCTGTTGTCGGTCGGCGCGGTGTTCGCCGGGTTCGCCTTCAACAAGTTCTTCATCCAGCCCGAAGCCGGAGAGATCTTCTGGAAGGGCGCCGTCGCGTTCGACGAGCATCTCGCCCATGCGATGCACGAAGTGCCGCTGTGGGTGAAACTCTCGGCAACGATCGTGATGCTGCTCGGCCTGTTCGGCGCATGGGTGGCGTACATCAAGTCGCCGTCGATCCCCGCGCGCTTCACCGCGACCTTCGGGCTGCTCTACAAGTTCCTGCTCAACAAATGGTATTTCGACGAGCTCTATAACGCGCTCTTCGTGAAGCCTGCTTTCTGGTTCGGCCGCCTCTTCTGGAAGAAGGGCGACGAGGGCACCATCGACCGCTTCGGACCCAACGGCTCGGCCGCGGTCGTGAAGTTCGGCAGTATCCTCACCGGCAAGCTCCAGTCGGGCTACGTCTATAGCTATGCGTTCGTCATGCTCATCGGCCTGACGCTCGCCGTTTCCTGGGTGATCGCGCGATGAGCGGCATTCTCTCCCTCATGCTCATCGTGCCGCTCGCCGCGGCGCTGATCTGCCTGTTCGTCAACGCCAATCAGGCGCGCTGGATCGCGCTCGGCGCGACGCTGATCGATCTTGCGCTCGGCGGGGTGCTCTGGGCCAATTTCGAGATCGGCGGCGCCCAGTGGCAGTTCGTCGAGTACACGCCGGTCTTCGGCCGCTTCGCCTGGGCGCTCGGTATCGACGGCTTCGCGCTGCTGCTGATCCTGCTCTCGGTGTTCCTGATGCCGATCTGCATCGGCGCCAGCTGGGAAGCGATCACCGATCGCGTCCAGGAATATATGGCCGCGTTCCTGATCACCGAAGTGCTGATGATCGGCACCTTCGCGGCGCAGGACATCTTCCTGTTCTACGTGTTCTTCGAAGCCGGCCTGATCCCGATGTTCCTGATCATCGGGATCTGGGGCGGGGCGAACCGCATCTACGCGTCGTACAAATTCTTCCTCTACACGCTGCTCGGCTCGGTGCTGATGCTGATCGCGATGATGTATATGACCATCACCGCGGGCACGACTTACATCCCCGATCTGATGGCATATGACTTCCCGGCGCATGTCCAGACATGGCTATGGCTCGCCTTCTTCGCGTCGTTTGCGGTCAAGATGCCGATGTGGCCGGTTCACACCTGGCTTCCCGACGCACACGTTCAGGCGCCGACCGCGGGTTCGGTGATCCTGGCGGGCGTGCTGTTGAAGCTTGGCGGCTACGGCTTCCTGCGCTTCAGCCTGCCGATGTTCCCCGAGGCTTCGGCGCAGCTGATCTGGCTCGTCTTCGGCCTGTCGTGCATTGCCGTCGTGGTCACCAGCCTGATCGCGCTCGTCCAGAACGACATGAAGAAGCTGATCGCCTATTCGTCGGTCGCGCACATGGCGATTGTCACCATCGGCCTGTTTACCTTCAACCGTCAGGGCATCGAAGGCGCGATGATGGTCATGCTGGGCCACGGTCTGGTGTCGGGTGCGTTGTTCCTGTGCGTCGGCGTGATCTACGACCGCCTGCACACGCGTGAGATCGACCGCTATGGCGGCCTCGCGATCAACATGCCCAAATACGCCGTGCTGTTCATGCTGTTCACCATGGCTTCGGTCGGCCTGCCGGGCACCAGCAACTTCGTCGGCGAACTGCTGGCGCTGATGGGCGCGTATCAGGTTTCGACCCTCGTCACGCTGATCGCCACAACCGGCATCATCCTTGGCGCGGCCTACATGCTCTACCTCTACCGGCGCGTCGTGTTCGGCGATCTGGTGAAGGACGACGTCAAGGCGATGCCGGACCTCAACAAGCGTGAGATGGCACTGCTCGCCCCGCTCGCCGCAGTGGTGCTGTGGATGGGCGTCTATCCCGAGAGCTTCCTGGCGCCCATGCGCAACGACGTCGCGCTGCTGCTGGAGCGGATCGACCGCGCCAAGCCGGCGGGCGACAGCCTGCCGACGCCGGGCAATCCGGCCGCCGCGCACGCCGCTGAACACAAATCCGCCGGACACGGCGAAGCTGCCAAGGGGGCGGCGCACTGATGGATTACGCGGTTGAAATCACGAAGGTCCTGCCCGAGGTCATTCTCTCGGTCGGTGGTCTCGCGCTGCTGATGGTCGCCGCATGGGGTGGCCAGTCCGTATCGCGCGCGGTGAGCTGGGTCGCGGTGCTGGTGCTGATCGGCGCGGGCGTCGCGCTGACCGGTCCGGCCTCGTCCGGCGGTCTCGCTTTTCACGAGCTGTACAACGCCGATCTGTTCGGTGCCTATGCCAAGGCGCTGATCTTCTTCGCCGCGGCGATCTCGATCATCATCGCCCCGCGCTTCTTCGCGCGGACCTCGGGTGAGGATCTGCGTCCCGAATATCCGATCCTGATCCTGTTCGCGACCGCGGGCATGGGCATGATGGTCTCGGCCAACGACCTGCTGACGCTGTACGTTGGCCTCGAGCTCAATAGCCTTGCGTCCTACGTCCTCGCCAGCTTCATGCGCCGCGACGTACGCTCGGCCGAAGCGGGCTTGAAGTATTTCATCCTCGGCTCGCTCGCCTCGGGCATCCTGCTTTACGGCATTTCGCTGGTCTACGGGTTCAGCGGTACCACCATCTTCGGTGACATCGCTACCGCCTATGCCGGTGCGGAGGGCGGCGCCAAGATCGGCCTGCTGTTCGGCCTTGTCTTCATGTTCGCGGGCTTCGCGTTCAAGATGTCGGCGGTTCCGTTCCATATGTGGACCCCCGACGTGTATGAGGGCGCACCGACCCCGGTGACGACCTTCTTCGCCTCCGCGCCCAAGGTTGCTGCCATCGCGCTCGCGGTTCGGGTCTCGATCGATGCGATGGGCCCGGTCACCAGCGACTGGCGCCAGATCGTCATCTTCGCTGCGCTCGCCTCGATCGTGCTCGGCGCGGTCGCTGCGATCGGCCAGACCAATATCAAGCGCCTGCTCGCTTACTCCTCGATCAACAATGTCGGCTTCGCGCTGATCGGCCTTGCCGCGGGCACGGCCGAGGGCGTGGCCGGCGTGCTGACCTATCTCACCATCTATGTCGTGATGACGCTGGGCAGCTTCCTTGTCGTGCTCCAGATGCGCGACAAGGATGGTCACCCGGTCGAGACCATCGCCAGCCTCTCCGGCCTGTCGCGCACGCGTCCGGCGCTGGCCGCTGCACTCGCGATCTTCATGTTCAGCCTCGCGGGCATTCCGCCGCTGTTCGGCTTCTGGGCCAAGTTCGCGGTGTTCGAGGCGGCGGTGAAGGCCGGACTGTTCCCGCTTGCTGCGATCGGTATCGCGGCATCGGTGATCGGCGCCTATTATTACCTCAAGATCGTCAAGACGATGTACTTCGACGCGCCCGCCCCGGAATATGGCCGTGAGACCAACCCGGTCGAGGGCGGCCTGATCGCCGCCGCCGCGTTGTTCGTCTCGCCGCTCGGCTATCTGCTGATTCCGGTGATCGGCGCCTGGTCGCTCGCCGCCGCACGGACCTTGTTCTGACCGGCCTGATCCGTACGGTTGCCGAGACCGGATCGACCAATGCCGACATGCTCGCGCTCGCGTCGGCGGGCGCGGGTGAAGGCAGCTGGCTTCGTGCTGAGCGTCAGACCGGCGGCAAGGGGCGTCAGGGCCGGCCGTGGGACTCGCCCCCGGGCAATCTCTACGCCAGCACGCTGATCCGCCTGCGCCCCGCCGATCCGCCTGCCGCGACCCTTGCCTTGGTCGCCGCGGTCGCACTGGAAGAGGCCGTCCGCGTTTTTTTGCCTTCTGGCGCCACGATCAAATGGCCCAACGACCTGCTGATCTCCGGCGCCAAGCTTTCGGGAATCCTGTTGGAACGCGCCGGTGACGCCATCGTCATCGGTATCGGCGTCAACCTCGCGCATCACCCCGATCTGCCCGACCGCCCCACCACCAGCCTTGCCGCGCAGGGTGCCCCGGTCGATCCCGCCACATTCCTCGACGTCCTCGCCGAGGGTTTCGCACGCTGGTTGTCGCGCTGGCGGCAGGAGGGGCTCGATCCCGTCCGTTTGCGCTGGCTCGACCGCGCGCACCTGCCGGGCACTGCGCTCACCGCGCGCCTCCCCGATAGCGAGGCGGTCGACGGGCTGTTCGACGGCCTCACCGGCGACGGCGCGCTCATCCTGCGCTTGGCGAGCGGCACGCGCCGTGTCATTCACGCCGGCGACGTGTTCCTGATCTGAGAGGCTTTCCGATGCTGCTCGCCATCGACGCCGGCAACACCAATGTCGTTTTCGCGCTGCTTGAGGGGCGGGAGATCAAGGCCCGGTGGCGCATTGCCACCGATCCGCGCCGCACTGCCGACGAATATGCCGTGTGGCTCAGCCAGTTGCTCGCGCTCGAGGGATTCGACCGCGGCGACGTTACCGGGGTGATCCTCGGCACCGTCGTCCCGCGTGCGCTCCACAACCTCCAGGTGCTGGCGAGCAAGTATTTCAAGACCGACGCGGTGATCGCGGGCAAGGACGGCTGGCCGATCCGGCTGGATGTCGAGGAACCGCAGAGCATGGGCGCCGACCGCGCGCTCAACATCATCGCCGCGCACGACAAGCACCCGGGCGACCTGATCGTCATCGATTTCGGCACTGCGACGACCTTCGAAGTCGCGGATTTCGAGGGCAATTATAAGGGTGGCATCATTGCCCCCGGCATCAACCTCTCGCTCGACGCCCTTGTCAGCGCCGCCGCCAAATTGCCACGCGTCGCGATCGAGGCGCCACAATCGACCAGCGTCATCGGCCTCAACACAGCGGACCAGATGCATATCGGCATCTATTGGGGCTATATCGCCATGATTGAGGGGCTGCTGGCGCGCGTGAAGGCGCAGATCGGCCGCCCGGTAAAGGTGATCGCCACCGGCGGTCTCGCGATCTTGTTCGAGAAGCATACGGACGCTTTCGACGCGATCGAGCCCGATTTGACCATTCAGGGGCTTGCGATCCTCTGGGAACGGACCCAGGCATCCGCCTGAACATTTTATCCGCAGCACGCGGTACGAAGGATCAATGTGAAACCCGGCAACGAACTTCTCTTCCTCGCGCTCGGCGGTTCTGGCGAGATCGGCATGAACGTCAATCTCTATGGCTGCCGCGGCAAGTGGATCATGGTCGATTGCGGCGTGATCTTCGGTAATCCCGACTATCCCGGCATCGACCTGATCCTGCCGGACCTCCAGTTCATCGAAGAACGGCTCGACGATCTGCTCGGCATCGTGCTGACCCACGGGCATGAGGATCATATCGGCGCCTTGCCCTATCTCGCCGGCGACCTGGGCGTGCCGCTCTATGCGACCCCGTTCACTGCGGGCCTGATCCATGGCAAGCTCGACGAGGAGGGCATCGCCGACCGCGTCGAGTTGAATGTGGTGCGCGAGGACGAGACGTTCGAGCTCGGCCCGTTCGGCATTCGCTACGTGCCGCTCGCGCACTCGATCCCTGAGGGCAATGCGGTCCTGATCGACACGCCCTATGGCCGCGTCTTCCACACCGGCGACTGGAAGATCGACGATACGCCGGTGATGGGCTCTCCCTCCACCGCGGAAGAACTCACCGAGATCGGCGACGAGGGCGTGCTCGCGCTCGTCTGCGACTCCACCAACGTCTTCAACCCCGAGGCTTCGGGTTCGGAGCAGGAGGTCCGCGAGGGTCTCGACCGCGTTATCGCCGGGGCCAAGGGCCGCGTTCTGGTCACGACCTTCGCCTCCAACGCGGCGCGACTGCAGACGCTGGGCGAGGCGGCACGCGATACCGGCCGCGCGATGTGCGTCGCGGGCCGGTCGCTCGACCGCATCCTGCGTGTGGCCAAGGCCACCGGCTATCTGCGCAGCTTCCCCGAGACGGTCGATTTCGACACCGCCATGACGCTCCCGCGCGACAAGGTGATGATCGTCGCGACCGGCGGGCAGGGCGAGCCGCGCGCCGCACTCGCGCGCATTGCCGAGGACACGCACCAGCTCAAGCTCGACAAGGGCGATCGCGTGATCTTCTCGTCCAAGCAGATCCCCGGCAACGAACTGGCGATCGGCCGGATCATGAATGCGCTCGCGACCAAGGGCGTCGAGATGGTCACCGACCGTCAGGCTTTCGTCCATGTCTCGGGCCACCCCGGCCGCCCCGAGCTCGCCGAGATGTACCGCTGGATTCGGCCCGAAATTCTCGTCCCGGTCCATGGCGAAATGCGCCACATCGCCGAACAGGCGCGTTTCGGGATCGAGCAGGGCATCCCCGGTGCGGTGGTGCAGACCAATGGCGAGATCATCCGGCTTGCTCCCGGCAAGCCCGCAAAGCTCGGCCATGCGCCCGCCGGTCGTCTCGTCCTTGACGGCGACGTGATCCTTCCCGCCGACGGCTCGACGATGAATGAGCGCCGCAAGCTCGGCCTTTATGGCCAGATGTCGGTCGCGGTCGCGATCAAGGCCAGCGGAAAGCTGGCCGCTACCCCCGAAGTGCGGATCCAGGGCGTTCCGGTCGAGGAGGATCGCGAACCGTATCTGGAGGAAGCCGCGGAGGCGGCCGCGAAAGCGGTGTCGGGCTTCAAGGGCGGCGATCGCGAAAAGCTGCGCGAGGCGGTCCGTCTTGCCACCCGTCGCGTGGCCGTGAAATGGACCGGGAAGAAGCCGGTCGTCGATGTCCTTCTGATCGAGGTTTGAGCGAATGAGTTGGCCCAGCGCGCTGGCGATCTATTTCCTGTTCTGGTTCCTGGCGCTGTTCCTGGTGCTGCCCTTCCATACGCGCACCAGCGTGGAGGCCGGGGAACCGCTGGTGAAGGGCCAGGCCGAAAGCGCGCCGCAGCATTTCCCCGCGCTCAAGATCGCGCTGCGGACCACGGCGGTCGCGACCGCATTGTTCGCGTTGTTCTATCTGAACTACGTCAGCGGCTGGATCACCGCCGACATGCTCGATTACTGGAATTGATCCGGTGGCTGAAGGAAGGCGGTTCTTCCCTCAGCGCACCATCGGCTCGCCGGGCTTGTATTTGCGATTCTCGGACTGCGCCCGCTGATAGTCGCGCTGGGCGTCTATCTTCCTGAACTCGGTCGCGGCCTTGTCCATCGACTCCATCGCTTCGCCCTGGATCTTGTTCATGTTGGTCAGCACATAGGCCGACATCGCCTCGGAGATCTTGCCGCTGTCGAACGGGCGCTTGTCGAGCCGCGAATCGATCTGCTCGTTCATCGATACACGGCCGATCACCGCATATTGATCCGCGCCCGAGATGGCGAAGCCCTTGCCCAGCGCCGACTCGGCGCCGTCGCTCATTTCGAAACTGGTCTGGACGCGCGTCTTGCTGGCACCCGAAGGCGAGATGTTCACCGTGTACTTCGCGACCTGCTTCCCGTTGGCGTGGAAGTACCAGATCATCGACTTTTCGGGCACGCCGCCGCGGGTCACCGCGCCGCCGCGCTGGTTGTAGACCATCTTGTCGAACATCGAGGGCAGGGAGCTGGCTTCGACGATGCGATACACTTCGGTCGGCGACCGGTTATAGGTCTCGCCGGTCTTGAGCGGCCCGTGGAAATAGGCGCCCGTCGCCAGCGCGATCGCGGCCCCGCCGAACATGATTTCCTTCATCGCTACCCCCGATGGTTCATCGGGGCAGATAACGCAGGGCGGTCAATCGCCCGCCAAGAACTATCCCTAACAGGCGATTAGGAAGCGATTCAGTGCTTGGTCTGTGTCATCCGGTCGACCCAGGCGATGCCGATGGCCGAGGCGATGAAGGCCATGTGGATGATCGTCTGCCACATTACCCCCGTTTCGGTGACCCGGCCGGTCGGCGTGCCGATCGCTCCCGCCTCGATGAACGTACGCAGCAGATGGATCGACGAAATGCCGATGATCGCCATCGCCAGCTTCACCTTCAGCACGCCGGCATTGACGTGGCTCAGCCATTCCGGCTGGTCGGGGTGGTTCTGCAGCCCCAGCCGCGATACGAACGTCTCGTAACCGCCGACGATCACCATGACGAGCAGGTTAGAGATCATCACCACGTCGATCAGGCCCAGCACCACCAGCATGATCTGCTGCTCGGTGAACTCCCAGGCGTGCGTCACGAGATGGACCAGCTCCTTGAGGAACAGGAACACATAGACGCCCTGCGCGGCGATCAGGCCGACATAGAGGGGCAACTGCAGCCAGCGCGAGCTGAAGATCAGCAGCGGCAGTGGCTTGAGGCGGGTGGGTGCATCGCCCGAAGGCGGAATTAGCGGGTCGGCCATGGCGCGGTGCAATAGGGGAGCCGGGCGGGGGCGATCAAGCGGCTTGCAGGCTCAACATGAAGAAGCGGTTGAAATCGGTCGCTTCGTAATCGGCAAAGGGAGGGCAGGAGGCGAAGCCGTACCGCGCATACAGCGCATGCGCGGCGTCGAAAGCTTCGTCGGTCCCGGTCTCCAGTTTGAGCGCAGTATAGCCTCGCTCGCGTGCCAGTCCGACGATGTGCCGCAGGATCGTGGTTCCTACGCCGCGTCCCAGCGCGGTTTCGGCGGTCCGCATCGACTTGATCTCTCCGGTCTTGTCGTCGAGTTGCTTTACCGCGCCGATCCCCAGCAGCGCGTCGCCCTCCCATGCCGACAGGAAGGTGATGTCGGGCGTCTTCAGCTTTGACAGGTCCAGGAAATGCGTCGTCCCCGGCGGCGAGTTGGCGAGCATCCCCCCGGCATGCACATCGAGCAGGCCGATCACCCGCGGATCGTCGAGCTTCCCTTCCTGAATGATCATGGGCGCAGCACCGCAACGGGATAGTTGGAGGCGACTGATTGGCCATCGGTATCGGTCGCCGCGGTGAAGCGGATCGGGATCAGGCGCTCACACAGCGCCTTGTCGATCTCGTCGATCTGGGTGGGGTTATAGAGGATACAGGCGCTGACCCGCCCGTCCGCCTCGATCCGCAGTCTCGCGCCGACCGATCCGATCTGTGGCGGCAGCGTGTGGCCTGACAGCGCCGCGGTCATCGCCAGCTCCGGGGAAGTGAGCGGCAACGCCTGCTTGCCCATGGGCAAAGGCACGGGGAGCATGTCGATAGCTCTGGCGCTCGGCACCGTTGGGATCACCGAATAGCTCAGGCTCGCCGCGATCGTGGCGCCCATCCGGCGCCCGTCGCGGGTCAGTGCGGGATAGAAGCGGATGTGGCGCAGGACATGCGGGCACGCATGCGCATCCAGCGACGCAAGCCCGCTCGGCCGGGCAAGGGTGCATGCGGTGGGCACCCCGGTATCGGCTATGGTCAGCTCGACCCGGACGGTACCTCCTTGTTCACCGGCCAGTGCGGCTTGCGGATAGGGTCCCTTCTCCACCGGAAAGTCATGCGGGTTGAGCGCGACGCGGCGGATCAGTTCAGGGGGCGGTCGGTCAGGATAGCGGAGCATGATCCGCAAAGCTGCGCGCCGATTGAGCCCGCTTGCGGTCGTCCATTCCTCGCCCAGCATCCGCACCGGCGCTTCCTGCGCCAGTACGGTCGTGGCCGGAACCAGCAGTGCGATCACCCCCCACCGCATCGTCACACCTCGTCGATGAACCCCGCCAGCGTATCCAGGCACGCATGGGCCAGCGCCTTGCTCCGCTCGGGCGACCAGCCGAACTCGGCGTCGGGGCTGGGGTCGTGGTCCTTGAACGGCATTTCCAGCGTCATCGACACCGCGCCGAAGCGCTGGGCGAGCTGGTTGGTCGACATCGACAGGTTCGCCTGTCCCGGCGCCGACTTTTCATAGCCCTTTTCGAGCTGGAACAGCGGCGTCGCCGCCGCCAGCCGCTTGCCATATTCGTCGTACTTGGCGCCCAGTTCCTCGGTCCAGCCGGGGATGCCGTCGAACCCGGCGATGAAGTTGGCCGGGATCGCCTCGTCGCCATGCACGTCCATCGCGAAGTCGACGCCGGTCGCGTCCATCGCGTTGCGGACGTGGTAGACCTCGGGGCTCTTGTCCAGCGTCGGCGAATGCCATTCGCGATTGAGGTTCACGCCCGCCGCATTGGTACGCAGATGCCCGCGGAAGCTGCCGTCGGGGTTCATGTTGGGCACGATGTGGAAGGTCGCCTTGGCGCGCAATGCCTTGGCGTTCGCGTCATCGGGGTCGGTGAGCTTTTCGAGCGCGCCTTCCATCCACCATTCGGCCATCGATTCGCCGGGATGCTGGCGGGCATAGAGCCACACCTGCTTGGGGCCGTCGCCCAAGGTCAGCAGGTCGATCGCGTGGCCGTCGAGCGTCTGGCCGATCTCGCGATGGGTAACGCCCGGCTCGGCCGCCATGCGTGCGATCAGGTCGGCGTGGCGCTCCATCGAATAGGGCGCGAAATAGGCGAACCACGCGACATCGCCCTCGAACGCGTAGCTGAAGCTGAACACGCCGTCGTCATAGGCGCCGTCGGTCATCCGCCACGCCTCGCGGTCGGTGCTCACCCGCGCCTTGTATCCGGGCCAGCCAAACGCATAGGCCGATCCGCCGGCATTGACGATGCGGAAGGTCAGCCGCCGACCGCGCGCGCCGGCGACGCGGAAGTGGAACCACTGATAGAATTCGGAGAGATGGTCGGGGACGATCTCTAGATCGACGGTGTCGCCGTCGATTCCGGTCAGGCGGATGTTGCCGCTGTCGAACGCGGCGTTGATCTGGATGGTCATGTCACCGTTGCTGGTCTGGAGAAGGGAGAGAGGGGTTACTTCACCGTGATAGTGATGCCGGACTGGCCCGGAAAGCCCTTGAACAGGGCCGCCGCCAGCCGCGCCGCGCCATCGCCCGGCTGGGCGTCCGGGGCGCCGCTCAGCGTCTCGGTGACCGCCTTGCCTTCCCACACCACGGTGTTGTCGCCATGGCGGCGCAACTGAACGGCCAGCTCGACGCCATAGACGGTGCGGGTCTTGCCGCCGATGCCGGTGCTCACACCGCCGCCCACGCCGACATTGCCGCCGAAGCTGCCGCCGCCGATGCCGATCGTCAGCGGCGGCCGGGTACGGACCTGTCCGCGGTCGGTGCGGGTGAAGCCGACGGTGGCGATATAGTCGGTGCGCGTGCCGCTCGCCGCTGGCGCGAATCCCATCTGGCCCAGTTCGGCGCCGACAGCATCGGCGTAGAGCTGGAACTCGGGGCCCGCGACCGCGTCCTTCGACTGGATCGCCACCGAACCGGCGGGAATCGGCTGCGAAAGGTGATAGCGTGTGACATCGACCGGTCCCGGGCGTCCGCCGCCGGTGGTGGAGCAACCGCCGGCCAATGCGGCCACGGCGGTCAGGGCGATCAGGACGCGGGTCTTCATCGGACATACTCCTCCTGCCGTTCGCAACGAACGGCCTAACGCGGTGAACATCGTTACGCCCGCGCGGGTTCCCCTGCCAAGCCCTTTGACCCGCGGTTTAACGCGGGATTCCGCCATGCTCGCCTTGACTTCCCCGGCATCGACCTCTAGGCGAGCCGCTCTTTCCGGCACCAGCCACACAATTCGAGATAGTAGAGACCGGTCATGAAGATCGTGAACAGCCTGAAGTCGCTCAAGGGGCGCCACCGTGACAACCGCGTGATCCGTCGTCGCGGTCGCGTGTATGTGATCAACAAGACTCAGCGTCGCTTCAAGGCCCGCCAGGGCTGAAGCCTGCCATGGGAGAGGTCCGCGCCGCTATCTTCGATATCGGCAACGTCCTTTTCACCTGGCATCCGCGCTTTCTCTACGAGCGCCTGATCGGGGACGATCGGGCGCTCGCGGCGTTTCTGGACGAAGTCGTCACGCTGGACTGGCATTTCCAGCACGACGAGGGTCGCGACTTCGCCGACACCTCGGCGGAGCTGCGTGCACGGTATCCGCAGCACGCCGAGCTGATCGCCGCCTGGCAGCCGCGCTTCAACGAGAGCATCGGCGGCCCCGTGCCCGGGATGCACGAACTCGTCGCCGATCTCGATTCGGCGGGGGTGCCGCTGTTCGCGATCACCAATTTCAGCCACGAATTCTTCCCTCCCTTCCGCACGGAATGGACCGGGCTGTTCGATCGCTTCCGCGACATCGTGGTTTCGGGCGACGAGAAGCTGGTGAAGCCCGATCCCGCGATCTACCACCTCGCGCTCGCCCGGTTCGGGCTGGAGCCGCACGAGGCGGTGTTCATCGACGATAATGAGGCGAATGTGCTGGCCGCCCGCGCGCTGGGCATCCGCTCGATCCATTTCAGCGATGTGGCGGCGTGTCGTGCGGAACTGTCGGGCTTCGGCCTGCCGGCCTGAGGTCTGCAAGGAACGCGCCGACCGCATCGAACAGCGCCTGACGGTTGGTCTCCAGATGCATGCGATGCGCTCCGCGGGGGAGCTTGACGTCCTGCGCTCCGCCGGGTGCGCGTGAAAGCCGCGCGACCAGCCACGCTGCGTCGGTATCGGTGGTGATCGAATCCCATTCGCCGCGCACGATCAGGGTCTGCGCACGGATCGCAGCCGGATCGTAAGGATAATGTCCCGCCCATGCGGCGGCCAGATCCCGCTGCGGTCCCGACGGTGCCAGGACGGCGGGCGGGGTACGTGAGCCGCTGGCCGGATCCGAGGCAAGATAGTCGCGCGCCCACGCCTTGAACTGTGCCGGTGCGATGACGGTCTCATTGTCGGGGACGCCCGACCGGAAGCTGTTCCACTGATCCTCGGCGGTAACGGGAAAGGTCGGAGCTGTGGGCATCGGCTCGGCGGGTTCGTGCCGGAGCGCGACGGGGCCGAACAGGACCAGGCGCTCGACCAGTTCGGGGTGCCGAGCCGCGAACATGCCGGCGGGCAGTGTCCCGCGCGAATGCGCGATCAGCGACAGCCGCTTGCGGCCCGACTTGTGCAGGATGTGGCGCACCATGCGTTCGATCTCGCGAACCGAATCCTCCGCGTCGCCGCTATAGGGCGCGGCTGGCCGATCCGATCCGCCAAAGCCCGCAAAGTCGAACGCCCAGACGTCGAATCCGCGCGCACGCAGATCGTCCATCCAGCTCCGCCCGTCGATGCGATAGGCGACCGACGAGCCCGACGGGAAGGTCGCGCCATGGATGTAGAGGACGCTTGGTCCGTCCGCCGATGCGTGGCGGACGAGCAGCGTCGGTTCGCCGCGCACGCCGGCCAGCCGCGTCACCTCCTCGGCTGCCGACGGCTGTCCGGCCAGCGCCAATGCGGCTGCGATGCTTTGGATGACAGGTTTGAACATGACGGCCTTCCTCGATTCGAACTTGCCGGGTGGCGGCAGGTTCGTAGCAAGGCGTCATGCTCGAACGCTTCGGTTAGGGCCGAAGCGTCCCCCGCAATGGCTCAGCGTCCCTTCAGCTCATCGCCCAGGATGCGCACCACGTGCAGCACGTTGGTCGAACCCGGCGTGCCGAAGGGCACGCCTGCGCACACGATCACGCGGTCGCCCGCCTTGGCGATGCCCTGACGCAGCGCCATGCGCTTGGCCTTGGCGACCATGTCCTCGAACGAATCGACGTCGCGCGTGTGCACGGCATGTGTGCCCCACAACAGGCCCATGCGCCGCGCGGTCTCCATCTTCGGGGTCAGCACCAGGATCGGCACCGCCGGCCGCTCGCGCGCGATGCGGCGTGCGGTCGAACCCGACATGGTGAAGCAGATGATCGCGGTCGCCGATACGGTTGCCGCGATCGACTTGGCCGCCTCGGCCAGCGCGTCCGCGGTGGTGGGGTCGGGGCGAGTCACGGTGAAATGCACGCGGTCGCCATGCGCCGGGTCGCGCTCGACCGAATCCGCGATCGCATCCATCATCGTCACCGATTCGATCGGCCAGGAACCGGCCGCGCTTTCGGCCGAGAGCATGATCGCGTCGGCGCCGTCATACACCGCCGTCGCGACGTCGGAGACCTCGGCGCGGGTGGGGGAGGGCGAGGTGATCATCGATTCGAGCATCTGCGTCGCGACGATCACGGGCCGGCCAAGGCGGCGCGCGGTCTCGACGATACGCTTCTGCATCGGCGGCACGCTCTGCGGCGGCAGTTCGACGCCCAGATCGCCGCGGGCGACCATCACGCCGTCGCATGCTTCGACGATCTCCTCGAGCCGCGTTACTGCGCTCGGCTTCTCGATCTTGGCGAGCAATGCCGCGCCGCCGCCGATCAGGCGCCGTGCCTCGGCGAGATCCTCGGGCCGCTGCACGAACGACAGCGCGATCCAGTCGACCTTCTGCTCGACGGCAAAGGCCAGATCGCTGCGGTCCTTTTCGGTCAGCGCCGCCAGCGGCAGGACCATGTCGGGGACGTTCAGCCCCTTCGAATTCGACAGTGTGCCGCCGACTTCGACCCGCGTCTCGATCCAGCCATCGCCATAGCGCGTCACGCGCAGCACCATCTTGCCGTCGTCGAGCAGCAGGCGGGCGCCCTCTGTCACTGCTTCGAAGATCTCGCGATGCGGCAGCTCGACGCGGGTCGCATCGCCCAGCGCGGCGTCGCGGTCGAGGCGGAAGGTGGCACCGGTTTCCAGCACGACCTTGCCCTCGGCGAATTTGCCGACGCGCAGCTTCGGTCCCTGAAGATCGGCCAGGATCGTCATCGGGCGGCCGGTGCTCTTTTCCAGCGCGCGGATCGCCTCGATCACCGGCACCTTCGATGCCTGGTCGCCATGGCTCATATTGATGCGGAAAGCGTCGGCACCCGCGGCATAGAGCGCGGCGATCATCTCGGGCGCGTTGCTCGCGGGGCCGAGCGTCGCAAGGATACGCACCTTGCGCGAACGCGGATGGATCGCCTTCGACATTGTTCTTGTCTCCTCACTCGATTTCGGGGCGGAGGGGTTTCCGCCGGCTGTTGGATCGAAATCGTTCCGCTATCCTGTGCTCATAATCTGACAAATCGGATCATCGCAACGCGGACTTGTGCGGGCCGTTCCCTAGCGGCAAATGCGGACGATACAACCGTGGAGGCGAAACAATGACAACGTTGGACCGAATTGACGACCGGATCGCCGCCGAAGCCTTTCGCCGCCTTGTTCGCCACCTGCGTCATCGCACGGATGCCGAGAATATCGAACTGATGGGCCTTGCCGGCTTTTGCCGCAACTGTCTTGCCGACTGGCTGCAGGAGGAAAGCCGCGGTCAGCTCGACAAGGAAGCCGCGCGCCAGGCGATCTACGGCATGCCCTATGCCGACTGGAAGGCCCGGAACCAGAAGGATGCGACCCCTGAGCAGATCGCCCGGATGAACGCCAGCGTCGCCCGAAACAAGCGTGAGGCGGATCTGGACGAGGCGCTCGACGACAGCTTCCCGGCCAGCGATCCGCCCTCAATGACCGACCCGTCGCGCTAAGGGGCTTCGTACCCGCTTCCCCGGCCGCGGCAGGCTTGATACACGATTGCCGCTGCGGGTCTGACCGCGCAACGGGGAGGGGATCATGTTCGAGTATTTCGTCGGGACGCTGCCGCATTTCCTGGCCTATTTCGGCGCCGCCGTGGCGCTCGCGGTCGGGTTCCTGCTGGTCTATGTGACGGTCACGCCGCACCGCGAATTCGCGCTGATCCGTGAGGGCAACAGCGCCGCTGCGACCCAGCTCACCGGCACCTTTCTCGGCTTTGCCATTCCTGTCGCGGTCGTGATCGGCAATTCGGTCAGCATCCCCGACATGCTGCTCTGGGGCGCGGTCGCCGCGATCGTCCAGCTCGCAGTCTTCCTCATCATCTCGCGCCTTCTGTTCAAATCGATCTCTGACAAGATCGCGGAGGATTGCGTCGCCTCGGGCATCTTCGTCGGCGGCATGGGGCTCGGCATCGGCATCCTCCAGGCAGCGTGCATGGTTCCCTGAACGGCCGGCGAGGAGATCGAACATGAAGAAGCAACTCACCGTGACGACAGCGATGGCCGCTACGCTGCTGGCGCTGCCGGGCTGTTCGGGCGGGGACGACTGGAACGAGGACGTCTATGCCTCGGGCGACACGGCGATCTGCGTCGACCAGGAGGGGAAGCGCGTCGACGATAACCAGTGCAACAATAACCGCACCCATTATTCGGGCGGCGGCGGGTCCAGCGCCTTCCTCTGGTATTATCTCGGGCGCAGCTCGGCGGTCCCCTATTATGGCGATTCGGTCCGCGATCCGCGCTATGCCGGTCATGGCTCCTATCAGCCGCGGCCGGGCGCCAACTATTCCACCGCGCCGGCCAGCACCCGCATGACCCGTTCTGCAGCAGTGTCGCGCGGCGGCTTCGGGTCGAGCGGACGCAGCTTCGGCGGCGGCAGGTCCTGACCGGATGGAACGACACACGATCGCCCCGCGCGACAATTGGCAGGGCGCGGTCGAGGAACAGGGGCTGATCTGGCACAGCGATGCCGACGGCCCCTATTGGGACGAAAGCGCCTATTACTCGTTCACGCTCGATGAGATCGAGCGGTTCGAGGCTGCGAGCGAAGCGGTCTATCAGCTGTTCCTCGAGGCCGGCGACTGGATCGTCGGCCACAACGACGTGCTCGAGCAGTTCGGCATCCCCGATTACTGCCACAAGGCGATCCGCGCCGCGTGGAAGGACGAGCCGCCCGCACTCAACTATGGCCGGTTCGATTTCGGCTACAATGGCGACGGCGATCCCAAGCTGTTCGAGTTCAACTGCGACACCCCGACCTCGATGCTCGAAGCGGCGGTCGTGCAATGGGACTGGAAGGAAGCCTGCTTCCCCCAACTCGACCAGTATAACAGCCTGCACGAAAAGCTGATCGGCCGCTGGGCCGCGATCCGCTCGCGTCTGGCCGGCCAGCGCGTGTGGTTCACTCATGTCGCCGACGCCGCGCATGAGGACACGATCACCACCACCTATATGCGCGATCTCGCGTCGCAGGCGGGGCTGGAGACGCATGCCGTGCTGATCGACGACATCGGCGTCGACGCACAGGGCCGCATTGTCGATCGGGAGGATCAGCTGATCTCGGCGATCTTCAAGCTCTACCCATGGGAATGGATCGTCCGCGAAAGCTATGCGCTGGACGTCATCCGCCACCTGCCGACCACCGTCTGGATCGAGCCGATCTGGAAGATGCTGTGGAGCAACAAGGCGATCCTGCAGGTGCTGTGGGCGATGTTCCCGGGCCATCCGAACCTGCTCGCCGCCTCGGTGGTCGGCGATCGCATCGGCGACAGCTATGTCGCCAAGCCGTTCCTCGCCCGCGAAGGCGCGAACATCGAGGTGGTCCGGCACGGCGAGACCCTCGCTCGCTCGCAGGGCGAATATCGCGACGGGCTGACCATGTATCAGGAACTCTACCCGATGCGCGATTTCGGCACCGGCTATCCGGTGCTCGGCTGCTGGGTGGTCGATGGCGCCGCGGCCGGGATGGGCATCCGCGAGGACGGGCTGATCACCGGTAACCGCGCCCGCTTCGTTCCGCATGTCATCAGGGGGTAGGGGAATGCGAAGTCTCAAGGCCGCGACCGACACGCTGCGCGAACTTGCCGCCGCCTATCTGGTGCTGCTGCTCGCCGCTGCGGCGCTGTTCATGCACCTCGAAAGCCAGCCTTTCCTCGACAGCCTCTACTGGGCGGGCACTACCGCGACCTCGACCGGCTATGGCGACATCTCGCCCAAGACCTGGGGCGGGCGGGTGCTGGCGCTGGCGCTGATGCATATCTCGATCTTCGGCGTGGCGCCGATGATCATCGTCCGTCTGATCGACCGGCTGAACGAGAATCGCGATGCCTTCACGCATGAGGAGCAGGAACTGATCCTGACCCGTCTCGACCGGATCGAGGCGCTGATCGCCGCGCAGGCTGCTACGCAGTCCCGGCCGGTGCGCGACTGAAGCCACTCCACCCATAACCCCCGGCTATTGCCGTCCAACGCTTGAGCCATGGACACCGCCGCGGTGCAGCGCCAGTTTTTCCGCTCAGGCCGACACCGTGGGGGAATTCGCCGATGCTCAACCGTCGTTCATTCCTGCTGGGCTCGACCGCCGCGCTGGCAGCCGTTCCGGCCCTCGGCGCACCGCTGCGGGTTCGCCCGTTAGTGGCTATACGGGAGCGCACCATGCAGGGTCTCAGCGCGCCGATCGATATCGTCGACGACAAGTACGGCATTCCCCACATCCGGGCGGCCACGATCCCCGACGCCTTTTTCGGGCAGGGTTATGTCGTCGCGCGCGATCGCCTGTTCCAGATCGATCTGGCGCACCGCCGCGAACTCGGTCGGCTGGCAGAGGCGTTCGGGCCGAAATTCGCGAAGCATGATTCCGTCGCGCGGCTGTTCCGCTATCGCGGCGATCTCGACGCCGAACTGGCGCGCGTCCCCGCCGACGTGCTCGCCTGTGCCCGCGCCTATGTCGCCGGGATCAATGCACGCGTCGACGAGGTGACCGCCGATCCCGCGCAGCTCCCGCTCGAATACGGCACCCTCGGCATCGCCCCGCTCAAATGGGATTTCGAGGATCTGGTGCGCCAGCGCGAGGCGTCGGAGGGGAATACCGACGACAGCGTCCGCCGCGCCCAGCTCGCTGCGTTGGGCCTGCTCGATCTCGACGCGGTCGTCGCGCCGTTGCGCCCGGCCTGGAAGATGACGGTCCCCAAGGGGCTCGATGCAGCTGCGGTCACCGATGCCGATCTGGGGGTTCTGCGCATCGGCCGGCTGCCCTTCGGTGGCGAGCCGCCCGCAGCCGATCCCGCGGCCCCCGCCGCGCGCGTCTCCTCGCTCGACCACGCGGTGTCGGCGGAACGCAACAACGCCGGCAGCAACGCCTGGACCGTCGCGCCCTCGCGTACCGCCACTGGCCGCCCGATCCTCGCTAACGATCCGCATCTCGGCATCGGCGGGTTCAGCCCACGGCATGTCGCGCACCTGACCGCGCCCGGCCTCGACGTGATCGGCGGCGGCTCGCCCGGCCAGCCCGGCATCATGCAGGGCCATACCGACCGTTTCGCCTTTGGCCGCACCAACTTCCATATCGACCAGAGTGACCTGTTCATCCTCGAGCTCAACCCCGAGGATCCCGAACAGTATCGCCACAATGGCGGCTGGAAGCGCTTCGAGACGGTGACGGAGACCATTCCCGTCAAAGGCGGCGCTGCTCAGTCCGTCACCCACCGCTACGCCGTACAGGGGCCGGTGATCGCGCACGATCCCGCTCGCCGCCGCGCAAGCGTGCTCACCACCGTCGCGATGCAACCCGGTTCGGCCGATTGCTTCGCGATGATCGCGATCAACCTGTCCAAGGACTGGGTCAGCCTGCGCAAGGCGTTCGCGCTGCACCCGTCGCCGACCAACTTCCACTATGCCGATGTTAAGGGGAATACCGGCTGGCATGTGATCGGCTTCGTGCCGGTGCGCAAGGATGGCGACGGCCTGCTCCCCGTGCCTGGGGACGGCAGCCACGACTGGACCGGCCTGCGCAACTTCAGCGCGCTGCCCAGCGAGTACAACCCCACCAAGGGCTGGTTCGCCTCCGCCAATCAGAACAATCTGCCGGCCGACTGGCCGCGCGACCGCATCCCGGCCTTCTCGTTCCGTGAGCCCTATCGCTACGACCGCTGCGCCGAGGTGCTCGCCGCGCAGCCGAAGCACAGCATCGCCGACAGCGTCGCGCTCCAGCACGATACCTTGTCCAAACCTGCGCAGCAATTCCTCCAGCAGCTGCCGGCCAACCCTTCGGCTGCGGTGAAGCCCGCGGTCGACATGCTCCGCGGCTGGAACGCGCATCTTGACGCGAACAGCGGTCCGGCAGCGCTGTTCGAGACGGTCTGGCGCGACCTGTCGAAGCGCATGCTCGCCGCAATCGTGCCGGATCGTGCGAAGAACCTCGTCACCGAAATCTCGCCCTCGGTCCTGCTCGGTCTGCTGGCGAAGCCCGACGCCCGTCTCGGCACCGACCCTCAGGGCACGCGCGACACGATCCTCGACGCGTCGCTTGCCGCCGGCTGGGCCTCGGCGCAGCAGCTGCTCGGGCCCGATCCCGCCGCATGGCGCTGGGGCACGCTGCATCAGGTTCGTCTGCGTCACCCGCTCTACGCCATCCCCGCCATCGCCAAGGCGTTCCCGGCGATCGAGGGACAGGGCTCGGGCGGCGACGGTTTCACCGTCATGGCGCGCTGGCTCGGCTCGGGACCGGGCTGGAACGTCGGCGGCGGATCGAGCTACCAGCAGGTGATCGATGTCGGCGCGTGGGACAATTCGCAGATCCTGATTATCCCCGGCCAGTCGATCGACCCGCGCTCGCCGCATTATCGCGACCAGTACGGCTCGTGGATCGCGGGCGACACGCTCCCCTTGCTCTACAGCCGCGCTGCGGTGGATAAGGCGGCGGCCTCGCGCACCACGCTCAAACCGTCCTGAGGGGGACCATGCTCCGCCACATCGCTGCCTGTCTCCTCCTCGCCGCGCCCGCCGCGGCGCAGGACGCTCCGCTCGACCGTGCACTGACGGATTTTCGCAAGCTCCACCGTGTCGAGGTTCAGCGCGCCAACATCGCCGGCAGCAGCTTCTATCTGATCCGCAATGGTCGCACGCTCGCCGCCGACCATCTCGGCGAGCAGGACGCCGACGCCCATGTCCCGGTCGACGCCAACACCATCTACCACTGGGCCTCGGTTACCAAGACGATGACCGGCATCGCGATCCTGCAGTTGCGCGACCGCGGCCTGCTCAAGCTCGACGACCCCATCGTCAAATACGTCCCCGAGCTGGCCAAGGTTCACAACCCGTTCGGCGACACCGGCGCGATCACGATCCGCCAGCTGCTCAGCCACAGCGCGGGCTTCCGCAACGGCACTTGGCCCTGGCGCGACAAGGACTGGCAGCCGTTCGAGCCGCCGAGCTGGAAACAGCTCGAAGCGATGCTCCCTTACACCGAAGTCCAGTTCAAACCGGGCAGCCGCTACAGCTATTCCAACCCCGGCATCGTCTATCTGGGTCAGGTAATCGAGCGCCTGTCGGGCGAGGACTACGAAGTCTATATCGACAAGAATATCCTGCGCCCGCTCGGCATGCATGCCAGCTATTTCGACCGCACCCCGCCGCATCTGCTGCGCCACCGCTCGCACAGCTACACGGTCCGCGACGGCAAGCGCACAGCGGCCCCGTTCGATGCCGATACCGGAGTCACCGTCTCCAATGGCGGCCTCAACGCGCCGATGCCCGACATGGCGAAATACGCCGCCTTCCTGCTCGGCGACCCGGCGCGAAAGGCCGATTACGACCTGATCCTCAAGCGCGCCTCGCTCGATGAGATGTGGCAGCCCCAGCTTCCCGCCGGCGAGGATTTCTCGCAGGGTCGCATGGCAACGACGACCCAGGTCGGCCTGAGCTTCTTCATCGACCAGGTCGAGGGTATCCGTGTGATCGGCCACAATGGCGACCAGAACGGTTTCCGTGCCTATCTCAGCCTGTGCCCCGACCGCGGCATCGCCACGCTGCTCGCCTTCAACACCGAAACGCGCGGCGTGCAGAACAACCCCGGGAACCGTACGACGGCGGAGTCCCGAATCGCACTCGCCACCGACGCGCTCTGCAGGGCGGCAGGCTAGGGGAGGGGCGTAAGCCCCTCCCGTTGCGGGATATCAGATCAGGTTGTGGACCAGCATGGCATCGTCATGGACGACGCCGATGCGGACCAGTTCGGGACCAGCGTCGAACTGGTGATCGAACCCGTCGGCCAGCCCCGGTGCCGCCTCCGCCGCGAACAGCGCTGCAGTGCCGCTCGCCGCAGTCAGCACCACGTCGCCGCTGGCGAGCTGCGCCTTGGTCACGCCGCGCAGCACGCCGCGGTCGCCGCCGCCCAGATCGATGAAGCTGTTGCCGCTGCCATCGTCCTGCGT
>Ga0247823_10001132_pt1 | contig 22218 bp, 17 predicted proteins | sample 13C_PalmiticAcid_2_FD_192426 | JGI IMG/M metagenome (GOLD analysis project Ga0247823, IMG submission 192426) | Soil microbial communities from agricultural site in Penn Yan, New York, United States - 13C_PalmiticAcid_Day30 | ecosystem: Environmental > Terrestrial > Soil > Agricultural land... | reverse complement strand
GCCCATCGCCCGCGTTGACCACGTGCACGTGCGGCGCCACGTGTTGCGCGATCAGGTAGGGCGCGCCCGACTCGCTGTGGCGCACGACGAAGATGTCGGCCGCCATGGCGCTGAGGTTGGCGATGGTGTCGAGCAGCGACTCGCCCTTGGCGGTGGAGCTGCGTGCGATGTCGAGGTTGATGACGTCGGCGGAGAGGCGCGTGGCCGCGATCTCGAAGGTGGTGCGCGTGCGCGTGCTGTTCTCGAAGAACAGGTTGAACACACTCTTGCCGCGCAACAGCGGCACCTTCTTCACCTCGCGGTTGCTCACGCTGGTGAAGCTGGCCGCGGTGTCGAGGATGTGCGTGAGGATGTCGCGCGACAGGCCCTCGGTGGAGAGCAGGTGGATGAGCTCGCCGTTCTTGTTGAGCTGGGGGTTGCGGGCGGGGGTCATGGATTGATGGCCTCCAGCACGAAGCGCAGGCGGCCGTTGTCGTCGCGCGCGAGTTCGAGCGACTGGCCGGCGGGCACATCGACCGTTGACGCGCTGAGTTGCGGTTCGATGGGCAGCTCGCGCCCGCCGCGATCGACCAGCACGGCCAGGCGCACGCTCTGCGGGCGGCCGTGGTCGAAGAGTTCGTTGAGCACGGCGCGCAGCGTGCGGCCGGTGTAGAGCACGTCGTCGATCAGCAGCAGCGTCGCGCCGTTCACGTCAAAGGGGAGTTGCGTCTGCACGCTGCTGGCCAGGCCGCGGCGCGCGAAGTCGTCGCGGTGCATGACGGAGGAGACCACGCCGCAGGCGCCGGGTTGTTTCAGGTCGGCGTGCAGGCGCTCGGCGATCCAGGCGCCGCCGGTGGCGATGCCCACGAGCCGGGTGGCGGGCTCGGCGTCGAGCAGGGCCTGCACGCGCGTGCGCAGTTGCGCGTAGAGCGCTTCGGCATCGGGGGGGGTCAAGGCAGGCTCCTCAGGAACTGTTCCAGGATGATGCAGGCGGAGGCGGCGTCGGCGTCTCGGGCGCCCTGCGCATGCGCCTCGGTGGTGCTGTAGCGCTCGTCCACCTCGAACACCGGCAGGCCGTGGCGCCCGTGCAGGCGGCGCGCGAACTTGCGCGCCATGGCGGTGTTGGCGTGCTCGGCGCCGTCGGGGTGGAAGGGCACGCCCACCACCAGGGCGTCGGGCGCCCACTCGCGGATGCGCTCGGCCGCGCGCTCCAGGCGCGCGTCGCCCGTGGCCACGATGGTGGGCTGCGGCGTGGCGCTGCGGGTGAGCCGGTTGCCGGTGGCGACACCGGTGCGGCGCTGGCCCAGGTCGAAGGCCAGGAAGGTCTGCAGCGTGGCGGAAGCCTGGGGCGTCTCAGGCATGGCCGGCATCGGGCGAGAGCATCCAGGGTTGCTGCAGGCCCAGCAAGGCCAGGGCGCGGTCGTAGCGCTCGCCCACCGGGGCTTCGAAAATGATCTCGATGTCGGCCGCCACCGTGAGCCAGGCGTTCTCCGCGAGCTCGGACTCGAGCTGGCCCTGGCCCCAGGAGGCGTAGCCCAGCGAGACGAACACGCGGCGCGGGCCGGCACCGGCGGCCATGGCCTCCAGCACGTCCTTCGAAGTGGTCATCTCCAGGCCACCCGGGATGGAGAGCGTGGAGGCGTAGACCGACTCGCCGTCCTGCTCGGGATTCACGGCCTCGTGCAGCACGAAGCCGCGCTCCGTCTGCACCGGGCCGCCCTGGAACACGGGCAGCTCCATCAGGTCCTCGCGCGAGAGGGGCAGCTCGACCTTCTCGAACAGCTTGGGCAGCAGGATGTCGCTGGGCTTGTTGATGACGAGGCCGAGGGCGCCGCGCTCGCTGTGTTCGCACATGAACACCACGCTGCGGCCGAACAACTCGTCGGTCAACCCCGGCATCGCGATCAGGAAATGATGGGTCAGGTTGGTCGGAGCAAAATCGGCGGCCATGCGGGGATTCTATGTCCCGCCCTCCGCCGGCCCCGGGTTCGCCGGTCACCTCGCCACCCTCGCCTCATGAGCGCCGCACGGCCGCCCGAAGGCGCTCGCACCGCAGTGCTTTGCACGGAGGTTTTCTCGTGAGCCATTTCGACACCGGCCTGATGTGGTTCCGCCGCGACCTGCGCGCCAGCGACAACGCGGCCCTGCACCACGCGCTGCGCCACTGCCGCCGGCTGTGGTGCGTGTTCGTGTTCGACCGCGACATCCTGGACCCGCTGCCGCGCGCCGACCGGCGTGTGGAGTTCATCCGCGAATCGCTGGTGGCGCTGGACGCGCGACTGCGCGAACTGGGCGCCGAGTACGGGCAGGCGGACACCGGCCTGATCGTGCTGCACGACCAGGCCGTGCACGCCATCCCCGCGCTGGCGCAGCGCCTGGGCGCGCAAGCCGTGTTCGCCAACCACGACGACGAGCCCGCCGCGCTGGCGCGCGATGCCCAGGTGCTGGGCGCGCTCGCGCACCAGGGCGTGCTGCTGCGCACCCACAAGGACCACGTGATCTTCGAGCGCCGCGAGGTGCTCACGCAGTCGGAACGGGCTTTCGGTGTGTTCACGCCCTACAAGAACGCCTGGCTCAAGGCGCTCACGCCCTTCCACCTCAAGGCCTACCCGATCACCAAGCACGCGGGCGCGCTGGCTCCGCTGCCGGAGGGGCTGTCGCGCCCGGTCCCCACGCTGGCCGAGATCGGCTTCGAACCCACCAACCTGGCGCAACTGGCGCTGCCCACGGGCGAAGACGGCGCGCATCAGCTCTTCGACGACTTCCTGCAGCGCATCGACCGCTACGACGAGGCGCGCGACTACCCCGCCATCAAGGGCCCCAGCTACCTCAGCGCGCACCTGCGCTTCGGCACCGTGTCCATCCGGGCACTGGCGTCCATCGCTCACGAACTGCACGCCCAAGGCAACCCGGGCGCCAGCACTTGGCTGTCCGAACTCATCTGGCGCGACTTCTACCACCAGATCCTGGCCAACTTCCCGCATGTGGCGCAGAGCGCCTTCAAGCCCGCCTACGACGCGGTGCGCTACGAGCATGGCAAGGCCGCGGACGCGCTGTTCAAGGCCTGGTGCGAGGGCCGCACCGGCTACCCGCTGGTGGACGCGGCCATGGCGCAGATCAACCAGACCGGCTACATGCACAACCGCCTGCGCATGGTGGTGGCGAGCTTCCTGGTGAAGGACCTCGGCATCCACTGGCAGTGGGGCGAGCGCTATTTCGCCGAACACCTGATCGACTTCGACCTGGCGGCCAACAACGGCGGCTGGCAGTGGGCGAGCTCCAGCGGTTGCGACGCACAACCCTGGTTCCGCATCTTCAACCCCGTGACGCAGAGTGAGCGCTTCGACCCGCAGGGCCGCTTCATCCGGCGCTACCTGCCGCAGCTTGCCGAACTGCCCGACCACGCGATCCACGCGCCCTGGAAGGCCACGCCGGTAGAGCTCGCGGCCGCGGGCGTGGAGATCGGCGTCCACTACCCTGCTCCGCTGGTGGACCATGTGGTGGCACGGGACAAGACGCTCGCGCGCTACGCGGTGGTGAAGGAACAGAAGGAAAGGAACGCGACCTGAGGTTTGCTCAAACGAAGAACCCGGCACGAGGCCGGGTTCGGTGGGCGACGCGCAACGCGGATCAGGCGTCCGCAGTGGTCCGGGTGTAGCGCGCCACCAGCACCAGCAACTCGTCTTCGGAATAGGGCTTGCCGAGGTAGTGGTCCACGCCCAGCTCGCGCGCGTGCTCGCGGTGCTTTTCGGCGATGCGCGAGGTGATCATGATCACTGGCAGGTCGGCCAGGCGGGCGTCGGCGCGGATGTTGCGCACGAGATCGAAGCCGTCCATGCGCGGCATTTCGATGTCGGACAACACCACCGCCGGGCGCTCCACCTGCAGGCGCTCAAGGGCCTGCAGGCCATCGGCAGCCATGACCACACGGTAGCCCTCGCGCTGCAGCAGGCGCTGGGTGACGCGCCGCACGGTGATGGAGTCGTCGACCACCAGCACCAGCGGCACGCTGGCCAGCGCGGCATCCGCACCGGCGTCGCCGCCCGCCGAAACCGCTGCCGCGGGTTGTGGCTGCGCCAGCTGCTTCTGCACCCAATCGGGCACCTGCGGCCCGTAGACCGTGGCCAGGGCCACCGGGTTATAGATGAGCGCCACTGCACCCGAGGCGAGCACCGACATGCCCGCAAGGCCTGGCAGGCGCGAGAGCTGCGCGCCCAGGTTCTTGACCACGACTTCCTGGTTGCCCAGCACTTCGTCGATGTGCAGGGCCACGCGCTGCGCTGCGCTGCGGAAGATCACCACCGGCAGCGTGCGGTTCTGCGGCTCCTGCGACTGAGCCGAGGACTGCAACAGCGCGCCGCCCCAGAAGAAGGGCACGTCCTCGTCGCCATGGCGCATGTGGCCGCTGGCGTATGCGGCCTGCAACTCGGCGGGAGGCACGCGGCGCACCACCTCGACCACGTTGGACGGCACACCGAACATGAGTTCGCCCGTGCGCAGCATCACCACCTGCGTCACCGCGGTGGTCAGCGGCAGCACCAGTTTGAACGAGGTGCCCAGGCCCGCGCGGGTGGAGGTTTCGATGCGCCCACCCAATGCGAGCACGTCGCTGCGCACCACGTCCATGCCGATGCCGCGGCCCGCGAGCTCCGACACCTCGCGGGCGGTGCTGATGCCGGCCTCGAAGATGAGCTGGGCCGCGTGTTCGTCGTCGAGCTCGGCGCCGGGCGCCAGCAGGCCGGCTTCGCGCGCCTTCTCACGAAGTCGATCGAGGTCGATGCCACCGCCATCGTCGGCGAACACCAGCGACACGTCGTTGCGCTCCTGGTGCAACTGGATGTCGATGCGGCCTTCAGCGGGTTTGCCGCGCTGTCCGCGCAGGTCGGGCGCCTCGATGCCGTGCGCCACGTGGTTGCGCAGCAGGTGCTCGAAAGTGCCGGTCATGCGGTCCAGCACGCCTCGGTCCATTTCGATGTTGCCGCCCGTGATGTCGAGGCGGACCTGCTTGCCGGTTTCCTTGGACGCCTGGCGCACCACGCGGTACAGGCGTTCGGAGATGCCCTCGAACTCCACCATGCGCGTGCGCAGCAGGTCGCGCTGCAGTTCACGCGTCTGGCGCGCCTGGGCCACGAGGTTGTCTTCGGTGGCTTCTACGGCGCGCTGCAGGTTGCGCTGCAGCGTGGCCACGTCGTTCACCGACTCGGCCATCATGCGGGTGAGTTCCTGCACACGCGTGAAGCGGTCGAACTCCAACGGGTCGAAGGATTGGACGTGGTCGCGCGCCTGGGCCAGCCGCGACTGCATCTGCGTCTCGGCCTGCAGTTCGATGTCGCGCAATTGCTGGCGAAGGCGGTCAAGGTTGCCCGTGAGGTCCTTGAGCGAGGTGCGCAGCGTGACGACCTCGGCCTCCATGCGCGAGCGCGAAATGATCACCTCGCCGGTCTGGTTGACCAGGCGGTCCAGCAGTTCGGGCCGCACGCGCACGGCCGCCGTGCTGCGCGCGGCCAGTTGCGCGGGTGCGATGGGTGCGACGAAATGGGCACCCAGGGCGGTCGTCTGGACAGCGGGCGTGGTGGCCGCTGGCTCCACGGAAGCGTCGGCGCCCGGTGACGAATCGGCCTGTTGCGCCTCCGGCGCCGACTGCACCATGGCGCCGGTCTGTGCGTCGGGGTGCCGCAGCGCCTCGAAGCGGGCCGCAATGGCGTCAAAGGCGCTCTGCAGAACCTCCAGATCGCTGGCACGCTGAACGTCGGAGCCCAGGCGTTCCGCCGCCGTCTCCATGCGGTGGGCCATTTCGCCCAGGCGCAGGGCACCCGCCAGGCGCGCGCTGCCCTTGAGCGTGTGCAGCGCCCTGAGCACCTCGCCACGCGCGGCGCCGTCTTCCGGATGAGCGCTCCACTGGCGCAGGGCGGAACCCATCTGCGGCAGCAGTTCCTGCGCTTCTTCCTCGAAAATCGGGAACAGATCGACGTCGATGGTGTCCACGGCATCGATGTCGTCGTCGATGTCCTGGTGGACAGCGCCCGAGGGGTCGGCACGCAGGGGCTCGGGTGCGGCGAGAGGCTCCCAGCCCGCAGGTGGTTCCGGGGTGGGCGCGACGGCCTCTTCAACCACCGTCACCGGCGCCTCGACAGCAGCGGTCAACGCGGGCTCGTCATCAACGGGCAACAGTTCGACCTCGTCGGTGACCGTCAGGAAAACATCGTCGAGCGCGTTGATCGGCGCGGCGGCCGGTGGCTCGCTGAAGGCCAGGGGATCGTGCACCACCCGAACGAGCGACGCGAGCAGATCGGGGTTGGCTTCTTTCAGGAAGCCCGCGGCGAACTGATGCAACAGGCGACGGACGTCTTCACCGGCGTCCACGAACAACTGGCCGAGGGCAGCCGATGCCTCGTGGCCCGCGCGCTGACGCACGGCCACCGAGCCCAGCGCGTGCTCCAGTGCGCGTGCGATGCCGGACAGTGATTCGAAACCGACCGTGCCCGAACTCCCGGCCAGGGAATGCGCGAGGGCTTCCGCCGACTCCGGCACCGGCGCATGGGTTTCCAGTGCCCACTCCGACAGCGCGGTGTTGAGGCGGCGAGACCATTCGTCGGCCTCGTTGAGAAAGACGTTGTAGAGCTTGTGGCCAATGCGCAGCGCACCGATTTCGCGCATCGGCTCCTCGGTGGGCACGTCCGCTACCAGCGCAGGCTGGGCGACAGGCAGCGGCACCGGGGCAGTGAGTTCGATTTCTTCGATCTGGGCGAAGCCGGATTCGACGGCCTCGCGCGGGAAGTCCTCCAACTGATCGAACTCGGGCGGCACGATGGACGTGGCCGCTGGAGCCACGGGATCGGCCTGCGCGGCGGGCTGTTCGATCGAATCAGCAGGAGCTTCCACCGCCGAGGGTTGGGCGGTTGCCGCCAGCAGATCCAGGTCGATGTCGGCGAGGAACGGGACGTCCAACGCGGTTTCGGGCAGGGGCTCGGGCATGGGCAAATCGCCCAGGCCGGTGGAAGGGCCGGCGACGTCGTCCGTGGGCACGGGTTCAACCGGCTCCTCCAGCGGAATGTCGATCTCTTCGACGACCACCGCTTCAGGTGCCTGCAAGGGCTGCCACACGCCTTGAACGCGCAAGGCCTCGGCGCTGGCGCGGAAGGGCTGTGAGCGCCAGGCCCCCGCCTGCTGCGCCGCGATATCCCGCACCCAGCGTTCGAACTGGTCCAGCGATTCACCCGACAAGCCGAGCAGCGGCTCGTTGGCGGGTCGCTGCTCGGCCAGCACGGCGTTGAGCAACTGCTCCATCGCCCAGGCGGCCTCACCGAATTCGTTGAGGCCCACCATGCGCGAGCTTCCCTTGAGCGTATGAAACGCGCGGCGCAGCGTGGTCAGGTGATCGAGGTCGGAGGGTTGCTCGCGCAGGTGCGACACGGCTTCGCGGCCATTGGCCACAACCTCGCGCGCTTCCTCCAAAAAGATGTCGAGCAGATCGTCCTCGTCGGCGCCGTCGTCCGCGGGCGCGTCGAGCGGCGGCGCAGCGGGCGCCTCGGCGACCGCTGCCTCCGTCAACCCGACCAGGGCCTGGGCGCCCGTCATGGCGTCATCGCGCACCACGGCTTCCGCGGCCTCGCGCGCCGCCTTGGCCAAGGCGGGCTGCTCGGCCAACGCGGCCTGATCGGCAAGCGAGTCCAGTTGCTGGCTCAAACCGCTGAGGTCGTCGAGTCCGCCGAATACGCTGTCCACCACGCGCCGCACGCCCTGCTGCAGCGCCTCGGCATCGTCGCGGGCCGGTTGCGAGCGGTCGCGGCCCACGCTGGCGCGACCCATGAGCGGCACCAGACCACCCTTGTCTTCGTCAAAGACGAACAGCTTCTTGGCCAGCGAGGGCTGATAGCTCAGCATGTCGACCAGGAAGCTCAGCGCACTGAGGTTGTCGCCCAGTTGCTGGAAGGTGCCCGCTTCACGCGCCAAGGCCTCGTCCACCTCGGTATCGAGAATCTGTTCGACGCTGCTGCGCATGCGCGTAACCGCCTGCACCGCGTGGTCCAGGCCCAGCACGGACAGCACACCGCGCATCTGCGCCAGTTGGGTCACGGCCACATGAAGGCCGGCCTTCTCCTGTGGCTGGCGGAAGAACTGGTCGAGCGACTTCTCCACCTCGCCCAGCGACACCTTCAGCTCGTCGACCACGCTGCCCATCGTCTGCCGGTCGCTGATGCGCCGGTAGAGCTGCTCCATCCAGTCATCCAGTGGCCGAGCGGGCTTGCCTTCGATGACGCTGGTCAGGCGCTGCGCGAGTTCCTGGGTGCGCACAGCGAGCTCGGGCTCGCTGGGGTCGAAATCCTCGAACGCGGCCTCCAGGTACAAGGTGGTCGTGGCCACTTCCATCGCCAGTTCCGGGCGCACGCCACCCGGCTCATTCACCGCGCGGTCAGTGGCCTTGACCAAGGCCGACGCCAAGGGCGCGCTGGGTGCGTGCAGCTTGAGCAGCGACTCGCCGATCAGGCCGAACTGATCGCCCACTTGGCGGGCCCGCGAGTTGTCACCACCCGAGAACAGCGACCAGGCTTCCTTGGCGGCCTGGATGCGCTTGCGGGCCTGGGCCAGCACGGCGGGGTCGTATCGACCCAGCGTGGCCTGGTGGTAGTCGGCCGGACGGTAGCGGTGCAATCCATAGGCCTCGCGCACGGCCTCCAGGTGCTGGGTGGCGACGCCGGCAGGGGGTTGGCTCTGGGCGCAGAAGAACAGCAGGTCGTGCAGCAGCGTCTCGGACACCTGGCCCGTTCGCGACGCGAGTTGACCGAACTGCATGAGCAACCGCGATGCCGCACGCTTCACATAAACGTCGAAGGGAAGGCCCTGCATGCCCGCCGACTCGAAGAAGGCGGCGGCCACACGCCAGAAGGTGCGCTGGCGGGGCTCGTCCATGGCAGCGGACAAACCACCGCAGAGTTTGGCCAACTGCTGGCAAGCCGCAGCGCTTTGCGTCTTGACGACCAGCAAGGTCAGGCGGTCAAACAGCGAACGGACCGCCGGGTTGACCTCCAGCGCCTTGGCGTTGGGCGGAGCCGGCGCATCGATCGCGCGGTGATCGAAATCCCACAGATCCGCCGGGTGCACGCGCTCCGCGCCCGCCAACTCGAGCACCTCGCGGTACTGATGGAACAAGGCCACCGGCTGCACCGCTTTGTGGTTGAGCACGGCCTCGAGGTACTCGATCAGCGCGAAGCTCGCTCGTTCGACCCGAGCCGCTGCCTGTTCGTCACAGGTTTCGGGCTTCTGAACGAAGCGCTGAACCGCGGATTCCATGCCACGCAGCACCTGCGCCGGCGCGCCCAGGCCGACGACTTCGAGCGCCCCAACGGCCTGGTGCAGTTGCTGGCGCGCCATGCGCAGGGCGGCCGGATCGACCGCCTCGAGATCGCCGTGGCGCGATTGCTCGTTCTCGCGCACGAATCGCCGAATGGCCTTGTTGGCCGCGTCAAGCGATTTGCGCAACTCTTCGAAGACCCAGGCCAGCGGTCCGAGATCGGTGTTGGGCAAGTCCTGGAGGGCGGTTTCGGGCGCTTCGGTCATGGGGATCCCTGAAGGGTTCGACGTGGCCGGTGTCAGGCGATCTTGAATCGGGCCACCGATTGACGCAATTCCTCGGCCATCGCCGACAACTCGCGCACCTGCTGGGCCGTGGACCGCGTGCCTTCACCGGTCTGCTCGGTCACCGCAAAAATGTGCTGAATGCTGCCCGCCACTTCGTTGGCCGATTCGGCTTCGCGGGAAGCGGCTGTCGAGATCTGCTCAATCAGGTCAGCGAGTCGGCGCGACACGCGGTCGATTTCGGACAGCGCGGTACCGGCGTTGTCGGACAGCCGCGCCCCCGCGACCACACCCTGCGTGGAGCGCTCCATGGCGGCCACCGCGTCCTGCGTGTCGGTCTGAATGGCTTTCACGAGCGCCGCGATCTGACGCGTGGCGTCGGCCGAGCGTTCGGCCAATCGCTGCACCTCTTCCGCCACCACCGAGAAGCCGCGGCCCGCTTCGCCCGCAGAGGCCGCCTGGATGGCGGCGTTGAGCGCCAGCACGTTGGTCTGTTCGGTAATGTCCGAGATCAGCTCGGTGATCTCACCGATCTCCTGCGAAGACTCGCCCAGTCGCTTGATCCTCTTGGAGGTTTCCTGGATCTGGTCGCGAATGGCGTTCATACCGCCGATGGCGTCCTGCACGGCCTGCAGGCCGGACTCGGCGGCTTCCAGGGAGGCGCGGGCCACCTGGGCCGATTCCTGCGCCTGGCTGGACACCTGGTTGATGCGTTGCGCCATGTCGAGCACCGACTGGCCGGTTTCGCGAATCTCGCGCAGCTGTTCGGTGGAAGCAGCGAGCAGTTCGGTCGAGGTGTTCTCCACCGCCGACGTGGTTTGCGCCACCCGCGTGGCCGTGGCCTGCACGTTACCCACCAGCGACCGCAGTTCTTCCACCGTGTAGTTCACCGAGTCGGCGATGGCACCCGTGATGTCTTCGGTCACGGTGGCTTCTTGCGTCAGATCGCCTTCGGCCACCGTCTGCAGTTCGTTCATCAGGCGAAGAATGGCCGCCTGGTTGGCGTCGTTGACGCGCTTGGCTTCCTGCTCCTGCGCTTCGGCTGACAGTCGCTGGCCCTCGGCCATCATCTGGCGCTGCCGGCTGTCCTGCAGTTGCACGTACGCCAGGCCGCCTGCGCACAACAGCGCGAACACGGTGGACAGCGCCAGGGCCAGCAGTTGACCGCCACCCAGGCCCGAGCGACCGGACAGATCCTGTTGCAGCTTCTCGAGGCCCACACGCAGCGCCTCGCTGTCGGCCACGATGGCGGCCTGCGCCTCCCGGGCGGCCACCAGGCCTTGCAGGTTGCCCAGGATGGCGCCGGCCTCAACCCGGGTCTCCTCGTAGCGCTGCAACAGCACCTGCAGCCGCTCACGCACCTGCGGGTCGCGAGCCGCCACCAAGCGCAGTTCGTCGCTGCCCTTGAGCAGGCCGTCCGCGACCTCCTTGAAAGTGATCAGGTCCTTGCCGAGCAGGAACACGGCCTCGGGGCTCACGCCCTCCAGCGTCAGGAACTCGTTGGCCGATTTGCCGATGCGCTGCGTCAGCATCACGAGCTGACCGGATGCGGAGATTTCAGCCGCAGGCGCGTTCTGCTGCAGCTTGAGGGAGGAAATGGTCTCGGCAATCTCCAGCAGGTCGGACGACTGGCGGTTGATCGTGCGGAGCGCGGCGCCCACCTGCGTCAGCGTGGCCTGCTGACCCAGCACGGCCGACGCATTTCGCTCGGCCGCATCGATGCGGGGCAGCAGTTCGTCAAGCGCTCCGCCGTACTCAGGACCCAGCGGTTCGATCGACATGTTGCTGTCGCCCTGCTTGAGGCCGCGCACACTGGTGGCCAGCACGCTGGCGCTGTCGCGCACCTCGGGAAAGGCCGTCGGGCTGCCCACCAGCGCCTGAGACACGCTCTTGGCCAGACGCTGCGACTGCATGAGTGCCTGACCACTGGCCGCCACCTGCTGGCTGATCTTTTCCGCCTGGCTCAACACGAAGAACGTGATCGCACCGAGCACGAGCAGCGCGAAAGCCAGCAGCACCGCCAACGAACGCTGGTGCTGTTCGGCCGGACGACGCCCCAGAATGGGCAACGACACCAGCGCGTCCTTGACGACCTCGCCATCGTCCTCGGTAATCAGCAGGTTGTCGTCGATGTCCCCCGAGTGGGCGTCTGGCGCCAGCCGGGCGGCGGCGAGTTCGGCGATCTCCTGATCGGTCACGCCAGCCAGGTCAGGCTCATCCGCCTCCTTGTTCTTCTTGGAGAACAGCCCTTGGAATCGATCAAGCGTGGCCATGGTTTACCTTCCAACTCACAACAGGTGACGAAAACGTCGGGTGCCGGGTATCGGCTTCGTCAGGCCGCGACGGCCAGAAATTCGGGTTCGCTGACAAGCAGTTGCAGGTCGAGCTCCTGCCAGTCCTGCCCTTGCGCATCGACAAGAACACGGGTCACGTAGCCGGGTGCGTCGGCCGGGCGTTCGCCCATGGCGTTGAATGCGCCTGGATTGCGCAGACCCAACAAGCGGTCGATCCACAACACAGCGTTCAGTCCCAGCGCGCCATGCAGACTCACCAAACGGGATTCGGAGGTGATGCGCTCGGCCGGTCGCACCGATCCACGCGCCGATCCTTGAACGAGATCCGCCAGATCGACCACACCATGCAAGCCACCACGCAGGTTGGCCACGCCGACGTACCACGACTTGGTATAGGGCACGGCCTGCACCGTTGACCAGGGAAAGATCTCACCGGACTGCACCAGTGGCAGCAAATAGCGACGGCTACCTGCCTCAATGGCCAGCCACGTCGCGGTCAGCGCCTCGGTTTTCGCTGCCGTGAGACGCTGAGCCAGTCGTTCCTGGAGTTCTTTCAGCGACTGTCGTTTGGCCATGCTGTTGGTGTTCTGGGGTGCGCGTCAGGCCAGCGCGCGGATCTTGGAAAGCAGCTCTTCGCCGTTGACTGGCTTGGTGACGTAGTCGCGGGCGCCTTGGCGCATGCCCCACACCCGGTCCGTCTCCAGGTTCTTGCTGGTGCACATGACGATGGGGATGCTCGAGTACTGCGGATCGCGCGTGATTGCTCGCGTCAACTGAAAGCCATTCTGGCCGGGCATCACCACGTCCATCAAAATGAGATCGGGCTTTTCCTCACCAAGACGACGGAAGGCCTCGTCCGCGTTCTCGGCGGTGCGCACGGTGTAGCCGTTTTTTGTCAATAGATCCGACAGGACCATGAGCTCGGTCTTCGAATCGTCGACGACGAGGATCTTGTGGATGGGCATCAGGAAACTCCGTTGAGGTTGGCGCCGAACTGCTGCACAGCTTGCAGCAACTGGTCTTTGGTGAATGGCTTGGTGAGGTAGTCCTGGGACCCGACCATGCGGCCGCGCGCCTTGTCGAAGACGCCGTCCTTGGACGAAAGCATGACAACCGGAATGCCGGCAAAGCGGGCGTTGCGCTTGATGATTGCGCAGGTCTGATAGCCATCCAGCCGCGGCATCAGGATGTCGCAGAAAACCAGGTCAGGCTGGTAATCGTTGATCTTGGCGAGCGCGTCGAAGCCATCGTCGGCCAAGAGCACCTCGTGACCGCCCTGTTTGAGGAAGATCTCGGCGCTGCGCCGGATGGTGTTGCTGTCGTCGACGACGAGAACCTTCAGGGCAGGCGTTGCACTCACGATGGACGGGCTCCTCAACCACAATCGGGCCCGGCGTGGCTGCCCACCCGGACCAGGACAATGGATCGGCAGCCGTGAGGCAGCCGTCCGCTCAGATCTGAACCATTTCGAAGTCTTCCTTGCGGGCACCACATTCGGGGCAGGTCCAGTTCATCGGGACGTCGGCCCAGGGGGTGCTGGCAGGGATGCCGTGCTCGGGTGCGCCTGCTGCTTCGTCGTAGATCCAGCCGCAGATCAGGCACATCCAAGTCTTGCTATCACTCATGGTTTTTGTGGTCTGTATCGTAGAATGCAACGATTGTATCCAGCCTGTTCAAGCGCTCTGCGGCGTGATTTCACAGGCGAATGGCCGGCGTCAGAGGCCCTTGCACCACAGTGCCAGCAAGCCGGCGCAGCCCGCACAATCCCCATCATGTCCGATCCCGCCGATTCCTCCGTCGACCGCGAGGCCACGACGGCCCCGGGCGAGTCCGCCCTGCCCTGCGTGATGACGTTCAACGCCAACGACCCCAGTGGGGCCGGCGGCCTGAGCGCCGACCTCACCGCGATGGCCAGCGCCTCCACCTACGTGCTGCCCGTCGTCACCGGTGCCTACGTGCGCGACACCTCCGCCATCCGCGACCACTTCAGTCTGGATGAGGAAGCCGTGGTCGACCAGGCACGCTGCGCACTGGAGGACATGCCCGTGAGGGCCATCAAGGTCGGGTTCGTGGGCACCCCCGAGAACCTCAGCGCCGTGGCCCAGATCACCAGCGACTACACCGAGGTACCGGTCATCACCTACATGCCGGACCTGGCCTGGTGGGATGAACTCGATATCGAGAACTACCTCGATGCCTGCACCGAACTGCTGCTGCCGCAGACCACCGTGCTGGTCGGCAACCACAGCACCCTGTGCCGCTGGCTGCTGCCGGAGTGGGAAGGTGATCGCCCTCCGGGTCCTCGCGAGGTGGCGCGGGCCGCCGCGGTGCATGGCGTGCCCTACACGCTGGTCACTGGCTTCAATGCGGCGGACCAGTACTTGGAAAGCCACCTGGCCTCGCCCGAAACCGTGCTTGCCACCGCCCGCTACGAACGTTTCGAGGCCACGTTCGCCGGCGCCGGCGACACCTTGTCTGCCGCCCTGTGCGCGCTCATTGCCAGCGGGGCCGATCTGCAGACCGCCTGCGCCGAAGCGCTGACCTATCTGGACCAGTGTCTCGACGCCGGCTTCCAGCCCGGCATGGGCCATGCCGTGCCCGACCGCCTGTTCTGGGCCCACGACGATGAGCCCGCCTCCGATGAGTCCGCCGCCGACCCCGCCGCACCCGACAGCGCGCTGGACGCCGGTGACTTCCCCCTGGACACCACCCGACACTGAGCCCATGCCCGATCGCAATCTGGACCTGTTCGAGCGCGCCAAGACCCTGATCCCCGGCGGCGTCAATTCGCCGGTGCGCGCCTTTCGCGCCGTCGGCGGCACGCCGCGCTTCGTGCAGCGCGCACAAGGCGCCTACTTCTGGGACGCCAACGGTCAGCGCCATATCGACTACATCGGATCCTGGGGTCCGATGATCCTGGGCCATGGCCATCCGGCCGTGCTTGAGGCGGTGCAAAAAGCCGTGCTCGATGGCTTCTCGTTCGGGGCACCCACCGAGCGCGAGGTCGAGCTGGCACAAGCCATCGTGGAACTGGTGCCGAGTCTCGACATGGTGCGGCTCGTGAGCTCGGGCACCGAAGCCGGCATGAGCGCGATCCGTCTGGCGCGCGGCGCCACCGGCCGGCGCAAGATCATCAAGTTCGAGGGCTGTTATCACGGCCACGCCGACGCGCTGCTGGTGAAGGCTGGCTCGGGCCTGGCCACCTTCGGCAACCCGACGAGCGCGGGTGTGCCGCCTGAGGTGGTGCAGCACACCCTGGTGCTCGAATACAACAACCTCGAGCAACTCGATGCCGCATTCGCCGAGCACGGGGCCGACATCGCCTGCCTGATGATCGAGCCGATCGCGGGCAACATGAACTTCGTGCGCGCCAGCGTGCCCTTCATGACGCGCTGCCGCGAACTGTGCACCCGGCACGGCGCCCTGCTGGTGTTCGACGAAGTGATGACGGGATTCCGCGTGGCCTTGGGTGGCGCGCAAAGCGTCTACGCGAAGCTGATTCCCGGCTTCGCGCCGGACATGACCGTGATGGGCAAGGTCATCGGCGGCGGCATGCCGCTCGCCGCTTTCGGCGGAAAGCGCGCGGTGATGGAGCACCTCGCGCCGCTGGGGTCGGTCTATCAGGCTGGCACGCTCTCCGGCAACCCGGTGGCCACTGCCTGCGGCTTGGCGACGCTCGCCGAGATTCGCAAGCCCGGCTTCTTCGATGCGCTGTCTACGCGCACCCGACAACTGGTGGACGGCCTCAAGGCCGCGGCCGACCAAGCGGGTGTGCCCTTCAGCGTGGACGCCGAGGGCGGGATGTTCGGCTTCTTCCTCATGCCCGAGTTGCCACAGAACTACCAGACCGTCATGAAGACCGACGGCGCGAAGTTCAACACCCTGTTCCACGGCCTGCTCGATCGCGGCGTCTACATCGCACCCGCGCTGTACGAGGCCGGCTTCGTGAGCGCGGCCCACAGCGAACAGGACATCGCCGACACCGTGGCAGCGGCCAGCGAGGCTTTCCGGCGACTGGCAGCCTGACGCGGCTCCTCGCGCAAAGAAGAAAGGCCGCCCATGGGCGGCCTTTCTCATGGACGGTACACGCCGCTTCAGTGGCGAAAGTGCCGCACCCCGGAGAACACCATCGCCACGCCGCGTTCGTTCGCGGCGTCGATGACCTCCTGGTCGCGCATGGACCCACCGGGCTGGATCACGCAGCTCGCACCGGCATCGACCACCACGTCCAGGCCATCGCGGAACGGGAAAAAGGCGTCGCTGGCCACCGCGGTGCCTTGCAGCGAGAGCTTGGCGTGGCCCGCCTTGATGCTGGCGATGCGCGCCGAGTCGAGGCGACTCATCTGGCCAGCGCCCACGCCCATGGTCATGCCGTCCTTGCAGAAAACGATGGCGTTGGACTTGACGAACTTGGCCACCTTCCAGGCGAACAGCAGGTCATCCAGCTGCTGCTGCGTGGGCTGCAGCGTCGTCACCACCTTCAAGTCGTCACGCTGCAGCACGTGGTTGTCGGCCGACTGGATCAACAGGCCCGAGCCGACGCGCTTCACGTCGGACAGGTTCAGACCCTTGTCCCACGCGGTGGGGCCGCCCGGTGGCAGGTCGATCTGCAACACGCGCACATTGGCCTTGGCTTTGAACACGGCCAGCGCCTCCGGTGAGTAACCCGGCGCCATGAGCACTTCGACGAACTGCTTGCCGATGGCCTCGGCCGCCGCACCGTCGAGCGGGCGGTTGAGCGCGATGATGCCGCCGAAGGCGCTGGTCGGATCGGTCTGGAACGCCTTCTGGTACGCCTGCAGCGGACCGCTGCCCACGGCCACGCCGCACGGATTGGCGTGCTTGACGATCACGCAGGCCGGTTCGTCCAGGCTCTTGACGCATTCCCAGGCGGCGTCGGCATCGGCGATGTTGTTGTACGAGAGCTCCTTGCCCTGCAGTTGCTTCGCGGTGACCAGCGAACCGGGCGCGGGGTACAGGTCGCGGTAGAACGCGGCCGTCTGGTGCGGGTTCTCGCCGTAGCGCAGGTCCTGCAGCTTGACGAAGCGGCCATTGGCTTGCGCCGAGTAGGCGTTGCGCTTCGGCACCTCAGCCGCTTCGTCGAACTCGACGGACGAGAGGTAGTCGCTGATCGCGCCGTCGTAGTTGCTGATGCGGTTGAACGCCGCCACTGACAGGGCGAAGCGGGTCTTGTCGCTCAACTTGGCGCTCGCCTTGAGCTCGTCGACCACACCCGCGTACTGCGACGCGTCGGTAAGCACCGCCACGTCCTTCCAGTTCTTGGCCGCGCTGCGCACCATGGCAGGGCCGCCGATGTCGATGTTCTCGATCGCGTCGGCCAGCGTGCAGCCGGCCTTGGCCACCGTGGCCTCGAAGGGGTACAGGTTCACCACCAGGATGTCGATGGTCTCGATGCCGTGCTCTCGCAACGCGGCCACGTGTTCGGGCAGATCGCGCCGCGCCAACAGGCCGCCGTGCACTTTCGGGTGCAGCGTCTTCACGCGGCCGTCGAGCATTTCAGGAAAACCGGTGACCTCGGCCACCTCGGTCACAGGCAGGCCCTGCTCGGCCAGCAGCTTGGCGGTGCCGCCGGTGGAGAGCAGGGTCACGCCGAGCGCGTGCAGCGAACGGGCGAGGTCGACGATGCCGGTCTTGTCGGAAACAGAAAGGAGAGCGCGCATGGGGTAACGGAGGAAGGTTGGGAATTCAGTCGAGAAGACCGTGGTCGAGCAGCTTCTTGCGCAGGGTGTTGCGGTTCAGGCCCAGCCACTGCGCCGCGCGCGACTGGTTGTACTGCGCCTGGGCCATCACCACCTCGAGCAAGGGACGCTCCACCGCCTTCACCAGCATGTCATGCAGGTTGGCGGGCTCGGTGCCGTCGAGGTCGCGGAAATAGGTCTCCAGGCTGTCGCGGATGCACTCGTCCAGCGTATTGGTCTTCTTCATGCGGCCAGCTTCCAGTCGGCAACGGAGCCGAAGTCCGCGTCGATCCAGGCATCGAAGGCCTGGCTGACGACGCGGCGTTGGTCGTCGATGGTGTGGGTGGCGTTGACGCCCGCTCGAAAACGCGCGGCCTCACCGGCAGGCAACGACAGCGACTGCACGTACCAGCCCAGGTGCTTGCGCGCGCTGCGCACGCCGGTGCTTTCGCCGTACAGGTCGTAATGGTCGTCCAGGTGTTCCAGCAGCCAGGCCTTCACCTGCGACAAGCCGGGCGAGGGCAGGTGCTCGCCCGTGGCGAGGAAGTGCGCAATCTCGCGGAAGATCCACGGCCGGCCTTGCGCCGCGCGACCGACCATGATCGCGTCGGCGCCGGTGCGCCGCAGCACCTCACGCGCGGCCTCGGGGGAATCGATGTCGCCATTGGCCACGACGGGAATGCGCACCCGGCTCTTGATGTGCGCCACGGTGTCGTGTTCGGCCTGGCCCTTGTAACCCTGCTCGCGCGTCCGGCCGTGCACAGTGAGCATCCGCACACCAGCGTTCTCGGCCGCCAAGGCCAGCACGGGCGCGTTGCGCACTGCGTCGCACCAACCGGTGCGCATCTTGAGCGTGACCGGCACGCCGTGCGGCTCGCAGGCCCGGACCACGGCCTCGACGATGCCGATCGCGAGCGCCTCGTCCTGCATGAGCGCGCTGCCCGCCCACTTGTTGCACACCTTCTTGGCGGGACAGCCCATGTTGATGTCGATGATCTGCGCGCCGCGATCGATGTTGTACCGCGCGGCGTCGGCCATGGACTGCGGATCGGTGCCCGCGATCTGCACGGAGATCGGCTCAGGCTCGCCGTCGTGGTTGGCGCGGCGCGAGGTCTTGAGGCTGTCCCACAACTCGCGCCGGCTGGTCACCATCTCGCTCACCGCGTAGCCCGCGCCCAGCCGCTTGCACAGCTTGCGGAACGGCCGGTCCGTCACCCCGGCCATGGGCGCGACGAACAAAGCGTTGGGGAGGATGTGGGCCCCGATCTGCATGGCGGCGGTGTGGAGGGAGATGACAACAGCGAACGGCGGGCCGCGCATTGTATCTGCCTGTTTTTTAAGCGAGCCATCGCGGAGAGCCATCACCCGGCCATCTGGACAGACCGAGCAATGGAACCACGCGCGGACGCCCAACGACTCAGCCGTCGCCTGCAGTTGCGCCTCAGCACCGGTTGCAATCGCCGAGCGGTGAGAAGCCCATCGGATCGCCCGACCCCGGCAGTCACTCTTCATCCTCTGTGATCATCATTCCCTCGCCCCATCGCTGCTTTCCAACGCCCCAACTCATCTCCTCAAAGCGTCCGCCACCCGAGACCCCATGGAACCAAAAATCAAGACGAGCAGCGTCCATCCACTTCCACCCTTCAAGCGTCACAAGGCCCATACGCGGGCCGAGAAACGGCCGGGCGAACCATCCGTCCAACTGTCGTCGAATCCAGTTCCGCGTGTACATCGCAAGAAGCCTGTCAACAAGCAGCTGCAGCGACTGCAGAGCACCCGGCAGGTGGTCAAGTTGGCCAAGGAAATTGACTTCAAGAAGCCCCTGCCAGCACCCACCCTCCAAAACCTCGATGAACTCGCGTCAACGATCGACACCCTGGTGCAATGTGTCGAATACACCAAGAAGAAGGTAGACGATGCTTCCATTGAGGCTCTGACCCGCCCAGGTCATGAACACCCAGATTGGCAGGCTTTTGCGCGCAAAGTGAAAGCCGAGCTGCCCAAACGCCGCACCCAAGAGGAGCAAAACAAAGTCGCGCAGGCCCGCCAAGCGGAAGACCAGAAAGACAAAGAACTTTCATTGGTCGATCGGATGGAAAAATACATCCAGGAGGCAACCGACGCCAAACGAAAGAAAGAGGCCCATCAAGAGGCGACAAGTAAACGCGAAATCCTGACCGCCGGTCTGGATGCGGGTGGCGATCCGGATCTGGAACGGGCAGAACTGAAGTTGAGCGATGAGGAAAGAAAGCTCGCCCCACTCCTTAGTTCAGTTCGGCAGGCCTTCGAATACAGCAACAAGCTTATGCTACTGCTCACCCCTGACACGCCCAATGCCCAGAAGCTGTCCAATACGCTAACGGCCTTGCTGCGGAACCAGCAGGACGACGCCACACTGCATTCAGCGTCTCCGTCTGAATTGGCCGCGCAAGCATTGAGCCAGCCATTTACTCGCCTGCCGTTGCTCGCGAAAGAGTTCAAGGGTCAATTGGCTGCCCAAGTAGCTGCTCAGCGAGATATTGAGGCAACCCGAGCAGAAGGCGGCGAGCCGACGGCGGAACAACTCGAACACGCCCGCAAAGCCCAGCGCATGCTTCGAGCGTGTGCGCAAGAAATCATCAAAGTCCACGAAGGTACCCTTGATCGCCTGTGCACTGTGGGAAGGTTGTTCGTCAACTTGAAAGGTTTGCCTCTCGACCAACTGGAGGCGGTGCACGGTTACGGCAAGGCCTTGCTGAACTACACGGCCATGCTAGCCCTGCCGAGCAGTGCCCTCATGCACCTGACGCGCCTTGCACACTCCCTTGTCCGCACGGATGAGACAGCCGCAGCGCCCGTATCCGCATCACAAGAAGTGTCAGGAGTTGCCCCGGCCAGCGCGGCACCCGCCGCCGCCCAGTCACTTCCACGGTCATCAAATCCTGTACCTGTTGGCAAGTCCGCCGACAAGGCCACTGCGCTAGTGGTTCGATCCGGCCTGCAGGCGAGTTCGCTTCAAGGATCTGGTGGCCGAATCACTAGGGTGCTACCTCCGCCCCCCATCCAGCGCACCGCGTCTGTCACCGTCAATACCTGACGCCCACCCGTCCTCGTGTGGGCATCCAATCGATGACAGAATCCGCGCGGCCCACCCGCCGCGCCCATGCCCCCTTGGTTCCAACAGCTCGCCCAGTTGCTCGCCCTGCCCGAGTACGGTCTGACGACCGTCTTCGTCGTGGCCTTCGTCTCGGCCACGCTGCTGCCCCTGGGCTCCGAGCCCGCGGTATTCGGGCTCATCAAGCTCAACCCCGAGCTGTTCTGGCCCGCCGTGCTGGTGGCCACCGCGGGCAACACCCTCGGTGGCGCGGTGAGCTGGGCCATGGGGCTGGGCACCCACCGCCTGGTGGACCGCGCGCGCGGCGACAGCACCGATCTGCGTGCCCTGCGCTGGCTTGAGCGCTTCGGCCCCAAAGCCTGCCTGCTGAGCTGGCTGCCCGTGGTAGGCGACCCGCTGTGCGCGGTGGCCGGCTGGCTGCGCTTCCCGTTCTGGCCCTGCGTGGCCTACATGGCTGTCGGCAAATTCGCCCGCTACCTCACCATGACGGCCGCGCTGCTGTGGTTCTTCCCCTAAAGGTTTTCCGCATGACCCGCACGGCCTTGCCCCACAGCCTGTGGGCGTTGATGGTCGGCAACTTCGTCATCGGCACCGGCGTGATGGTGGTGCCGGGCACGCTCAACGACATCAGCCAATCACTGGACATTTCGGTTCCGCAGGCGGGGCAGTTGATCACGGCCGCCGCCATCCTGATGGGCCTGGGCGCGCCGCTGTTCGCCGGCCTGGTCGCCGGGTGGGACAGGCGCCGCCTGCTCGCGTGGTCGCTCATCTGGTATGGCTTGCTGCACGCCGCCTGCGCGCTGGCGCCCAACTACGCGGCACTACTGCCCTTGCGCGTGCTGGCCGTGATTTCGCCGGCCGTGTTCACGCCGCAGGCCGCGGCCTGCATCGGCCTGCTGGTGCCCCCGGGGCAACGCGGCCGGGGCATCACCTTCGTGTTCCTGGGCTGGTCGGTGGCGTCGGTGATGGGCATGCCCCTGGCGGCCTGGATCAGCGGTGTGCTGGGCTGGCGCTGGGCCTTCGGGCTGGTGGCGGTGATGGCGCTGGTGGTGAGCGCCTGGGTCTGGCGCGCCATGCCCAACGGCGTGCGCCCGGCCGCGCTGTCGCGCGAGTCCTGGGGTCGGGCCCTGGGTTCGGCACCGCTGATGATGGCCGTGGGCGTCACGCTGCTGTCGGCGTTCTCGCAGTTCACGCTGTTTTCGTACTTCGCGCCCTACTTCGCACAGACGCACGGCCTGGGTGGCGGGGGTTTGTCGCTGCTCTTCCTGTGGTTTGGCGCCTTTGGGCTGCTGGGCAACGTGCTCATCTCCCGCTCCATCGACCGCATGGGCGCGCCGCGCGCGGTGCTGATCACCCTGAGCCTGATCGCCTTGTCCTTGCTGGCCTGGCCGCTGGGGCGCTCGTCCGTCTGGACGCAGGCACTCGTTCTGGTGCCCTGGGCGCTGGGTTGCTTCTCGGCCAACTCGGCGCAGCAGGCGCGGCTGGTGCAGCTCTCACCGCCGCTGGCACCGGCGACGGTGGCCTTGAACAGCTCGGCCATGTACGGGGGGCAGGCGCTGGGGGCGGCGCTGGGTGG
>Ga0247823_10001130_pt1 | contig 22256 bp, 11 predicted proteins | sample 13C_PalmiticAcid_2_FD_192426 | JGI IMG/M metagenome (GOLD analysis project Ga0247823, IMG submission 192426) | Soil microbial communities from agricultural site in Penn Yan, New York, United States - 13C_PalmiticAcid_Day30 | ecosystem: Environmental > Terrestrial > Soil > Agricultural land... | reverse complement strand
GGCTCGGCCTTCGCGGGTGAGACCAAGGTGGCCGTGGCGGCCAACTTCACCGAACCGGCCAAGGCCATCGCCGCCCGGTTCGAGAAGGCGACAGGCCACAAGGCGACCTTGAGCTTCGGCTCGTCGGGCCAGTTCTACGCCCAGATCGCCAATGGCGCGCCCTACGATGTCTTCCTGTCGGCCGACGTCGAGCGACCGCAGAAGGCCGAGGCCGACGGCCTGGCCGCGCCCGGCACGCGCTTCACCTACGCCACCGGCCGCCTCGTTCTCTGGAGCAAGACGCCGGGCCTGGTCGACGGCCAGGGCGCGGTGCTGGCCAAGGGCAAGTTCGAGAAGCTGTCGATCGCCGATCCCAAGGCCGCGCCCTACGGCCTGGCCGCCGTCGAGACCCTGACCAGGCTGAAGCTCTATGACAGCCTGAAGCCCAGGATCGTGACCGGCTCGTCGATCACCCAGGCCTATCAGTACGTCCAGACCGGCGCGGCGGAGCTCGGCTTCGTGGCCCTGTCCCAGGTCGTGGACGACAAGGGCGGCTCGCGCTGGGTCGTGCCAAAGACCTATCACACGCCCATCGACCAGCAGGCCGTGTTGCTCAAGACCGGCTCCGACAGCGAGGCGGCCAAGGCGTTCCTGACCTTCCTGAAGGGCCGTGAAGCCAAGGCGATCATCCGCCGCTACGGCTACGAGGTGCGCTGACCGCCATGGTCGAGGCCGTCTGGCTGACCCTGAAGCTGGCGACGGTGACCACCGTCCTGCTTCTGCTGCTGGCCACGCCCCTGGCCTGGTGGCTGGCGCGAGGACGCTCGCCGCTGAAGCCGTTCGTCGGGGCGCTGGTCGCGCTGCCGATCGTGCTGCCGCCGACGGTGCTGGGCTTCTACCTGCTGATCGCGCTCGGCCCGGAAAGCCCGCTGATGACGGCGTTGAAGCCTTTCGGCATCAGGACCCTGGCCTTCACCTTCGAAGGCCTGGTGATCGGCTCTCTGGTCTATTCCCTGCCCTTCGCCGTGCAGCCGCTGCGCAACGCCTTCCTGGCCATCGGCGACGAACCGCTGGAGGTCGCCGCGACCCTGGGCGCGGGCAAGGCCGACATCTTCACTCGCGTCGCCCTGCCGTTGGCCCTGCCCGGCTACGCGGTGGCCGCCCTCCTGGCTTTCGCCCACACCATCGGCGAGTTCGGGGTGGTGATGATGCTGGGCGGCGGCATTCCCGGCGAGACCCAGGTGCTGTCGATCGAGATCTATCGCCTGGTCGAGAGCCTGGAATGGGACAAGGCCCACCAGCTGTCGGCCCTGCTTCTGGCGTTCGGCTTCCTGGCGGCCCTGACGCTGCTCTTGCTGGAAAAGCGGCGGAGCGCTCCGGCCTGAACCGGCGTTTCCCCAAATAGAGCTTGTGGGCTGGGCGGTCGCTTCGCCTGTGGTATTGACGCGCCTCGTCTCCATAGGCGTCCTTTTCGAGTCCCATCGCGCATGTCCGATCCCGCCGCTCCGCACACCGGTCCCGACGACGCCGAAGACAAGGCCCCCGAAGCCGTCGTCGAGACCGTGCCCGAGGCGCCTGCGACCGCCGCTGAAGAGCCGGTGAAGCCCAAGCGAGTTCCGATCTGGAAGCAGCGCCCCTGGCAGATCGGCGCCGGCGTCGTGGTGCTGGCGATCATGGCGGTCGTGACCTGGCTCCTGTGGTCGCTGCCGCTGGGCCGGGCGCTGGAGCCGGCCAACAATCCGACCATGGTGCTGCTGGCCTCGGACGGCACGCCGATCGCCCGCCGCGGCTCCTACAAGGAAGCCCCGATCGAGGCCGCCAAGCTGCCGGCCTATGTGCCCGGCGCCTTCATCGCCATCGAGGACCGGCGCTTCTACAAGCACATGGGCATCGACCCGAAGGCGATCGCCCGGGCCCTGGGCGCCAACGCCAAGGCCGGCGGCGTCTCCGAAGGCGGATCGACCATCACCCAGCAGCTGGCCAAGAACGCCTTCCTCAGCAGCGACCGCAACCTGCGGCGCAAGGCCCAGGAAGCCCTGATCGCCCTGTGGCTGGAAGCGCGGCTCTCAAAGGAAGAGATCCTGTCGCGCTACCTGTCGGCGGTCTATTTCGGCGAAGGCGCCTTCGGCCTGCGGGCCGCCGCCCGGCACTATTTCGACACCACGCCCGAAAAGCTCTCCGTTGGCCAGGCCGCCATGCTGGCCGGCATGGTCAAGGCTCCCTCGCGCCTGGCCCCGACCGAGAATTTCGAAGGCGCCCGCGAGCGCATGGACGTGGTGCTTGGCGCCATGGTCGAGACCGAGGTGATCACGCAAGCCCAGGCCGACCGGGCCAAGCGCGACATGCACCCGATCCCCGAGCGCGAAAAGCTGCCGACCGGCTCGTACTTCGCCGACTGGGTGTTCCCGCAGGCCCGCGCCGCCTATGACGCCCGCTATGGCGAGACGATCGTCAAGACGACGCTGGACGCCAAGCTGCAAGCCAAGGCCGAGAAGATCCTCAACGACGCCATCGCCCGTGACGGCAAGGTGCTGAACGTGACGCAAGGCGCGCTGGTGGCCATGCGCACCGACGGCAGCGTCGTGGCCATGGTTGGCGGCCGCGACTACAAGACGAGCCAGTTCAACCGCGCCGACGCCGGCCGCCAGCCGGGCAGCGCCTTCAAGCTGTTCGTCTATCTGGCCGCCATCCGCCAGGGCATGACCCCGACCTCGCCGATCCTCGACGCGCCGGTCGACGTGCGCGGCTGGAGCCCGAAGAACCACGAGGGCAAGTACGCCGGCCGCGAAGTGCCGCTGATCACCGCCTTCGCCGGCTCGTCCAACGTGGCCGCCGTGCGCCTGGCCCAGCAGGTCGGCCGCAAGGCGATCGTCGACACCGCCCGCGACCTGGGCGTCACCGAGCCGATCCCCGACGACCTGACCCTGGCCCTTGGCACGGGCCCCATGAGCCTGGTGCAGTTGACGGGCGCCTACGCCGCCATCGCCGCTGGCGAAACGCCCGTGACGCCGCACGGCCTGGCTGACTGGAAGGCCCCGAAGAAGGCCCGCGCCCTGTCGAAGGCCGAACTGGCCGGCATGCGCGACCTGCTGCGCTCGGCCGTGCATCGCGGCACCGGCGTCGAGGCCGCCATTCCCGGCGCCTTCGGCAAGACCGGCACGACCCAGGGCTACCGCGACGCGATCTTCGTCGGCTATGTCGGCGACCTGGTCATCGGCGTCTGGGTCGGCAACGACGACAACAGCGCCATGAACGGCGTGGTCGGCGGCGGCCTGCCGGCCAAGATCTGGAAGGCCTTCGCCCTGTCGGCCACCGGCGGCGCGCCCAAGCCCGCCGAAGACGACGCGATCAGCGCGGCCGAGGACGCGAGCCTGGCCGAGCCGATCCTGGGACCCGACGGCCTGCCGCTGCCGCCCGAAGCCGCGCCGGTCGAAGGCGAGGCGCCGGCTGATCCGACGGCGCCGGCGCCGGTGGTTCCGGCTCCAGTGGTCCCAGCGGCTCCGGCCCAGCCGGCCGAGCCGCGCGGTCCGACGAACCTTCCGTAAATCCGATCGTCATCCCGGACGGCCGCAGGCCGATCCGACCCGGGGAACCGGGCTCAGAGAGCAGGTTCGCCATCCCAGCGCCCCGCCACAGCGCGGCGACTCCTGCCGGCTCTACGCGCTGCGCGCTTCGGCCGGGATGACGGCATTTGTAGCTAGAAAACAAGAAAGGGCGCCGGCGGAAGCCGGCGCCCTTTGTCATTTCAGGGCCTGAAGGCTCAGTTCAGGTCCAGCACCACCACCGACTTGGCCGGAAGCGTGGCCGTCAGGGTGTCGCCCTTGATGGTCACGCCCTTGAACTCGGCCGGCTTGACCGCGTCGGGCTTCTCGAAGGTGTTGCGCGAGGCCATTTCCGGACCCGTCAGCACCCGCCCCTTGGCGGTCTTGGCGGTCGAGCCCGAGAGCTTGACGGTGACGGTGGCCGACTTGTTGGGGTCGAGGTTCACGAGCGCCACGTGCACGGCGCCGTCGGTCCCCTTGCCCGCCGAGGCGGTCACGGCCGGAACCGACGACTTGCCAACCACATACTGCGGGGTGTCGATCTCGACCGGCAGATATGTCGCCCCTTGGAACGGCTTGTAGAGATCGAACACCCAATAGGTGGGCGTCAGGACCATCTTTTCCTTGTCGGTCAGGATCATCGCCTGCAGCACGTTGACCATCTGGGCGATGGCGGCCAGGCGCACCCGGTCGGCGTGCTTGTGGAAGATGTTCAGCGTCGCGGCGGCCACCACGGCGTCGCGCATGGTGTTCTGCTGGTAGAGGAAGCCCGGCTCGGTGCCCGGCTCGACATCGTACCAGACGCCCCATTCGTCGACATAGAGGCCGACCTTCTTCTCGGGGTCGTACTTGTCCATCACCGCGCTGTGCTTGGTGACCAGCTCTTCCATCTTCAGGGCCTGGACCATGGTGTCGCCCCAGCCCTGTTCGTCGAACGCGGTGGCCGAGCCCTTCTTGGACCAGTTGCCGGTCGGGATGACGTAGTAGTGCAGGCTGAGCGCGTTCATGTTCTTGGCCGCGCCCTTCATCAGGACTTCGGTCCAGTTGTAGTCCTCGGCGTTGGGACCAGCGGCGACCTTCACGGGGCGATTGCCGCGCGGGGCGCGGACGAACTCGGCGAAGTTGCGATAGAGGTTGGTGTAGTGCTCGGCCGTCATCTGGCCGCCGCAACCCCAGTTCTCGTTGCCGACGCCGAAGTAGTCGACCTTCCAGGGCTTATCGCGGCCGTTGGCGCGGCGCATGTTGGCGATCGACGAGTTGGTCGGCGAGGTCAGGTACTCGACCCACTCCGACATCTCCTGCGGCGTGCCGCTGCCGACATTGCCGGCGATGTAGGTCTTGGTGCCGATCAACTCGGCGAAGTCCATGAACTCGTGGGTGCCGAAGGTGTTGGGCTCCTCGACGCCGCCCCACATGACGTTGACCTTGACGGGACGCTTGTCGCGCGGGCCGACGCCCTCGCGCCAGTGATAGTCGTCGGCGAAGCAGCCGCCCGGCCAACGCACGACCGGCACCTTCAGGGCCTTCAGGGCGTCGACCACATCCTTGCGGTAGCCCTTGACGTTGGGGATCTTGCTGTCCTCGCCGACCCAGACGCCTTCGTAGATGCCCCGGCCAAGGTGCTCGGCGAACTGGCCGTAGACTTCCGGCTGGATGACGGCGCCGGGCTGGTCGGCGCGCAGGGTCCCGCCGACCTTGGTCTGGGCGACCGCGCCGCCAGCCATCAGCAGGGCCGCGGCGACGCCGCCCATCAGGGCGTGCTTCAGCATCTTGGAATTCACGTCGTTTCTCCCTTGGCTCGCCGTGCGCGCGACGCCGGCTCGGACAGGCGCGCATTCCGGCGCAAACGACGCGACGGAGGCCCCTTGTTATTTGTCTGAGTATACTCGCCAGCGGAGAGCGTCAATCGAGGCGGAGGTTCGTACGAGGCCAGCAATACAAAGACATGGCGCGGTGTTTGGCAGGGCGAGCTTGTCGGATGATTGGTGACAGCGACCGAGTTTCAAGGCCCCCCCGTGGGGGAGGCGATCGCGCGAGCGATCGGCGGGGAATGACTTTTCCGCCGCCTCGAAAGCTGAAAACGTCCCCCCTCCGGCCCTTTGGGCCACCTCCCCCAGAGGGCGAGGATCTCCTAGACCGCTCCGCCGCTGCGGCGGGCGATGGCCGCGCGGGTGTCGTCCTGGGCCAGGCCCACGAGGCGTTCCATGGCCTGGCGGGCCTGGTCGGGACGGCTGGCGGCGATGGCGTCGAAGACCTTCCAGTGGTCGGGGATCGGGTCGCGGGCCAGTTCGCGGTCGCGCTGCTTGAAGATCGTGGTCCAGCGCACGGCCGCGCCGATGCTGCTGGACAGGGTGCGCAGCGGCTCGTTGTCGGTGGCTTCCAGCACGGTGTCGTGGAAGTCGCGGTCGGCGGCGCGGCCGGCCTCGGTGGCCAGGGTGTGCTGCTGCATCTGGATCAGCGCGGCGCGCATGCGCTCGAGCTGCTCGTCGTTACGGCGCTCGGCGGCCAGGGCCGCGGCCGAGGGTTCGACGATCATCCGCAGCTCGTGCAGGCTGGTCAGGAATTCCTCGCTGGGCTCGGCCTCGAAGAACCAGGCCAGGACCTCGGGGTCCAGCAGGCTCCAGCGCGAACGCGGGCTGACGCGGGTGCCGGCCTTGGGGCGGCTTTCGACCAGCCCCTTGGCGGCCAGGATGCGGATGGCTTCGCGATAGGCGCTGCGCGAGACATGCAGCTTCTCGCTGGCGTCGATCTCGTTGTTGAGCACGTCGCCCGGCGCGTACTGGCCCGAGACGATGGCGATGCCGAGCGTACGCGCGATCGACCCGTGGATGCGGCCGGAAAAGCCTTCCTCGCGCTCGAACTCGCCGTCCGCGCCGCTACCCTTGCCCTTGACCACGCCGCCTCCACAAATCACCGCGCGGCCTCGCCGCCGGTTCACGCGCCGACTCTAGCGAGACTAATTGTCTGACGACAAGGAAATTCACCGCCCGGCGAGCCGGAAGGCCTCGTCCAGGCCGCGCTTAAAAGTATGATAAATCAGGCGATAGAAGGGATCACACGGTTCTGGCGCGCGCCCTGCCCTACCCGCTGAAGACCGCGCCAACCCTGACGATCCGGGTTTGACAGGCCCGCGCCGATCGCTATTTGTCTGACTAATTACAGACGAGAGGATCCACCCATGTCCCTGCGGTTCGTTCAACTGAAGACGCCCGACGGCGCCCGCGCCCTGGCGGCGGTGGACGAGACCGGTGCGGCCCGCAAGGTCGGATCCGCCGACACCCTGTACGCCCTGGGCCAGCTGGCCATCGACAAGGGCGTCAGCCTGGCCGACGCCGCCCAGCCGCTGGGCGAGGCCATCGACGTCGCCGCCGCCCTGGCGCAAGGCCGGGTGCTGGCGCCGATCGACCATGTCGACCCGGCGCACCTGATCCTGACCGGCACCGGCCTGACGCACCTTGGCTCGGCCGAAGGTCGCGACAAGATGCACAAGGCCGCCCAGAGCGGCGAAAATCTGACCGATTCCATGCGGATGTTCCTGATGGGCGTCGAGGGCGGCAAGCCCGCCGACGGCCAGGAAGGCGTGCAGCCGGAATGGTTCTACAAGGGCGACGGCACACAGTTGGTCGGCCCCGGCCAGCCCCTGACCTCGCCCTCGTTCGCCAAGGACGGCGGCGAGGAGCCCGAGATCGCCGGCGTCTACCTGATCGGCGCCGACGGGACGCCGCACCGCCTGGGCTTCTGCCTGGCCAACGAGTTCTCCGACCACGTGATCGAACGCGGCAACTATCTGTGGCTGGCGCACTCGAAGCTGCGCCAGGCGGCGCTGGGCCCGGAACTCTTGAGCGGCGAGCTGCCGGCCGACGTGCGCGGCGCCAGCCGCATCGTGCGCGGCGGCGAGACCGTGTGGGAAAAGCCCTTCCTGTCGGGCGAGGCCAACATGTCCCACACCATCGCCAACCTGGAGCACCACCACTTCAAGTACGCGCTGTTCCGCCGTCCGGGCGACGTGCACGTGCACTTCTTCGGCACGGCCACCCTGTCGTTCTCGGAAGGCTTCCAGACGCAGGTCGGCGACGTGTTCGAGATCGAGGCCGCCCCGTTCGGCCTGCCGGTGCGCAACCCGCTGGCCCAGGACGCGGCGCCGGCCGAGGTCACCGTGACGGTGAAGGCGCTCTGAGACGTCCTGCGTGACCCTCGTCCTTCGACAGGCTCGGGATGAGGATCAATTCAGGCGTGGCGCGACCTTGGAAACCTCATTCTGAGCCTGTCGAAGGACGAGGTTTCGCTCCCACAAAGCAAGAAGGCCTCGCACCCTGCGGTGCGAGGCCTTCTCTTTTGCACGACAGGCCGGGGAGCGGCCGACCGCTCCCCTCCCCGATCACTCGGCCGGAGCCGACTGGCTCTCGAGGGCCACGGGCTCTTCCTCGACCGTCGTCTTGCTGCCCCACAGGGCGTAGAACAGCACGTAGAGTTCGCAGACGGCGGTGAGCAGGAACGAGATCTGCAGGCCGTAGTGGTCGGCCAGGATGCCCTGCACGACCACCAGCGCGCCGCCGGCGATGGCCATGACCAGCAGGCCCGAACCCTCCTCGGTCAGGGCGCCCAGGCCCTTGATGCCCAGGGTGAAGATGGTCGGGAACATGATCGAGTGGAACAGGCCCACGGCGATCAGGCTCCACATGGCCACCGGGCCGCTGGCGAAGACGGTGATGATCATCACCACGAAGGCCAGGCTGGAGAAGATGGCCAGCACCTTGCCCGGATCGACCTTGCGCATCCAGAAGCTGCCGACGAAGCGTCCGACCATCATGCCGCCCCACAGCAGGAACAGGTAGTTGGAGGCCTCGGCGTGGGTCAGGTTGCCGATCTTGGGATCGGAGACGAAGTTGATGAACAGGTTGGAGACGCCGATTTCGGCGATCAGGTAGATGAAGATCGCCGGAATGCCGAGCATCAGGTTGCGGTGCTTCGACAGCGAATGCTTCTTGCGGTCCTCGGCGGCGACGCGGCGGGTCGAGCCGCCGATGTCGGGCAGCTTGTAGCGGGCGATGACCACGGCCAGGATCACCAGCACCACGGCGACGATGAAGTAGGGCAACTGCACCGACTGGGCGTCGGCCAGGCGCTCGGCCTGGGTCAGCACCTTGCCGGCCTCGGCGTTGCCCGAGGCGCTGCGGCTGAGGATCAGGTAGCCGCCGAACAGCGGGGCCAGGGTGGTGCCCATCGAGTTGAAGGCCTGCACCAGGTTCAGGCGTGAGGACGCCGTCTCCGACGGTCCGACCACGGCCACGTAGGGGTTGGCGGCCACCTGCAGCAGGGTGATGCCCGAGGCGATGATGAAGAGGGCCGTCAGCACCACGCCGTAGGACGGGATACGGGCGGCGGGGATCATCAGCAGCGCGCCGGCCGCCATGATCAAGAGGCCGGTGACCATCGACTTCTTGTAGCCGATGGCCTCGATCAGCTTGGCCGAGGGGATCGAGGCGAAGAAGTAGGCGATGAACCAGACCGACTCGATCAGGGTCGTCTGGGTGTAGCTGAGGTCGAACACCGAGCGCAGGTGCGGCAGCAGGGTGTTGTTGATGACCGTGATGAAGCCCCACATGAAGAAGAGGCTGGCCAGCAGCGTCAGGGCCGAGCGCTGGGCGCGCGGATCCCCGATGATGCTGCCGCCTTCCCCGGCGGAGCTGGTGATCGGTGCGGGCATTCCCGGGTCTCCCGTGTGGAGCCGCCGACGTCTTGACGTTGCGCGGCGATTTTTTGTCTGAGTATATGGCGGCCTATTGGCCGTCAACGCCGACAGAGAGCGCGAGCGGCCCGCCTGAGAGGAAACCCGATGAAGACCTGGCGCCACGCCCTGCCGAGCCTTGCCCTGTTCGCCGCCGCCGCGGCCGCGCCCCTGGCGGCCCAGAGCGCCGAAATCAGCCGCAAATCCTTCGGCCAGACGCCGGACGGCCAGGCCGTCGAGGCCATAACCCTGACGAATGGCAAGGGCGTCAGCGCCACGGTCATCACCTATGGCGCGACCCTGCAGGCCCTGGTCGCCCCCGACCGCGCGGGCAAGAAGGCCGACATCGTGCTCGGCTACAAGGACGCGGCCGAATACGTGAAGGCGGCCAACTATTTCGGCGGCTCGGTGGGCCGCTTCGCCAACCGCATCGGCAAGGGCCGGTTCACGCTGGACGGCAAGACCTACCAGCTGGCGCTCAACAACAATGGCGTGGCCGCGCTGCATGGCGGCGTCAAAGGCTTCGACAAGGTGGTCTGGACGGTGGTCGAGGCCAAGGCCGGCCCGGTCGCCTCGGTGACCTTCAAGCACGTCAGCCCCGACGGCGAGGAAGGCTATCCCGGCACGCTGACGGCGACGGCGACCTACGCCCTGGACGAACAGAACCAGCTGACCGTCACCTATGGCGCCACGACCGACAAGCCGACCATCGTCAACATCACCAACCACGCCCTGTTCAACGTCGCCGGCGAGGGCTCGGCCGACGGCGCCATGGGCAACGTGCTGACCATCCCCGCCGACGGCTATAGCCCGGTGGACGGCGAGCTGATCCCGACCGGCGAGACGACGCCGGTGACCGGCACGGTGTTCGACTTCCGCAAGCCCAAGGCCGTGGGCGACCAGATCCGCGACGCCAGCGATCCGCAGATCGTCGCCGGCCGCGGCTACGACCACAACTACGTGCTGACGGGCAAGTCGGGCGGCGCTTTGCGTCTCGGGGCCAGGCTGGCCGATCCCAAGAGCGGCCGGGTGCTGGAGATCCTGACCGAGCAGCCGGGGATCCAGTTCTACGCCGGCAACTTCATCGACGGCACGACGATCGGCAAGAGCGGCAAGATCTATCGCCAGGGCGACGGCATCGCGCTGGAGCCGCAGCACTTCCCCGACGCGCCCAACAAGCCGCAGTTCGCGCCGGTTCGGCTGGATCCGGGCCAGACCTACAGGAACCAGATGGTCTTCCGGGTCACCACGGAAAAATGAGCAAAAAAGAAGCCCGGCGGTTACCCGCCGGGCTTAGTTCATTAGGGAGGAAACGCCCAGGAAGGGCAGAGGCGCTCGCGCCTCACGGGGTTGTAGTTAGCGCTACCAGCTGGGTTTTCAAGCCCCTTCCTGCGAAAAGTGACGCTTTGTCGCAGAACATGTTCACCGAACCGTCTTGAGCGAGACCTTGCCGGCCGCAAGACCCGGCGCGGAGGCGTTGACGGTCAGCGAAGCCCCCTCGCCCGCCCCGCGCACCAGCGCCACGGCCTTGCCCTGCCAGGCCTTGCGGGTCGGCGAGGCGAACGCGGTGTGATCGGTCGGGGCGGCGTTGTCGGCGGCCACGAAGGCCCCCGCGCCCGACACCTGGAAGGTGATGGCGTCGTCGGCCGAGGGCACGACCACGCCCTTGGCGTCGACCACCCGGGCGCGGACGAAGGCCAGGTCGTCGAAACCCGTTCCTACCTTGTCGGTCTCGGCGGTCAGTTCGATGCGCGCCGGCTTGCCGGCGGTGCGCAGCACGTCCTCGAGCTTCACGCCCGGATCGCGGCAGGCGGCCTTCACCTCGCCGGGGGCGAAGGTGACGGTCCACTGGCGCGGCGAGGCGTCGGCCGGCAGGGCCTTGGCGCCCAGCCAGCGGCCGTTCAGCGAAACATCGACGCTGGCGCAGTTGGAATAGACCTCGATGGTCTCCTCGTGCGGCGACAGGTCCTGCGGCGTCCAGTCGTCGAACAAGGCCACCTTCGGCGGCGGCGTGGCGACGGCGACCATGGTCGGCAGGGCCGGCGCGGGACCGGCGCCGTCCGACGAGGGCGGCGGCGCGGCCGGCAGAGCGTTGCGCACCACGTGCAGGACCGGCTTTTCAGCCCACCAGGAGGCCCGCTGCATGCCGACGATCTTCAGCGCGCCGGTGCGGTCGAGGATGCCGGCCGGGTTGTCGATGTTCGGCCAGCCGCTGCGGTCGGCCTCGCCGAGATAGTCGATGCCGGTCCACAGGAACATGCCGGCATAGGCCGGGTAGTCGCGCACGGCGACCCACGAGGTGCGGGTCTTGCTGTTCTCGGTCCCGACGATGATCCGCGCGGGGTTCTGCTTGTGGGCGGCGATCAGCTCGTTCTCGCGGTAGTTCTGGCCGACCACGTCGAGCATGTCGGCGAAACCGTTCTGGTAGTCGCCGGTCACGTTGGGACGGAACAGGCCCATGGTCACCGGCCGGGTCGGGTCGGTGGCGTGCATTACGTTGAGCAGGCTGGTCAGGGCCGCCTTGGCCTGGACCGGATAGGCGGTGTCATGGATCTCGTTGCCGGCGCTCCAGATGACGATGCTGGGGTGGTTGCGGTCGCGGCGGACCATGTCGCGGGCGTCGCGCTTGTGCCAGTCGCTGAAGAACAGGTGGTAGTCGCCGGGGGTCTTGGAGACGTTCCACTGGTCGAACAGTTCGTCCATGACCACGAAGCCCATCTGGTCGCAGAGATCCAGGAAGTCGGGCGACGGCGGGTTGTGGGCGGTGCGGATGGCGTTGACGCCCTGGGCCTTCAGGGCGGCCAGGCGCTGGCGCCAGACGTCCATCGGCACGGCCGCGCCGACAGCGCCGCCGTCCATGTGCAGGGCCACGCCCTTGAGCTTGATGTTCCTGCCGTTCAGCCAGAAGCCGCTGTCGGCCTTGAAGGCGGCCTCGCGCACGCCGAAGGGCACGGTCTCGGCGTCGAGGCCCGCCCCGCCCTCGCCCACCACGCGGATCTCGGCGCGGTAGAGGTTCGGCGTCTCCAGGTCCCAGCGCTTGGGCGAGGCGATGTCGAGCGACAGCTTGAGCGTCTCGGTGCGGGCCGGATCGATGGCCACGGCGGGCACGGCGCCGCGGGCGACCTCCTTGCCGGCCGGGTCGCGCAGCACGACCTCGAGACCCGCCTTGGCCGCGCGGTTGGCGTCGTTGACCACGTCGACGGCGATGTCGGCGGCGGCCTTGCCCTCGGCGATCCTGGTGACGCTGACGAAGGCGCCGCCCTGTTCCACATGCTGGGCCGCGCTCTCGATCAGGCGAACCTTGCCGTAGACGCCCGAGCCCGCGTACCAGCGCGAGGACGGGGCGTGCTCGGTGTCGGCGCGGACGGCCAGGACGTTGGGGCCTTCGGCCTTGATGAAGTCGGTGATGTCGTAGCGCAGGCCCACGTAGCCGCTGGGGCGGTGGCCCAGGTGATGGCCGTTGATCCAGACGCCGCTGCGCTCCATCACCCCGTCGAGCTCGACATAGACCCGGCGGCCCGGCGCGGGCGGCTTGACGTCGAGCGTCTTGCGGTACCAGCCGATGCCGGTGGGCAGGAAGCCTCCCGCCCCGCCGGCGCGGGCCTTGATGTCGAACGGCCCGGCGATGGCCCAGTCGTGCGGCACCGAGACCTTGGCCCAGGCGCTGTCGTCGAAGGCCGCCGTCTCGGCGCCCTCGGGGTCGCCCTGAAAGAAGGTCCAGCCCTGCGCCAACGGCGTCGTGGCCCGATCAGCGGCGAAGGCCGGCAGGGCGCAGAGGCCGAGGACGGCCGCCAGGGCCAGGCGCGAGACGCCGCGCGTCAGGGAATGAGCCATCGTTTTCTCCCTGGGACGCGCCGAAACGCTAATCCCACATTTTGATATTTTGTGTCATTTTATGAAAACTCAGACAAAACGCCAGCCCCTGAAACACTTCGTCTCAAATAGGGTGAACGAGGCGGTGAACCCTTTGCCCAGGGCGGCGTTTGGCAGCCCGAGTTCAGCGTACGAAGGGGTACGACATGCCAGGGGTCGTCGATGTCGTTCCGTGTGAAGGCGGCTGGTGCGTGCGGGTTCACGCCACCGGCGAGGTGCTGCATTTCGCCGGCGGCGGCGAGGCCGAGCGGCGCGCGCGCAAGCTGGCGGCGGATGCTTCGGAACCGGTGGAGGTGCGAATCCACGACCGTGGCGGCCGCCTGATCGGGCGCTGGGTAGCCCAGGGCGCAGCGGCCTGAGGAGGCCTCAGGCGCGCTTGGGCTTCAGTTCGACGATCGGCGCGGCGCTCTCGGCCGAAGCCGAGGCGGCCTTGGCCTTGGCGGCGGCGACGCTGCGGCGCGAGGCGGCGAAGCGCAGCCCCACGAAGACGCCGAGCACCGTCACGGCGACGCCGGCGGCGATGGCCAGGCCCAGCTCGAGGCTGACGCCCGACAGGCTGCGGGCGGCCAGATATCCGGGGGCCAGCAGGCTGGCGATCCAGACCACGGCCGACAGCACGTTGGCGGTCTGGAAGGTCCACGACTTCATCTGAAGGATGCCGGCCATGATCGGCACGAAGGCCCGCAGCGGGCCGAAGAAGCGGCCGATGAAGATCGAGGCGACGCCGAAGCGACGGTTGAACAGCCGCGTGCGGGCGATGGTGCGGCGATGGTCGCGGAAGGCGGGGATGCGCAGCACGCGCGGACCCAGGCGACGACCCAGGGCGTAGGACACCGCATCACCCAGCACCGCGCCGATGGTGCACCAGGCCAGGACCTCGAAGGGATCGAGCACTCCGCCGCCGATCAGGGTGCCGGCCAGCAGCATCAGGGCGGTCGCCGGCACGAAAGCGCCGATCAGAACGAGGGATTCAGCGAAGGTAAGGGCCCCAAGGATCAAGCCCGCCCAGCTCTGGTGCTCGGTGACGAAAGCGGCGACGGATTGAAGCAAATTGTCCATGGGGGTCCTTCGAGCCCCCACATGGAGATCAAGCCGCTTCGCCGCCAGAGCGTTGCGCGCCGTTGCGTCAATTAAACCCGACTGTGCCCCGGATGTCGCACCTTTGGGGACAACTTCGGGACGAGCCGTGCCGAAACGGCGCCGTCCCGAAGGTCCTTCAAGTCGTCATCCCGGCCGAAGCGAAGCGGAGAGCCGGGACCAAGAGGCATCCGCACCGCATCGCCGACCGCTGCGGTACGCTGTCATTTGCCAAGCCCAGTCCCCAGGGTCCCGGATAAGCCCTTCGCGCTTTCCGGGATGACGGGAGCTTGGGGTCGAGGGACTTCGACAAGCCTCCAGCCTAGAACCTCACGCGCAGGTTCAGGCCGGCGGCCTGGTTGCTGGTGCGGTCGCCGAACTCGGTGGTGTAGTTGAACTTCACCGAGACGCGGTCGTCGCCGATCACGTGGAGGTCGACGCCCGCGCGCCAGCCCGACTTGTCGAGCGCCGTGCGGATCCGCGCCGGATCGGACGAGGCGTTGGCGCCCAGCAGCTGGAACGGCATCTCAATCTTGTCGGTCGAGTTGAACAGGCCGCCGACGGTGAACGACACCGCCGCCTGGCTGCGGGCGGTTTCCTTCATGACGAAGCCCAGGGTCAGCTCGGGATTGGCCGTGCCGATCCACTGGGTGTCGGAAAGGCCCCGCGCGCCCAGGCCGTCCAGCCCGCGCTCCTCGAAGCGGCGCTGGTGCAGGCCCGTGCCCCAGACATTGAGCGCCGGACGCACGAACAGGCGACCGTTCTCCATGACGTAGGCGAAGCGGGCGTCGGCGCGGACATAGCCGCTTTCCGGATCGGACTCGGCCCGGCCGGGGGTGAACACGTCGACGAGGCGCGCGGTCTCCATCCACTGCCAGCCGCCCGACAGCGAGAAGGCCATCTCGGCCCCGCCCGACCGGCGCTTGAAACCCGCACCGGCGCTGAAGCCCTGGCCCTGCGACCAGGAGCGGCCGCCATCGACCATGACCCGGTCGAGGCGCTCGTAGCCCACCGCCGTGGCGAACGACCAGCCGCCGTCCAGCGACTGCTCGAAGCCGCCGCGCAGGCGCCCGCCCTCGGCCTTGACGGCCAGGGTGTCGGCGTCGCGCTCGCCGTCGGCCACGGCCCGCTCGATCACCGCCCAGCTGCACTTGCCGTCGACCTGAAGAGTCGGATTGGCGCAGCCGAACAGCTGTTGCGAGAACCCGTTCGCCGACGCCAGCTGACTGCGCAGCGGGGCCAGGTGCGGCTCGGGATTGAGGTTGGCGAAGATCGCCTTGTAGGCGGCTTCCTGTCCGACCTGCAGGTTGCCGATCAGGGCCATCAGGCGGCCGATGCCGCCAGAGTCGCCCACCGCGATCGCCGAGTTCATGTGCTTGCCCAGCGCCCGCTCGTTCAGGGCCAGGAAGCCCTGGTCGAAGTGGGTGTCGAAGGCCAGTTGCACCGCGCCGCCGCTGGTCTGGACGCGGTAGTCCATGGCCAGGGTGTCGGTGACCTTGAAGCCTGCGTCGGTCACCGAGCCGCCCGCCGAGAACAGGGTCACGGGCTTGGCGTCCTGCAGCCAGGTCAGGGTGACGTCGCCGGTTCCGGCCAGGGCGACGTCGCCGGTGACGTTGACGCGGTCGGAGGCGTAGGGCCCGAAGGCGACGTCGTAGACCGAGCGGCCGGTCGCCGTCTGCACGAAGTGACCGTCGAGGGCCACCGTGTTGATCACCCGCGCGCCGTAGTAGGCGTTGGTCCTGGCGTCGCCGAGACCGTCGAGGTTGGCGAAGGTCGCGCCGCCGGCCAGGTCGATCGGCACGCGCGAGGCCGACAGGCCCATCAGGAAGTCGCCGCTGTTGGTGAAGGTCGCAGCCCCGTTGGGCACGGCCTGGGCAGAGACGCCGAGGGTCGAAATCCCGCCGGCCGACGTCGACAGCGGACCGGTTCCGGCCGGATCGCGCAGGTCGATGGTCTTGAAGGCCATGAAGGCCCCGCCGGACTGGTTGTCGAAGGCGTTGGTCCCCGCGCCCAGGTCGATGTCGCCGATGACGACGCCGCGATTGTCGACCCGCTCGTCGCCCTGGCCCGAGACGATGGCCTTGCCCGAGACGGCCGAGATCAGTCCGGTGTTGGCCAGGCCGTTGGCCGCGCCGCCGCTGATCTGGACGCCCGCGCCGGTTCCCGAGCCGCCGCGCACCGAGCCGGTGGTGCGCACGGCGATGTTCCCAGCCCCGTCCGCGCCCAGGCTCTGGGCGAAGACGGCGGTGGAGTCGGTTCCGCCCGCATAAACCTGGCCGGCGAGCACGAGGTCGATCGCCCCGCCGGCGCCTGCGCCGCCGGCCGCGCCGGCGAACTTGCCGTCGACCCAGCCGCCGCCGCCGCCCAGGCTCTGGGCGACGACGCCATAGGCGCCGTTTCCGGTCGCGACGATGTCGCCGGTCTGGCGGAAGTCGACATGGCCGCCGTCGCCGACGCCGCCGGTGTTCAGCGCCACGGTCGAAGCCGACGAGCCGCCGAAGGCCGCGCCGCCGCCGCCGCCGACCGACTGCAGGAAGACGCCGTGGGCGCCGGCCCCCGCCGTCTGGATCGCGCCGCTGTTGGTCAGCACGACGTCGCCGCCGTCGCCGGCCGCGCCGCCGGTCCCGCCCAGGGCGACCGAAAGCTTGGGCGAACCGGTCACGTGCAGCTCGCCGCCGCCCGCGCCGATCGACTGGACGACCAGGCCCATGGCGTGGTCGCCCAGGGTGGTGACGCCGCCGGTGAAGGCGCCGGTGACCTGGCCGCCGGCCAGCCCGGAGCCGCCTTGCGCGCCGAGCGAGGCGGAGACGGTCGCGCCGCCTGCGCCCGCGCCTGAGAGATTGAGGCCCGCCGAACCGCCGCCGCCGCCGATCGACTGCAGGATCGCGCCCGAGGCGTTGGCCGCGGTGGTGGTGACCGCGCCGCCCTGGATGCGGGATACGCCGCCGCCGACCGCGTCGGTCTGGCCGGCGCCGCCCAGCGTCAGGCTGGTGGTCCCCAGCAAGGCGCCGGCCGGAACCGATAGATCGCCGGCGATGCGACCGCCGCCGCCGCCGACCGACTGGGCCAACACGCCGGCGGTGTTGACGCCGGTGGTGACGATCTGGCCGGCGTGCTCGCTGGCGATCACGCCGCCGCCGACGTCCTGGCCGCCGGAGCCGCCGAGCGCCAGCTGGACCTTGGTGGCCACGGGGGCGTCGGCATTGGCCTCGTCGAGCTGGCCCGAGAGCAGCAGCTTGAGGTCGATGGCGCCGCCGCCGCCGCCGATCGACTGGGCGAACGAGGCCACGCCGTTCTTGCCGGCCGCGCCGAACGTGCCGGTGGTCTTGACGGTGACGAGGCCGCCGGCCGCGCCGGAGACGTTCTCGGCCCCGGCCTTGGCGACGACCATCGGATCGACGCGGCCCGTAGAGCCGTCGGACATGATGTAGGGCTGGCCCGGCAGGCCGATAATGCCCGAGAAGTCGAGGCCGAGCGTGCCGCCGCCGCCGTTGATGCTCTCGGCCTTGATGGCCATGGCGCCGTCGCCGAGCACGGTGATGTCGCCCGAGTGGTTGACGGTGACCGCCCCGCCCTGCCCGCCCGAGCCGCCGCCGATGGCGCCGACCGTGGCGGCCAGGGCGTTGGACAGGATCAGGCTCTTGGCCTCGCCGGTCAGGCTGAAGGCCATCTGGGCGTCGCCGCCGCCGCCGCCGATGCTCTGGGCCACGATACCGTGGGCGCGGGCGCCGGTGGTCAGGATGCGGCCGCTGTTGGTGACGACGACCTCGCCGCCGTCTCCGCCGTCGCCGCCGATCCCGCCCAGCGAGACCAGCGGGGCGTTGGAGAGCGCGCCGATCAGGAGGTTGGCGGCGATGACCATGCCGCCGTTGCCGCCGCCGCCGCCGATCGACTGGGCCAGCACGCCGTAGGCGTCGGCGCCGGTGGTCTGGATCAGGCCGGCGTTGTCGACCACGACCTTGCCGGCGGTGTTGCCGGTTCCGCCGACGCCGCCGATGTTGAGGCCGACCGAGGCGCTGTTCTCGCCGCTCTTGAGCGCCGTCAGCGACAGGATGGACGAGCCGTTGCCGCCGCCGCCGCCCAGGCTCTGGGCGAAGATGCCATAGGCGCGCTCGCCGGAGGTGGAGATCGTGCCGCTGTCCCTTGCGCCGGCCACGGCGTGGTTGGTCACCGTGACGGCGCCGCCCGTGCCGCCGTCGCCGCCGGCGCCGCCAATGTTCATGACGAAGCGGTGGCTCTGCTTGTCGCCGCCCGTCGCGCCGGCGACCGCCTCGACCACGATGCCGCCGTCGCCGCCGCCGCCGCCGATGCTGTTGGCCGAAACGCCCGCCGCGCCGCGCCCCTCGGTGACGATCAGGCCGGTGTTGAGCACCTCGACCGCGCCGCCGGCGCCGCCGGTTCCGCCCGAGCCGCCGATGTTGAGGTCGAAGGAGTCGTTGCCGTTGGCGCCCTGGGCGCGGAGGTTCAGCACCGCGCCGCCGACGCCGCCGCCGCCGCCGATCGACTGGGCGCGAACGCCGAACGCGTCGTCGCCCTTGGTGTAGATCAGCCCGCTGTTGGCCACGTCGACCAGGCCGCCGACGTCGCCCTAGCAGCCCTTGCCGCCGACGCTGACCGTCGCCGTGCGGGTGGTGGTGTCGGCCGGCGCGCCGCCGAGCTGGATCTGGAGGGTGCGGGCCATACCGCCCAGCCCGCCGCCGCCGCCGATGCTCTGGGCCAGCACGCCATCGGAACGCGCGCCTTCGGTGACGATGGTCGCGGCGTTGTCGACCTCGACCTTGCCCGAGAGCGCGCCGACGCCGCCCTGGCCGCCGACCGCGACGCCGGCCGCGCCCGCGGCGCGGACGATGGTGGTGGCCGCCGAGCCGCCGGCTCCGCCGCCGCCGCCGATGCTCTGGGCGAAGATCCCCCGCGAGTCGTCGCCGCGCGTGGTCAGGGCGCCCTTGGCGCCGACCACGACGTCGCCGCCCTCGGCGCCCAGGCCGCCGTCGAGGCCGATGCTGAGCGAGCCGCTGTACGACTCCGCCTGGGGCCCCTGGCCGCGCGTGCCGTTGGCCGCGATGGTGGTGGTGCTTGAAGCGCCGCCGCCGCCGCCGATGCTCTGGGCGAAGATGGCCGAGGCCTCCGCGCCGGTGGTGTCGATGGTCCCGTCGGACGAGACGCGGACGTCGCCGCCCGTCCCGCCCGATCCGCCCTCGCGGCCGATGCTGATGCTGAGCGCGTTCTTGTTCAGCGCCCCCATGGCCATGCTGAGGGCGGTGTTGCCGCCGCCGCCGCCGATCGACTGCGCCCGCAGGCCGACCGAGCCCTCGCCCTTGGTGACGATGGTCCCCAGGTGGGCGACCGCGACGTCTCCGCCGTCGCCGGCCGCGCCCGTTGCGCCGCCGACCGCCAGGTTCAGGGCGTTGGCGCCCTTGAGCACGCCCGCGCCGATGTTGAAGGCCGCGTCGCCGCCGCCGCCGCCGACGCTCTGGGCCAGCAGGCCGTCGCTGTGGGCGCCGTCGGTGACGATATTGCCCGCATGATCGACGTCGACCGTCTTGCCAGAACCCGCGCCCGCCCCGGAACCGCCGACGCTGATGATGGCGGCGACCGGATTGTCGGTCTTGTTGGCCACGGTGGCGGCGATGGTGAAGTTCATCCCCGCCGAGCCGCCGCCGCCGCCCACGCTCTGGGCGACGAGGCCGGCGGAGTTGTCGCCGAAGGTGCGGATCAGGCGGGCCTGCACCGCGCCGTCGTCGGCGTAGCCGCGCACGACCGTGACGGTCCCGGCGTCGCCGCCCGAGCCGCCCGAGCCGCCGACGCCCAGCGCCACCGGATTGCCCGAGGGCGCGATGGCGCCCGTGGCGTTGATCCCGCCCACGCCGCCGCCGCCGCCGATCGACTGCACCAGGATCCCCCTGGCGCCGCCGGTGAACTCGACGGCCTCCAGGGTGTCCTCGCCGGCGGCCGGATTGGCCTTCAGCCGGCCGTTGACGATGACATCGCCGAGGCTGGTCAGCGAGACGTCGCCGGCGTCGGCGCCGGTTCCGCCCTTGCCGCCGATCCCGACGGCGATGGCGAAGCCGTTCGAGGACGAGGTCGACTTGCCCATGTTGACGTCGGCCGCGACGTTGAGGCCGCCCGAGCCGCCGCCGCCGGCGACGCTCTGCACCAGGACGCCGATGGCCTCGACGCCTTCGACCCAGACCTGGCCGTCCTGGGCGACGGTGACGTCGCCGCTGATGTTGCCCGCGCCGCCGAAGCCACCGATGCCGAAGACGACCGAGGGCTCGTCGCCCGAGGTGTCGGCGCTGATCCCGCCGGAGATGTTGATCCCGCCCGCGCCGCCGCCGCCGCCGATCGACTGGGCCATCAGGCCGCGTGACCGGTCGCCGGCCGCGAACAGGTTGGCCGTGACGTCGACCTCGACGTCCTTGCCCTTGCCGCCGTCGCCGCCGAAGCCGCCGACGCCGGCCACGAGCTGACCGTCCATGGCGATGCCGCCGGAGACGTTGACGCCGCCCGCCCCGCCGCCGCCGCCGATCGACTGGGCGACCGCCGCGTAGCGGTCGTCGCCGACGGCGGTGACCTGCACGTAGTCGGCGGCGGGACCGGCGATGGTCAGGTCGACCGCGCCAGCATCGCCGCCCGCCCCGCCGAAGCCGCCGATGCCCAACGAGATCGCCCGGCTGCTCGAGGAGCCGCCCGGCTTGGTCAGCGACAGCTGGCCGGTGACGTTGAGGCCGCCCGAACCGCCGCCGCCGCCCACGCTCTGGGCCACGACGCCGTTGGAGCCGTTGAGGCGCGTGCGGTCGGCGGGGATGGTGAACTCGAAGTCCGAGCCGAGCAACGGGATCTTGATCACCTGCTCGGGCGTGGTGACGTCGGACTCCAGGCCCTGGGCCCAGACATTGCCGGTGACGCTGGCCTTGACGTCGCCCGCATCGCCGCCGTCGCCGCCGAAGCCGCCCAGGCCAAAGCCGAAGCTGCCGGCCGATCCCTTGGTGGTCGCAGACAGGCCGCCGGCGACGTTGATGCCGCCCTGGCCGCCGCCGCCGGCGACGCTCTGGGCGATGATCCCGTCGGAATTGGCGCCGTCGGTGAGGGTGTCCCCGACGCGGGTCAGGGTCACCGCGCCGGAGTCGCCGCCCGAACCGCCGAAGCCGCCGATGCCGACCGAGCCCGTGCCGGCCGTACCGGCGCTGACCGCGACCGCGCCCGAGACGTTCAGGCCGCCCGAACCGCCGCCGCCGCCGATCGACTGGGCCACCACGCCGTCGGCCTCGTCGCCCGAGGTCTGGTAGCGGCCGGTCACGGTTCCGGTCACGTCCTTGGCGTCGCCGCCGCCGCCGCCGAAGCCGCCGACGCCCAGGCCGATGGCCACGGCGGCGTTGTTGCTGGCCGACAGGGCGACCGAGCCGCTGACGTTGATGCCGCCGTTGCCGCCGCCGCCGCCCAGGCTCTGCAACATGGCGCCGAACGCGCCGTCGCCCTGCGTGGTGACGTCGCCGGTGAGCACGCCCTTGACGATGTCGGCGTCGCCGCCGCCGCCCCCGAAGCCGCCCAGGCCGAAGCCGATGGCGCCGTTGGCGCCCTGCGAGGCGCTGACCAGGCCCGTGACGTTGAAGCCGCCCGAACCGCCGCCGCCGCCCACGCTCTGCAGAAGGGCGCCGTGGGCGTCGTCGCCCTTGGTCCAGATGTTACCCGTCAGGAAGGCGTCGACCTCGCCGGCCTTGCCGCCGTCGCCGCCGAAGCCGCCGACCCCGACGCCCAGCGTGCCAGTCCCGCCGCCGCTAGCGGCCAGGCTGATCCCGCCGGTGATGTTGAAGGCGCCCGCGCCGCCGCCGCCGCCCAGGCTCTGATAGCTGACGCCGAAGGCGCGATCGCCTTCGGTCACGATGTCGCCCGTGACGCCGCCGTCGACCCTGCCCGCGTCGCCGCCCTTGCCGCCGAAGCCGCCCACGCCGACCAGGATGTTGCCGGCCACGGTCTTGGAGGCCGCGATGCCGCCGGTGACGTTGAAGCCGCCGCTGCCGCCGCCGCCGCCCACGCTCTGGACCAGCAGGCCGCCGGAG
>Ga0247823_10001129_pt1 | contig 22261 bp, 15 predicted proteins | sample 13C_PalmiticAcid_2_FD_192426 | JGI IMG/M metagenome (GOLD analysis project Ga0247823, IMG submission 192426) | Soil microbial communities from agricultural site in Penn Yan, New York, United States - 13C_PalmiticAcid_Day30 | ecosystem: Environmental > Terrestrial > Soil > Agricultural land... | reverse complement strand
GCGATGGACTTCGAGCGTCATCGACTTCGCCTGCTGGAGCAAGGCCAGTTCGCTCGCCGATTTATACATCCGGCAGCCGTCGACGATCGGCCCGCCCTCGACGATGTCGAGCGACGGTGCGGCGCGGCGAATCCGTTCGACGAACAGGAACGCCATCGCCGGATCGATCGCGAGCGTCGTCGCGCCAATCTCGCGCAGTGCGCCGACAACGAGCGTTGACGGACTCTCATCCTCTTCCCACAGTCGCAGTTCGACCTCGATCTTGAGGTCGGCCTCGAGCGTGCCGAGTTCGAAGGCGGGCGCAATCACAATCGGCTTGCCCGTCTGCGGGAGCAGCATCGCAACGAGCCGCTCGCTCGCGCCCCACGGGATGCCGGCGAAATAGCGCAGGCTGGCGCCAGCCCCGATCAACAGCGCGTCGGCGCCCGTCTCGCGCATCAACCGCCGCGCCTTCTCGATTCGCTGCTCGCGTTCGGCAGCGGTGATCGGTGCGGCGCGATCGGTCCAGGGGGTGATCGCGGCGAGTTCTTTGTCTGCGGTCGATCCGCCGATTCCGTGGGTCATGGTCAGGCTCCAAAACGCTTGAGGTCGAAGGGGGCAAGGTCGAACGGCGGTGCATTGCCGGTCGCTAGCGCGGCGACGGCATCCCCGGTGGCGGCCGCAAGGGTGAGGCCGAGATGCTGATGCCCGAACGCATAGAAGAGGTTCGTCGCCCGGTCGCTACGGCCGATCGCGGGCAGATAGTCGGGCAAGGTCGGCCGCGCGCCCATCCACTCGGCACCGGGCAGGTGAAAGGACAGACCGAGCGCCGCGACATGCTGGCGCAGCCGTTCCCATTTGCGCGGATCGGCAGGGCTGGCGCCGCGGCCGAATTCGACGAAGCTTGCCGCGCGCAGCCCCGTTCGGAAGCGGGTGACGATCATCGAGCGATCCTCGAACACCACCGGCGGCATGTCCATCGGCCAATCGCTCGCCGCCGACTGGATATGATAGCCGCGCTCGGCAATGATCGGCACTTTATGGCCGATCGATGCCAATAGCACACCCGATGCCGCGCCGCTGGCGACGATGATCGCATCCGCCTCGTGCCGTTGCCCCCCGACAGTTGTCGCGGCGGCGCAGCCGCCCTCGACGATCAGACTCTCGACCTTTGCTTCGATTCGCGTTCCGTCCGCAGCATCGAATCCGGTACGCAACGCTGCGGCTAGCGCGTCGAGATCGGCGATCCGAGCCGATCCCGAGAAGCGAATCGCGCCCGCGATCGGGTTCGGCGTGAGCGCCGCCAGCTGGCGCAGTTCGGCGGGCGTCGCATCGCGGATCGTCGCCTGCCCGATGTCGGCGGCCGCCCAATGCGCGCGGCCCTTCGCGGCACTGGCGGCGCTTTCCCAGACGATGAAATGGCCGTCCTCGACCAGCAGCTCGCTCGACCCGATTCGGCCGAGCAGCCGGCGCCACGCGCCCATCGCGTCGCCGAGCGCGTCGGCGAGCGCGGCTCGCCCCTTCCGAAAACGCGCGGGGCTGGTTGCGGCGACCAGCCGCAACGCGAACGGCGCCCACGCGCTTATGTCGCGCAGCGGCAGCGACAATGCGCCGCCGCGCCAGAACAGGCGGCGCGGCATCGACCGGATCGTCGCGCGCGAAGCGAGCGGTTCGACCTGTTCGATGGCGATATGCCCCGCATTGCCCCATGATGCGGCCGGGGAGACCGGGGGCGAATCGATCAGAATGGTTGAAATACCGCGCATTTGCAGAGCAAGCGCAGTGGCGAGGCCGACCACGCCGCCGCCGATGACGACGGCATTTTGCGGATCGGACGGGCGGGATGGAAAATCATTTGGCATCTTGTATCATATACCGTATACGATCCGAAGCTTCAACGGAGGTAATGAATGAGCGTAATACGGACACTGTGGGAGGGCGTATATCCCGCAGCTACCACTCAATTCGCCGAGGACCTGTCGATCGATTTCGACGCAACCCAGCGTGTGCAGAGCGCGCTCGTCGATGACGGCGTGGACGGGCTCATCATCCTGGGCACGTGCGGCGAGAATAATTCGCTCGAGCCCGACGAGAAGCGCCATGTCCTGAAAGGTGCGGTCGAGGCGGTTGCCGGGCGCGTGCCGATCGTCGCGGGGGTTTCCGAATTCACCACCGCGCGCGCGGTCCAATATGCCAAGGACGCCGAAAAGCTCGGCGCCGACGCGATCATGCTGCTTCCCGCGATGGTCTATGTGCCGACGCCCGAAGAGCTGCAGGCGCATTTCCGCGCCGTGGCCGAGGCGACTTCGCTCCCGATCATGCTCTATAACAATCCGCCCGCGTACCGCGTCGACGTCGATTTCGCGACGCTTCAGGCGCTGCGCGATGTCCCCAATATCGTCGCAATCAAGGAAAGCGCCCCCGATCCGCGCCGCTTCACCGATGTCTTCAACCGTTTCGGCGATCGCTATACGGTGATGGCCGGGCTCGACGACATTGCGCTCGAGGGCCTGTTCCTCGGGGCCAGTGGCTGGGTCTCGGGGCTGACGAGCGCCTTCCCGACCGAATCGGTCCGCCTTGTCGCGGCCTTCAACGAGGGCCGATATGACGAGGCGCTGGCGATCTATCGCTGGTTCATGCCGCTTCTCCATCTCGACGCCGACCGCGACCTGGTCCAGTCGATCAAGCTCGCCGAGCAGATCATGGGACGCGGGTCCGAGCGCGTGCGCCTGCCGCGCCTGCCGCTCGCCGGCCAGCGCCGCAAGGATGTGATCGCGTGGGTCGAGCAATGCGCGGCGACCCAGCCGAGCAAGATCGCGGCGCTGGCGGGCTGACCGGTCCCGATGCGCCACAGCTTCTTCTGCATCGACGGCCATACTGCCGGAAATCCGGTCCGGCTGGTCGCCGGTGGTGCGCCGCTCGTCCGTGGCGGGTCGATGGCCGAGCGGCGCCAGGATTTCCTCGACCGGTTCGACTGGATCCGGACGAGCCTGTGCTTCGAGCCGCGCGGACACGACATGATGTCGGGCGGCTTTCTCTATCCGCCGACAGAGGCCGACAGCGACATCGGCATCCTCTTCATCGAAACCAGCGGCTGCCTGCCGATGTGCGGCCACGGTACGATCGGGCTTGTCACCTTCGGGCTCGAAAACGGGCTGATCACCCCGCGTCAGCCGGGCAAGCTGCGTGTCGAGGTTCCCGCGGGAACGATCGACATCGAATATGGTACCGAAGGCGACCGGGTGTCGTGGGTGCGGATTCGCAACGTGCCCTCCTATCTCGCTGCCGAGGGGGTCGAGATCGACGTTCCGGGCTTCGGCCGGCTGACGATCGACGTCGCCTATGGCGGCAATTATTACGCGATCGTCGAGCCGCAGGGCCCCTATATCGGCCTCGACGCGCTCGGTGCGTCGCGGATCGTCGACCTCAGCCGGACGGTGCGGTCGCTGATGCAGGCGGCGTATGAGCCGGTGCACCCGCTCGACGATCGCATCCGGGGGGTCAGCCATGTGATGTGGACCGACCGGCCCAGGGGCGCCGGCGCCGACGGCCGCAACGCCGTCTTTTATGGCGAACGCGCGATCGATCGCAGCCCCTGCGGCACCGGCACATCGGCGCGGATGGCGCAGCTCGTCGCCAAGGGACGGCTGCAGGTCGGCGAGAGTTTCGTGCACGAAAGCTATATCGGCAGCCGCTTTATCGGGCGCGTCGAGGACCGGGCGATGCTCGGCGATACCCCCGCCATCATCCCCTCGATCGAAGGATCGGCGATCGCGACCGGATTCAACACGATCTGGGTCGATCGCGCAGATGCCTTCTGGAATGGATTTTCGGTGCTATGAGGCATTTATGAGCCTCATCATCAGAAACCTTTCCGACCAGCTGGTGGACCTAGTCCGCGACCGCATCCTTTCGGGCGTCGTATCCAGCGACCATGCCATCCGGCAGGACGCGCTCGCCGCCGAACTCGGCGTCAGCAAGATCCCGCTACGCGAGGCGCTCGCGCGTCTCGAAGAGGAAGGACTGGTTCGCTCCCAAGCGAACCGCGGCTTCTTCGTGCGGTCGCTCAGCGCGTCCGAAGCGCAGGAGGTGTATGAGCTTCGCATCAAGCTCGAACCCGATGCCACCGCGCTCGCGGCAAAGCTCGCGACCGAGGCCGATCATACGCACGCGATCGTGACGCTCGACACGCTCGACCATGTCACCGACGAGCATGGCGAAGGCGTCGGCGCCTTCAACCGCGCCTTCCACCGCGCGCTGTTCCGCCCGTGCGGCCAGCCGGTCACGGTCAGCATCCTCGAACGGCTGCAGGTGCTCTCCGAACGCTATGTGCGCGTGCATCTCGAGCCGCTCGGGCGCGACGAACGCGCGAACGAGGAGCATCGCGCGCTGCTCAAGGCCTGGATCGCGCGCGATGCCGACCAGGTCGGCGAACTGGTCGATGCGCATATCCGCAAGACATTGGACGATCTGCGTCAGCAGCTCGTCGACGATTAACCGGGGAGCCGGCTGCCGTCGGCTCCAGTTTCAGGGAGGAGCAATAGGTGGCAGCAGGTTTTTTCGGGCCGATAAAGCCCATCGCGGTTGCACAGCAGGAGGCGGGGCATAGCCTGCGCGCCAGCCTCAGCTGGCCGCATCTCGTGGCGCTGGGGGTCGGCGCGATCGTCGGAACGGGGATCTACACGCTGACCGGGGTGGGCGCCGAGCGCGCCGGCCCGGCAGTGATCCTCGCCTTTGCTATCGCCGGTGCCGTCTGTGCCTGCGCGGCGCTCGCCTATGCCGAGCTCGCGACGATGATCCCGACCGCGGGCAGCGCCTATACCTACACCTATTCGGTGCTCGGCGAGACGCTGGCATGGATCGTCGGGTGGAGTTTGATCCTCGAATATTCGCTCGCCTGTTCGACCGTTGCGGTCGGCTGGTCGGGCTATCTGGTCGGCTGGATCCAGTCGGCAGGAATCCATTTGCCCGCGGCGCTGCTGTCGGGGCCGCACGCCGGCGGGATCGTCAACCTGCCCGCGGTGATCGTCGCGCTGGCGGTTGCCGGGATGCTGATGGCGGGCACGCGCGAGAGCGCGACGCTCAACATCATCCTCGTGATCATCAAGCTCGCCGCGCTGTCGATCTTCGTCGCTTTCGCGGCGCCCGCGTTCGACGCGAACAATCTCCAGCCCTTCATGCCTTATGGCTTTGCCAGCCATGTCGAGGGCGGCGCGACGAAGGGGGTGATGGCCGCCGCCGCGATCGTCTTCTTCGCCTTCTACGGCTTCGACGCGGTCGCGACCTCGGCCGAGGAAGCCAAGAATCCGTCGCGCGACCTCAAGATCGGGATCATCGGATCGATGGCGATCTGCACCCTCATCTATATGCTCGTCGCGATCAGCGCGATCGGCGCGATGCACTATACGACGCTCGGCAATTCGCCCGAACCGCTCGCGCTGGTGCTGCGCACGCTCGGCCATCCGGTCGCCTCGCACCTCGTCGCGCTCGCGGCGTTGATCGCGCTGCCCTCGGTCATCCTCGTGATGATGTACGGCCAGAGCCGTGTGTTCTTCGTGATGAGCCGCGACGGGCTGCTGCCGCGCTCGCTGAGCAAGGTGTCGAAGCGTACGGGCACGCCAGTGCTCGTCACCGGCATCACGGGCCTCTTCGTCGCTGCGGTCGCGGGTTTCTTCCGCCTCGACGAGATAGCCGAACTCGCCAATGCGGGGACGCTGGTCGCCTTCATCGCGGTCGGCGTCTGCCTGATGGTGCTGCGCAAAAAGGCGCCTGACCTGCCGCGCGTGTTCCGCTGCCCGGCGCCCTATCTGGTCGGCTCGCTCGCGGTGCTCGGCTGCCTCTATCTGCTGTTCAGCCTGCCCGGCATGACGCTGGTCCGCTTCCTCGGATGGAACATCCTCGGCATCGTCGTCTACCTCGCCTACGGCCGTGCGCGCAGCATGGCGCGGCATAACCAGCCGGTGGTTGGGATCTGACGATATAGGGCAAAGGGGCGATTGCCGGTCATACAGGTAGTCGCCCTTTTCCAATCCTGTTCGCATCGAGCGGAGTCGAGATGCCCATCGGGGGTGTCTCGACTTCGCTCGACACGAACGGAAATTGAGGGTGTCCGCTAACGACCGAATACTAGTCGTCGCCCCCGCGAAGGCGGGGGCCGCTGGAGGCGTAGCGTAAGGCCGATGGCGGCCCCCGCCTTCGCGGGGGCGACGGACTATGCGAATGCCCGCTTCCCACCCCAAAGCAGACATCCAATAACCCAAAAAAGAGGGCGACCGTATCGCTACGGCCGCCCCAGTCGTCAGGATCTCGGAAATTCTCTACGGCGCGCTCACAACCTCCGGCAGCGCGGGGTTGAACCCCGGCGGGTTGACCCCGCCGTCGGCGATAAACTGGTCGAGCCGCGCTTCGAGCACCGGCAGCGGCACCGATCCGATTGCGAGGATCGCATCGTGGAAATGGCGCTGGTCGAACTTGTCGCCCAGCGCCGCCTCGGCCTCGGCGCGCTTGCGGCGGATCGTCATTTCGCCGAGCTTGTAGGCGAGCGCCTGCCCCGGCCACGCGATATAGCGGTCGATCTCGGTCGTGATCTCATGCTCCGAAAGCGCGGTGTGGTCGCGCAGATATTGCTGCGCCTGCTCGCGGCTCCAGCCATAATGGTGGATGCCGGTGTCGATCACCAGCCGCGACGCGCGCCACATCTCGTAGGAGAGCCGGCCGAAGTCCTCGTACGGCGTTTCGTACATGCCGAGCTTGCTGCCCATCCATTCCCAATAGAGCGCCCAGCCCTCGCCATAGCCCGAAAAGCCCGTGGCGCGGCGGAACGCCGGACGGCGCGTCGCTTCCTGCGCGACCGCCGACTGGAAACTGTGCCCCGGGTTGCATTCGTGGATGGTGAGCGCGGTCAGCGTGTAGAGCGGGCGCGACGGCAGGTCATAGGTGTTCATCATGCAGCTTTCGAGGCCGCCGCGCCCGCCGGTATAGATCGGCGCCAGCGCCGGCGGCACCGGCAGGATCGCAAAGCGCCGTCGCGGCAGGAAGCCGATCGTCTCGGGAAGTTTCGCATCCATCCGCTTCGCCACATAGGAGGATTTGGCGAGCAGCTCGTACGCCGTTTTGGGATAGAATTGCGGATCGGTGCGCAGGAACTTGAGGAAAGCGGGCATGTCGCCCTTGAAACCGGTACTGGCTTTCACCTGCTCCATCTCGGCCCGGATCCGCGCAACTTCCTTGAGACCCATCTGGTGGATCTGCTCGGGCGTCAGGTCGAGCGTCGTGAAACCCTTGATCTGCGCCTGATAGAAGGCGGGGCCATCGGGTTGCTTCTCCCCCGCCAGCGTGGTGCGCGCCTTCTTCATATAGTCGTCGCGGATGAACGCGTAGAGCCTGGCATAGGCGGGGGCGACCGTCTCGCGGATCACCTGCTCGCCCTCGGCGCGCAGCGCCGCCTGTTCGGCCGCCGGGATCGTCGAGGGCATTTCCTTGAACGCGTCGTAGAAGCTGTTGGTCTGGTCGGCGGGCAGGTACGGCTTGATCGTCACGTCGCGACCCTGCACCGCGATCTGCGGCACGGTGAAGCCGCGCGCAAGGCCGGCGCGCATATTGGCGGTCTGCTCGTCGAAGAAGCGCGGGATGTCGCGCATCCGGGCGATATAGTTGCGATACGCCTGCGCGGTCGCGAAACCACCGCTGCGCGGATTGAGTCCCGACCAGAAGAAGGTGTCGGCGTTGAACGGCGCCTCATAGGTCTTGTATTTGATGTCGTTCGCCATCGTCTCGATCGACTGGCGGAACACCGCGGCATTGATCTTTTCCTCGGGCGACAGCTGGCCCTCCGGGATCGCGTCGAGTTCGGCGAGCGCCTTCGTCCAATAGGCGAGCCGCGCCTGCTGCGTTGCCGCATCGACCTGGGGCAGATGCGTCGGGCCGTCGCCTTCGCCGCCGCGACCGCTGCGCAGCCCCTGTTGCTGGCGCCAGTCCCATTCGCGTTCGTACAGCGCCTTCAGCCGCGCATCCGCGCTGCCCGACGTGGGCACCTGTGCGATCGCCGCCTGGCCGGCGAAAGCCGCCAGCGCCAGTGCGAGCGTGCGCGCCACCGAAACTCCGTTCATGTTCATCTCCCTTTGCCCATCGTCAGCGTCAGTTCGCGGCGTCGGCATTTTCGATCACCATCGGGCCGGGCGGCAAACCGCGTTCGGCCTTCGATTTCGCCACCATGTCGCGAACCTCGGCGCGCAGCTTTGCCGCGTCGTAGATGATGCCGTCCTTGATCGTGTAGGCGATGCCGCCGACACGCTCGACCTTGCCCGTCGCATCGTTCAGCTTCACCGTCCCGGTGCCGAACAGCAGCTTGAGATTCGCGATCGGGTTGCCCTTCACGACAACAAGGTCGGCCTTGCGTCCGACGCGGACCGTCCCGACCTGATCGTCATGACCAAGCAGCCGCGCGCCCTGCTGCGTCGCGGCGTGGATCACCTCGAGCGGGCTGAAACCCGCCTCGCGCATCAGCTCCATCTCCTGGATATAGCCGAAGCCGTAGAGGTTATAGATATAGCCGGCGTCGCTGCCGAGGGTGACGCGGCCGCCGCGATTCTTGTAATCGTTCACGAAACGCATCCAGCGGCGGTAATTGTCCTTCCACGCCATCTCGTGCTCGGTGGTCCAGTCGAACCAATAGGCGCCGTGGTTGACGCGGCTCGGGCGGTAGAAGTCCCAGAGCGCCGGCATCGTATATTCGTCGTGCCAGCTCGCGCGGCTCATCCGCATGAAATCGCGGCTGGTGAGATAAGCGGTGAAGGTTGGATCGAGCACGAACTTGCGCTCGAGCAACACGTCCATCACCTTGTTCCACGCCTCCGACCCGGGCTCGGCGGTTTGCGCCCACAGCTTCCCGGCTTCGCCAAAGCGCATCTGTTCGTCGTTGTTGATGAAGTCGGTGGGGAAGGCCTGGATGCGCTTGTCGGTGAACATCGCCTCGGGCAGCCCGTACCAATGCTCCATGCTTTCGAGCCCGGCCTCCGACGTGTTCACGACATTGGCATAGGCGACGAGTTGCTGCGCGTGGTGCATCGTGCTGTGCAGCCCCAGCTTCTTCGTCTCGTCGATCGCGGCGTAGAGGACATCCTCGGGCGCCCCGCCGATGAACTTGACCCCGTCGGCGCCGCGTTTCTTGGCCTCCTGGATGGCCGCGCGCGCCGTGGGGACATCGTTCACCGGCCCGCGAATCTGGTGGAACATCGGATAGATGTCGATGCGCGGCGCGACGATCTCGTTGCGTTCGCTGCGCTTCTTGATGTCGACCAGCCATTCGATCGGGTGGCCGCTGCCGAGATCGCGGACCGAGGTGATGCCGTGCGCCATCCAGAGCTTGAGGATATAGTCCGACGGAACGCCCTGCGCGTCGCTGAGCGAATGGAGGTGGACGTGCGCGTCGACGAAGCCCGGCATGACAGTATAGCCGGTGAGATCGATTTCATGGTCGCCCGGCGCGGCGCGCTGCGCGGGATCGATCGCGCCGGGGACGCCGATCGACTTGATCTGTGCGACGCGGTCATTCTCGATCACGATGTCGACCGGGCCCTGCGCGGGCGCGCCGGTGCCGTCGATCATGATGACATTGCGCAGCACGACGCGCTTGAAAGGGCCGATCCCTTCGGTGCGCGCGGGGATGACATCGGCGACGGCCTGGCCCGAAGGCGCGGCGGTGGCGGCGAGTGGGCTGGCTAACAGCGAAGCGGCCGCCAGCAGGGCGGCGAGATGGCGCGGCTTGAACGTCATGAAATCCGACCCTTAGCTGATGAAAAAAGAAGGCCGGCGGAGCAGGGACACTCCGCCGGCCGTACGATCCCTAGAACTTCATCCGCACACCGGCGAAATAACGCCGGCCGAGCGTGTCATAGAGCGACACGTCGACATTGGCGTCGCCGACGAAGGTGGTGCCGAGGATCGGCGGCATTTTGTCGAGCAGATTGTCGACGCCGGCGAAGAAGGTGAAGTTGTCGTTGATTTCGAACGTGCTGGTGAGGTCGAAATACCAGGTGGCCGGGGCCGACTTCACGATCGTGGTCACCGTCGGGAACGCCTTCAGGCCCCCGATCATCCGGGCCTGGCCGCGGATGCTGAGCGGGCCGCTGCTATAGGCCGCGCTCAGGTTCAGCTTGAAGTCGGGGATGATGAAACCGCCGGTTCCCGTCGAACAACCCGCGCCATAGAAGCCGGCGCAATCCTGCGGCGCGACGGTGCTGAGCACCTGCGTCGACCGTTCGAACAGCCAGCTCGCGACGCCGGTCAGGCGCAGGGTGGCGTCGTCGCCGAGCGCCGCCGGAAGCGGGAGGGTGTAGTCGCCCTGGACGTCGAGGCCGCGGACCTTGAGCGCACCGATATTATTCTGGTTGGTGCGGACATAATCGATCTGGCCGCTCGCCAGGCGGAAGACCGACAGGCAGGTGGGGCTGGCGGCATTCAGTCCGGTGTAGCAGTCGTTGAGCGTCTGCTGCGCGTTGATCGTCGTGATCGCGCCCTTCACCTCGACATTGAAATAGTCGACGGTGATGTTGAGGCGCGGGATGAACGGCGGCGAGATGACCGCGCCGATCGTATAGGTCTTCGACTTTTCTTCGCTCAAATTGGGGTTGCCGCCGGTTTCCTGCGTCAGCCCCAGCGTCGCCTGGGTAAAGGTCGCGATATCGGCTGCGGGGACGCCCTGCGCGACGCAGAAGTCGCGCAGCCCCTGGCTGCGCGGGTCGGCGCCGGTCAGGTTCGGACGGGCGCACGGATCGGTGCCGCCGGTAAAGCCCTGACCCACCGCCGAAAACAGTTCGTTGATGTTCGGCGCGCGGATCGCGCTGTTATAGGCGCCGCGAATGCGGACCCAGCTGACCGGCGCCCATTCGCCGCCCGCCTTCCAGGTGAAGACGCCGCCGACGGTCGAATAGTCGGAGTAGCGCGCGGCGCCTTCGATCGCGAGCGTGTCGAAGAAGGGTGTGTCCGACAGGATCGGGATGCGGATTTCGCCGAATACTTCCTTCACGTCGAACGAGCCCGCCAGCGCGTTGCTCGATGCGGCGCCATATTCCTTGTTGAGGTCCATCGCGCTCGGCGTGGCTTGATAGCTGTCCTTGCGATATTCGACGCCGAGCGCGACCGCCACGGGCCCGCCGGGCAGGTCGAACAGCGTGCCGCTCAGCGAGGCACCGGCAACCTGACGTTCGAAAATATCGTTGCTGGTGCGCGTCGGCGTCAGATAGGCGCCCGCCGCGGGTGTGATCGAGCCGAGGCCGAAGATCGAGACCGGCACGCAGCCCGGCACGCCCGACCGGCAGACGATCTGGCCTGCACCGTTGACGATCGAATCGAGGCCGAGGCTGAGGCGGGTCTGGTTGATCACGCCTTCCGAACGCGTGTCGGTGCGGTTGCGCAGATATTGGAAGAAGGCATCCCAGCGCCAGTTCTGCTTGCCGATGTCGAAATCGCCGCGCAGGCCGGTGGTGATGGCATAGGATTGCCGCTCGAAAAAGCTGTCGCGCGTGCCGAGTTCGTCGGCGCGGCGGCCGCCGCCGACCACCGCCGCGGTGCCGTCGCCGTCGGGATCGAACAGCGCGGCATTGTTGATGAAGAAGTTGCGCACCGCGGGCGACAGGCTGGCGCTGGTGGCATAGTTCGGCACGAGCAGCGTCGAGGACGCCGCGCCCGGCGTCACCGGCGTGAAGCTGTCGGGTGCCAGCTTCGAATTGTTCCGCGCATTGACGAAGAAGGCCTCGGCATAGGCGGTGATATGATCGGTGATGTCGTAATGCGCGAGCGCCGAGAAGTTGATCCGCTCGAGCGGGCGCTGGAGCAGGTTGAACGGCGCGTAGTTATAAGTGTCCTCGGGCTGGCAATAGGGCATCGGCGTGCCGCCCTGGCCGAAGCGGATGCCGGTGATCGAGGTGCAGGGGCCGCTCGGCACCATGTTGACCCCGACGAGCGCATTGCGCTGCGCGAGGCTGAGCGGGACGCGCGTGCCCGGGATGTTGCCCGAACCCGAATAGACCAGCGCGCCGTTGATTTCGGCGAGCGGCACCTTGCCGAACGGACGGTCGGCCTGGGTGATCGGATCCTGCTTCGCCCAGGCGCCCGAGATGGCGACATTGCCGCGCCCGCCGCCGAGGTCGGCGCCGAAGGTGATGTCGATCTTCTTCGATGCCGCATCGCCGCGATCCGAAATGCCGGTCTGCGCGGAAACCTGGAGCCCTTCGAAACTATCGTCGAGGATGAAGTTGACCGCGCCGGCGATCGCGTCGGACCCATAGACGGCCGATGCGCCGCCGGTGATCACCTCGACCCGCTTGATCAGCGCGTCGGGGATACTGGTGAGGTCGACCGAACCGTTCGAGTTGGCCGGAATGAAGCGGCGGCCATTGACCAGCGTCAGCGTCCGGGTTTCGCCCAGGCCGCGCAGGTTCGCGGTCAGCACGCCCGCGCCGCCGCCATTGTTGACGGTCGAGGTGTTGCCCGATGCGAGCTGCGGGAATTCGTTCATCGTCTTTTCGAGGGTCAGGTTCCCCGACAGCTGGATATCTTCCTGACCCACCACCGTGATCGGGCTCGGCGCGGTGAGGTCGGTGCGCTGCAGGCGCGATCCGGTGACGACGATGTCGGTCGGCTGCGCGGCGGGTTCGTCGGCCACGACTTCCTGCGCGGCCGCAGCGGCGGGCAGCAGGACGGTGGACAGCAAGCTGGTGGCAAGAAGAACGCGGCGGAAACGGGCCTGCGGACGGATTCGATCATATGACATGTGGAAACTCCCTGTATTCGGCCTTTGGCCTATCGTTGATTTCGATACCCGCCATGGGGCGGGCGACGTCGTTTCTCCTGCATTTTCCCCCGGATACCGGTCAGCTCCCTTTTGAACCGGGGCAGGCGCGAAATTTCACGCGGCGTCCCGGCCGGCTGAACGGCGACCATGTCGGAGCTCTTGGCGCCCTCGCCGGCTGCTTCGCAGCGCGCGGGGCGGGAATAGGTGGCGGGCCGAAGGTTCCGATCGTCTGGAACTCACCGGACAGATATGTCAGCAAGGGCGCACGGAAGGCCGTCTGCGCGAAGGCAGCGTCGCGAAGCGTCGCGAAATCCCGGCGGTACAGCATCGGCGCCCCTTTTTGCTATTACTGTATACGAAATACGATATACTCAATCTTCCGAGAGTCAATGCCACAAGTTTCCGGGGAGGGTCGCTTGACCGCAACAAACTGTCTTAAAACCGCTTTTCTGAGCATATTTCTGATGATCACCGCGCTTTTCGCCGCGACGGCGACTCGGGCGCAGACCTCGACCGAGGGCCGGATCGCGATCACCGGCGTCACGGTGATCGACGGCACGGGCGCAGCGCCAAGGCGCGATATGACCGTGCGCGTCGAAGGCGGGCGCATCGTTTCGATCATCAAAGCTGCCGGTCGCGTGACCGATGCCCGGGTCATCGACGGGCGCGGGCGCTATCTGCTGCCGGGCTTCATCGACAGCAATGTCCATGTCTCGGTCTATGGCCAGCCGGCACGCCGCGACACCTCGCTCAAATATGCCGACCGCGGCGAGGAACTCGCGCTCGAGTTCGCGCAGCGCGCGCTGACCTATGGCGTGACGACGCTGCGCGACAGCTATGGCGTGCTACCGCCGATCCTGACGGTGCGCGATCGCATCGACCGCGGCGAGGTCGTCGGTTCGCGGCTCAAGGCCGCGGGCAATATCCTCGGCTGGGGTGGCCCCTTCTCGCTGACCTTCTCGCTCACCAAGGATTCCGACCTGTCGCTGTTCCAGGAACAATGGAACGACCTGCTCGCGCAGGACATGGGCGAAGAGATCATGGACATGACCCCCGAGGAGCTGCGCGCCGCGATGAACCGCTATCTCGACAAGGGGGTCGATTTTATCAAATATGGCGGCACCAGCCATTTTCTCCGCCCGTCGCTGATCGGCTTTTCGCCGCGCCAGCAGGCGGTGATCGTCGAGGAGGCGCACAAGCGCGGCAAGCCGGTCGAAACCCACGCCACCAGTTCCGAAGGGCTGACGCTCGCGGTCGAGGCGGGGATCGACCTGATCCAGCATCCCGAACTGACCAGCCGCGACCTCACCGACGAACTGATCGCGCTGATCGTGAAGAAGGACGTGCTCTGCGGGATCCGGTCCAATTATATCACCGGCGCCTATCGCAAGAAGCATCTCGAAAAACGCGCCGAGGCGGAGGCAAAGATCGCGAAGATGCCGCCCCCGACCACGAGCGCCGAACGCTGGCGGCGGCTCGAGGCGATGGACGACAATCAGGATGTGCAGCGCCGCAACGCCGAGCGGCTGATCAAGGCCGGGTGCCGCGTGACCCCGGCGACCGACAGCTTTTACGGCGACGCCCCCGAATTCCGCCGCGTGCCCAAGGGCGACGAGGCCGAGCCGGGGATCGGCACGATCCGCGCGATCGAGGGTCTCGTCGAACTCGGCATGACCCCGATGGAAGCGATCGTCGCGGGGACGAAGCATGGCGCCGCCGCCGCGGGCATGAGCGCCGACCTCGGCACGATCGAGCCCGGCAAGATCGCCGACCTCGTTCTGCTCTCGGCCGACCCGCTCGCCGACATCCGCAATATCGAGAAGGTCGAGGCGGTGATCGCGGGCGGCAAGCTTGTCGATCGGACGCGCCTGCCCGAACATCCGCTGTTCCTGCGCAAGCCTTGAAGGAGAATCCTGTGACGAAGTGGATAAGGATGCTGCTGGCGGCGCTGCTGCTGTTCGGCGCCACAACGCCGGCGCGCGCCGACGATGCGGCAGAGAAGGCCGCGATACTGAAAGTCGTCGCCGATATGGAGGCGTCGTGGAACCGCAGCGATTTCACCGGCTATATGGCTGGCTTCTGGAACCCTGGGGTGACCTTTGTTTCGGGCGGCAAGATCCAAGACGGGTGGCAGGGCACGCTCGACCATTATGTCCGCGACTATGGCGGCTCACCCGACCGGCGCGGCACGCTCCATTTCTATGACATCACGATCGATATATTGGCGCCCGACGCAGCGCTGCTCATCAGCCACTATAATCTCGCGCGGCCCGAACGGTCGCAGGAGGGGATCAACACCCGCCTCTTCCGCAAAGTGGGCGGCCGCTGGGTGATCGCGATGAACCATGTCTCGTCCTACGACCCGGCGGTGGCGTCTGCCGCTAAGTAGCGCGTCTCAGCCGCCGCTGCGCGCGATCAGATCGATCAGGTCGGCCTTCCAGTTGACCGCCCATGTGTGCGTCCCGTGGCCGCGCGTTTCGTCACTCTCGGGCACCAGCCGGAAGCGCGCGTTCGGCATCCGCTTCACCGCCTGCTCGGGATAAGGGAGGCCCCGCGGGTTGATGAAATCGTCGGCCGAATTGATCCATGTCATCGGCGCGGTGATCGCCTCGAGCTTCGGCCAGGGATTATAGGTCCGCGACGATTCGAACTGATAGATCATGTCGTTGGCGTCGCGGCTCGCGACATCGGCCGCGACGCGCTGGCGCGCGAAGGCGGCCGCCGCATCGCGCTCGGGATAGTTTTTCTGGAGGTTGAGCGGCGCGCCGCCCGCGATGATCGACAGCGACGCCGCGGTGCGCAGCCCCTGCACCGGCTGGCTCTTATACTCGCCGTCCAGCCACGCGGGGTCGGCCTTGATCGCATCGACCAACAACTGGCGCCACATCCGGTTCTGCCCCGCGATCTGCACCGGCTGGCACGCCATCGGCATCAGCGCCTTCGCAAAATCGGGATAGGTCTTGCCCCAGATAAAGCCGTGCATGCAGCCCATCGAGGTGCCCATGATTAGGCGCAGCTTCTTGATGCCGAGCCCCTCGGTCAGCATGCGGTGCTGCAGCTCGACCATATCGTCATAATCATATCGCGGGAATTTCATCCGCAGCCCGTCGCTCGGCTTCGACGACGCGCCGTGACCGATATTGTCGGGCAGGATGATGAAATAACGCTTGATGTCGAGCGGCTGCCCCGGCCCGTACAGTTCGTCGGCGAACTGCGGCTGCAGGAACTGCTTGCCGCTGCCGCCGGTGCCGTGGAGCACCATCACCGCATTGTCGATCTCGCCCTTCGCGTCCCGATGCGGCGTGCCGAGCGTCGTATAATGCAGTCGGACCGCGGGCATGACCTCGCCCGTCCGGAAGCGGAAATCGCGGATCGTGACGTCGCCTTCCCGGGTCGGCCATTTGCTCGTCAGCGGGGCGGCCGGCGCCGGCGCGGGCGGAACCGCAGCGGGTGCGACCGGCTGCATGGCCAGCAGGGCCAGGGTCAGGAACGTCATGTGTCTCTCCCTTCAGGACGCCATTCGCCCTTCACTGCGGGCGTTGCCGCGCCGTGATGATCACGTCAATCTGGGTTGATATATTCCAGCCGGGCGCGCCCGTCGTCGGTCTGCTCGACCGTCGCGGGGATCGAGCTGTCGGTCAGCACCCAGCCCGCGGGGAGGACGACAGTGTTGAGCGGCCGTCCGAACGAGCGGTGCCAGACGAGTTCGTCGCCCGCGACACCGTAGCGTTCGGGGTCGGTATAGGCCTCGGAAAAGCGCAGCCGCGCGCTCTCGCCCTTTCGGACGGGCTGACCTTGAGGATCGCTATCTCCCAGCGCAGCGGAGCGCCTTTGTCGAGATTGCGCGCCGACGGCTTCGACGCGCTGCTGCCAGGACGGACGATGTTGACATAGGTGCCGACGCCTGGCCGCGTCTCGGTATAATCGTGATAGAGGTCGAAGCTTTGCGTTTCGGGCGGCTTGGAGGAAATAGCTGACCTCGCGGTTCTGGTACGCGCGCTCGACCAGCGATGAGGCAAGGCTCGACGGCACCTTCAGCCCGGGCGAGGAGCGCGCCTTGATCAGCAGCGGCGCCTCGACGGGAGGGATTATGGGTTTCAGGAGCATCATGCTGGCGCTGGTGGTAACGGTTGAACGAAAGCCATAATCCGCACCATCATAGCCCCCGCCGCCGAGGAAGTTGGCGACCTTTACGGGAGCCGTTCAGTGCTTGGCGAGCACGGCTTTCGCATGTTCGACTTCCGGTCGGCGCGACGCGGCTCCAACCTGAGCGAGTAGCTGCCCATAATATCCGTCGGCCTTCGTACGGTCGCCTGAAAGCTCGGCCGCGCGCGCAGCACCATAGATATTCCGAAAGCGATTGGGGTCGTTGGTCAATGACTGTTCGAACGCGACGAGTGCTTTTGTCGGCTGCTTGAGAGCGAGCAGCAATTCCCCCAACATCTCGCGGACGGGAATCACGCGGCCGGGCATCATGATATGCTCCTCGGTCTTGTCCTCCCGATCGGCGGTTTCATGCATCAGCCGTAGCGCGTCGACATTGCGCCCCTCGGCGTGCGCCGCCCAGGCCGCAATCGCGCCGGTCTGGATGTCCGCCTGCTCGACCCAATAATCCTTCTTTTGCGCGACCATGGCCGCCCGCAACCGGGCAAGCCTTGCGATCTGGGTGTTTGCCGCCGCCACATCCCCGCGCCGCGCCGCGCCAAGGCCGCGAGCATAGGCGTTGACCGCTTCACCTTCCGGAAACCGGGCCCAGTCGAACTGCTCGCGCGCGGGCCGTAATATGAGCTGTGCCGCCGCCGCCCAATCTCCGCGTTCGAGCGCGTACCGTGCGGGAATGGCCGCACCGGCATAAGCGATCTGGCGCGCATTCTCATCGGGCTTGGGCGCGGCGTTGACGAACTCGGCCCATTCCAACGCGTCGGCATCGCGCGCGAGCTGAAGCGAGGCGTAAACCAGATAGTCCAACGCGTGATAGGCTTCGCGATCCACTTTCGACGCTGCGTAGGAACGGGCATTCGTGTCGATCGAGTCCTGCCATTGGCCGATACGTGAAAAGATATGCGAAGGCATGTGCAGGGCATGCGGCGAATTCGGCGCGATCGCCGCATAGCGCCGGGCGGCATTCAACCCATGTCCGGCGATCGTCGGAAAATCATAGGCGTGGATGATGAAATGTGCGGCGCCCGGGTGATTGGGCTGACGCTGGAAAATCTTCTCGAGAATTCGCGCACTTTTCAGCTGCTGGGCATAGCTTTGATCGTTTCTGTCTGCGGTGACCTGAAGCCAGAAGGCATAGAGGACCGCGGCTTCCGAGTCTTCGGGATATCGAAGAGAGAGTTGTTCGAGTGCCTTCTCATAAGATTTGGCACGCTCGGCGAACGGGACGGTCTCATGATCCTTGAACACGGTCTCCACGGCCGAGATATAGTCGCGCTCGCGCGGCGTCTTGCCGCCGCCCAATTGGCGGGCCGCCAGCACAGCTTCCCATCCCTGCTTCTCTTGACTGGGCGTCGGCGGCGATCCCAGCGCATTGTCGAGGCTTGCAACGGCTTTTGCCCAATGCGCCATGGCGCATGTCGGATCGGCTGCGAGTACTTCGGCGACCGCGGCGTCGATGTCCTCCCAGTAGAAGGAATAGAGCAGGGCAGCCACCGCGTTGAATTTGGTCTGGGCCTCGGGCGTACAGGAGACCGGAAAGTTTACGTCCCCCAATGCGGTGGCCGCCTCATGTTGATGATGGTCCTGCTCCTGCGCGATGGCAGACGAGGCAATGTCTACCTCCGTGCCGAGCAGGAGAAGCGTCGCAGCATAACGCAGAATGGCTTTCATTACGGCCCCCCAAACCGAATTGGATCACCCTGACGACGAGCATCATGCAAACAACGCGACCATTCAAGCAATATCGCCGATCTGCTTTTCTATAACGTCCGTCCGCCGGACATCCGATCAATCCAACCAAACCGTTTCGTGGGTGAACCACGGGAAAAATTCCACGAGGGCCTAAATGACCCGGCCCGAAGGAACTGCCGTCGGCGAAGTTTCAACATGCTAAATGAGATGTTTACTATCACTATGAAGCAAATCCTCATGTCGCTGCAGCAAATGCAACGACATGGCGAAGAAATTCCATTTTGTCGCTCGCGAGTCGCGGTGGCTTTTCATTGCGGTCGCAATCGCAGCGGTAACGCATGCGTCATCGGCGCAAGCATCATCCAAATTGCTCAATAACAAGATGCTGCTTCGCGATTCCGTGACCTGCGCGGCTGCGCTCCCCGGTGCATCGGTCGTTTCGATCGATCGATCTCGCATGATCCTGGGCGGTGCGCCGAGTGCGCTTGATTTGATCCGGATCACCCAGCAGAACGGAGCCTCCGACGCTTCGCTTGTTCCTGCTGCTCCTACGCTGATCCCGGCGAAATTCGGCGACCGTTCAGCCGAGGCTGCCCTTGAGCCGGCAGGCCGCAATCCCGTTTCGATTTCGTCCCCCCCATCATGCGACGCGGAAGATGCATTCCGGAACCGCCCTTTGCAGTCGATATTCGACCATTTTCAAGCGATGGGTACGGAAGGCGATCCCGCAGCAGAACTTGGCACCAAGGCGATTCCCGTGAAACGCACGCGCTTCGATGATCGCTGGGATCGCGTTCGTCGCGCTGCTCCGGCGGCGCTTATGCAGGGACAGTTGCGCCGCGCCAATGCCGAACCCAGCCTTGGGGAGCAGGATCTGCTGGCGCGCGTCAATCAGTGGGTCAATCGCAAGATTGCCTATGTGAATGACGACCGGAATTATCGGCGGGCCGATTTTTGGGCCACGGCCGAGCAGACGATCGCTCGTGGAAGCGGTGACTGCGAGGATTTTGCGATTCTGAAGATGCAATTGCTGCAAGCGGCTGGCGTGAGTGCTGACCGGATGAAGCTGGTTTTGCTGCGCGATCTGGCGGCGAACAGCGACCATGCGTTTCTGCTTGTGCAAACCGCGGCAGGGAAGGTCGTGCTCGATAACACGACCGACCGCCTCTATGATGGCAGCCAGTCAAATTCTGTTCGGCCGGTCCTGTCGTTCAGCGAGAATCGGCGATGGGTACATGCTTATCGCGGCCAGCGGCCCTCACCGAACCTGGCTGCGTTGCCAGCCTCGCAAAAATCGGCCGTGCTGGCGCTGAACAATCAGCGTTCGGTCAATGCCGAGCTGCTCACCTTCAAGACCGGCTTCAGCAAATAGCTGAGGACGGATTTCTTCCCCGTCACAATTTCGACATCGCAGAGCATGCCCGGCGTAATCGGAAGGCGACGGCCGTTCGACACCAAATATGAATTGCTCGTTTCGACCACGACGGTGAAATAGGCCTGTCGTTCCACCTCGTCATAGATGCTGTCGGCCGACACCCGAACAACCTTGCCTTTCAGTCCGCCGTAAATGGAGAAATCATAGGCGGTCACCTTGACGTTGGCGGGGTCGCCCACCTTGATGAACGCGATATCTCGCGGTGTTACACGGGTTTCGACCAGCAGTTTGTCGCCAAGCGGTACGACCTGCATGATCTGCTCGCCGGCATTCACATAACCGCCGACCGTATTGACGAGCAGGTCGTTTACGACGCCGCGCGTGGGTGATCGTATCTCGGATCGTGCGAGCCGCCCCTCGGCCCCGCGGATCGTCTCGTCGTTGACCGCCATCTTGGTCGTCAGCTGGCTGCGCTCGTTCAACGCCTCCTGCTGGAAATCGAATCGCGCGCGCGACACTTCCGCGCCCGCCTCGCGCACCGCGGCCTGCGACCGTGAAATCGCCTGGCGCGCCGCGGCGAGCCGGCCCTGGATATCGACGACCTCGCGCTGCGCGGTCAGAAGTTCGGTCTGCGGGACGACGCCCTTGGCGGCGAGCGGCGCGAGCATCGCGACCTGTTCGCGCGCGAGCTGCAGGCTGCTTTCAAGCGACGATGCGGTGGCCTGCGCTTCACCCATATCGCGGCGGCGCTGCTCGACGCTGGCCGACAGCGCGGCGAGCTGGCTTTGCAGCGACGAGCGCCGCACCTGGGCAAGCCGCATTTCGTCGCCGCAGCTTTCGCCGGTGCATCCCGCCCCGCCGCCTTCGCTGGCGAGGCGCGCGGCACGCTGTCCCAGCCGCTCATTTTCGGTTTCGAGCTGGCCGAGCTCGGACTGCGACGAAGTGTTGTCGAGGCGTACGAGCAACTGACCCTTCTTAACCGTCTGACCCGACCGCACCAGGATTTCGCGGATCGTCGACGGCTCGGCTGATTGGATGATCTGGACTTTCGACGAGGGTATGACGCGGCCCTGACCGCGCGTCACTTCATCAACGCGCGCGATGCTCGCCCACAGCAAGAAGAGGACGAAGCCCGCCGCCGCCGCTACCATGATTTGTTCGCTACCGCGCAAGCGCTGCCAGAATCTCAACATGGACACGCGCCTCTATTCGTCACTCGGGAGCGCGGATGCGGCCTGCACCCCTTGCTGGGTCGTCAAGCTGTCGAACCGCGATTTGCTTTGCGTGGGGTCTGGAATGTTCGGAACCCAGCCCTTGGTCACATCGACCCGGCCGCCAACATCGGTGTCGGTGCGGCGGTCGGTCGGGTCGCGAACCATGGCGACCGCGTCGACCACGGCGATTTCGCCCGGCAGACCTTCGGCTTTCGCACCGCCCTGATAGAGCTGGTTGAACGCCGGGATCCATTCGGTGCCGGCATAGGCGTCGGAGAAGGCCCCTGGCTTCCCCCAATTGCCCGGCCAGCGATAGAAGATATGCGCGCCGATCTGCTCGATCTTGGTCAGCTTGGGCGCCCAGCGTGGCAGCACATAATTGGCATGATAATGCGTTGCCATGCCGACGCCCGTTTCGACATGGCCCGAAAGCGCCGCACGCGCGATCTCGGCCGAACGGCGCCACAGTGCTGGCACTGGCGGGCGGCTCATTGCGCCGTCACAGGCGAAACTGAACTGGCAACCGGGGCGCGAGCTGCCCTGATAAATCACGCCGCAGACGGTGTTCGGATAGGCGGGGTGGCGCATGCGGTTGAGGATGACCTGCGCGACCGCGGCCTTGCCCGCGTCGGATTCGGTCGCCGCCTCATAATAGATCGCCTGCGTCAGGCAGCGCTGCGCATTGCTCGCCTGAACCATGCTCAGCGTCGGCATGATGAACGGCCGCGCCGCCTCGACCGGCAGCGCCGAAACCGGCAGCAGCGCGTTGCGCGCGACGGCATCGGCGCCCTCGGCGGTCGGGACGACGGAGTCGGTCTCGGTCTCGGTAATCAGTTTCGCGATCGCTTTTTGCTTCGCGGCTTTTGCGGTTACCGCCGGGTCGGTCGTCCAGCTGGTGACCAGGTTATCGAAGACGCGCGAAAGACGGTCGTTGGTCGACGCAAACAGGATCGCGGCCGCGACCAGCGCCAGGACCAGCAACACATATTTGAGGTTCTTCGCCGACCCTTGCGCAAGCGCTTCGGGGTCGGCGAAGAACCTCAAATA
>Ga0247823_10001128_pt1 | contig 22277 bp, 18 predicted proteins | sample 13C_PalmiticAcid_2_FD_192426 | JGI IMG/M metagenome (GOLD analysis project Ga0247823, IMG submission 192426) | Soil microbial communities from agricultural site in Penn Yan, New York, United States - 13C_PalmiticAcid_Day30 | ecosystem: Environmental > Terrestrial > Soil > Agricultural land... | reverse complement strand
TCCCCAGGCAGCACCGCCTTCCGCGCGCATTGGCGGCGCCACACTGCGCACAGATGACGCGCGCGGAAGGCGGTGCTGCCTGGGGAACGCCCGCGACGGCGGGCGGGACGGCGCCGACCGTTCCAGCCTCAGCGGGCTCGGGAGTGGTCGTCTCGTTCGTCTCGTTCGTCTCGGTGAGACTCTCACCACAGACGGAGCAGGTCGTCGCGTTCTCGTCGACGACGCTGCCGCAGGAGGGGCAATGCGTGCTCAATCTTCGTTTCCTTCGTTCGTGTCGTTCTGCTCGATCTTCAGCGCCTTGACCGACTCGTCGATGAGCTGGCGAAGCTCACGCGACACCTTGAAATGCGGGACGAACTGGTTGTCGAGGCTCACCGTCTCACCGGTGCGCGGGTTGCGTCCGATGCGCGGGGCGCGCTCCTTCACCCGGAAGGTCCCGAAGCCGCGTATCTCGACATGCTCGTCCCGGCAGAGCGCGTCGATGACCGTCTTGAGGAAGCCATCGACGACGGCTTCGGTCTCGAGCTTGGTCAGACCGGTGCCCTGGGCGATTCGATCGACAATGTCCGACTTGGTCATACTGGGATGCAGGAGGGTCAATGGCAGGTCGACGGGTGTGTCCTCGCGCTAAGATAGCGAATTGATCTGCTGCGTTCCGTTACCGGTTGCGCGGCTCGCGGATCGCCGATTTGTCTATTTTTGCCCGCCGTCGCGGCGTCTCCGTCGCACATCCGTTCATCGTACCGACACCATCAATGCGCACGTTCAGCATCACGGCGGCCGTTGCCGCAGCCGCGATTCTCGCACTGTCGACGCCGGCCTGCCAGACCGGAAGCGACGAGCCGACGCCGTCGGACACCGCCGCGGCGCCCGGGACCGTCCGAATCGTCAAGGGGGAGCACGGACCCGCCTACGACGGCGCGAAGCTCGCGATCGTCTCGCCCGCGGCCGATGAAGTCGTCAACGGCGACTCGATCATCGTCCGCGCGACGCTCGAGGGGATGGAGCTCGCCTCGCCAACAGCCGGCGAGCAGTCGAAGGGGATCAACTTCTCGAAGGAAGGACAGCACGTCCACGTGATCATCGACAACGAGCCATACAAGGCGATGTACGCCACCGACAGCTTCAGCGTCGGCGCGCTCGCCGAGGGCATGCACACCCTGCGCGCGTTCCCGAGCCGCTCGTGGCACGAAAGCGTCAAGGCGCCCGCCGCCTTCGTCGCGCACACGTTCTACGTCGGCTCGAAGACCGGAGCTCCGGTGCTCCAGCCGAACGCGCCGCTGCTGACCTACAGCCGACCCAAGGGCGAGTACAAGGGAGCGGACGCCAATCGAATCCTCCTCGATTTCTACATCAGCAACGCCGAGCTCGGCGCCGACAAGCACAAGGTCGTCGCCACGATCGACGGCACCGTGACCGACACGCTCACCGAGTGGATCCCCTACTTCATCGAAGGCCTCACCGACGGCGACCACACGATCCGCCTCGAGCTCATAGGCCCCGACAACCAGCCCGTCGCAGGACCGTTCAATGCAACGGAGCGAACGATAAGCGTTGCCCGTGGCGACGCCGCGGCAGCACCTCACGGTCACTAGGGGAGGGGGTTCTTGGTTTTTTGTTTTTGGTTCTTTGTTATTGGTGAGACCCAAAGCGTGCCTTCATAAACACTCGAAGTCACCCATCACCAACCCCCAACAACCAACAACCAATAACCAATAACCAACAACAACACCCCCCAACGCCCCGCGCCATCGTGACATCTAACATCTGACCTCTGACCTCTGACGCATATGCACGACCTCATCCTCCGCCCCTCGCACACGACGCTTGCGGTCGGCAAGATGCTTTGTCTCGGCAAGAACTACGAGAAGCATGCGCGCGAGATGGGCGGTGAGGTGCCGGCCGATCCGGTAGTGTTCATGAAGCCGGCGACGGCGCTGGTGCGCAGCGGAGGCGTCGTGCAGATTCCGCGCGTCTCGCGCGAGATGCATCACGAGGTCGAGCTCGTCGTCGTCATCGGCCGCACGGCGCGCGACGTCGCAGAGTCCGATGCGATGGATGTCGTACTCGGCTACGGTGTCGGCCTGGACATGACGCTGCGCGATCTGCAGGCCGGCGCAAAGAAGCGCGGCGAGCCGTGGACGATTGCAAAGGGATTCGACACGTCGGCGCCGATCAGCGAGATCGTTCCGCGCGACCTCGTCGCCGATCCCCACGCGCTGTCGATGCGCCTGAGCGTCAACGGAGAAGTGCGCCAGCACGGCAGCACCGCCGACATGATTCTCGGCATCCCACGGATCATCAGCTACCTCTCGTCGGTCTTCACCCTCGAGCGCGGCGACTGCATCTTCACCGGGACGCCCGAGGGAGTTGGTCAGGTAATTGCGGGAGATCGGCTGTTTGCGGAGATCGAAGGACTCGTCACTCTCGAGGTGACGATAGCGGAGCGTAACTGACGACGTAACCAGGAGGACCAGTTCGATGCGTGAGGCAATGCAGGGCGATACCGTTCGGATTCATTACACCGGTAAGCTCGACGACGGGACCGTCTTCGACAGCTCGACGGGCCGCGAGCCGCTCGAGTTCACGATTGGGCAGGAGCAGGTGATCCCCGGCTTCGAGAAGGCGGTGGTCGGCATGCAGCCCGGCCAGTCGCGCACGACGACGATCGTTCCCGACGAGGGCTACGGGCCCTACCAGGACGAGATGGTCTTCGAGGTCGACCGCGACCGGCTCCCCGGCGACATGGAGCCCGAGGTCGGCATGGAGCTTCGCGTGCGCACGCCCGACGACATGATGATCCCCGTCGTCATCGTCGACGTCAACGAGGACAAGATCACGATCGATGCGAACCACCCGCTTGCCGGGCGCGACCTCACGTTCGACATCGAGCTCGTCGAGATCGTCTCGAAGATCATCACGCGGTAGTCGCCTTCGGAGGCGACATGATCGATGTCGCCTCCTTCTCTTTCCATGATCCTCCCCGCCATGACCGCTCCGTCACCGATCCCGCCGCGGATCGTGCTGCTCAACGCCCTTCTCGTGCTGCTGTGGCTTCCCCTGATGTACGGCGCGCGACTGCTCATCGAGCGCGTCGTCGCGAGCGATCCATCGGGAGATCTGCTGCAGGCCACCTACCTCGCCGTCGTCGGCACGCTCATCATCGTCACGAGCGCCTACGTCTTCGGACTCGTGCTCGTCAACAAGTTCGTTACGCAGAACATCGGCGGCGCACAGCCACGCGTCGTGCGCCCGCTCGTCATCGCGGCGCTGGTGCTGTACGCAGCCTTCGGTACCGCGATCTTCCTGACGATCTAGTGCGCCTCGAGCCAGTTCCGTCCGAGCCCGGTCTCGGCCACCAGCGGCACGTCGCCGATCGGGAAGGCCGTCTCCATCTTCTCCTTGACGAACGCTGCGAGCGCGTCGGCTGAGCGCTCGGGCACTTCGAAGACGAGCTCGTCGTGCACCTGCAGGAGCATGTTCGCCTCGGGGAAGGCGCCCTTGATCTCGCGGTGAATGTCGATCATCGCGAGCTTGATGACGTCGGCGGCGGTGCCCTGGATCGGCATGTTGATCGCCGCGCGCTCCTCGGCAGAGCGCTCCGACGCGTTGCGCGAGTTGATGTTCGGGTAGTAGCGCCGGCGTCCGCTCAGGGTCTCCACGTAACCGAGTGCGCGCGCCTTCTCGACGGTCTCACCGATGTACTGCTGCACGCCGGGGTACTTCTGGAAGTACGTCGTGATGAGCGTCTGCGCCTCGGCCTTCGGGATCTTCAGGCGACGCGCCAGCCCGAACGGCCCGATGCCGTACATGATGCCGAAGTTCACCTCCTTTGCCTTGCGCCGCATGTTCGGCGTCACCTCCTCCTTCGGACACCCGAACACGTTCATCGCGGTCGCGGTGTGCACGTCGAAGTTCTCCTTGAACGCCGTCACCAGCGCCTCGTCGCCGCAGATGAACGCCATCAGCCGCAGCTCGATCTGCGAGTAGTCGGCCGACAGAAGCACTGCGTCGGGAATGCCCGGCACGAAGGCTTTGCGAATCTCCTGACCCATCTCGCTGCGGATCGGGATGTTCTGCAGGTTCGGATTGTTCGACGACAGCCGTCCGGTCGCCGCCACCGCCTGGTTGTAGCTCGTGTGGATGCGTCCCGTGCTCGGCGCGATCAGTCCCGGCAGCGCGTCGACGTACGTGCCCTTGAGCTTCGCCGCCTGGCGATACGCGAGGATCTTCTCCGGCAGCGGATGCAGCGCCGCCAGATCCTCCATCACCCACTGGTCGGTGCTGTAGCCGGTCTTCGTCTTGCGGGAGGAGGGAAGCTTGAGCTCCTCGAAGAGCACGGTCGCGAGCTGCTTCGGCGAACCGATGTTGAACGGGTGGCCCGCGAGCTCGAAGACCTCGATCTCGATCCGCTTCATCGTCTCCTCGAGCGACGCCGAGATCTCCCGGAGCGCCGGCACGTCGATCGCCACACCGCAGTGCTCCATCTCCGTCAGCACAGAGACGAGCGGGAACTCATAGCGCTCGGCGACCTCGATGAGCTTCTCCTCGCGCAGCCTCTCCTGAAGAACGGTATAGAGCTGCAGCGTGACGTCGGAGTCCTCCGCGGCGTACTCGGCCACGGCCTCCAACGGCACCTCGCGCATCGAGATCTGTTCCTTGCCGCGCGGTCCGATCAGCTCCTTGATCGAGATCGGCGTGTAGTTGAGCAGGCGCTCGGACAGCGCGTCCATGCCGTGCGACTTCGAGGAGTCGAGCACGTAGCTCGCGAGCATCGTGTCGAAGCCGAGCGGCACGACGCGGATGCCGTAGCGGCGCAGAATGAGCATGTCGAACTTCGCGTTCTGCCCGACCTTCGGCAGATCGGCGCGCTCGAGCAGCGGGCGCAGTGCCCCGAGCACGAGCTCGAGGGGCAGGCCTTCGGTCGCCGCACGCGTCTGTTCCTGACCAAAGAGTTCCCCGTCTGCCGTCGTCTCGGTGCGGATCGCCTCGTTGGCGACCGGCACGTAGAAGGCCTCGTGTGCCTTGACCGCGAGCGAGACGCCGACGATGCTCGCGGTCAAGGAGTCGAGTCCGTCGGTCTCGAGGTCGAACGTCAGCGCCGTCGCGCCGCCGGCGTACTCGACGAGGGTCGCGAGCTGCTCCTCGGTGCGCACGAGCACGTACGTGTGCTCGACGTCGGCGATCGTCTTGAGGCGGTCGAGGTGGAAGTCGAACGAGAGCGATCGGTTCTCCGGCGGCACGTCCGGCTCCTGCGCGTCGCCGGTGAGATCGCCGTCGGGCTTGGCCGGCTCGGACTCCTCGGGGATCTCGTCGATCGCCATCGACTGATAGCGCATCGCGAGCGACTTGAAGCCGAGCTCGTCGTACATCCTGAGCAGTCCCCTGATGTCGGGAGGATCGAGTCGAAGCTGCTCGTAGCTGACGTCGATCGGGATGTCGCACCGGATAGTCACGAGGTCCTTCGACATGAACGCCGCGTCGCGATTCTCGAGGAGCTTCTTGCGGACGCCCGGCTTCTCGACCTTTTCGATGTTCTCATACAGCGCCTCGAGCGATCCGAACTGCTGGATCAGCGGGATCGCGGTCTTCTCGCCGATGCCCTTGACGCCGGGCACGTTGTCCGACGCGTCGCCGATGAGCGCGAGCACGTCGATGACGCGGTCGGGAGTGACGCCGAACTTCGCGTGCACGCCTTCATAGCCGACGATCTCCTCGTCGGCGCCCGGCCGCGAGGGCTTGTAGATCAGGAGGTTGTCGCGCACGAGCTGCAGGTAGTCCTTGTCGGGCGTGACGCAGTAGACCATGTATCCGTCGTCGGCCGCGCGACAGGCGAGCGCGCCGATGACGTCGTCGGCCTCATAGCCGGGGATCTCGAGCTGCGGGATGTGATACAGCCCGATGACCTCCTTGACGCGCTCGAGCTGCGGCACGAGCTCCTCCGGGAACTCCGCGCGGTTGGCCTTGTACGCGGTGAACTGCTCGTGCCGGAACGTCGGCTCGGCGGTATCCCAGGCGACCGCGATCAGATCGGGCTTGTGCTTGTCGATGATCCTGACGAGCGCCGAGGCGAAGCCGAAGGTCGCGCCGGTCGGCTCACCGGACTTCGACGTCAGGTGCGAGGCGTACATGGCGTAGAAGCTCCTGAAGAGGATCGCCATGCCGTCGATGAGGAAAAGGCGCTTGTCGGGCATTTGTGTTAGATGTCAGAGGTCAGATGTCAGATGTCAGATGTTTGGAATGACCATGCGTCCGGGGATCTGTCTTCCGCGGAAGCGGTACCGTTCGGCACGGCTGCCGCCGAAGAAGGATCCCCGCGGCGCTTCGCTTGCGAGGATGACGAGGCCGCCGCCGGAGGGGGGATCTCGATCGTGGCGCCGAAAATACGGAGACGCCCTTGTCCGCCGGCATCAAGAGTTATCCGCACCGTGCTTGCCCTCGCGCGCACCCCGGTGTATTATCAGGCTTATGACGTTTCTGAATCCACTCGTCCTCCTCGCGCTCGCCGCCGCCAGCATCCCGCTGCTGCTGCACCTGCTCAATCGCAGCCGATTGCGGACGATCGAGTTCAGCTCGCTTCGGTTTCTCAAGGAGCTTCAGAAGACCCGGATCCGCCGCATCAAGATCAACAACGTCCTGCTGATGCTCCTGCGCATCGGCATCGTCGTGTTCGCGGTGCTCGCGTTCGCGCGGCCGGCGCTACGCGGATCGATCGGCCTGCCGGGCTCGCACGCCGCGACCACCGCCGTCATCCTCGTCGACGACTCGTTCTCGATGGCACTGCGCGATGAGCGGGGAGAGCGCTTCGACCAGGCGAAGCAGGCCGCCCTCGAGGTGGTCGAGCTGCTCGAGGACAACGACGAGGCGTACGTCATCTCGATGACCGATCTCGAGCGCGGCGCCGAGACCGAGCCGTCGCGCAACCCCGAGGCGCTACGGCGTCGCATCGAGCAACTGCGCCTGGGATACCGCCGTGCGGCGCTCGACGACGCGCTCCGCGTTGCCGCCACGCTGCTCGATCGCTCGACGAACGTCAACAAGGAGGTCTATCTCATCACCGACGCCCAGCGCACGAACGTCGGCACGGAGACCGACTCGCTCAGGATCTTCGAGGAGTCCACGCGACTGTACGTCATGCCGATCGGCGACGCCTCGACCGTGCAGGCCAATCTCGGCCTCGACTCGATCAGGGTGCTCTCGGCGGTATTCGAGCGGGAGAAGCCGCTCGAGTTGCGGGCATGGGTGCGCAACTACGGCGCGCGCGACGTCGAGGCGGCGGTCGTCTCGATGTTCGTCAACGGCCAGCGTGTCGCGCAGCGAACCGTCAGCGTCGCACGCGAGCAGACGGTCGCCGTCGAGATCGCCGCGCCGCCGCGCGCATCAGGCATGACCAGCGGATACGTCGAGGTCGCGGGCGACGAGTTCGCGCCGGACAACCGTCGCTACTTCGCGCTGCGTGTTCCCGATCGCGTGCGCGTGGCGGTCGTCGGCTCGTCCGAGGCGCAGCGCTACCTCGGTCTGGTGCTCGGATTGCCGGGCACCGCGATCGAGCTCGAGAGCTACGGTCCGGGCGCGATCGCGACGCTCGATCTGTCCCGCTTCACCGCGCTGGTCATCGCCGACGTTCCGGCCGTCGGCGCCGGTGATGCCGACAAGATCTCGACGTTCATGCTGCAGGGCGGAGGCGTCGTCCTGTATGCCGGGCCGACTCTCGACCGCAACGCCTTCAACACGCAGGCGGGCGTCAAGCTGGGCCTCGGCCTGGGCGCGCCGATCGGCGATGCCACGCGGCAGTCGATCCTCCGCTTCGGCACGGTCGAGCGCGAGCACCCGATCTTCTCCGGCGTTTTCGATCCCTCCAATCCCGGCAACACCGTCGAGTCTCCCGAGATCTACCAGGCTCTGCCGGCAACGGCCGGCGAGACGATCATCCGCCTGACGAACGGCGTTCCCTTTATGAGCGAGACGCGGCACGGGCGCGGGAGGATCATCTATGTCGCGGCACCGCCGACCGGCGCATGGAGCAATCTTCCGCTCAAGGGGATCTTCGTTCCGCTGGCGGTGCGCTCCGCGCTCTACGTCGGCGCATCCGGCGAGGCGTTCGTGCAGACGGTCGTCGGCGACGACGTCACCGTGCCGCTGCCGGGACGCGCCGATCTTCCCGAGCAGGTGAAGGTCGTTCCTCCGGATGGCCGCGACGAGTTCGTGGCGACGCGCCGGTTCCCCTCCGGCGCCTCGATCGGCTATGGCAACACCGGCGCGCCCGGAGTCTATCGCGTCGAGGCCAACGGCACGCCGCTCGCCCTGTTCACCGCGAACATGGGAAGCGGCGAGAGCGACCTGACGCCGATGGATGAGGACCAGCTCCGCGCGGTCGTCGAGCGACGGGCGATGAACAGGGAGAACGTCGTGGTGCTCGAGCCGCGTCGCGGCGGCTTCGGTCCGGTCATCACCGAATCGCGCCACGGCCTCGAGCTCTGGAAGTACATGCTCGCGCTCGCGCTGCTCTGCGCGTTCGCCGAGATGATCGTCGGACGCGGAGTGCGCGCCGGCGCCGTGGAGGCGGCATGAGAGCCGAGGAACGAACCGCAGAATCCATCGAGCCGGCGCACACTGGCGCACGTGCGTCGCGACTGACGGTGCTGGCGATCATCGGGCTCGCCGTCGCGATCAGTCTCGTCGCCCGATGGTACGTCATGTCGGGCTCCGGCGTCGAGGGCCTCGCGACGATCGACTGCGCGCGGCTGCAGCCGACGATCGGCGAGCTTCAGGGTTCGCGCGTCGAGATCGCGCGCGACACGATCTGCGCCGTGCTCCGCGAGCTCGCCGCCGCGACGCCGACCGACGACGGCTTCGTCGAGCATCCCGGCGATCCCTGGCACTACATCGGTCGCATCCGCCTGCAGCCGGAGCGCGACGCGTGGTTCCTCGTCTTCGTCGCGCGCCGCTCGACGGGATTTCGTCCGGAGCTCTCGCTGCGCCAGCGCCGCGGCGCCGGCTGGGCGATCGTCGGGCAGTACGACGCCGCGCGCGTGCTGGAGAGGGCGGGCTGGCTCGAGCGCATCGATTCGGCGGTGCTCGCCGCGCCTGCGGCGCGCGAGGCGCGGGATCAAGCCGACGAGCTGTAGTTTATGCAGCGGCAGCCGGTCGAGCCGGGTCGCGTTCGCCGACGGTCGTAACCTCCGACGGGAATCCATCCGACATAGTACGCCCCGTCCGTGCGACGCCCTCACGGATCTCAGTACATCTCACTCCAGCCATGCTCTCGAACTCCCACCTTGCTCGACGGCTTAGCTCCGTCTGCGCTCTTCTTCTCATCATCGCCGCCCCATCGTTTGCCCAACGGCCGAGCCTTCGTTGGCTGCGTGATGGACATTCGGAAGCCATCACGGCCGTTGCAGTTTCGAGCGATGGATCCATGGTCGCTTCTGCTTCCTCGGACGCGCTCGTGAAAATCTGGCGAGCCTCTGATGGCGCGATCCTGCAGGTGTACCGAGTGGTGCCTCGCGGTACCCGCTACAACATGCTTCGGGAAGGGAATCTGGCGTTTACACGTGACGGGAGCTACGTCGTCGCGATTCCATCCGTAGGCGGTTGTATGCTGCTGGCGACGCAAACGCACGATCGGATTGTCGGCGGCGACATGACGGAGGGGTCCGGAATAAGTTCGAGTAGGAATGGGAAGAGAATTCTCTTCGCCACGGGGTCACTGCATTGGCTGTGGGACCTCGATTCCAATCGGATTGGCGATGTCGACATCGAAGGGACCAGTAGGTTCATTGGCGCAGGTGATACCATTATGTCGGTCATCGGCGACAGTGTACTGTGGCGAGACGGTCGAACCCTCGAGATCATACGGCGACAGCACTTTGTCGGTGGCTCGGTGACCACTGGCTACCGCGCCTTGTCCCCTGATGGTCGTCTATTCCTGGTGGTCGACCTTGGGCTCCGTCGCCTGACCATTCTCGAGATAGCCACTGGCGCAACCGTCGACTCACTGACAGTCGGGCTCGAAGGGATGGGGGCTGAGTTTACGGCGGACTCAAAAGGCGTGCTCGTGAGCGCGCTCGGTGGACGCATCGGATTTCTCCGGATGCGGGGCGAATCGTCGACAACGACTCTCTCGAGATGGACATCAGGCCGGTCGCATGGAACAGGCGGGCTTGCCGGAGGGAATATCGACGACTGGCAGTATTTCGGAAGCCCGGGCGGCGGCCTCGTGCGTATGTATTTCGGAGATACAGTTGCGACCGACACGCTGACATCGCACAATGCGAAGATCGACCGTCTTCTCTCGCTCTCGGGTGACTCGACACTTGTATCCGCCTCGGGCGGAGTCTGGAGGTTCTTTGATGCACGATCAGGCGAAGGGCATGCTCGTTCGCTGTGGACGAATCTGAATTCGTACGCGACCGATCGCGGTCTGCTCGCCGTCTACCGGTTCAACGCGACGACAATCGGCATCATCGAGGTGACTCGCGGCGATACTCTTGCCGTGATCGAAACCCCCGGCGAGTTTCGAGCGCTTTCAAGGGATGGAGAGATCGGACTGTTTGTCGATGGTCGCATCGGCATTCTCCGAAACCTGCGCGACGGCGGAGAGATCTCACGGATCGAAGCCGTGTGGACCCCGTCCTTCGAAACGGCGTTCTCTCCCGCACTCCTTTCGCACAGCGGGCAGTACATCGTCACGCGGTTGGGCCATAACAGAGAATTCGTCGTCCTTCGTCCAGATGGGAGGATCGACACCATCCCCGGATCGCAGTACGACTGGCTCATGACGTTCTCGAACGACGAACGGGTAGTCTACTTTGTCCGCGGCGGCAATACCGTCATTGAATGGCAGATAGATCAGACCAGATTGCGCGAGCTTCCGATCGGCCACGAGGTTGACAGAATCGAGGTCGCCGGTGACGACCAGATCGTAACGTTGAACGCAGACAGCACCATCAGTGTCTGGTCGCGCGACCTCGAGCTCCGCACTCGCGTCGACAATCTGCAGGATGGAGTGTGGAAGATTGCGACGAGCAGGAACGGGGAGTGGGTCGGCCTCGGGCTCGTCGACGGCAGCATAGCGGTCCTCGATATTGACGATCCGGGCAAGGTCTTGCCGGCGCGTCCTCCATTCATGAATGAAGAGCTACGAGAACTCTCCGCGCGCGGGCGTAGAGTGTCGTTTCTTCCTCCGATCGCCGGAGAGATCGAGGTCAGTGTCGTTGACCTGAGTGGGCGTGTCATCGCTCGCGAAGTAATGCGCGCATCACCCGAAGTTCGAGTCGAGCTCTACGTTCCTGCATCGACGGATGTACAGCCGGTGGTCGTCGTCGCCTCGTGGCGCGGCGGCTGGCGCAGCGGCAAAGTCGTCGTCGGAGTGCCTTCGCGGTGATTCGGTGATCGTCTGATCGCGGGCGTCGGTTGCATTGACGACGCCGTCTCCGTACGTTCGATCTCATCCCTCACTCCTCAGGCGTTACGCCCTCCCGCGCCTCCTCTCCCCGGTGACTCTCATGCGCACGCCAGTCCACCTCCGGCTCGCGATATGGGTGCTCGCAATCCTCCTCGCCGCCTGCAGCGAGCCGACCGAGCCCACGCCGATCCTGACCCGCTCGAGCTTCGAGCGACTCGAGAAGGAAATCCTTGCGCCCGGGTGCGCGATCTCCGGTTGCCATGCAGGTTCGACGCCGACCGGCGCGTTGCCGCTCGACGCCGGCCGTGCATTCGACGCGCTTGTCAACATCGCGCCCGTGAACTCGGTTGCCGCCGATGGTGGACTTCTCCGCGTTCGTCCCGGGTCGCCCGAGTCGAGCTTCCTCATGATGAAGCTCACCGGATCGCTCTCCGTCGGGCACGGCGCCCGCATGCCGCTCGGCTCCTCTGCGCTGCATCCGGCCGCCATCGAGTTCATCCGCCAGTGGATCGCCGCCGGAGCGCCACGAACCGGCGCGGTCGCCGATACGTCACTGCTGCACGACGCGCACGGCCACGGAGAATTCGAGCCGCTCGTGCCGCCGAGTCGCGGATTCCAGTTCCACCTCCCGGCGTTTCCCGTCAGACCGCGCTCGGAGCGCGAAGTGTTCTTCGCATTGCCTCCGCCGGTCTCCGCCGAGCGATACCTCACGGGATTCCACGTCAGGATGCGCGACAACAGCCATCACTTCACGCTCTACGGAATTCCCCAGGGTGGCGCGCCGCTGCCGCTGTCGGTCGTGCGCGATCGCGGCACGAACAACGACGAGTTCCTGCGCGTCAGGCATTTCTATTTCGGCACGCAGGAGTCCGATGTCTCGTACTCGCTGCCTCCGGGTGTTGGAATCCGACTGGAGCCGACCGACGTTCTCGACATCAACGTTCATGCGGTCAATCCGGGTGGCGATACGCTCCCGGCAGAGGCCTATGTCAACGTCTTCACCGTCGACCGTGTCGATCGCGTCGCCGAGCCCCTTCTGTGGAGCTTCCATCGCTTCATGCTGCCGGCGCACTCGGAGCGCACGCTGCACGACACGCTCACGATCGACAGCTCGCAGGATCTCCTGATGCTGACGACCCACTTCCACAAGCACGGCCGCCTGTTCAGGGTCTACCACATGCGGACGGCGGGGGAGGTGATGGTCTACGAGAATCGTCAGTGGGATCATCCGCTGATCGCACGCTACGATACGCCCTTCCGGCTCGAGCCCGGCGAGCGTCTTCGCCTGGAGGCGACGTACGTCAACGAAACCGACGAGGACATCTACTACGGGCCGAGCTCCGAAGACGAGATGTGCTCGATATTCGGTCTGGTCGTCTATTAGGCGCTACGGGCAACCGTCGACGTCTCCGGCACGTTGCGTCGCAGCTCCTCGAGCCACACCGTCGCCTCGGAATCGCTCGGGGCGCGCCAGTCGCCGCGGGGAGAGAGTGATCCACCGGAGCCCACCTTCGGTCCGTTCGGTATCGCGGAGCGCTTGAACTGACTCGTCTTGAAGAACCGCCACAGAAACACCTCGAGCCACTTCCGGATCGTCGCCAGATCGTATTCGCCGCGCTTCTCGACCACGCGCTCGTCGGGCCAGTGGCCGCGCGTGCGGTCGCGCCAGGCATTCCACGACAGGAACGCGACCTTGCTCGGACGCATGCCGTGACGCGTCACGTAGTAGATCGTGAAGTCCTGCAGCTCGTACGGGCCGATCGTCTGCTGCGTGCTCTGCGCGGGACGCTCGCCGACACCGTTGGTCGACGGGACGAGCTCCGGCGAGATCTCGGTCTCGAGGATCGAGCGCAGCGTCGCCGACGTGCGCTCGTCGAACTGCCGCGTGTCGACGACCCAGTCGATGAGGAACTGGATCAGCGTCTTCGGCACCGAGACGTTGACGTTGTAGTGCGACATGTGGTCGCCGACGCCGTACGTCGCCCAGCCCAGCGCCAGCTCCGAGAGATCGCCGGTGCCGAGCACCAGAGCATCGTTGAAGTTCGCGAGTCGGAAGAGGTGGGACGTGCGCTCGCCGGCCTGGACGTTTTCGAAGGTGATGTCGTAGACGGGCTCGCCGTTCGCGAACGGGTGACCGATGTCCGCGAACATCTGCATGCACGACGGCTTGATGTCGATCTCGCCGGCGGTCACGCCGAGCGCCCGCATGAGCTCCCACGCGTTGTGATACGTCCGGTCGCTCGTCGCGAAGCCTGGCATCGTGTACGCGAGGATGTTCGTGCGCGGCAGTCCGAGCGCGTCCATCGCACGCGCGGCGACGATGAGCGCCTGGGTCGAGTCGAGTCCGCCCGAGACGCCGATGACGATGCGCTCGATGCCGCTCGAGGCAAGGCGCTTGACCAGGCCGTGGACCTGGATGTTGTACGCCTCGTAGCAGCGGGCGTCGCGCTGCGCCGGATCATTGGGCACGTACGGGAATCGGGCGACCTCTCGCTCGAGCGGGATCTCGCCGCTCGGCGCTGCGAGCTCGAAGCCGACACGGCGCATCGAGCCGACGATCGCGCGATGCTCGGATGCCGAGTCGTTGAAGCTGGTCATCCGCATCCGGTCCTGGACGAGACGCTCGAGGTCGATGTCGGCCACGACGACCTGCTCGTCGGCAACGAAGCGCCGCGACTCAGCCAGCATCACGTCGTTCTCGTACACCAGCGCGTGTCCGTCCCACGCCAGGTCGGTCGTCGACTCGCCGGGACCGGCCGCCGCGTAGAGGTACGCCGCGATGCACCGCCCCGACTGCGAGGCGCAGAGGTCTCGCCGGTACTCGGCCTTGCCGATCGTGATGTTGCTTGCCGAGAGATTGCACAGCACCGTCGCCCCGGCCAGCGCTGCATAACTGCTCGGTGGGATCGGCGACCACAGATCCTCGCAGATCTCCGCGTGCACGCGGAGATCTTCGTAATCGGTTGCCTCGAAGATCAGGTCGCGGCCGAACGGAACCGACTCGCCGGAGAGGCGGACCTCGCGCGCGATCGCGTCGCGGCCGCTGGTGAACTGACGCTTCTCGTAGAACTCACGGTAGTTGGGCAGGTACGACTTCGGCACGACGCCGAGCACGCGCCCGCGATGGATCGCGACCGCACAGTTGAAGAGCTTCGCCTCGAGCCGCAGCGGTGCGCCGACGAGCAGCAGCGGGAACAGGTCGCGCGATGCCTCGACGATTCGCTCGAGGGAGGCAAGCGTCGCGTCGAGGAGCGCCTCCTGGTGGAAGAGGTCCTCGTTCGAATAGGCGCTGATGCCAAGCTCGGGGAACAGAGTCACCGCCGCATGCCGCTCCGACGCCTGGCGCGCAAGCTCGAGAGTGCGTTCGGTGTTGAAGGAGGGATCGGCGACGCGGACGTGGGGGATGCAGACCGCGACGCGGGCGAAGTCGTGCGAGTAGATCGAATTGAACGTGCGGCTCATGCGGCGAAGATACGGTGAAGCCTGCGGGCGACGACCGGCCCCAGGGGGCCGGCCGTCGCCGACAGGTGCTACCTGCTGGGGCCGAGCTCCGCGGAGCGGATCGTTGCCTGGAAGAGCTCGTCGTCCTCGGGCGTCGCATTCATCTTCGAGAGGTGAAGATCGATCCAGACGTTGTTGCGCGACCAGTAGGCGTTGTAGTTCCGCTGGCTCAGCGTCTGCCCCTGCGCCTCGACGACCGTGTGCGTCACGATCGGCACGCCGTCGATCTCCGAGAGCTCGATGTCGGCCTTCTTCAGAGGAGACCGCTGCATCTTCGTCCAATAGTGCTCACGCGCGGCGAACGCATCACCCTTTTCAGTCGTGAACTCGAGATGGAGCGACATCACCATGCCGGTCTCGGGGTTGACCGCAAAGAACTTCGCCTCGTTTCCCATCTCACCGGTGCTGCTTTCCATGAGCCTGTATCCGGCCGTGTTGAGCGAGAAGAGCACGTTGAGCATGGGAATCACCATGCGAGTGTCATCGGGCATGATCATCCCGGGGAGCATCTCGGCGTTCTGCGCGTGCGCGACACCGAGTGAGAAGAAGGCGGCGAGAGCGGTGAGGGCGATCCGAGAGCGCATAACATCTCCAGGGGAAATCGTGAGGGAGTCATCGAGTGGAACGGAAAAGTATAGCGACGGCATCCTCTTCGCAAACCACTGCGCGGGCTCGCTCGCGCAGCCTCGAGGAGCGCACGTCGAGAAGCGTTACAATCCCCTTACAAACCGGCCCTCCGCCGTCGATTGCCCTTCCCCCGGGCGTTCTTAACTTGGGCGGTCACACACGAACGTAGCTCGAAGAATGCGCGCAATCATCCCTGTCGCCGGGGTCGGAACGCGACTGCGCCCACACACGCACTCGCTTCCCAAAGTCCTTCTGAGCGTCGCAGGAAAGCCGATCCTCGGCCATATCCTCGACAAGCTCCTGGCCGAGGGCATCACCTCGGCGACGATCGTCGTCGGCTACATGGGGGACCTCGTCGAGACGTACGTGCGCGAGAACTTTGACTTCGATGTCGAGTTCGTCCAGCAGCCCGTGCGCGAGGGTCTCGGACACTCGATCTACCTGGCGAAAGATGCGCTCGGCGATGACCCGGTGCTGATCATTCTCGGCGACACGATCTTCGAGGTCGACCTGCGACCGGTGCTCGCGTCTGAGACGTCGGCGCTCGGCGTCAAGAGCGTCGAGGATCCGCGCCGCTTCGGCGTCGTCGAGATGCACGGCGAGACCGTCAGTCATCTCGTCGAGAAGCCGGAGGTGCCGCCGACCAACCTCGCGATCGTCGGACTGTACTTCATCAAGCATCCGCGACTCCTTGTCGAGTGCCTCGAGCAGCTCGTCGCAGAGGACCGGCGCACGCGTGGCGAGTATCAGTTGACCGACGCGCTGCAGATGATGATCGACCGCGGCGAGCGCTTCACGACGTTCCCGGTCGAGGGATGGTTCGACTGCGGCAAGCCCGAGACGATGCTCGAGACGAATCAGCACCTGCTCGCACGACGCACCGACGTTCCGGCGATCGCGGGAGTCACCGTGATTCCGCCGGTTTCGATCGCGCCGACGGCGACGATCAGCGGCAGCACCATCGGACCGAACGTCGCGATCGGCGACGGCGCGGCCATCAGTGACTCGACGATCAGCGACGCGATCATCGACGATGGAGCGACCATCGAGCGCTCTGTGCTCACCGGCTCGATCGTCGGAGCCCGCGCGCGCATCGTCGGCGCGGTCGGTCGCATGAACGTCGGCGCCGATTCAGAGATCCTGTCGGGACAACCCTAATCCAGCTCAGCATCCATGTCGTATCTCTTCACGTCAGAGTCGGTCTCCGAGGGACATCCCGACAAGGTCGCCGACCAGATCTCCGATTCGGTCCTCGACGCAATCCTCGCGAAGGATCCCTCGGCGCGCGTCGCGTGCGAGACGTTCGTGACGACCGGACTTGTCGTCATCGGCGGCGAGATCACGACGACGACGTACGTCGACTTCGCCGAGGTCGCACGCGAGACGATCAAGCGCATCGGCTACACGCGGCCTGAGCTGCGCTTCGACGCCGACTCCTGCGGCGTGCTCAGCGCGGTGCACTCGCAGAGCCCGGACATCTCGATGGGTGTCGACGTCGGCGGCGCGGGTGATCAGGGCATGATGTTCGGCTACGCGTCGGACGAGACGCCCGAGAAAATGCCGATGCCGCTGATGTACGCGCACCGGCTGATGCATCGTCTGGCGGAGCTCCGCAAGATGAGCGACTCGCCGATGCCGTATCTGCGTCCGGACTCGAAGAGCCAGGTGACGATCGAGTACGGCGAGGACAACCGTCCGCTGCGCGTCTCGGCCGTCGTCGTCTCGACGCAGCACGATCCGATGGGCGAGACCGCCGAGATGCAGCGCCGGATCAAGGCCGACCTGCTCGAACACGTGATCCCGCAGGTCATTCCCGCGGAGATGCTCGACGCCGACGTGAGCTATCACATCAACCCGACCGGTCGCTTCGAGATCGGCGGACCGCACGGTGACACCGGTCTGACCGGACGCAAGATCATCGTCGATACCTACGGCGGCCGCGCACCGCACGGCGGCGGAGCCTTCAGCGGCAAGGATCCGTCGAAGGTGGATCGCTCGGCTGCCTACGCGACGCGACATCTCGCGCGCAACGTCGTCGCCGCCGGACTCGCGCGTGAGTGCACCATCCAGGTCGCCTACGCGATCGGCGTCGCCGAGCCGGTCTCGCTGCGCGTCGACACGCACGGCACAGGACGGCTCCCCGATGCCCAGCTCGCCGCGATCCTGCAGCGCGAGGTCGACATGACGCCGAAGGGCATCATCGAGCGCCTCGACCTGCGCCGGCCGATCTACGGCGAGACCGCTGCCTACGGGCACTTCGGTCGCAGCGGCAACGGCTTCACCTGGGAGCGCGACGATCTCGTCGAGCGCCTCCAGAAGGCCGCCGGCTGAGCGGGCTCCCCAAGAACATTTCAGTAATCGCTATCAATCAATTCAGAGGAACTTCAGGACAATGGATCACAAGGAAGGGCAGTACAAGGTCCGCGACCTCGGCCTCGCCGACGAGGGACGCAAGCTGATCGACTGGGCCGAGAGCCGCATGCCGGTGATGATGGCGCTGCGCGAGCGCTACGCGAAGACGCAGCCGCTGAAGGGCTACCGCATCGCCGGTTGCCTTCACGTCACGAAGGAGACCGCCGTTCTCATCCGCACGTTGCAGGCCGCCGGCGCCGAAGTGTCGTGGTCGGGCTGCAACCCGCTGTCGACGCACGACGCCGTCGCCGCCGCGCTCGCGGCCGAGGGTCTGAAGATCTTCGCATGGCACGGACTGAACGTCGAGGAGTTCTACTGGTGCATCGAGCAGACGCTTGTCATCAACCCGAACCTCACGCTCGATGATGGCGCGGACCTGATCTTCTCGGTCCACAACAAGCATCCGGAGCTGCTCGAGAACATGATCGGCGGCACCGAGGAGACGACGACCGGCGTGCACCGCCTGCGCGCGATGGCCGCCGACGGCGCGCTGCGCTATCCGGTGATCGCCGTCAACGACGCCGAGACGAAGTGGGACTTCGACAATGTCTACGGCACGGGGCAGTCGACCCTCGACGGCATCATCCGCGCCACGTCGGTGATGCTCGCCGGCAAGAACTTCGTCGTCGCCGGCTACGGCCACTGCGGCAAGGGCGTCGCGCTGCGTGCCAAGGGCATGGGCGCCAACGTCATCGTCACCGAGGTCAAGCCGACGGCGGCGCTCAAGGCGGTGCTCGAGGGCATGCGCGTCATGGAGATGGACGAGGCCGCGAAGATCGGCGACATCTTCGTGACCGCCACGGGCATCAAGGACATCATCGTCGGCCGCCACTTCGAGTCGATGAAGGAGGGCGCGATCGTCTGCAACACCGGCCACTACGACTGCGAGATCAACATCGCCGATCTCGAGACGATGACCGCCGACAAGCGCACGATCCGCGACAACAACGAGGAGTACGTCCTGAACAACGGCCGCCGGATCTACCTGCTGGCCCAGGGGCGCCTCGTCAACCTCGCCGCCGCCGAAGGTCATCCGTCGGAGGTCATGGACATGTCGTTCGCCAACCAGTTCATGTCGCAGGTGCGCCTCGTCGAGATGCACGAGAGCGGCGATCGCTGGGAGAACCGTGTCTATGACATCCCGGTGGAGCAGGACCAGGAGATCGCCCGCCTGAAGCTCGAGACGATGGAGATCGGCCTCGACGAGCTCAGCCCGGAGCAGATCGAGTACGCCGACGACTACTCGGCCGGCACCTGATCGTCCGGACATCGCAGGCACGAAACGAAGGCGGCGCGGATCTCGATGAGATCCGCGCCGCCACTTTTTTTGCTCGATCCTGACGACGGTCAGGTCAGGCGCTTGCCGCTGGTAAGCATGTTGTTGAAGGCCCGGTAGAGCATGTAGATCACCGCGCCGGCGATCACGAAGTAGATGAGCCCTCCGATGATCGCCATGACGAAACCAATAGCAGCGAACAACCACTTAACGAGAAAGATGCCCACGACGATTGCGATTACGATCGCAATGATATTCCGGAACGTCATCATTGACCTCACGACGGTATTTTGACGGATTGCGTATTCTTCGACAGAGTCTCTCGACGCGCGCGCCGTCGCAGTGCGACGGCCCGTTGTCCGGCCCTACGGCCGGTCTCCGGCGGGGTTGCATCCCCGGCACGGCCTCGGCGAGCGGCGCATCCGGCACCAGTGATCGGCTGACTGCGTCAGCCCGTACGGCATAATGCAAAGTTCGAACAACAATCGAAACAGTGCGAAGGCCGGCGAGCGCGCCGCCCAGGCTGTGGTCGATCAGTCGGTGCGCCGCCGCGCGGCACTGATCTCGGTCGTCGTCGGTCTGGCGATGTTCGCCGGCAAGACCGGCGGGTACTTCATCACCGGCTCGGCCGCCATCCTCTCCGATGCCCTCGAGTCGGTCGTGCACGTGATCGCCACGTCGATGGCGCTCTACAGCATCATCCTCGCGGCGCGCCCCGCCGATCCACGCCACCCGTACGGGTATGGCAAGGTCGAGTACTTCTCCGCCGGCGTCGAGGGAATCCTGATCGTCATCGCCGCGATCGCGATCTGCTTCGAGGCGACGCGCGACATCATCCGCGGACCCGAGCTGCGCTCGATCGACATCGGCGTGTGGGTCGTCGGTACCGCGGGCGCGATCAACCTTGCTCTCGGCTTCTTTCTCATCCGCACCGGCAAGCGTACGCGCTCGCTCGCGCTTGTCGCCGACGGCAAGCACGTGCTGACCGACAGCTACACGTCGATCGGCGTGCTCATCGGACTGCTCCTGGTCCAGGCCACCGACATCGTTCTGCTCGATCCGCTGTTTGCCATCGCCGTCGCGATCAACATCCTGTGGACGGGCTACGGACTCGTCAGCGAGTCGGTGCGCGGCCTGATGAACGTCACCGACAAGGATACGCTCGATCGCGCGCTCGCGGCCTTGAATCGAATCCGGACGCCGGAGATGCTCGACATCCATCGGCTGCGCGCCTGGCGCGCGGGGGAGTGGCGCTTCATCGACTTTCACCTGACGCTTCCGAACCACTACACGCTCGAGCACGCGCACGCGGTGCACCACCAGGTGTACGATGCGATCTGCGACGAATTCCATGGACAGGCCGAGGTGATGATCCATCTCGATCCCGCGATCGACGGCGCGTGCGCCAATTGCGGCAGGGTGGACTGCGACGATCCTTCGTGCATCGAGGAGCTCGCGCGCGGGTTCACGCTCGAGCGTGCGGTCGCCGAGCCGCGGCGGCCGGCCGATGCCGACCCGCACTTTCACGACGCGCCCAATCAACAGCGAGAACGATAGTGAACCCCGCGCACCTTCACCTCATCCTCAATCACTTCCCGCCGATCGGCGTCCCCATCGGGCTCGTCATTCTTCTTGTCGGGCTGATGCGCCATAACGAGACGCTCGTTCGCACGGCCCTCGTGCTCTTCGTTGCGCTCGCCGCGATCACCGTCCCGGTGCACATGACCGGCGAGCCGGCCGAGGAGATCGTCGAAGGGCTCGCCGGAGTCTCCGGCCAGGCTATCGAAGCGCACGAGGACGCGGCGTTCATCGGACTGCTGACGACCGCGGCGCTCGGGGCGGGCTCGCTGATCGCGCTCCTTGCGATGCGCCAGCGACGTCCGGTCGCGCGCGCGCTCGGCTACGGCATCGTCGCGCTCGCGGTCGTGTCCGCCGGCACACTCACCTGGGTCGCGAATCTCGGAGGCGAGATCCGCCATAGCGAGATCCGCTCGGGCGCCCCGCCCTCGGGCAAGACAGCGAAGCCCCGCGAGACACAGGACGACAGCCAGAAGAGCGGCCGCGTCTGGGGCGGCGGGGAGCACGACGAGCGCGAATAGCGATCGCGGTGGCTCACAGGGATACATGCTCGCCGCGAGCCCGGGAGCAGCGCGTACTGCTCGCGCGTTCGTTTCAGCGCACGATGCTCGCGCGCGCGTCCACCGCAATTGCTCCCACCGGCATCGCCATGAGCGGGTTGATGTCGAGCTCCGCGATCTCCGGATGATCGACGGCGAGCTGCGAGACGCGCAGCAGAACATCGATGACCGCCTCGCGATCGACCGGCGGACGACCGCGCAATCCACCCAGCACGCGCGCGCCGCGGATGCCGTCGAGCATCGCCTCGGCATCGCCGCGGGTCAGGGGCGCGAGCCTGAAGACGACGTCCGCCAACGCCTCGACCAGCAGGCCGCCGAGACCAAACATCACCAGCGGTCCGAACGACGGATCGCGGACCATTCCGATGATCAGCTCGGTGCCTCCGGAGACCATCGGTTGCACGAGCACTCCGTCGATGGCGACGTCGCCGAGCGCGCCGCGCACCGAGTCGACGATCGACGTGTAGGCCGCCGCGGTGTCGGCGCGTCGAACGCCGACCATCACCCCGCCGATGTCGCTCTTGTGCACGACGTCCGGCGAGACCACCTTCATCACGACCGTGCCGTCGTCTCCGTTGGCGAGCGCCCGCGCCTCGTCCGCACTGCGTGCGAGCACAGGCCGCGCGACCGCGAGGCCATAGCGCTCGAGCAGATCGAAGCACTCGATCTCTCCGAGCTTCGTCGAGTGCGCCGCCGCGATGATCGCGCGCGCGCCATCGACGTCGATGCGATCGAGCGTCGGCGGCGTCTGGCTCGGCAGCGCGCGATGCTCGGCGTAGCGGCAGAGCGCGGCGAGGGCGCGCGCGGCGGATTCGGGGAAGACGTAGGCGGGGATGTTCGCGCGATGCAGCTCGGCGCGTCCCTGCGGAAGCCCGTCGCGTCCCATGAGCACCGATAGCACCGGCTTCTCCGGCGC
>Ga0247823_10001127_pt1 | contig 22286 bp, 19 predicted proteins | sample 13C_PalmiticAcid_2_FD_192426 | JGI IMG/M metagenome (GOLD analysis project Ga0247823, IMG submission 192426) | Soil microbial communities from agricultural site in Penn Yan, New York, United States - 13C_PalmiticAcid_Day30 | ecosystem: Environmental > Terrestrial > Soil > Agricultural land... | reverse complement strand
CCGACCGCGAGCGCATCGCCCAGCCGGTTGAAGAAGCCCGGTCCGTTGTCGCGGAACACCGCGTCCACGTCGACGCGCTCGGCCTTCCGGACCTGCGCATCCTGGCGCAGCGACAGCGTGATCGTGCTGAAGGCGACGCGGTCTTCGAACTCTTTCTGCGCGATCAATGCTTCGTCGCGGCTGGCGCGCGCTGCGCCCCGTGACTGGATGGCATCGGTCTTGTCGCCCAGCTTGCCGCCCGCCTGCACGGCGTCGCCCAGCTCCTGCTGTTCGTCCTGCGCGCGCTGGCGTGCCAGCTGCTGGCGCAGCAGATCGAACTGCGCATCGCGGGCCGAGAAACTGCGCTGGTCCAGGAATTCCATCTGCGCAGCGACGGCGCGCAGGAATGCCTGCGTGCGTTCGCTCGGCACGCGCACCGTCAGCTCGCCCTGCAGGGTGTATTCGGTCAGTTCCAGTCGCTTGCCCTGTCCCAGCGGCCGGCTCAGCACGCGCTGCACCTGCGAGGTGATCTCGTTGTCGGCGACGAATCCGCCCTGCGCGGCAACCTCATCCTCGATCGCCAGCGCGGTGCGGTAGACATCCGCCACCTGGAACTGCGCCTGGGCGGTGCGGATGAAGCGGCGCCGCGGATCGACCTGGGTAGACACATCCGAGGCCATCTGCGAAGGGTGGACGCCAGGCCCCTGCAGGGCAGACGCATCCACGCTTTTCTGCGGTGCCCCAGCGCCAGCGAGATCATCCGGGGCCGCTTCGGCCATCACCGGTGCCGCACCGGCGTCGGCGCTCGATTCGGCGGCGGCAGTGGCATCGGCCTCGGCCATTTCCCGCTTGCTGCAGGCGACAACGAGGATCGAGAAGGCCAACAGCGGAACGACGCAGTACATCCTGTGCAGGCGCATGGAGACTCCAGGGCAGCGGGGCAATGGCCGGCGGTACCGGCCCGACTACCAACGCATGGCACGGCCCACCGGGGTTGGCCTGCATCATTCCACGCCTGGATGCGTTGTGGTGAAGGTCGCCGCGTGGACCGGCGGGACCGTGTGACAATCGGTTCGCCTGCCTTTCGGTGATCCGCGATGACCCGATTCCTGCGTGCCGCTTTGCTCCTGGTCCTGCTGACCGCCACGGCCACGCATGCCAGGACACCGGTCGCCACCGGCACCGGCGGGGCCGCGGCAACGATCAGCGAGCAGGCCACCCGGTCGGCCATCGCGGTCCTCGACCGCGGCGGCAATGCGGTCGATGCCGCCGTTGCAGCGGCAGCCACGCTCGGGGTGACGGATCCCTTCAGCTGCGGGATCGGCGGTGGCGGCTTCATGGTGGTGTACCTGGCGAAGGAGAAGCGCGTGGTCACGCTCGACCATCGCGAGACGGCACCCGCCGCCGTCACGCCCGCCCTTTTCATCGAAGACGGTCGGGAAATGGACTTCGATACCGCCGTTGCCAGTGGCCTGTCGGTCGGCGTGCCGGGCACCGTGCGCGGCTGGCATGAGGCGCTGCAGCGTTACGGCACGATGTCGTTCGAACAGGTCCTGGCGCCCGCCATCGTCGTGGCAGAGCAGGGCTTCACGGTGGATGCGAACTTCTCGGGGCTGGTGGCGCGAAATGAAGGCAAGTTCCGTCGCTTCCCCGCGACCGCCGCGCTGTACCTGAGGGAAGGCAAGGCAGTCCCTGCAGGCATGACGTTGCGCAATCCCGATCTCGCACGTACGTACCGCCTGCTGGCGCGCGGTGGTGTGGACGCGTTCTACGAAGGTCCGCTGGCACGCGCGATCGTCGATGCGGTCAATCGTCCACCGACCGCCGTCGGTGTTTCCGTGCGCGGCGGCCGCATGACCCTGGCGGATCTGGCCGACTACGAAGCCCGCGTGCGCGCGCCGGTGCACTCCACCTACCGCGGCTATGAGCTGTACGGCATGCCGTTGCCGAGCGGTGGCGGCGTGACCGTGTTCGAAGCGCTGAACATCCTCGAAGGCTACGACCTGAAGACGCTGCCGCGCGCGCAGGTCGAACATCTTTACCTGGAAGCGAGCCGCCTCGCCTTCGCCGACCGCGATGTCTACCTGGCCGACCCCGAATACGTGGATGCGCCCGTGGCCGGCCTGCTGAGCAAGGATTACGCGGCCCGGCGGCGCGCGCTGATCGATCCGGCGCGCGCTGTGCCGGGCCCTGTCGCGGCGGGCGATCCGTTCGCCTTCCAGCAGGATGCGAGTTACCCGCTGCGCCCCGCGCCGCGCGCGCTGCTGCCGGAAAGCGCGCACACCACGCACCTGACCGTGTCGGACAAGGACGGCAACGTCGTCGCCTACACCTTCACCATCGAGGACTGGGGCGGCAGCGGCATCGTCGTGCCGGGTTACGGGTTCCTGCTCAACAACGAGCTGACCGACTTCGATTTCTCCGGCCCGCACCCGAACGTGCCCGAAGGCGGCAAGCGCCCGCGCAGCAGCATGACACCGACGCTGGCACTGAAGGACGGCAAGCCCGCGTTCTCGATCGGCAGCCCGGGCGGGTCCACCATCATCACCACGGTGTTGCAGACCATCGTTAACCACATCGACCTCGGCATGCCGATGGACCAGGCCATCGACGCCCCGCGCCTGTCGCAGCGCAACGGCGCCACGACGGACATCGAGCCGGGCTATGCGGACAGCAGGCAGGCGAAGGCGCTGATTGCGCGCGGACAGCGCTGGTCAGCGCAGGCAGAGGAAATCGGCGCGGCGAACGCGCTGGTGTTCAATGCGGACGGCACGGTGACAGCGGTGAGCGAAGGCCACCGGCATGGCGTGGGGAGTGCGCAGGTGCAGATGCCTATGAAGAACCACACTCGCTGAGCCGACACTCAATGCACAGATAGGTCGCTGTGGGCACAGACGCAGCTTACGCCACGAATCAATCCGACACGCGAGTCGCGTTCGGCTTGAATCCATCGTCAGACAACACGATCTGTGACTTCGATGATCTGGATTGCTGGCTCCCTGAAAAGTATTTCCCTGAGGTCGCCATCTAGCTTTTCCAACGCAGAGGTTGGATCCAATCGCTTTACGTATCGCTGCCACAAAGTAAGTTCGGCTTGCGCGAAGCAATGCCAGACAATGCTTTCTTTAGGCGGCGGTGGGTCGCCCTCTTTCGCGGTGTCGTAGTCCACCGCACTACCGCAGCCGACCCATAAGGAAAATGGCTCGGGCCCGTCCACCATGAGACAACGACCCCAGTCCTCGGCGACGACACAATCTATTGGCTGACCGCGCTGATCCAGCTGGACTTTGAGCCAAGCGGCAAGCTGCCGACCGTACATACGAGGATTGACCTCCTCGTCTTCACCGGGCTCTGCATCAAACAAGCTTGAGGTGAACCGGTACGTGGGCACGCTGGTTACCGCTCGATGATCGCCACCACGCCCATGCCGCCGGCGGTGCAGATGGACACCAGCGCGCGACCACCGCCCCGTTGCTTCAGTTCCTTGGCGACGGTAGCGACGATGCGCGCACCCGTGGCAGCGAAGGGATGGCCCGTCGCCAGCGAAGAGCCGTTGGGGTTCATCTTCGCGGGATCGATCCTGCCCAGCGGTGCGTCCAGGCCGAGTCGGTTGCGGCAGTAGTCCTCGCTCTCCCACGCGCGCAGCGTGCACAGCACCTGCGCGGCGAAGGCTTCATGGATCTCGTAGATGTCGAAGTCCTGCAGGGTCAGGCCGTTGCGCTTGAGCATTTCCGGCACGGCCACGGTCGGCGCCATCAGCAGGCCTTCGCCATGCACGAAATCCACTGCGGACACCTGCGCATCCTTCAGGTAGGCCAGCGGCTCATGGCCATGCGCCTTCGCCCATTCGTCGCTGGACAGCAGCACCGCCGCGGCGCCGTCGGTCAGCGGCGTGGAGTTGGCGGCGGTCAGCGTGCCGCGGCCGGACGTCTTGTCGAACGCCGGCTTCAGTGTGGCCAGCTTTTCCAGCGAGGTGTCCGGGCGCAGGATGTTGTCGCGCTCCAGCCCGCGGAACGGCGCGATCAGGTCGTCGAAGAAGCCACGCTCGTAAGCGGCGGCCAGCTTCTTGTGCGAAGCAACGGCGAGTTCGTCCTGCGAGTCGCGCGAGATGCTCCACTCCTTCGCCATGTCTTCGCAGTGGTCGCCCATGCTCTTGCCGGTGCGCGGCTCGGCCACGCCGGGGAACTCGGGCTTCAACTCGCCGAACTTGAAACCGCTCACCAGCGCCTTCAGCTTGTCCTGCGTGGTCTTCGCACGGTTGGCGGCGAGCAGGCGCGCGCGCAGCTTCTTGCCGTAGACGATCGGCACTTCGGAGGTGGTATCGGAGCCACCGCCGATACCGGAGTCGATCTGCCCCAATGCGATCTTGTTGCCGATATGGATGATGGTGTCCAGGCTGGTGCCGCAGGCGCGCTGCAGCGTGATGCCCGGCGTCAGCGGCGACAGGCCGGACGACAGCGCGGCTTCACGGCCCAGGTTCCAGTCGGACGAATGCTTGATCACCGCGCCCATCGCCACTTCGCCCAGCTGCTGGCCATGCAGGCCGAAGCGCTCGACCAGCGCGCCCAGCGTACGCACCGACATGCCCAGGTTCCCCACATCCGCGTAGGCCGTGTTCTGGCGGCAGAACGGAATGCGGACGCCGCCGAGGATGGCGACGGGGCGGGGTGCGGGCATGGGGACCTCTTTGCAGGTGATGGTGGTGGGGATGGAGTGAAGACGCCGTGCATGCGGCAGGCATAATGGGGGAGTGTAATGCGCCCCTCCACCGCCTCCAACCGCTGACATGACTCCCTCCACAACCAGCCCCGTCGTGATGGGCGTCATTGCCCTGGAGTTGGCCGCCGGCAGCCTGCCGCAGCGTGCGGCGCTGGCGGCCGCGGAAGCCAGCGAACTGGCCTGGAAACTGGGGCGCGACCTCGCCACGCATGCACCTCAGGTGCGTGACCTGGATCTCGTCTTCGCCGCTGCGCATTTCGATCCCGCAGAAGCCCTGCGTCCCGGCTGGCCGCTGCACCAGCGGCTGCGCGAACTGCACCAGCGCGCGCCCGGGCGTGGCGACGGTGCCCGTGTGATCGCGTTCGGTGCAGACGATGGCGGCGATGTGCCTTTGCCGCTGCAGGCCGATGCCGGACTGGGCGGCGGGTTGTTGCGCGTGCTGCCTTTCGTGCTGGCCGGCGACCACCATACGGTCGATGTCGTCGCAGAACGGTTGGAAACGGTCTTGCTGGAAACCGGCATGGCGCAGGCCGATACCGCATTGCTCGCACAGACCGCCTTCGGTGCGCAGATCGAGCACGCGCGCTACATGACGCTGCACGACCTCGCCGCGATGACCGCGATGCAATACGAGCATGGCGGCCTGGGCGCGCTGTGGCCGGTGATCGAAACCGCGCTGATGGCGCCGGCGGAAGAACAGTGGCTGGATGCGCTGCCGGAACCGCTGCTGCGGTATGCGAAGGGTGAAGTGCATATCGCGCTGTTCGAGCCCATGGCGTGGCGCGCGCGTTACGCGCCACGGGAAGCCACCGACGAACGCCTCGAACGCGCCTACCAGCACTTCCAGGCGCGACAACAGCAGATCGCGGCGGTGCTGGAAGCACACGGCATCCCGGTCACCTTCGCGCACTGCCCGGGCAACGCGGATCCGCGGACTGCGATGGCGTGAAGGCGGACCTCCGCCCCACGCAATTCCTGTAGGAGGGGCTTCAGCCCCGAGGCTTTTTGCGGGATATCTTAGAAGCAAGAGCCTCGGGGCTGAAGCCCCTCCTGCAGCACCAAGCCGGGTTACCGGGTGATCTTGATGATGCCGCAGGCCACGCGTGCGCCGGCGTTGCCGGCGGGCTGGCTGGCGTAGTCGTCCGGTGCCGCGTGCACGATCAGTGCGCGCGTGGCGACGTCATTCACCGCGCCACCCCCGAGCGTGACACCTTCCACGTGTGCATCCACCTTCGCCACCCCGTCGGCATTGGCGGTGAGGTTGTTCATGTCGCCCGCATGGTGGGGGCCGCTGCCGGCCTTGCCATGGGCCGTGTTGAACGGATTGAAGTGCGGACCCGCGCTGCTGGCATCGGCGGCGCTGCAATCGCCCTTCTCGTGGACGTGGAATGCATGCGTGCTGTTGGCCGGCAGGCCACCGATCTCGCCGGTCAGATGCAGCCCCTTGCCCATCGGGGTGAGGGTGACGCTGCCACTGACCAGGCTGCCGGACGCGGAAGCCAGCACCGCGACGGCCTGCTTGGCGGTGCTGGTGGTGGGAACGTCGGGTGTGGCGGTCGACGGGGGCGAAGACGAGGACGGCGTGGTGCCGCAGGCTGCGAGCGTGAGGACGGATGCGGCGGCCAGCAGGGCGATACGCATGGGAAGCTCCAGGTGCAGGTCGTGGCCTGCTACCGTAACCATCGCTACCTTCATGTTCAATGAAAGAAGCGACGCCCGCCTAGCCGCGCTTGCGACCGGGACCCAGCTTCCGCGTCACGGTGTTGCGCCCCACGCCAAGCCGCGCGGCCGCTTCGGCGCGGCGGCCGTGGGTCAGCTCCAACGCGACTTCCAGCAGCGTGCGGTCCAGCCTTTCGCGCGCCTCGGCATGCAGCGACCCCGCCCCTTCCAGCAGGCGGCGGCGCGCCCATTCGCCCAGCGCATGGTCCCATTCACCACGGGCGCCGGTTGCAGGCGCATGCAGCAGCGCGCCCTGCAGGTCGGCGGTGTTGATGACGTCGGCCGGTGCCAGTGCGGCCAGCCGCCAGCACACGTTCTCCAGTTCGCGTACGTTGCCGGGCCAGTCATGGGCCTGCAGCAGGTCCAGCGCCGGTGCACTGAAACGCTTCGGTGCGATGTCCAGTTTGCGGGTGGCCGTCGCGAGGAAGTTCTCGGCCAGTTGCGGCACATCCGCGCGCCGTTCGCGCAGGGGTGGCAGCTGCAAGCGCACCACGTTCAGACGATGCAGCAGGTCGGCGCGGAAGCGGCCTTCGGCCACCAGGCCGTCGAGGTCCTGGTGGGTGGCGGCGATGACGCGCACGTCCACGCGGATCAGTTCGCGACCGCCGACGCGGAAGAACTCGCCCTCGGCCAGTACGCGCAGCAGCCGGGTCTGCAGCGGCAGCGGCATGTCGCCGATCTCGTCGAGGAACAGCGTGCCGCCATCGGCCTGCTCGAACCGCCCGATGTGCCGCTTCTGCGCGCCCGTGAAGGCACCGGCCTCATGGCCGAACAGCTCGCTCTCCAGCAACTCCGATGGAATCGCCGCGGTGTTGAGGGCCACGAACGGTTTGCGCGAGCGCGGCGACTCATGGTGCAGCGCATGCGCGACCAGTTCCTTGCCGGTGCCGGTTTCACCGGTGATCAGCACCGACAGCGGCGCCTGCGCCAAGCGACCGATCGCGCGGAACAGCGCGCGCATGGCGGGCGTGTCGCCGATCAGCTGCGGCGTTGCCGATGCTGCTACGTCGCCATCCTGGGTCGTCCCCGCCGCCTCTTCCGCGTCCGGCAGCGTGCGCGCAGCCAGCGCCACGGCATCGTCCAGGTCGAACGGCTTGGAGAGGAATTCATGTGCGCCACCACGGAACGCGCCCGCCGTGCTGGCGACATCGGTGTAGGCCGACATCACGATGACGGGCAGCTGCGGATGCGTGGCCTTCAGCTTGTCCAGCAGCACCAGGCCGTCATCGCCCGGCATCCGCACGTCGGTGAACAGCAGGTCGGGGGCGCCGCGCGCGCCAAGTGCGTGCAATGCCGCCGCGGCGCTGTCGAAGCCGTCCACCGTGTAACCCGCGTCGCGCAAGGCGGTGGCCAGCACGAAGCGGACCGAACGGTCGTCATCGACCACCCAGATGCGGCGTGCGTCGGTGGCGCCGCCGGTGGCGGCCAGGCGATCAGTGGACATGACGTTCCTCGTCGTGGTCGTGCAGCGACTGCGGCAGCAGCAGGGTGAAGACCGTGTGGCCGGGGCGCGAGCGGTAGGTCAGCGACCCACGGTGTTCGCGCGCCACCTGCTGCGACAGCGCCAGGCCCAGGCCGCTGCCTTCGGCGCGGCCGCTGACCAGTGGCAGGAACAGGTGTTCGGCGAGCTCTTCGGGCACGCCGCGGCCGTCGTCGACGATCTCCACCCGCAACGCCATCGTGTGCAGGTGGTCGTGGATGCGCGACCCGTGCTCGACACGGGTGCGCAGGATGATGTTGGCGGCGCCCGCCTGGATGGCGTTGCGCACCAGGTTCCAGACCGCCTGGGTCAGGCGGTCGGCGTCGCCGGACAATTCCGGCAGGCTGGGGTCATAGTCGCGCTGCAGGCGCACCGACCAGCCACCTTCATTTTCGGCCAGGCGCAGCACGCGCTCCAGCACGGTATGGATATTCAACGGCGCGTGCGGTCGCTGCGGGGACGGCGACAGCAGTTGCTCCAGCAGAGTGTTGAGGCGGTTGATCTCGGATTCGATCAGTTCGATCAGCTCGCGCTCGTCGTCGTTGTCGTTGCGATGCGCCGCCCGGCGCGCCAGCAGCTGGGCAGCGCCCTTCAGGCCGGCCAGCGGATTGCGCAGCTCGTGCGCCAGCCCCTTCAGCGCGGCGCTCAAGGCGTTGGGCAGGACCTGGGTGGGATCGAGCGCGGGGAATTCGTCCACCGGATGCGCTTCCAACAGCCAACCCCCGCCATCCAGGCGCGACAGCCAGCCCTCGGCGAAGCACGGCGACTCGCCGGGCATGCCCAGCGCCATGCGGTGCAGCCGCAGGACGTCGCGATCGGTGTTGTCCAGGAACCGTGCCATGGCGTCGCCTTCGATTTCCAGGGCCGCCAGGGGTTGTCCCAGCAGGCGGCGGCTACTGACGCCCAGCCAGCGGGCGAAGGCAGGATTCACGCCGCGGATCAGGCCGTCGGCATCCGCCCAGGCCACCGGCGTGCTGAGCGCGTCGGTGGTGGGCTCGAAACGCATGCGGGAAGGGTCCGGGGACGACATTGCACCAGTTTAGTGCAAAGCCGTCCCCGGCAATCCATCAGGCCTCGTAGGCCGATTCGCCATGCGAGGTGATGTCCAGCCCCTCGCGCTCGGCGTCCTCGGAGACGCGCAGGCCGACCGTGTACTTCACGATCAGGAAGGAGACCAGGGCCACCACGCTGGACAGCACCACCGTGATCAGCACGCCCTGCGCCTGGATCCACACCTGCGAGCCGATCGAGTACTCGGCCAGGGCGGTCTCGGTGACGTAGTCCCAGATGCCCGCACCACCCAGCGACGGCGCCGCGAACACGCCGGTCAGCAGCGCACCGGTGATGCCGCCCACGCCGTGCACGCCGAACACGTCCAGGCTGTCATCCGCGCCCAGCAGCTTCTTCAGCCCGCTGACGCCCCACAGGCACAGCACGCCGGCGATCGCGCCGATGGCCAGCGCGCCGTTCAGGCCGACCAGGCCGGCGGCCGGGGTGATGGCGACCAGACCAGCCACCGCGCCCGAGGCCGCACCCAGCAGCGACGGCTTGCCCTTGGTGATCCACTCCACCAGCAGCCACGCCACCACCGCCGCGGCCGTGGCAAGGAAGGTGTTGACGAAGGCGATGGCGGCCACGCCACCGGCTTCCAGCGCCGAACCGGCGTTGAAGCCGAACCAGCCCACCCACAGGATGGACGCACCGACCATGGTCAGGGTCAGGTTGTGCGGCTTGATGGCCTCGCGTCCGTAGCCCGTGCGCTTGCCGATGACGTACGCGCCCACCAGGCCGGCAATCGCCGCATTGATGTGCACGACGGTGCCGCCGGCGAAGTCCAGCGCGCCCTTGGCCCACAGGTAGCCCGACTTGGCCAGCACGCCGTCGACGGCATCGGTGCCCGTGAACGCATCCGGGCCGGGGAAGAACCACACCATGTGCGCCATCGGCAGGTAGGCGAAGGTGAACCACAGCACGGTGAACAGCATCACGCCGGCAAACTTCACGCGCTCGGCGAACGCACCGACGATCAGCGCGCAGGTGATGCAGGCGAAGGCGCCCTGGAACACGAAGAACGCGAGTTCCGGGATGTAGACGCCCTTGGTGAACGTGGCACCGATGGACGAGGCGTCGAGACCCGCAGCAAGCAGCCGGTCCGTGCCGCCGATGAACGCATTGCCCTCGGTGAAGGCGAAGCTGTAGCCGTACAGCGCCCACAGCACCGCGACCAGCGAGAACACCGCCAGGTTCTGGATCAGGATCGACAGCACGTTCTTCGAACGCACCAGGCCGCCATAGAACAGCGCCAGGCCCGGCAGCGTCATGAAGATCACCAGCACCGCGGACACCAGCACCCACACGGTGTCGGGCTTGCTGATCGTCGGTGCGGGAGCTTCCTCGGCAGGGGCTTCCTCGGCGGGGGCGGCGACGGCTTCAGCGGGGGCTGCAGCGACCTCCGCAGGCGCGGCGGCGGCTTCGACCGGCGCAGGCGCGGCGTCGGTGGCGGGGGCTTCGGTCGTCGGGGCGGCAGTGTCCTGTGCGGCGAGCGCCGCAGCCGACACGCCAACCGTCATCAGGCCGCACAGCGCGGCCAGGCACAACGTCTGGGCACGGGTCTTCCACCCGGAGAACAGTCGAGTCTTCATGTGGGGCTCCGAGTGTTAGAGCGCGTCCGCGCCGACTTCGCCGGTGCGGATGCGGATGACCTGGTCGATGGTGGTGACGAAGATCTTGCCGTCGCCGATCTTGCCGGTGCCGGCCGCCTGCTGGATGGCCTCGATGACGGCATCCAGTCGCTCGTCGGTGACGACGGTTTCGATCTTGATCTTGGGCAGGAAATCGACGACGTACTCGGCGCCGCGGTACAGCTCGGTGTGGCCCTTCTGCCGACCGAAGCCTTTGACTTCGGTGACGGTGATGCCGGACACGCCCGCCTGCGACAAGGACTCTCGGACCTCGTCGAGCTTGAACGGCCGGATGATGGCGGTGATCAGTTTCATGCGCATACCCCGATGGTGGATGGAACCGGCCGACCGGAGCCGGCCGGCGGTTTCAGGTCACCCGTGCGCGCAGCCCCCTGGCGGCGGACACGTTGTCGGTGCGGATCGATGCATGAACCGCATCCGTGCCCACCGCGATCATTTGCGGCAGGAACGGATGACGTGGGAGGGAGCAGCGGTTCATGGACCTCTCCTGTGTTTCCCCTGGTACAGCGTTGGTGCGATCTCCGGAAATCGAAGATGGGTGGTGCCCCGGTTCCCCAACCGGTCGAAGCCATCGCGACGCGATGTCTCCAATAAGGTGCGGCGATGGCGACGGGTGGGAGGGGAGATCCGTCGCCATCGCCGCGAGAACTCAGTGCGCGACCGCTGCGTCGCGGAGGGCCGGTACCCGGCCCTCCGCATGCATGGCGATGTGCGCGTTCGACGGCATCAGCTGGCGTAGTACAGCTGGTATTCCAGCGGGTGCGTGGCCGCGCGGAACTTGGTCACTTCCTGCATCTTCAGCGCGATGTAGGCGTCGATGAAGTCGTCGCTCATCACGCCGCCGGCCTTGAGGAAGTCGCGGTCCTTGTCCAGCGCGTCCAGCGCCTGGTCCAGGCTGGAGCAGACCTGCGGGATGTTCTTCTCTTCTTCCGGCGGCAGGTCGTACAGGTCCTTGTCGCTCGGCGCTCCCGGGTCGATCTGGTTCTTGATGCCGTCCAGACCGGCCATCATCAGCGCGGTGAAGGTCAGGTAGCCCGACTGCAGCGGATCGGGGAAGCGGATCTCGATGCGGCGCGCCTTCGGGTTGGCGACCCACGGAATGCGGCACGAGGCCGAACGGTTGCGCGCCGAGTAGGCCAGCATCACCGGCGCTTCGAAGCCCGGCACCAGGCGCTTGTAGCTGTTGGTGCCCGAGTTGGCGAACGCGTTGATCGCCTTGGCGTGCTTGAAGATGCCGCCGATGTACCACAGCGCCAGCTGCGACAGGCCGCCGTAGCCGTCGCCGGAGAACAGGTTCTGGCCGCCCTTGGCCAGCGACTGGTGCACGTGCATGCCGCTGCCGTTGTCGCCAACGATCGGCTTCGGCATGAAGGTGACGGTCTTGCCGTTGCGGTGGGCCACGTTGCGGACCACGTACTTCATGCGCTGCAGTTCGTCGGCCTTCTGCACCAGCGTGTTGAACTTGGCGCCGATCTCGCACTGGCCGGCGGTGGCGACTTCGTGGTGGTGCACTTCGACTTCGATGCCGACCTGCTCCAGCGTCTTGCACATCTCGGCACGCAGGTCGTGCAGCGAGTCGGTCGGCGGCACCGGGAAGTAACCGCCCTTGATGCCCGGGCGGTAGCCGCTGTTGGCGCCGTCGTAGCTCTTGCCGCTGTTCCAGGCGCCTTCCTCGGAATTGATCTTGAAGAAGGTGTTGCCCATGTCGTTGGCGAACTGCACCGAGTCGAAGATGAAGAACTCGGGTTCCGGACCGAAGAACGCCACGTCGGCGACGCCGCTGGCCTTCAGGTGGGCCTCGGCGCGCTTGGCGATGCCGCGCGGATCGCGCGTGTAGCCCTGCATGGTGGCCGGGTCCAGGATGTCGCAGACCAGCACCAGGGTCGGGTCGGCGTAGAACGGATCGAGGTAGGCGGTGCTCGGGTCGGGCAGCAACACCATGTCGGACTCGTTGATGCCCTTCCAGCCCGAGATCGATGAGCCGTCGAACATCTTGCCGTCTTCGAACAGGGACGCATCCACGATGCTGACGGGGAAGGTGACGTGCTGCTCGACACCGCGCATGTCGACGAAGCGCAGGTCGACGAACTCGACCTTGTGGTCCTTGATCAGCTTCTCAACGTTGTCCAGGGACATCTTTGGAACCTCGGGTTGGATAAGGGTTGTGCCAACACACAGCAATCCCCGTGCCAACCCCGATATCGCGCCAAGTCACTGATTTACATGGAGGTCGTTGACAAACCCATTGCGCGAAATCCCTTTTTTGGTGCGCCCTGGATTCGTAATGAACCAACGCGGTGCGTTGCGGTTTCCACTATTCTTTGCCGCCCTTCTCACTTTCCACGCCCCGATGACCGACCTGCTCGCCGCGCTGCTGCTCGGCATCCTCGAAGGCCTGACCGAATTCCTGCCCATCTCGAGCACGGGCCATCTGCTCATCGCGCAACACTGGCTGGGCGAGCGCTCGGACTTCTTCAACATCGTCATCCAGGCCGGCGCGATCCTGGCCACCACGCTGGTGTTCCGCCGCCGGATCTGGGAACTGACGACCGGCTGCTGGCGCGATGCCGAAGCCCGCGACTACTCCATGAAGCTGGCGGCCGCCTTCCTGGTCACCGCGCTGGTCGGCCTGCCCGTGCGCCTGGCCGGCTGGGAACTGCCGGAGACCGTCACCCCGGTCGCGTGGGCGCTGATCCTGGGCGGCGTGTGGATGCTGCTCGCCGAGCACTTCGCCGAAAAACGCGGCGATGTGGCGACGATCACGTGGAAGGTGGCGATCCTGGTGGGTCTGGCGCAGGTAGTGGCCGGCGTGTTCCCCGGCACCTCGCGCTCGGCGGCGGCGATCTTCATGGCCATGCTGGCTGGCACCAGCCGGCGTTCGTCGGCGGCGGAGTTCGTCTTCCTGCTGGGTATTCCCACCATGTTCGCCGCCAGTGGCTATGCCTTCCTGGAACTGGTGAAGGACGACGCGCTGGGCAGCGAGAACTGGGGCGAAGTCGCGCTCGCATTCGTCGCCGCCACCGCCACCGGCTTCGTGGTGGTGAAGTGGCTGCTCGGCTTCATCAAGGCGCACCGGTTCACCGGCTTCGCGATCTACCGCATCGTGCTGGGCGCGCTGCTGCTGTTGCTGATGCCCGTGGGCAGCTGATCCGCCGCGCTCCCTGCAATCAAGCGCGATGCCCGGCCTTCACCCCATTCCAACCTGTCGCGCGTTTGCATTGGGCCACCTTCGACGGAGAACGCCATGAAACGACTGCTGCTGCTTGCCTTGCCACTGGCCCTTGCGGGCTGCCCCAAGCCGGCGGAACAGGCCGACACGCCCACGCCCACCGTGGCCGCCACCCCGGATACACCGGTTGCCGCATCGGTCGACGCGGCTGCCTTGCTGTCCCAGCACCACTGGCAACTCATGGACGCCACCGACGCCCAGGGCAAACGCATCGACGCCTTGTTCGCGCGCGCCGACAAGCCGGTGCAACTCGACTTCAAGGAGGGGCGACTCGGTGTGGCCAACACCTGCAACCGCATGGGGGGAACCTACACACTGTCGGATACCAGCCTCACCATCGGTCGCCTCGTGTCCACCATGATGGCCTGCACGGACAACGCACTGATGGCGCTGGACCAGGAAGTTGGCAAGCGCCTCGAAGGGACGCTGAAGGTGGCGGCGACACAGGACGGCGTCACCCAGCTGGCACTCACGACGGCGACGGGCGACAAGCTCCTGTTCGCGGGCAATCCCACCGCCGAAACCCGCTACGGCGGTCCCGGTGAGCGCGTGTTCCTGGAAGTCGCGTCGGAGACCAAGCCCTGCAGCCATCCGCTGATTCCCGACAAGCAATGCCTGCAGGTGCGCGAGATCCAGTACGACGACAAGGGACTGAAGGTCGGCACGCCCGGTGAATTCCAGCACTTCCACGACAGCATCGAGGGTTATACCCACGAGCCGGGCGTGCGCAACGTGCTGCGCGTGGACCGCTACACCGTGAAGAATCCGCCTGCCGATGCGCCGCCGAAGGCGTATGTGCTGGACATGGTGGTGGAATCCGCCAGCGAGAAAAAATGACGCTTCCGTCCCCGCACGGCGCGCACGGTGGCCACGCCGCGCGCGCCGTGGCGACGTGACGCTCCGAAGGCACTGCAGCGGCCGGTATAGTGCGCCGTCACCGGACACGACGCGCGATTGATGAGCCTGCCAGCAAGGAACGCCTCTCCCCTACCCTGGATCGCCGCTGCGCTGCTGGTGGCCTCCGCGTTGCTGATGTGGCTGCCTGCACTGCAGACCCCTTTCTGGGGCGATGACTACGCGTTCCTGCACGCGGCGCATGCCACGAATGCATCCGGCGCGCCATGGTGGTCGGATTTCTGGCCTGCGTCGCCGCCCCGATTCTGGCGACCGCTGTCGCAGGAAGGGTACTGGCGCTGGGTCGATGCCGCGCTGGGGGGCAGCGCACATGCCGCCCACGTCGTGAGCCTGGTGCTGCACCTGCTGGCCACCCTGGGCGTGGCACTGCTCGGGTTCCGCCTCGCACGCGCCTGCCAATGGCCGCACGCTGGCCGGATCGCCGCGCTGGCGGGGGCCGTCTACGGTGCATTGACCTTGCACACGCTGCCCGTGCACTGGGCCGCCGCCGCCAACAACGCGATGCTCACCCTGTTCACCACGCTGCTGCTGGCGGCATGGGTGAGCGCGCGCGACGCGAAGCACGCGACGCGCTCGGTACTGCTGGCTTCCGTTCCGCTGCTGCTCGCACTGGCGCTGCTGAGCAAGGAGTCGGCCGCCTTGACGCCGGCCCTGATGCTCATCGTCAGCGGATTCGTCGCCGCGCGCCGGCTGGACCGTGGCGAACTCGTCGCGTGGCTTGCCTGTGTCGCCGTCGTGGCGGCATGGCTGGTGCTGCGCGCGCGGTTCACCGCCAATACGGACGCGTCCTATGCCATGACCCTGGGTGGCAACGTGGTGCGCAACGCGGCCTCGTTCGTGGCGTGGCTGCTGAATGTCCCGCGCGAAGCCATGCGCATGGCGGTGGCCGGGGAGCGCATGCAGGGGCTGGCCTGGATCGCGGCGACGGCGCTGCCGATGCTCGCGGCGTGGGGCATCGCGGGCTGGCGTGGCCGCAGGCTGCTCGCAACGCGTCAATGGCTCTGCATCGCGGCGTTCGCGGTGTTCGCGTACGCGCCGTACTTCCTGTTCGCATGGAACAGCTACGAGTACTACGCGGCCATCGCCGTGGTGTTGCCGGTCATCGCGCTGGCGCGCTGCATCGCCACGGATCGCCTCGCTCCCGTGGTCGCCGTGCTGATCGCGGTGTCGTCATGGATCGCGGTGGAAGGCACGCGCCGCCTCGACCACCCCGGCCTCATCGGTCGCGCCCGCTGGGCGGAAACAACGTTGCAGGCCCTCGCGCGGCAGCCGGTCGCCACGCCCTTGCACGTGCAGGTGGCGGACGAACAGCGCTTCTATGCCATCGGCCAGATGGGCCTGGCATGGCGCCTGGGTGTGGCACCGGACACCATCCGCAGGGTGCGCGAATGCCCGCCTTCCGGCGCCTGCCTTGTCATCGACACCGATGGGCGCTGGCGCTTGCAGCCCGTCGCGGGCGGCGCGCAGCCGCGTTAGCCGCGCAGCGACGCATTCAACGTATAGGTGCCATGCACGGCGGCTTCGGCCAGCACATGGCCCTGCATCGCGCGCTCCACATCGCCGGCGGTGAATCGCGCCGGCAGGTCGAGCGTGGCGAGATCCAGCGCAAACAGGCGGAAGAAGTAGCGATGCATGCGCAGGTCGTTGAAGGGCGGGTACGGGCCGTCGTATCCGTAGTAGTCGCCCCCCATCTGCGCGTCACCGGCAAACCAGCCGGTGTAGTCGTTCAGGCCCTGCCGCGCACCCGCCGGCCCCTCAGGCTGCTGCTTGCCTTTGGCAGTGACGCCGTCGCTGCAGCTGCCGGCGGCGATCTCCCGCACTTCCGGCGCGATGTCGGCCATCGCCCAGTGGATGAAATGCCCGCGCGGCTGCTCGACCGGGATCTGCAGGTCGTCGCGACCGACCGTCTCCGGCACGGTGGGCACGTCGGGATCGATGCACAGCAGGGCGAAGGACTTCGTCCCGGCAGGCACGTCATCCCAGGCCAGGTGGGGATTGCGGTTCGCGGCGAATCCGTCGGGCTGGCCCATCGCGAAGCCGGCGGGGATGGGCTTCGCATTTTCGAAACTGTCGCTCCAGAGGCGCATGCATGACTCCTGCAGATGCGGGGAAAAGGGATCAGGCTTCCGGGTAACCCAGTCGCACCGCCACCGGCGTCAGCGCGGCGAACGGGCCCGCCAGCACGTCTGCATAGTGGCGCCAGTGGGCGGCGGGAAAGTGGACGCCGCCGATCGACGACGGGGCGGGAATGGGAACGCCGCCCAACGCTTCGCTCAGCGTTGCCGCCAGCCTCTGCGGATCGTTTTCCATACCGTCGAGCCGGATCGTGGCCGCCGGGTACAGTTGTTGCTCCATCAGTGTCGCAAGATGTTCGAGCATGCCCGCCAACCAGCTCGCCGCCTCATCGACCGAAGGAATCGCCATCATCGAAGGTGCCCCCCAGGCCAGCCACTCCAGCAACATGTCGCGGGGATCGCGCAGGGCCACCAGCAGGCGCCCCTGCGGCAGGTGGGGTCGTAGCGCGTGGAGCAGCGTGTTGTCCCACCAGACCAGCCAGTCGATCACGTTGCCGCTCGGCGCGCCGCGCGACGGCAGCGTTGCGTGCCAGTTCCCAACCAAACTCGCTGCATCGGCCTGACCGGAAAGCAGTTGATCGACCGTGGCGAACGGCTGCAAGCCATCCTTCGGCGGCCTGGCACCGAAGCGATCCGATAGCAGTGCGGCACGTGCATGAGCGAACACCGCCGCCAGGCGCTCGACACCGGAACCCGGCCCACCCCACAGCAACAGGGGCCAATCGGTGTTGTTGTCGGGGATGTCCTGCAAGTCGGGCCACGCCTGGTCCGCCGCCCCCAGCCGGGGAAGCGGCAGGCTCTGCACATGATGCAATCGCGCACGCTCGCACCAGCTTTCAACCGCGCCCGCCACCTGCCCGGATCGATCCTGCGCAAGGCCAAGCCAACCCAGCAGGATTGCCCGTCGCTCATCACCTGGTGCACGCGCCAACAGCGACTGTACGTGCGCGACGGCCGCTCCGGGATCGCGCGCGACCAACGCGTTGACCTTGCGAGCCTGAGCGCCACCGTGACCAGGCTTTACCGCCAGCAATCGGTCAGCGATGGTATCGGCTTCGGTCCCGCGACCGGCGTGCCCTAGCGCCGCCATGATCGCTTCCATTGCGTGAACATCTTCCGGGGCCGCATCCAGCCAACGCTGCGCGACCTCGATCGCCTGCTGGCTGCCCGTGCCTTCAAGCGCCAAGCGTGCCAACCATAGGTCCTTGTTCTTGGACGAGAACGCCAGACACGCATCGAGCGCCTGCCGGCCTTCCTCACGACGACCTTCGCGATGCCACAGCTCGAGCAGCGACGACAGCAAATCTCTGTCCTGTACTCCTCCCGCCAACGCTCCCTGCAGTAGTGGGGCGGCTTGCTCCAACCGCCCAGCCTGCATGTGAAGGCGTCCTGCCAAGCCCCGGATCCCCGCAGTCGCGCGCTGCGGGTCGGCGAGCACTGGCGCCAACACCTCCAACGCCTCGTCGGGTCGTCCCTGGCGCGCGATCACGCTCGCGATCAGCAAGGCGACACCGGTGGCGGCAGGGATACGGTCGGCGAGCGTACGGAACGCCTGTTCGGCGAACGCGAGGTGGCCGCGCGCGATGTAGACGACACCGAGCGCATGCAACAGCTGAATGTCGTCGGGAGCGCGTTGGACCGCGCCTGAAAGGATCTTCAGCGCCGCCTCCCCATTGCCCCGCTGCAGCATCGCCATGCCATCGACATAAGCAAGGCGCGGATGATCCGGTGACACGCGGGCGGCCAGGCGGTTCAGGCGTTCGGCTTCGTCCAGGTCGCCGCGACCCAACGCCAGCTGTGCCTGCACCAGGTACGCGGTGAACTGGTTGGGATCCAGCCCGGTGGCCTGGGCCAGCGATGCCTGCGCCTCGTCGGGACGCCGGCTGCCCACCAGCACGCCCGCACGGGCCAAGTGCAGGTCGGCGTTGTCCGGCGCCAGGGCAATGGCGCGGTCGATGCTGGCCAGGGCGGCGTCGGGCTGGCCGCTCTGCAGCTGGGCAGCGGACAGCCAGCGCAACGCCTGGGCGTCGTCGGGGCGTTCTGCCACCAGCGCTTGCGCGGCGGTCAGGGCATCGGCCACTGCGCCGCGGCGAAGGGCATCGAGGATCGGGTCGTACATGGAGAACTACCAGGATTCGGGCAAACGCCGATTGTACCGGCCGTTCCCCGGCTCAGGCGGTGCCGCCGGCCAGGCGTTCGGCCACCCAGCGCTCGGCGTAGCCGTCGCAGGCGGCGTTCTCGATGAAGGCGCAGTGCCCGCCCCAGGGGGCGATCTCCAGCGTGGCCTGCGCCGGCAGCGCCCAGTCGCGGAAGGTCTCGAACGGGATCACCGGATCGTCCTCGGCCATCAGAATGTGCGCGGGCACGGTCAGCCCCGCCAGGCGGCCGCCGGCGATGGCGTAGCCGTCGAAGTAGTCCTCGAGCGTGCCGAAGGCCGTGTGCCGCTGCACCAGCCAGTCGGTCAGCGCGCGGATGTCCAGCGCCAGCACGGTGTCGTCGAAGTCATGCCGCTGCGGGAACAGGCTGCGCTTGCGTTCGAGCGAACGGCGCCATTTGCGCGCGAAGTACCAGTCGTACAGCGGCAGGCCATTCTCGATGCGGTCCATCGTCGTGGCCGGATCCAGCAGCGGGCAGACCGCCGCCACGTGGGCCAGCGCCAGTCCCGCCTCCGGTGCGCGCAGTGCCAGCCGCAGCGCGAAGTTGCCGCCCAGCGAATAGCCCGCCACCCGCATCGGCACGTCGCCGGCGAACCGCCGCGACACGTCGAGCGCCGCGTGCACGACTTCATCCAGGCGGTTGGAGTGGAACAGGTCTTCGTTGAGGTGGTGGGTATCGCCGTGGTCGCGGAAGTTCAGCCGGAACACGTCGAACCCGCGCGCCAGCAGCTGCGCGGCGGTCAGGCGCATGTAGCTGGAATCGGCACTGCCTTCCCAGCCATGCAGCAGCAGCACCAGGCCGCGCGGACTCTGTCCGGACATCCGGCTCAGGAACCCCTGCAGGCGCACGCCATCGCCGCCATCCACGATGTGCTCCACCGTTACCGCACCACTGCCCGCCAGCGCGCGCAGCCCGCGACGGCGGCGCAGTGCGCTCGAACCCAGCACCGATTGCAGGTGCGGATTGCGCAGCCAGCGTGGCGGGCGGTAGTCGGCGGCAGTGATCATGGGGTCATCGCAGCGGTGTCGGGACGAGGGTGGCACCGCAGTGTGGAGTATTCCTTCGATTCCGTCGCGATGCCGGCCGAACGCATCCGCTCAGGCTTCCGACATCGCCTGCACGATGCGCTCGCGCGACAGCTCGGCGATGCGGCGGCGCCCTTCCACATCGGCGATCCGGATCGGCTCCAGGAAACAGATGTCGGCCGTGCGGGCCGGCTCACCCAGCAGGCGCACGAAGTTGGCGAAGAAGCTCTCCTTCGGCCCGAACGCCACCACCGGCTGCGCACTGCCGCGCGCACCGTAGCGCAGCGCCACCGGCTGCACCGGCACGCCGGCTTCCACCGCCGCCAGGAAAATGCGCGCGTGGAACGGGCCCACCGACCGGCCGTCGCGGGTACGTCCTTCCGGGAACACACCCACCGGACGGCCCTCGCGAAGGCGCTGCATCATGGCCTGCAGCACGCCGCCCAGCGACTCCTGGCTGCCGCGCTGGTGGAAGATGGTGTGGCCCTGCGCCGCCAGCCAGCCGACCACCGGCCAGCCGCGGATCTCATGCTTGGCGACGAATCCCATCATGCGCTGGCTGTGCAGCGCTTCGATGTCGATCCAGCTGACGTGGTTGGCCACGAACATCGTGGCGCCGGGGAGCGGCGTGCCCACGCGACGCAGGCGGAACCCGAAGATGCGCATCAGCCCGCTGGACCACCAGCGCACCGCCACCTCGCCCACGCTCTCGTCGCCCACCCGCACCCAGGCCAGCAGTGGCGACAGGCACAGCAGGATGATCGGCAGGAAGACCAGCAGGTGGACCAGCAGCAACGGCACGCGGTAGAGGTAGCGGATCGCCCGCGCCACACCGCTGCCGCCAGCAACATGAACAGGGGGCGGCGTCATCCTGTCACGATACCGGATGCGTCGCCGCAGCGGAACGTGCCATGGTCGACGGAGGTGGCAGGCGTCATGAAGATCTCAGCGCCGCATGCGTGCGGTCAGCGCCCTGCCCATCAGTGCGCCCGCCAGGAAGGACACCTGATACAGCTTGAAGCGGCCATCGACCGGCAACAGTCCCAGCAGCTTTGCGGGCAGCCAGAACACCAGTGCCGTCACCACCGCCCAGAGCGCGATGGCGAGCAGAAAGCGCGGCAGCCCTGCTGCGGTGATCCTGCGGGACGCGCGACCGGCGACCTTGTCGAACAGCGGGGTCAGCAACGGAAGCCACGCGCACCCGGCCACGCCGCCCGCGCCGACGATCGCCAGAAAGTGCGTGTCGATCATGCCCATGTCGAGCCTGTCGTCGCTGCCACGCCGGGTCTCAGGCCTTGGGCAGGGGCACCACCGCCAGGGTCAGCCGGGACACGCAGACCAGCTTTCCTTCATCGTTCTCGATGCGGATCTCCCACAGCTGCGTGCTTCGGCCCACATGCAGCGCACGCGCCGTACCGGTCACCACGCCACCGCGCATCGCGCGCACATGGTTGGCGTTGATCTCCAGGCCCACCACCATCTCCTTGGTGATGTCCACGCACAGGTTGCCCGCCACGCTGCCCAGCGTCTCGGCCAGCGCCACCGAAGCCCCGCCATGCAGGATGCCGTAGGGCTGCACGGTGCGTGCATCGACCGGCATCGTGCCGCGCAACCAGTCCTCGCCCGCCCCGGTGATGACGATGCCGAGATGGGACACCAGCGTGTCGGCGGCGTGGGCGTTGACGGCAGCGAGATCGACGGGGGCGCGGAAAGCCATGGCGTGCAGACCAGGAGAGAAGGTGCCCGGATTCTACCCACGCCCATGTAGGAGGGGCTTCAGCCCCGACGCTTTTCCATCACCGTCCGACAGGCCCGAGGTCGACCAGGCTGCATTCGGGGGCTCTCTGTCGTCTGCTCGAAAAGCATCGGGGCTGAAGCCCCTCCTACAGACCTGCGGACCTACAGGATCGGCACCAGTCCCGCACCGAACGCGGTCAGCACGCGCGTGTACAGCCATTTCGGGCCGACATTGACCTCGGGGAAGTCGCCCACGGCCACGTAGCACCGGTGGAACGCCGGGTCCTTCGGCCCCACCGGGAGCGGGCAATCGGGGCCGGGCTGGAACTCGTAGCTGGTCGCATACCGCCACGGCCAGATGTCGAAGATCGGCAAGGACTCGGAGACCTTGCCCAGGCTGTAGTCCAGGCCGGAGAACACCGGCGGCTTGGCGCGCGGCGCGATCACCCACGCGTTGCGCGGCGACATGTCGCGGCGGATGCTGTCGGCCAGCGCCTGCGCGAAGGCAGGGTCCTGGATCACCACCGCCGCTTCGGTGTTGTAGTTCTC
>Ga0247823_10001126_pt1 | contig 22319 bp, 21 predicted proteins | sample 13C_PalmiticAcid_2_FD_192426 | JGI IMG/M metagenome (GOLD analysis project Ga0247823, IMG submission 192426) | Soil microbial communities from agricultural site in Penn Yan, New York, United States - 13C_PalmiticAcid_Day30 | ecosystem: Environmental > Terrestrial > Soil > Agricultural land... | reverse complement strand
AGGTGGTGGCGCAGTGCAGCTACCCGCTCACCGGCATCGGCTGCGTCAAGCGCATCTACAGCGACCTCGCCACGCTGGCGTGCACGCCGCAAGGTCTGAAGCTGATCGACAAGGTCGAGGGCCTGGACCACGCCGAACTCGAAAAGCTCGTGGGCCTGCCGATCGCGGCGGCCTGAACTTCCTTCAGCGCAGCGCGGCCTTGTGCAGCGGCAGGGGCGCCGCGCGCAGGGCCTCCAGCTGCTCGCGCGCGATCTGCAGGAACGCGGTGCCCAGGCGCGAGAGCGGGCGGTGCCGGTTGCGCACCGCGAAGATCGGAAACGTGGGTGAACCTGGCAGCGCCGTGAACACCAGGCCTTCGGGCCGGTGGGCGCGGGCCGAGAGGTCGTCCACGAAGGCCACGGCCGCGCCGGTGGCCGCCACCGAACACGCGGCCAGGCCCGAGCGCACCTCGGCCGCCACGTTGCGCGCGACGCCGTGCGATTCGATCCAGTGGTCGATCACCGCGCTTTGCGGCGCCTCCGGGCTGTAGACCACAAGGCGGCCGGCCAGCACCTCGGCCAACGACGGCTTGGCCTTCTTCAGCAGCGCATGGTCGGCGGGCAAGGCGCAGAGCAGTTCCCAGCGGCCGATCTCCTCAATGTCCAGCGCCGGGTGGTCCAGCGGCGCGCTGGAGATGGCCACGTCGGCCTCCTCCGTCACCAGCAGCTTGACGATCTCGCGCGTGGGCAGCGACTCGAACAGCACGCGCGCGGTGGTGGCCTGGCCGACCAGCGCGGCGATGCAGCGCGGCACCAGCTGCAGCGCGGTGTTGGCGCTGGAGAGCACGCGCAGCGTGGTGCGCGTGCCGAAGCGCAGGTGGGCCGCCACGTCGCGCACATGCTGCACGCCCCGGTAGACCTTCTCGATTTCCTCCTGCAGCTCGCGCGCCTCGGCCGTGGGCACCAGCCGGCCGCTGCGGCGCTCGAACAGGGCCACGCCCAGCTGCAGCTCCAGGTGGCGCACCAGGCGGCTGATGCCCGGCTGCGAGACGTGCAGCAGCCGCGCGGCCTCGGTGGTGGAGCCGGTGGTCATGACGGCGCGGAACACCTCGATCTGACGCAGGTTCATGGGCCGCATTGTCGCCCACGCATAACCCCGTGTTATTCAGAGCTGGCGGAAAAGTATTGGATCGTATGGAGCAGCCCTCCTAGCATCCCCCACTCGGCCCGAACACCGGGATTCATTCAGGAGACAAGACATGTTCAAGCTTCACCGGCGCGCCCTGGCGCGCACCGCCCTCGCCGCCGCGCTGTGCTCGACCGCCCTGCTGGCCCAGGCCCAGGCACCGGCGGCCTGGCCCACCAAGCCCGTCACCCTCACCGTGGGTTTTGCCGCCGGCGGCTCGGCCGACATCCTGGCGCGCGCCATCTCGCAGAAACTCACCGGCGCGCTCGGCCAGCCCGTGGTGGTGGACAACAAGCCCGGCGCGGGCGGCACCATCGCCGCCGCCGCGGTGGCCTCGGCCACGCCCGACGGCCACACCCTGCTGCTGGTGACCAGCGGCCACGCCGGCAGCGGCGCGCTCTACCCCACGCTGCGCTACGACCCGATCAAGGCCTTCACCCCGGTGATCAAGCTCGCGGCCACGCCGGTGGTGGTGGTGGCCCCGGCCGCCCAACCCTGGAAATCGCTCAGCGAACTGCTCGACGCCGCGCGCAAGGCGCCCGGCACGCTGAACTACGCCGCCGGCGGCGGTGGCGCGACCACCACCGCGCTGGCGGCCGAGTTCCTGAAGAAGGACACCGGCACCGACATGGTCCAGGTGCCCTACCGAGGCTCCGGCCCGGCGCTCACCGCGCTGCTCTCGGGCGAGGTGCAGGTCGGCTTCGAGATTCCCTCCAGCGCCCTTCCCCACATCCAGTCGGGCAAGCTGCGCGCGCTGGCGGTGACCACCCGCACCCGCAGCAGCGCGCTGCCCGACGTGCCCACGGTGATCGAACAAGGCATCCGCGACTTCGAGGTGATCGGCTGGTTCGGCGTGCTGGCGCCGGCGGGCACCCCCGCCGCCGTGGTGGAGCGCCTGAACCGCGAGCTCAACGCCGCGCTGCAACAGCCCGAACTGCGCGAGCGCCTGAGCGGTCTGGGCCTGGAATCCGGCGGTGGCACACCCGCCGAGTTCCAGAAACTGATCGGGTCGGACACGCAGCGCTACGGCGAAGCGATCCGCCGCATGGGCATCAAGGTGGAATGAGCATGGCGGTGGTGGCAGGCGGTTGGACAACGGAGGTCGCCATCGTCGGCGGCGGTCTGGGTGGGGTGTCGGCGGCGCTGGCCGCGCTGCGGCTGGGCCGGCGCGTGGTGCTGGTGGAGGCGCTGCAGTGGCTCGGCGGGCAGCTCACGGCCCAGGCCGTGCCGCCCGACGAGTACCCCTGGATCGAATCGCTGCAGGCCTCGCAGAGCTACGCGCAGCTGCGCCGCGCCATCCGCGAGCACTACCGCCTGCACCTGCCACTGACCCCCGAGGCGCGGCGCGCGCTCTGCCTCAACCCCGGCCAGGGCAACGTCAGCACCCTGTGCCACGAGCCCTGGGTGGCCGCGAAGGTGATCGACAAACTGCTCGCGCCCTGGGAACACGACGGCCAACTGCGCGTGCTGCGCCAGCACCGCGTGCAACGTGCACACACCCAGGGCGACCGGCTGACGGCGCTGGAGCTGCGCGATCTCGCCACCGGCCACGAGGGTGTGCTGCAGGCGCCCCTCTTCATCGACGCCACCGAAACCGGCGAGCTGCTGCAACAGGCCGGCGTGGAACACGTGCTGGGCGCCGAGGCGCAGTCGGCCACGCAGGAGCCCCATGCCCTGGCGCAGGCCGACCCCATGGACCAGCAGGCCGTGACCTGGTGCTTCGCCATGGACCACCGGCCGGGCGAGCACCACGTGATCGACCAACCCGAGGGCTACGAGCGCTTCCGCACCCTGCAGCTCGACTGCTGGCCCAACGCCCAGTACAGCTGGACGCTCTCCGACTTCGTCACCCACCAGCCGCGCACGCGCGCGCTGTTCGCGGGCGACACCGATGCGCCCGGCGTGTACGACCTCTGGCACGCGCGCCGCATCGCCTGGCGCGGCCACTTCCAGCCCGGCGCCTACGAAAGCGACATCACGTTGGCCAACTGGCCGCAGATGGACTACTGGGAAAAGCCGCTGATCGGCGTGTCCGAAGCAGAAGAACAACACGCGCTGCAGCAAGCGAAGCTGTTCAGCCTGGGCTTCTTCTACTGGATGCAGACCGAAGCCCCGCGCCACGACGGCGGCGTGGGCTACCCCGGCCTGCGCCTGCGCGGCGACGTGCTGGGCACCGAAGACGGCATGGCCCAGCAGGTCTACTGGCGCGAAGGCCGGCGCATCCAGGCCGAGTTCACGGTGCTCGAACAGCACATCGGCGTGGCCGCGCGCCCGGGGAGAGATGGCGCGGAGCGCTTCTTCGACAGCGTGGGCATCGGCGCCTACCGCATCGACCTGCACCCCAGCACGCGCGGGCGCAACACGGTGGACATCGACTCGTACCCGTTCCAGATTCCGCTGGGTGCCCTGCTGCCGCAGCGGGTGGAGAACCTTTTGCCGGCCTGCAAGAACCTCGGCACCACGCGCGTCACCAACGGCGCCTACCGCGAACACGCCACCGAATGGAGCATCGGCGAAGCCGCCGGCTCGCTCGCGGCCTTCGCCCTGCAACGGGCCGAGCCGCCGCGCGCGGTGCGCGCCAAACCCGAGCTGCTGCAGGACTTCCAGCGGCTGCTGCAATCACAAGGCGTGTTGCTGGAGTGGCCGCGCTTCGGCGCCCTCACCCCGCTGCTGCGCACCGGCTACCAGCACGCGGCGCGCACCTGAAACGAAGCTCAGGCCTCCAGGGCCTGCAGCGGGCCCAGCATTTCGCCGGGGTTGCCGTTGGCGGCATAACCGCCGTCCACCGCCCACACAGCGGCGGTGATGAAGCCCGAGGCCGGCTCGGCCAGGAAGCCGATCACGCGGGCGATCTCTTCCGGCGTGGCCCAGCGGCCGACGGCCGAGCGCTCGGCAAACAGCGCGTAGTCCAGCGTGCCCAGGCGCATCTTCTCGCGCAGCACTTCAGTCAGCACATAACCGGGCGCGACCGCGTTGACGGTCACGCCGTGACGGCCGTTCTCCAGCGCCAGGCCGCGCGTGAGACCGGCGATGGCGGCCTTGGCCGTGGAATACGCGGTGCGCCGCTGCAGGCCCACCAGGCCGATCACCGAAGACAGGTTGACGATGCGGCCAAAACGCTGCGCGCGCATGCCGGGCAGCACGGCGGCGCACATGGCGGCGGCGCCGCCCACGTGCACCTCCAGCATGCGCTGCAGGTCGCTCGCGGGCAGGGTGTGATGGTCGGCCGACTCGCGCTGCATGATGCCGGCGTTGTTGACCAGCACACCGATGGGGCCGAGTTCGGCCGCCACCCGCGCGCAGCCGGCCTGCACGGCCGTTTCGTCGCTCACATCGGCCGCCACCGGCAGCGCGCGCACGCCGTGCGCGGCCGCGATCTCGGCAGCGGCTTCAAAAGGCGCCTTCAGATCGAACAGGGCCACGTCGGCGCCGCGCGCGGCCAGGTCTTCGGCGATGGCGCGGCCGATGCCGCGCCCCCCGCCGGTGACCACCGCCACGCGGCCCGCCAGGCTCTTCACAGCACTTTGCCCGGGTTCAGGATGCCCTTGGGGTCCATCGCGTTCTTGAGCGTTCGCATCAGCGCCACCTGCTCGGGCGAACGCGCGTGGCCCAGCCAGCGGCGCTTGATGGTGCCGATGCCGTGCTCGGCCGACACGGTGCCGCCGTATTGCTGCACCAGGCTGTAGACCACCTCTTCCACCTCGTCCTTGGGCTGCACCTTGTCGCCGGCCCGGTAAGCCACGATGTGCACGTTGCCGTCGCCGATGTGGCCGTAGAACACGCTCTCCAGACCCGGCACCTTCACGGCCAGCTCGGCCTTGCAGGCGCGCGCGTAGTCGTCCATGGCGGTCTGCGGCAGGCCAATGTCGAAGGCCAGGTGGCCGGGCCAGGTCTGGTGCAGTTCGCCGCAGGCATCGCGCACGCCCCACAGCGCCTGCTCCTCGGCCAGCGACTTCGCCACCACGGCGTTGGGCACCACACCCTCTTCCAGCAGGCCTTCCATCCAGGACTCGAAGCGCGGCAGGTCGGTCGCCGGGTCGGTGCCCAGCGCCTCGATCAGCACGTAGGCGCCGTAGCGCGTGTCGTCGCCGGCGAACGGGTTGCGCGCGCGCAGCTCGCCCACAGCGCGGTCCCAGTAGTCGGGCCACATCACCTCGAAGGCCGAGAGCAGCGGGCCCAGGCCCGAGCGCGCCGCGCCCAGCAGGCGCAGCACGGCGGCGTAGTCCTCGCAGGCGCACATGGCGACCACCGAGGAACCGGCCTTGGGAAACAGGCGCAGCACGATGCGGGTGATCACGCCCAGCGTGCCTTCGCTGCCGATGAACAGGTGCTTCAGGTCGAAGCCCGCGTTGTTCTTGATCATCTTGTTCAGGCTGTTGACCACCGTGCCGTCGGCCAGCACGGCCTCCACGCCCAGCACCATCTCGCGCGCCATGCCGTAGCGGATGACGCGGTTGCCCCCGGCGTTGGTGGACAGGTTGCCGCCGATGGCGCACGAGCCGCGCGCGCCCAGGTCCAGCGGGCAGAAGAAGCCGGCGGCCAGCGCGGCCTGCTGCACCGTCTCCAGCGGCGTGCCGGCGGCCACGGTCATGGTGGCGGCGGCGGTGTCGATTTCCTCGATGCCGACCAAGCGCTCTAGCGAGAGCGCGATCTCGTTCTCACCGGCGCGGGCGCCACCGCACAGGCCGGTCAGCCCGCCTTGCGGCACCACGCCGATGCCGTGCGCGTGGCAGATGCGCAGCGCCGTGGCCACACCGGCCGTGTCGGCCGGGCGCACCACCGCCAGCGGCGTGGTGGGCGGCAGGCCGCTGTAGTCGTTGTGGTTGCGCACCGGCACGGCATCGCCCACCAGCACGGCGACGGGGCCGAGTTGGTCGAGCAGTTCCTGCAGGGCGGGATGGGAGACGGCAAGCGTGGACATGGGCAGCAATCGATGAAATGAAAAGGTTGTCGGTCAGAAGGCCGCGGAGCAGGCCATACCAGGGCACCCGCGGAACGGGCTTTGCCCGGCCGCTGGGTGCGCCCCCTTCGCGAAGCAGAAGGGGGTTGGCGGAGCGCGCAGCGCGCAGACTGGGGGTTGCATCTTCATGCACCGAAGCGGTCGTCCAGGCCCTTGTGGAAGTCCAGGTCGACCAGTTCGGTGAATTCGGCATAGCTCACCATGCCGCCGGCCGCGCCCACGGGCGTGCCGGCGCGCTTGAGCTCGGCCAGCGCCCCCGAGACGGAGCGCACGGCGGTGAACAGCGCTGTGACCGCGTAGAACACCACGGAGAAACCCATGGACTGCAGTTGCGCGGCCGTCAGCGCGGCGGCGGGCGTGCCATCCACCAGCGAGACCACCTTGGGGCCGTCCACGGCGCGCGCCACGGCCTCCACCTCGGCCACGGTCTTGATGCCGTCGACGAACACCAGGTCCACGCCGGCCGCCTGGTACAGCTTGGCGCGGCGCACGGCCTCGTCGATGCCGGCGGCGGGCAAGGCGTCGGTGCGGCCGATGATGAGCAGGTCACCGTCGCCGCGCGACTCGACCGCGCAGCACAGGCGGCGCACGTTTTCCCCGGCGTCCATCAGGCGGATGCCGGCCATCTGGCCGCAGCGCTTGGGCGCCACCTGGTCTTCCAGGTGGATCGCGGCCACGCCGGCCTGCAGGTACTCGCGCACCGTGCGGTGGATGTTGGACGGCCCGCCGTAGCCGGTGTCGGCATCGGCGATCACCGGGATATCCACGGCGCGCACCATGTCGCGCGCATGGCCGGTCATCTCGGTCTGGCTCAGCAGGCCGATGTCGGGCGTGCCCAGCCGGCTGGCGGTCGCGCCGAAGCCGGTCATGTAGACGGCCGGGAAACCGGCCTTCTGCACCAGGCGGGCGGTGATGGCGTCCGGCGCGCCGGGCGCCATGACGATTTCGCCGGCTTGCAGCAGGCGGCGCAGTTGGGAAGCAGAGGTCATGTGGAAGCGGTGGGATGGATGCGTTGCACCCGGGATGAAGTGGCGGGCGCGATGCGGCCGCTGTCGAGCGCGAGGCGGTAGGCGTCCACAGTGCGGTCGATATGCACGCGCAGCAGGTCTTCCAGGCCGGCGAAGTCACCCTGGTCCACGAAGGTCACCACGGCGCGGTGCTCGGCCAGCGAGACCTCGCGCGCGTCGGCGAACTGGCGCGACATCGCGGTGCGCAGCGCGGCGATCTTGCCCGCGACCAGGTCGTAGGCGTCGTGCAGGTAGGAGTTGCCCGAGTGCAGGAACAGCGCGAGGTGGAAGGCCGAGTCGGCATGGCCATAGCGCACGTCGTCGTCGGCCGCGATGGCGGCCTGCATCTCGGTGATGCCGGCCTGCAGGGCGGCCACCACGCCGGCGCGGTCGTGCCGGTGGGCGCAGCGCGCGGCCTGCACTTCGAGCATCACGCGGAAGTCGCAGATGGCGCGCATGTCGGCCTCGGTGGGCTGGAACACGAAGCTGCCGCGCTTGGGCCGGATCTCGACCAGGCCCGTGTTCTGCAGCAGCGTGAGCGCGTCGCGCACCGGCGTGCGGCTCACGCCGAACAGCGCGGCCAGCGTGTCCTCCGAGATCATCTCGCCCAGCGCGAACTCGCCGTCGACGATCGCCTGCCGCAGGCGGCTGGCGACGATCTCCGTCAGGGACTTGGGCATCTCGAAGTCGAATTTGCGGGTCATGCGGGTTCCTCGTGTTGCAAAGTGCCCGAACCTTAACTGAGCACCAGACCGCCGTCGATGTTGATCGACTGGCCTGTCATGTAGTCCGATGCCGGCGATGCGAGGAACAGCGCCAGGCCCGCCACGTCCTGCGGGGTCTGGGCGCGGCCCATGGGCACGTTGGCCACGCGGCTGGCGAACACGTCGCCCTCGCGGCCGTTGTTGAGCTGCGCCAGGTCGCGGTCCATGCGGGTCCACATGTCGGTGGCCACGATGCCGGGGCACAGCGCGTTGACCGTGATGTCGGGCGAGAGCGTGTAGGCCGCCGTCTGCGTGAGGCTGACCACCGCGGCCTTGCTCGCGCGGTAGGGGCCCTGGTACGGCGCCATCACGCCCGCGCCGTAGCGCGCGGCGATCGACGCCATGGTGATGATCTTGCCGCGCGGGCGGCCCGGGGCCAGCGGCTCCTGCGCCTTCATGCGGCGCGCGGCGGCCTGCAGGCTGAGGAAAGTGCCCTTGACGTTGACCGCCATGTGCAGGTCCCAGTCGGCGGCCTGCAGCTCCATGAAGGGTTTGACCTGCGCAACGCCGGCGTTGCACACCATCACGTCGAGGCGGCCGAAGGCGCGCACGGCGGCGTCCACCATGCGTTCGCAGGCGGCGGCGTCGGTCACGTCGGCGGCGGCGGCCTCGACCCCGTGGCCTTCGGCGCGCAGCGCATCGCGCGCGGCGGCGCAGGTCTCGGCGTTCACGTCCGACAGCAGCACGCGCGCACCGGACTGCGCGAAGTGCCGCGCCAGGCCCAGGCCGATGCCCTGGGCCGCGCCGGTGATGGCCACGACCAGGCCGGCCGGCGGCTGGGTCGCGATGGCGTTAGCGGTGCTCACGTTCACTTGGCGGCGCGGATGCGTTGCAGCTCGGCGTTCACGGCGGTCATCACGTCTTCACCGACCACCTTGGCCTGCGAGGCGTACACGTCCTTGACCTTGTCGCGCATGCGCTGCAGCTCGGCGGGCGAAACCTCGTTGACCTGCATGCCGTTCTTCTTGAGCTTGGCGATGACCTCGGCATCCGCCGCGCGACCCACGCGGCGCGACTCTTCCTGGCCAGCCACGGCGCATTCCTGCATGACGGCCTGTTCCTGCGGCGAGAGGGTGTCGTACTTCTTCTTGGAGATCAGCACGGCCAGCGGGCTGTAGGCGTGGCGCGTGAGCGAGAGGTACTTCTGAACTTCGTAGAACTTCATGTTCTCGATCAGCGCGATCGGGTTCTCCTGTCCATCCACGGTGCGGGTCTCCAGGGCCGAATAGACCTCGGAGAAGGCCAGCGGCGTGGGGTTGCTGCCCAGTGCGCTGAACGTGTCGAGAAACACCTTGTTCTGCATCACGCGCATCTTCACGCCCTGCAGGTCTTCCCATTTGCTGACCGCGCGCTTGGAGTTGGTCACGTTGCGGAAGCCGTTTTCCCAGTAGGCCAGGTTCACCAGGCCGGCGGCCTCGTACTTCGGCGCGAAGGACTTGCCCACCGGGCCGTCGAGCAGCTGGTCGGCCTCGCGCTCGTTGGCGAACAGGAACGGCAGGTCGAACACCGCGAGCTGCGGGATCGCGCCGACCAGGGGGGCGGTAGAGGTCAGCACCATGTCCAGCGAACCGGTGCGCACCTGCTGCGATGCCGTGGTGTCGTTGCCCAGCGCGCCGTCGTAATACGTGACCAGCTTGAGCTTGCCGCCGGACTTGTCGGCTGCGCACTGCGTCATCTTGGTGATGCCGAAGCTGATGGGGTGGCCCTTGGCCACGCCGGAGGAGACGCGCAGCGAGCGCGCCTCGAACTGGGCGTGCGCGGGGACGGTGACCGCAGCGGCGGCGATGGCGAGAGCGGCAAGGCGGAACATCATGGGAAGGTCTCCTGGTTGGAATGAATGAAAAAAGGGATGCGGGCAGGCGGTCAGCCCGTCAGCCAGCGCAGCGGCACCAGCACGATGGAGGGGAACAGCACGAGCAGGAACAGCACGGCCACCTCGGCCAGCAGGAAAGGCATGATTCCCTTCATGAGCTCGCTCATGCTCAGCTTGGCGGTGCCGCAGACCACGTTGAGCACGATGCCCACCGGGGGCGTGATCAGGCCAATGGCGTTGTTCATGATGAACAGCACGCCGAAGTACACCGGATCGATGCCGGCCTCGCGCACCAGCGGCATCAGCACCGGGGTGAGGATCAGCAGCGTGGGCGCGAAGTCCAGCGCGGTGCCCACGATCACCACCAGCAGCATCATGATGGCCATCAGCAGGATCGGGCTGTCCACGAAGGGCTGCAGCAGCTCGCTGACCTGTTGCGGAATGTCCGACGCCGTGATCAGCCAGCCCGAGACCAGCGCGCAGGCGATCAGGAACACCACCACCGCCGTCGTCTTGGCCGCGCTGACGATCAGCGGGTAGATCGCGTTCCACTTGAGCTCGCGGTAGACGAACATGCCGACCACGAAGGCATAGACCGCCGCGACCACGGCGGCTTCGGTGGGCGTGAACACGCCGAACTTCATGCCGCCCACGATGCCCACCGGCATGACCAGCGCCCAGGTGCTGTTCACGGCCACCCTGGCGCGTTCGCGCATGGGCATGCGCGGCAGCACCGCCACCTCGTCCTTGCGTGCCACGATCATCCAGGCGACCAGCAGCGACAGGCCCATGAGCAGGCCCGGCACGATGGCGGCCATGAACAGCTTGCCGATGGACACGTTGGCCACCACGCCGAAGATGATCATGCCGATCGAAGGCGGCAGCACCGGCGCGATGACGCCGCCGGCGGAGATCAGGCCGGCCGAGCGCGGGATGTTGTAGCCGGCCTGCCGCATCATCGGGATCAGCATGGTGGCCAGCGCGGCGGCGTCGGCCGCGGCCGAGCCCGAGATCGCGGCCATGATGACCGCCGCCACGATGGCGACGATGCCCAGGCCGCCCCGGATGTGGCCCACGAAGGCCAGCGCGAAGTTGACGATGCGCCTGGAGATGCCGCCCGCGTTCATCAGCTCGCCGGCCAGCATGAAGAAAGGAATCGCCAGCAGCGGGAAGCTGTCGGCACCTTCGATGATCTTCTGCGACAGGATGGTGGTGTCCACCGAGCCCTGCAACATCATCAAAGCGACAGCGCAGACCAGCAGCGCGAACGCGATCGGCATGCCCAGCGCCATGGCGCCCAGCAGCGAGAAGACGAAGACACCGGCGGTCATGCGCGCTCCCCGGCGGGCGCAGCGGTGGGCACCTCTTCTTCGCTCTCGTGCACGGTGATGAGTTCGTCGTCGCTCAGCCGGCCCGTGGCCAGGCGCCAGAGCTTGTGCAGCGAGACCAGCGCGATGCCCACACTGGTGAAGTAACCCATGCCGAAGATCCAGATCATCGACATGCCGGTGACCTGCGCCATCGTGGTCGCGTTGACCTCATGCTGGCGCCAGGTGCCCCAGAAGAACATGGCGCAGCAAGCCAGGATCAGCAGTTCACTGGCCACCAGACAGACGATCTTGCCGCCGCGCGGCAGCGCCTTCACCAGCGAGTCCACGCCGAGGTGCGAGCCCTCGTGCATGGTCACCACCGCGCCCACGAACACCAGCCAGATGAAGGCGAAGCGCGACAGCTCTTCCGACATCACGATGCCCGAATCGAAGCCGTAACGCAGCACCACGTTGCCAAACACCATGATCACCATGGCGATGAGACAGAAGGCGAGGAAGGCTTCGAGCAGGCGCACGACGGCCCCGCTGCGGGTCGACGCCGTGCTCATGGCACCGCCAGAAAAAACACCGAACGCGCGGGGGGCGCGGAACGGCCGGGAAGGCGGCAAGGCATGGCTGTCTCCGGGGAAAACTGGGAATGCGTTTATTGTTGTATGTAAGGTACCGTACACATATTAGGGTATTCCCCTAACTCCGTCGCCCAGGTGACGGAGGGCGACGGGTGGTCAGTAAGACAGCCGGGCGCTGGCGCGCAAGGCCTCGGCCGTGGTCGTGGGCAGGCCGAAGAATTCGAGGTAGGCGGGGATCTGCTCGAACAGCATGTCGGTGCCGATCTGGACCGCGCAGCCCCGGGCCTGCGCGGCCTGCAGAAGGGGCGTCATCTCGGCCTTCATCACCACCTCGCCCACCAGGGTGTGGGGCGAGAGGCGGTCCACGTCCAGCGGTAGCGGGTCGCCCGCATTCATGCCCAGCGGGGTGGCGTTGACGACGAGGTCGAAGCCCTGCGGGTCCTTGCTGTCCACCGTCACCTGCAACGCCGGGTGGTGCTGGCGCAGGCGATCGGCCAGGGCCTGGGCCGAGGCGGCGTTCGCGTCGAACAAGGCCAGCGTGGCCACGCCCGCGCCGGCCAGCGAGGCCGCGATGGCGCAACCCACGCCGCCGCTGCCCACCACCAGCGCGCTCGCGCCCGCCAGCGGCAGACCCTTGCGGCGCACGCCGCGCACGAAGCCTTCGCCGTCGAACATGTCGCCCACCAGGCGGCCGTCCTCGGTGCGTTTGACCGCGTTGCAGGAGCCCGCCACCTTCACGGCCACGCTGGCCTCGTCCAGCAGCGCCAGGGTGGCGACCTTGTGCGGCATGGTGATGAGCGCGCCGCGCGTGTTCTCCAGCGCGAACAGGCTGCGCATCAGCGCGGCGAAGTGCTCGGGCCGGCAGCCCATGGGCACCACCAGGGCGTTGATGCCGGCCGACTCGAAATGCGGGTTGTAGATCATCGGCGACTTGACCGTGTGGGTCGGGTGGCCGATGAGGGCGATCAGCTCGGTGCGGCCATCGATGCGCACGCTCAACCGCCCACCAGCGAACCTTGCGCGACCAGGCTGGCGCGCAGCGCCGCCGCGTCCACGCGGCGCACGTCGGACGCGCCCGCGGCCTGGCAGGCCATGGCGGCTGCGGTGCCGGCCGCCTGGCCGACGGCCATCGAGATCGTCATCACGCGGATCGCGGCCAACGCGGCGTGCGTGGCCGAGATGCCCCGCCCCGCCACCAGCGCGTTCGACAGGCCCGACGGAATCAGGCTGCGGTAGGGAATCTGGTACGCGTGGTCTTCGCCCAGGCCCGAATAGATCAGCTCGCCGCCGGCGGCGGGGTGGATGTCGATCGGGTAGGCGCCACAGGCGATGCCGTCGGCGAAGCTCGTGGGCTTCAGAAGTTCTTCGGCGGTGAGCACGTGGTCGCCCTGCACGCGCCGCGTCTCGCGGATGCCGACCTGGGTGGCGAAGGCCTGCAGGCGGCCGCCCTCGCAGCCGGGCACGGCGCGGCGCAGGTAGGCCGCGGCCTTCCAGGCCTGGCGGCGGCCGTCGATCTCGGCGCGGCTGAGCGCGCTGGCGTCGGTGGCGTCGATGCCCAGGCGGCTGATGTTGAACCAGCCGTCGTGGGAGTACGGGTCGCGCGACGAGTGCAGCGCGGCGCGCGCCAGCTCACCGCTCTCGTAGCCCTGGCGCGCCAGGGCCTGCACCTCGGCCGGCGCCAGCGCGTCGAAGCGCGCGAAGTCGATCGGGCCGAAGCGGAACATCATGGTGGCCGGCTGCAGGGCATCGCCCGCGTCCAGCTCCAGGAAGTCCGCGCCCGCGCGGTGCAGCACGTCGATGTCGCCCGAGGTGTCGATCACCACGCGCGGGTTCACCTCGATCACGCCGCTCTTGGTGAGCAGGCGCACGGCCTGGATGCGATCGCCGTCGCGCACCACGTCGCACACCTGGGCGTGCAGCATGGGCTGCACGCCGGCTTCGGTCACGAGGTCGTCGAGCACCAGCTTGAGCACCTCGGGCGCGTACTCGACGCGGTCCATGCGGTGGCCGGTGGACATCACGAAGACCTCGTGCTCGCCGGCCGCCTGGTAGGCGCGCAGCCGCTCCACCACCTCGCTGGCCAGCCCGGCGATCACGCGGCGGCCGTTCTCGGTCTGCCAGCTGTTGAACTGGGCCACCGCCCCGCCGGTGGCGTTGCCGCCCAGGAAGCCGTAGCGCTCCACCAGCAGCACCGAAGCGCCCTGGCGCGCCGCGGCCACGGCCGCCATGGTGCCGGCGACACCGCCGCCGCACACCAGCACATCCACCGTCATCGGTGCCCGTCCGTTGGCAGGGCTCACGTTCACTCCGCCTTGATGCCGCGCGCCTTGATCACGGCGGCGTAGCGCTCGGTCTCGGCCTTCATGAACTTCACGGTCTCCGCGCGGCTCTGGCTCACCGGCGACACGGCCAGCGTGGCGAAGCGGCTCTTCACCGCGTCCGAGGCCAGCGCCTGGGCCAGCAGCTTCTCGAGCTTGGCCAGGCCGTCGGCGGGGATCGAGTCCTTGGGCGCGAACAGCGCGGCCCAGCCCTGCACTTCCAGGCTGGGCTGGTTGAGCGAGCGGAAGGTGGGCACGCCGGGCAGCTCCGGCACTTCCTTGGGCGAGGACACGGCCAGCGCACGCAGGCGGCCCGAGCGGATGTTCGCGATCACGCTGGGCAGGTTCAGGAAACCCAGCGAGACCAGGCCGCCCATCAGGTCGGGCATGAGCGCGCTCTCACCCTTGTAGGGCACAGGGGTGATCGTGGTGCCGGTCTGGCTGGCGAAGATTTCCGAAGCCAGGTGCGCCAGCGTGCCGTTGCCGCTGTTGCCCGCCATGAGCTGGCCGGGCTTGGCCTTGGCTTCGGCGACCACGTCGGCGAAGCTCTTGAGCGGTGAGTTGGCCGGCACCACCAGCACCAGCGGCTGGGCCGAGACCATGCCCACGGCGTCGAAATCGCGCGCCACGTCGTAGCCGATGTTGGGGATCAGCGAGGGATTGATCACCATGCTGTTGCTGCCCATCAGCAGGGTGTGGCCGTCCTTGCTCTGCGCGGCGGTGTTCACGCCGACAGCGCTGCCCGCGCCGGGCTTGTTCTCGACGATCACGCCCTGGCCCAGCTGGGCCGCGAACAGCTCGGCCAGCACGCGCGCCGAGCTGTCGGCGCCGCCACCGGGGGCGAAGGGCACGATGATGCGCACGGGGCGCGAAGGCCAGGCCGACTGCGCGAGCACGCCCTGGGGCCAGACGGCGGCGGCACAGCCCAGGGTGGCGGCGCCCGAGAGCAGCGCGCGGCGGCGGACGAGGGGCGAGGAAGAAGCGGAAGGCGAGGTCATGTGTTGTCTCCAGGATCGGTGTCGGAAGCCGGCATCGTAGAAACGGCCCCCCTAACAGGCAAATACCAATTCGATGGCATGCAATAACATGCTGTTATCGCTTGGAAGGAAGGCCATGAACCTGCGACAGATTGAGGTGTTCCGCGCCACCATGTTGACCGGATCGACCGCCGACGCGGCTCGGCTGCTGCACGTCTCGCAACCCGGCATCAGCCGCATGATCGGCCACATCGAACTGCAGCTCGGCGTGAGCCTGTTCGAGCGCGGCAAGGGCCGGCTCAAGCCCACGCCCGAGGCCCACGCGCTGTACGCCGAGGTGGAGCAGGTCTACCGGGGCGTGCAGCGCATCGACGCGCGGGCCCAGGCCCTGAAGTCCGGCGGCGGCCTGGCCGTGCGCGTGCTGGCCACGCCCAGCCTGCTGCTGGAAATCATTCCCGAGGCGGTGTCCTCGCTCTCGGCCCGCTACCCGGACTCGCGCTTCTATGTGGAATCGCAGCTGGTGCGCGAGATGGTGCGCCTGCTCTCCATCGGCGAGGCCGACGTGGGTTTCAGCAGCCTGCCCATCGACCACCCGCCCCTGGTCACCGAAGCCATCGGTTCGTGGTCGCTCAGTTGCGTGTTCCAGAAAGGCCACCGCTTCGAGCAGGAAAGCGCGGTCTCGCTGCGCGAGATCGTGAAGGAGCCGCTGATCGCCTTCAGCCCCGACACGCCGCAGGGCCGCATGGTGGCCCAGGCCTACCCGCGCGCGATCGACCCGGGCCGCCAACGCATCGAGGTGCGCTCGGGCCAGGTGGCCTGCGCGCTGGCGGCGGCCGGCGCGGGCGTGGCGGTGGTCGACAGCCTGACCGCGCGCGCCTGGCCGCACGACCGGCTGGCCTTCCGCCCGGTGCGCAAGGCGCCGTCGACCCAGGTCTTCATGGTGCGCAACCCCCACTTCCCGGCCTCCGCGCTGGAGCAGGCCCTGGTCGAGCGCGTCCGCCAGGGCTTTCGCGCGCTCCGGCGCGGCCCGGCGGAAGGAAAAACCCGCTCAGATGTTTAAGTAATAAACAACCAAAAAACCATTCGTTCCTTATCCGTGGCTTTGAAAGGATCATCCGGCATCCCTTCAACGCATCCCCATGAGGAACGACATGACCACCCGCCGCCAACTGATCCAGGCCTTTGCCGCCACCGCCCTCACCGCCAGCGCGCTTTCCGCCGTGGCCCAGCCGGCGCCGGTGACGCTGCTCAACGTGTCGTACGACCCGACGCGCGAGCTCTACGTCGAGTACAACGCCGCCTTCGCCAAGGCCTGGAAGGCCAAGACCGGCCAGGACGTGACCATCAAGCAAAGCCACGGCGGCTCGGGCAAGCAGGCCCGCTCCATCATCGACGGCCTGGACGCCGACGTGGCCACCCTGGCCCTTGCCGGCGACACCGACGCCCTGCACGACCACGGCAACTGGATCCCCAAGGACTGGCAGAAGCGCCTGCCGCTCAACAGCACGCCCTACGCCTCCACCATCGTGCTCGTGACCCGCGCGGGCAACCCCAAGAACATCAAGGACTGGGACGACCTGATCCGCCCCGACGTCAAGGTCATCACCCCCAACCCCAAGACCTCCGGCGGCGCGCGCTGGAACTACCTCGCCGCCTGGGAATTCGCCAAGCGCAAGTACGGCAGCGACGACAAGGCCAAGGAGTTCGTGGGCAAGCTTTACAACAACGTGCCCGTGCTCGACACCGGCGCGCGCGGCTCCACCATCACCTTCTCGCAGCGCAACCAGGGCGACGTGCTGATCGCCTGGGAAAACGAGGCCTACCTGCTGGAAAAGGAATTCGGCAACAAGGTGGATTTCGTCTACCCCTCGCTGTCCATCCTGGCCGAACCTGCCGTGACCATCGTCGACAAGAACGTCGACAAGAAGGGCACGCGCGCCGTGGCCCAGGCCTACCTGGAGTTCCTGTACACCGAAGAGGCGCAGGACATCATCGGCAAGCACTTCTACCGCCCGACCTCGGCCAAGGCCCAGGCCAAGTACGCCAAGCAGCTGCCCAAGATCAACCTGTTCAAGATCGAGGACACCTTCGGCGGCTGGGAGAAAGCGGCCAAGGTGCACTTCTCCGACGGTGGCAGCTTCGACCAGATCTACACCAAGAAGTAAGAAGCCTTCGCGCTGTCACACACAAGAACGAACGACGTTTCAGGGAACTGCACCGTGTCCATTCTCTTGATCGCTGGCAGCCCGTCCGAGCACTCGCGCTCGGCGGCGCTGCTCGATGCGGTGTCCCAACGGCTGGGCCTGCGCCACGCGCTGATCGAACGCCTGCACATCCGGGACCTGTCGCCCCAGGCCCTGCTGCTGGCGGACGTGGGCCACAAGTCCATCCGGTCCGCGCTGAGCCAGGTGGAGACCGCGCGCGCCGTGGTCGTGGCCACCCCGGTCTACAAGGCCGCCTACAGCGGCGTGCTCAAGGTCTTCCTGGACCTGCTGCCGCAATCCGCCCTCAAGGGCAAGGTGGTGCTGCCGCTGGCCACCGGCGGCAGCCCGCACCACATGCTCGCGCTCGACTACGCGCTGCGCCCCGTGCTGCAGTCGCTCGCGGCGCGGCACATCCTCCCCGGGGTCTACGCCACCGATGCGCAGATCCCGAAGGACACCGAAGGCCAGTACCACGTCGGCACCGAAATCGGTGACCGGCTGGACGACGCCGTGAACACCCTCCTCCACGAAGGCCTGCGAATGCCGGTCACGGCCGGGTTCGCGCCCGTGCCGTTCGCCCAGGTGCGATGTAGCGTCTGAGCCGCCGCGAGCCGGGACCACCCGGCCGATCTCGCCCGCATCCCCATTCGTTTTTTTCCGCCACCGCGCAGGTGGCCTGGACGGCCGTTGCCTGCGCCTTCGTCACAGAGGAATTGATCATGAGTGAACTGTTTCAACACCACCCCGAGGCCGGCGTGCCGGTCGAGCCCACGCGCCTGAGCCGCCTCAAGCAATGGGCCATCGGCTTCCTGGTCTTCGTCATCGCCGCCTTCGGCCTGGCCCTGCTGTTGCTGCCGGTGCCCGAAGCGAAAGCGCAGACCAAGGGCGAGCTGCGCATCGGCTACCAGAAGTCGGCCAGCCTGTTCGTGCTGCAGAAGGCGCAAGGCACGCTGGAGAAGAAGCTCGCCCCGCTGGGCTTCGGCGTGAAGTGGGTCGAGTTCCCGGCCGGCCCGCAGCTGCTCGAAGGCCTCAACGTCGGCGCGGTGGACGTGGGCTACGTGGGTGAAGCCCCGCCCATCTTCGCGCAGGCCGCCGGCGCGCAGTTCGTCTACTTCGGCTACGACCCGGCCGCACCGCGCGCCGAAGCCATCCTCGTCACCAAGGACTCGCCCATCAAGTCGGTGGCCGACCTCAAGGGCAAGAAGGTCGCGCTCAACAAGGGCAGCAACGTGCACTACCTGCTGGTGAAGCAGCTGGAAAAACACGGCCTGAAGATCACCGACATCACGCCGGTCTACCTCGCCCCGGCCGACGGCCGCGCCGCCTTCGAAAGCAAGAACGTGGACGCCTGGGTGATCTGGGACCCGTTCCAGGCCGCCGCCGAAAAAGCCACTGGCGCCCGCGTCCTGGCCGACGGCACGGGCAACGTGGTCAACAACTACCAGTACTACCTGGGCGCGCGCAACTTCGTCAGCAAGAACCCCAAGGTGATCGAAGCCCTGTTCGAGGACTCCGTGGCGCAAGGCATCTGGCTCAAGAAGAACCTGCGCCAGGCCGCCGAACTCATCGCGCCGCTGCAAGGCCTGCCGGTCGAAGTGGTCGAACTCGCGCTGCAGCGCTACGAGTTCAACGTCAAGCCGATCACGCCCGCCGTGGCCGCCGACCAGCAAAAGATCGCCGACACCTTCTTCGACCTCAAGCTGATCCCCAAGGCGATCAAGGTCAACGAAGCCGTCGTCGTCGCCCAGCCCTGAGTCCCGCGCCATGTCCAAGCCCTTCAGTGCGGCCGACCTGCGCCGCCACATCGCCCAGCTGCTGGCCGTCACCGCGGCCTCCTGGAGCATCGCCGCCGCGAAAGCGCGCAGCGTCCTGACCCCTTCAACGAACACCACCGCCATGACCTTCGATGTCTCCAACCGCCGCCGCTTCGTCCTCTCGGGCGTTGGCGCCGCCGCCCTCGCCTCGCTGCCCAGCCTGCCCGCGCAGGCCCAGCAGACCAACCGCGTGTTCCGCGTCGGCCACCAGAAAGGTTTCCTGAGCCTGCTCAAAGGCCGGGGCACGCTGGAACAGCGCCTCGCCCCGCTGGGCGTGAAGATCAGCTGGACCGAATTCACCGCCGGCCCGGTGCAGCTCGAAGCGCTCAACGTCGGCTCGATCGACTTCGGCGACGTGGGCGAAGCCCCGCCCATCTTCGCGCAAGCCGCCGGCGCGCCGCTGGCCTACGTGGCCGCCACCGTGCCGCGCCCCGCCACCGAAGCCGTGCTCGTGCCCAAGGACTCGCCCATCAAGTCGGTCGCCGACCTCAAGGGCAAGAAGGTCGCCTACAACAAGGGCTCCAACGTTCACTACTTCCTCGTCAAGCTGCTGGAGAAGAACGGCCTGAAGTACGACGACGTGCAGTCCGTCTTCCTGCCGCCGGCCGATGCGCGCGCCGCCTTCGAGAAAGGCGCGGTGGATGCCTGGGTGATCTGGGACCCGTTCCTGGCCGCCGCCGAGGTGGGCCTGAACGGCCGCATCCTGGCCGACGCCACCGGCGTGGTGAACAACCGCGCCTACTACTTCTCCACGCTGGACTACGCGGCGAAGAATGCCGACGTGATCAAGATCGTGATCGAGGAGATCAACAAGCTCGACCAGTGGGGCAGCGCCAACCGCGACGCGCTGGCCGCCGAGTTCGCGCCGCTGTGGGGCCTGCCCAAGCCGGTGGTGGACCGCTCCGTGACGCGCCAGGTCTACGGCACCGGCCCGATCACCAAGGCCATCCTGCAGGAACAGCAGGTCATCGCCGACACCTTCTTCAACCTCAAGCTGATCCCCAAAAAGATCAACGTGCTTGAAGCCGCCGTGAACGCGGGTTGAGCAGGAGCACGTCATGGGTCTCAACATCTTCTGGTTCATCCCCACCCACGGCGACAGCCGTTACCTCGGCACGGCGCAGGGCGGGCGGCAGCTCAACCACGACTACCTCAAGCAGGTGGCGCAGGCGGCGGACAGCCTGGGCTACGAAGGCGTGTTGATTCCCACCGGCCGTTCCTGCGAAGACCCCTGGGTCGTCGCCGCGAGCCTGCTGCCGGTGACGCAGCGGCTCAAGTTCCTGGTGGCCGTGCGCCCCGGCCTGCACCAGCCGGCGCTGGCCGCGCGCATGGCCGCCAGCTTCGACCGCCTCTCCAACGGCCGCCTGCTCATCAACCTCGTCACCGGCGGCGACCGCGCCGAGCTCGAAGGCGATGGCGTGTTTCTGGACCACGCGCAGCGCTACGAGCAGTCGGCCGAGTTCATCCGCATCTGGCGCGAGATCCTCACGCGCAGCCACGAAGGCGAGAGCTTCGACTACGACGGCCAGCACCTGCAGGTCAAAGGCGCCAAGCTGTTCTTCCCGCCGCTGCAGCACCCGCATCCGCCGGTGTACTTCGGCGGTTCCTCGGAAGCCGCGCACGAACTCGCGGGCGAGCAGGTGGACACCTACCTCACCTGGGGCGAGCCGCCGGCCGAGGTGGCGAAGAAGGTGGCCGACGTGCGCGCCCGCGCCGCGAAATACGACAGCCCCCACGCTGCGCTGCCCCCCGAGGGGGCGCAATCGGGCTTGGGGCGGCCCGGCGCCCGATCCGGCCGCCCGATTACGTTCGGCATCCGCCTGCACGTGATCGTGCGCGAGACCGATGCCGAGGCCTGGGCCGCCGCCGATGCGCTCATCAGCAAGCTCGACGACGACGTGGTGAACCGCGCGCAGGCCGCGTTCGCCAAGATGGATTCCGAAGGCCAGCGCCGCATGGCCGCATTGCATGCCGGTGGGGCCAAGCGCACCCGCGCCGACCTGGAGATCAGCCCCAACCTGTGGGCCGGTGTGGGCCTGGTGCGCGGCGGTGCCGGCACCGCCCTGGTGGGCGACCCCGAGACCGTGGCCGCGCGCATCCAGGAGTACGCCGAGCTGGGCCTGGAGAACTTCATCTTCTCGGGCTACCCGCACCTCGAAGAAGCCTACCGCTTCGCCGAACTCGTGTTCCCGCTGCTGCCGCGCAAGCTGCGCGAGAAGCTGCCCGGCCCCGCGCTCACCGGCCCGTTCGGCGAAACCGTGGCGAATATCGAACGCCCCCGCGGCGCTGCGCGCCACCCCCTCAAGGGGGCAACACCTGGGCCCGGCAAAGCCGGTTCCGCGGTGTTTCTGGAAAAGACGTCAGCCAACGTTGCGGAGCTGCCATGAGCATCCATTCCATCCACCACGTGCAGCTTGGCTTCCCCGCCGGCCAGCAGTCCCTGGTGCGGCACTTCTACGGCGAACTGCTGGGCTTGAAGGAATTCCGCCTGGGCGGCACCGGCAACGCGCTGCGCTTCTACGCCGCCTCGCAGCGCGTGGACCTCGTGCCCGTGCCGAACTGGGCCCCGCCGCCCTCGCCTTCGCGCCTGGCCTTCGAAGTGCAGAACCTGCCCGGCTTTCGCGCCAAGCTGCTCGACGCCGGGCTGGAGCTGGACGAAACCCGCCCGCTGCCCGGCCACCTGCGCTTCTTCGTCAACGACCCCGCGGGCAACCCGCTGGAGTTCCTCGAACCCGACCATTCGCCACAAGGGAGCGCCGCATGACGCAGGCCCAGGCCCAAACCCTCCGCGAGGCCCCGGTGACGCCGGTGCCCGACACCATCGACGCGCCCGGCTGGGGCCTGCTGCCCGGCCGTGGCGCCGGTGCTTTCCTCGGCCCGCTGCTGCGCGGCCTCTGGCAGCGCTTCCTGCCCTGGCTGGTGCCGGTGCTGCTGGTGGTGCTGTGGCAGCTCTCGTCCTCGCTGGGCTGGTTGTCCACGCGCGTGCTGCCCGCGCCGCTGGACGTGGTCGCCGCGTTCTGGACACTGGCCGTCTCGGGCGAACTCTGGACCCATGTGAAGGTGAGCGCCGGCCGCGCCCTGATCGGCCTGGCCGTCGGCGGCGGCCTGGGCCTGGCGCTGGGCCTGCTCACCGGCTCGGTGCGCTTCTTCGAAACGCTGCTGGACTCCAGCATCCAGATGGTGCGCAACATCCCGGCGCTCGCGCTGATCCCGCTGGTGATCCTGTGGTTCGGCATCGACGAGGTGGCCAAGCTCTTCCTCATCGCAGTGGCCGTGTTCTTCCCGATCTACCTCAACACCTTCCACGGCATCCGCAACGTGGACCCGGGCCTGATCGAGATGGGCCGCACCTACGGCCTCTCGCGCTGGGGCCTGTACACGCAGATCATCCTGCCCGG
>Ga0247823_10001125_pt1 | contig 22343 bp, 25 predicted proteins | sample 13C_PalmiticAcid_2_FD_192426 | JGI IMG/M metagenome (GOLD analysis project Ga0247823, IMG submission 192426) | Soil microbial communities from agricultural site in Penn Yan, New York, United States - 13C_PalmiticAcid_Day30 | ecosystem: Environmental > Terrestrial > Soil > Agricultural land... | reverse complement strand
GAACCCGAACAGGTTCATGAAGAAGAAGGTGCCGATCAGCGCGATCGGCAGCGTGAGGCCGGTGATGACGGTCGAGCGCCAGGAGTTGAGGAACAGGAACACGATCAGCACGGTGAGCACCGCGCCCTCGATCAGGGTGCGGCGCACGTTCTCGACCGAGACGCGGATCGGCCGCGAGCCGTCGGCGATCTGCTCCAGCCGCACGCCGGGCGGCAGCTCGGCACCCAGCGCGGCCACGGCGGCCTTCAGGCCGTCGGTCACCGCGATGGTGTTTTCGTCCTGCGCCTTCTGCACCTGCAGCAGCAGGGTGCGCTGGCCGTTGTAGAGCGCCAGGCTTTCCACTTCCTGCGTGCCGTCGCTCACGCGCGCCACCTGGCCCAGGCGCACCGCCTGGCCGCCGCGCCGCCCGACGATGATGTGCTCGAAGTCCTGCGGGTTCTGCAGCCGCGAGAGCAGCTGCACCACGCGCTCGGCGTCGCCGGCCTTGAGCGTGCCCACCGGCAGGTCCTGGTTCTCGTTGCGCACGGCGGCGTTGACCTGCTCGGTGGTCACGCCCAGCGCTTCCATGGCCGAAGGGTCGAGGTCGATGTTGACGGCGCGCCGCGTCGCGCCCACCAGCGTCACCGAGCCCACGCCGCGCACGTTCTCCAGCCGCTTCTTGAGGATCTGTTCGGCCCAGGTGGTGAGCTCGACCGCGCTCGGTGTTTTGCCGTCCGCCGCCTGGGGGATCACCGCCACCGACCAGATCGAGCGGCTGGCGGGGTCGAAGCGCAGCACGCGCGGCTCTTCCACCTCGTCGCGGAACACCGGGCGCAGGATGGCGATCTTTTCGCGCACGTCCTCGGCCGCCTTGCGCCCGTCCACCGTCAGCTGGAATTCGATGATGACGAGCGACTGGCCTTCGTAGCTGCGCGAGGTCAGGGTGTTGACGCCGGCGATCGCGTTGACCGCTTCTTCGACCTTCTTGGTGACCTCGGACTCGACGATCTCGGGCGAGGCGCCCGGGTAGGCCACCTGCACCACCACCACCGGGAAGTCGATGTTGGGGAACTGGTCGACCTGCAGGCGCTGGAACGAGAACAGGCCGAGCACCACGAAGGCGATCATCACCATGGTGGCGAAGACCGGGTTGCGCAGCGAAACCTGGGTGAACCACATGGTGTGTTGCTCAGTTCGTGCTGGTCAGGCGCACGGCCGTGCCTTCGCGGATGGCGCCGGCCTGGGCGCTGAGCACCTGCTCGCCGGCCTGCAGGCCTTTCACTTCGCGCATGGGCTCGCTGCCGCGCAGGCCGGTGGCGCCGCCGTCCAGCACCAGGTGGGCGATCTTGCCTTCGCGCACCACCTGCACATAGGGTTGGGGCTTGTCGTTGCGCACCGAGGACTGCGGCACCGCCAGCGCGGTGACCGCGCCGGTGACGATCTGCCCTTGCGCGAACAGGCCCTGGCGCATGCCCTCGGCGGCCGGCACGCGCAGGTACACCAGCACGCTGCGGCTGCCCGCCTGCACGCTGGGGTTGATGCGCGAGACCGTGGCCTGCACCGGCTGGGCCAGGCCTTCCACGCTCAGGTTCGCCGTCTGGCCCACTTTCACCGACACCGCGTCGGCCGGGGTGATGGCGGCCGCCATCTCGAAGGCCGAGAGGTCGACCACGTCGAACACCCGCGTGTCCACGCCCACGCGCTCGCCGTTCTGCACCAGGCGGGCCGAGATCTGGCCTGTCAGGGGCGAGCGCAGCGTGGTGTCGGCCAGGGCCTTCTTCGCGATGTCCAGCGCGGCCAGTGCGGCCTGGTGCGTGGCCTCGGCGCCGCCCAGGTTGGCGGTGGCCGTCTCCAGCGCGGTGGCCGAGATGAAACCCTGGCGCACCAGGGCCTGGTTGTTGTCGAGCGTGCGCCGGGCGATCGCCACCTGCGACTGGGCCGACTCGGCCTGCCGCGCGGCCTGGCGCACGCGCGCGTCGGCCTCGGTGCTGTCGATGCGCGCCACCACCTCACCGGCCTTCACCGCGTCGCCCTCGCGCTTGCTCAGGCCCTGGATCTCGCCGGCCGTGCGGGCCTTGATCGACGCCGTCTGCAAGGCCTGCACCGAGCCCGAGAGGGCCACCGTCTGCGTGAGTTCGAGCGCCTGCGCGCTCACCACATCGTTCGCCGAGAGCGTGTACACCGGGGCGGTCTTGAGTGCCTCGGCGGCGGCGCGGGCCGTTTCGCCCTGCGTCTTGCGCTTGTCCAGGGCGCGCACCACGCCCAGGCCTATGCCGAGCACCAGCAAGGCCAGCAAAAGCCATTTGATCCAGGACGAGCGCGAGCGGGGAGCGTTCATGGTGGCGTGGGGGCAGGGGCGAGCATGCCGTGCAACAGCAGGTCGACCTGGTTGTCGATGAAGCGGACCGGGTCGAGCGACCCGTTGGCGGCGCAGCAAGGCGCCATGGAATGCTTCCACATCAGCACGAAGATCATGGGGGCGATCAGGCTGTAGATGGTGTGGTCCATGTCCAGCGGGCGGAACTCGCCCCGGTCGATGCCGCGCTGCAGGATGCGCCGGATCAGGGCGTTGCCCGGCTCGATCACTTCCCGCTGGTAGAAGGCCGCGATCTCGGGAAACATGCCGGCCTCGCTCATCACCAGCTTGGTGATGCCGGAGGCCGGCGTCATGCCCACGCGCTCCCACCAGGTGTGCAGGCAGTAGCGCACCAGCTCGGCGCTGTCGCCCTCGAAATGGTCGAGTTCCTCGTTCCACTCGGGAAAGCGCCCGGCGAGGTTCTCGCGCACCACCGCCTTGAAGAGTTCTTCCTTGCTGGGGAAGTACAGGAACAGCGTGCCCTTGGACACGCCGGCGCGGGCGGCCACTTCCTCCACCCGGGTGGCGGCAAAGCCCTTTTCCACAAAGAGCTGCAGCGCCGCGTCCAGCAGTTCGCCCGGCCGCGCCTCCTTGCGCCGGGCGCGGCGCTGACGCGGCTCGGCGTCGGTTTCGAGGCTGATCGGGGCGGGGGCAGGCATGGGCGCTTATTAATGACCGGTGGGTTATTAATATACCCTACCCCCTATCGGTGGCACGCGGCCACCGGCGGCCGGCTCAGGAAAACGCCTGGATACCCGTGATCGCGCGGCCCAAGATGAGGGCGTGGATGTCGTGCGTGCCTTCGTAGGTGTTGACCACCTCCAGGTTCACCAGGTGGCGCGCCACGCCGAACTCGTCGCTGATGCCGTTGCCGCCCATCATGTCGCGCGCCAGGCGGGCGATGTCCAGCGCCTTGCCGCAGCTGTTGCGCTTGAGGATGGAGGTGATCTCCACCGCCGCCGTGCCTTCGTCCTTCATGCGGCCCAGGCGCAGGCAGCCCTGCAGGCCCAGGCTGATCTCGGTCAGCATGTCGGCCAGCTTTTTCTGGATCAGCTGGTTGGCGGCCAGCGGGCGGCCGAACTGCTGGCGGTCCAGCACGTACTGGCGGGCGCGGAAGTAGCAGTCTTCGGCCGCGCCCAGCGCGCCCCAGGCGATGCCGTAGCGCGCGCTGTTGAGGCAGGTGAACGGGCCCTTCAGGCCGCGCACCTCGGGGAAGGCGTTCTCTTCGGGGCAGAACACTTCGTCGAGCACGATCTCGCCGGTGACGGAGGCGCGCAGGCCGACCTTGCTGTGGATGGCCGGGGCGCTCAGGCCCTTCATGCCCTTTTCCAGGATGAAGCCGCGGATCGAGCCTTCGTCGTCCTTGGCCCAGACCACGAACACGTCCGCGATCGGCGAGTTGGTGATCCACATCTTGGCGCCGGAGAGGCTGTAGCCGCCGGCCACCTTCTTGGCGCGCGTGACCATGCTGCCGGGGTCGGAGCCGTGGTTGGGTTCGGTCAGGCCGAAGCAGCCGATCCACTCGCCGGTGGCGAGCTTGGGCAGGTACTTCTGCTTCTGGGCTTCGGAGCCGAATTCGTTGATCGGCACCATCACCAGCGAGCTCTGCACGCTCATCATCGAGCGGTAGCCGGAATCCACGCGCTCGACTTCGCGCGCCACCAGGCCGTAGCAGACGTAGTTCAGCCCGCTGCCGCCGTAGGCCTCGGGAATGGTCGGGCCCAGCAGGCCGAGCGAGCCCATCTCGCGAAAGATGGCGGCGTCGGTCTTCTCATGGCGGAAGGCCTCGGTCACGCGCGGCAGCAGCTTTTCCTGGCAGTAGCTGTGGGCGGCGTCGCGCACCTGGCGCTCGTCGTCGCTGAGTTGCTGGTCGAGTTGGAACGGGTCTTCCCAGCTGAAGCGGGCTTTGGGGGTGCTCATGCTTGTCTCCGGTGGTCGGGTGGCGATGCCGCGATTGTCGGCGGGCCATGAATACCTGTCTAATATCGTTGATGTATCCATCGATATAAATTTCAGATTCATGGAATTCAGACACCTGCGCTATTTCCTGGTGCTGGCCGAAGAGCTGCACTTCGGCCGCGCGGCCCAGCGCCTGGCCATCACGCAGCCGCCGCTCTCGCTCAACATCCAGCAGCTGGAGGCCTCGGTCGGGGCCCAGCTGTTCACGCGCAACAGCCGGGGCGTGCAGCTCACGGCGGCGGGCCAGGCCTTCGTGCCGGCCGCACGGGCCCTGCTCGACCAGGCCGGCCAGGCCGCGCGCGAGGCGCGCGAGGTGGCCCAGGGCCTGGTGGGCAGTCTGCAGATCGGCTTCGCCGGCACGGTGCTGTACCGGGGGCTGCCGCAGATCCTGCGGGGCTTCGCGCAGCGCCACCCGCGCCTGCGGCTGGTGCTGCGCGAGATGAGTTCGAGCGACCAGCTGATCGACCTCATGCACGAGCGGCTGGACCTGGGTTTCGTGCACACCACGCGCGTGCCGGCGAGTTTTTCGCAGATCCTGGTGTCGAGCCAGCCTTTCGTGGCCTGTCTGCCGGTGGGGCATGCGCTGGCGCGGCGGCGGCGGGTGTCCTTGGTGAAGCTGCAGGGGGAGCCGTTCGCGGTGGTGTCGCGCGCGGTCTCGCCCGATTACCACGAGCGCATCCTGGGCCTGTGCGCCGACGCGGGCTTCTCGCCCGAGATCCGCTACGAGTTGCGGCACTGGCTCAGCGTGGTGTCGCTGGTGTCGCAGGGGCTGGGGGTGGCGCTGGTGCCGGCGGCGTTGCAGCAGGCCGGTCTGCCTGGCGCGGTGTTCGTGCCGCTGGATGTGGAGACCCCGCCGTACGACACGCACTGTCTCTGGAAGACCGACCGCGATCAGGCGGCGTTGGCGGCATTCCTGGACGCGGTGCGGGCCTTTGCCCAGCCTTTACAGTGAGGCGTCAACCGATGGAGAACACGATGAGCGACAAACAGGTGCTGGTGCTGGGCGGTGGCTGCTTCTGGTGCACCGAGGCGGTCTACAAGGAAGTGACCGGGGTGACCGATGTGGAGTCGGGCTACAGCAACGGCGAGGTGCAGCAGCCGAGTTACGAGATGGTGTGCACCGGCACGACGGGCCACAACGAGGTGGTGCGGCTGGAGTACGACCCGACGCAGGTGACCACGCGCGAGATCCTGGAGATTTTCTTCGTGGTGCACGACCCGACCACGCTCAACCGCCAGGGCAACGACGTGGGCACGCAGTACCGCAGCGGCATCTACTTCACCACTGCCGAGCAGGAGCGGGTGGCGCAGGCGCTGATCGACGAGCTGACGAAGGACGACGCTTTTGGCCGGCCGATCGTGACCGAGCTCAAGCCTTTGCTCAATTACTGGCCGGCCGAGGCCTACCACCAGGACTTCTTCGAGCGCAACCCGCATCAGGGGTATTGCATGGCGGTGGCGGCTCCCAAGGTGGCCAAGTTCCGCAAGACTTTTGCTCGGTTGTCCAAGTAGTTTTCTTTTCTTTCACCTCGCGGGCGCAGGGGTGCCTGGCGCTCTGCTCCGCGGGTGTCCCCCGGCGGCTGGTGCCGCCTCCTCCTTTACCCCGCTGCGCAGAACGCCAAGCACCCCTGCGCCAGTGAGGTGTGTGAATCTCCGTCGAGCGCCAACAGGTCTTCGGCCTCGGGGGTGAGGGGCGCAGCGAAGTAAAGGAGGAGACCCGGCGAAGCCGGGTCGGGGGACATGAGCGGAGCCCCTCACCCCCGAGGCCGAAGACCGCCCCCGCCGGAGAAAAAGAATCAGCGCCCAGGCCGCCGACGAGGCCACAACACGATCACCGCGAGCCCGAGGAGCACCAGCGCAGCGGCACCGAGTTTCCAACCGGGCAGCGACTCCCCCAGAGACAGGGCAGAAGCGCCCATCCCGAACACCGGAATCAACAGCGCCAGCGGTGTCACCGTGGCCGCCGGGTGGCGCGCCAGCAGCCAGTTCCACACACCGTAGCCGAACAGCGTGTTCCCCACCGCCTGCCACAGCACGCTGGCCCACACCAGCGCGCCCGCGTGCTGCAGACTGCTCGTGATCGCCTGCGGGCCCTCGATCCACCACGACAGCGCGAACAGCGGCGGCACCGCGAACACACTGCTCCAGACCATGAAGTGCAGCATGTTCACCGGCCCGAGCGACTTCACCACCAGATTGGCCAGCGACCAGAAAAACGCCGCGCTCAACACCAGCCCCATGCCCAGCAGCGTGACCGAAGCGTCCAGATGGCCCGCAATCACCCCCAGGCCGCCCAGCGCCAGCAACAAACCCACCACCTGGAAACCCCGCACGCGCTCACCCATGAGCCACAGCGACAGACCGATGGTGAAGAACACCTGCAACTGCACCACCAGCGACGCCAGCCCCGGCGAAATGCTGCTGCGCATCGCCAGGAACAGCAGGCCGAACTGGCCCACACCCAGCAACACGCCGAAGGCCGCGATCTTGCGCCAGGGCGCGGTCGGTCGGGGGATGAACAGCAGCCAGGGCAGGGCCGAGAAGGCGAAGCGCAGCGTGGCGAACAGGAAGGGCGGCAGACCGTCCAGGCCCCAGCGGATCACCACGAAGTTCGTGCCCCAGACGAACACCACCGAAAGGGCGAGGAGCAGGTGGGTGATGGGCACGGTGCGGTATGGAGCGGGCAGACCGGCAGTGTAGCCAGCGGCCCACCGCCGCCTCCCCGCTCAGTGCAATGACCGTGTGCGGTAGAGGAGTAACAGGGCCACGGGCGCGCCGACCAGGCCGATCACCGCGTTGAGGTGGAACACATGGCGGCTCCAGGGCAGGTGCAGCACCAGGTCGGCCGCCAGGCCCAGCACCGCGCCCACCAGGCCGGCGGCCGGCAGCAGCATGCGGTGGTCGGCGCTGCGCATCAGGGCTCGCGCCACCTGCGCGGCCACCAGGCCGAGGAAGGCCACCGGGCCGCAGAAAGCCGTCACCAGCCCGCTCAGCCACGCGGTGACCAGCAGCGCAGCGCGCTTGACCACGGTCACGCGCATGCCCATGGACGCGGCATAGCGCTCGCCCAGCAACAGGCCGTTGAGCGGCTTCACCAGCAGGCCGCTGGCGAGCAGGCCGGCCAGCACGCCCGGCACAAGGATCTGCAGCTGCTGGCGCGTGGCACCGGCAAAGCTCGCGTCGTCCCAGGCCTTGAAGGCGCGCGCCTGGGTCTCGTCGATGAAGTGCATCGACACGCTGATGAGGCCGATGGCGAGGTAGCCCAGCATCAGGCCGATGATGAGCAGTGTGACGGTGCCGACCCGGCGCGACAGGCCGGCCAGCAGCGCGAGCACCGCCACCGAGCCAGCCACCGAGGCCAGCGCCAGGCCGATGTCGCCGGTGAGGCCCCAGCGCAGCAGCAAGGCGTTGCCGGCCAAGCCCGCGACCGTCACCAGCAGGGCACTGCCCAGCCGCGCGCCGTGCACGATGCCGAGCACGAAGGGGTCGGCCAGCGGGTTGCGGAACAGGGTCTGCAGCAGCAGGCCGGCCACACCGAGCGCCGCGCCCGAGCACAGCGCGTTGAGCGCGCGCGGCAGGCGAAAGCCCAGCACGATGTCGCGCCACACCGGGTGGGCGGCGCCGCCGGACAACGCGTCGAACACCGCGGCCAGCGGGATGGCGACCGAGCCGAGCGAGAGTTCGGCGACGAACAGGGCCGGCATCAGCAGGGCCAGTGCCGCGAAGCTGGTGCGGGTGAGCGGGGTGGTGGTCATGGCAGTTGGCGCAGGAAGGGGGTGTCGGTGTCGATGAGCGGCAGGGGCAGGTCCGGGTGCAGCGCCCGGATGGCTTCGGCCAGCTGCACGTGGGGCCGGGTCATGCCCTGGTCCTGGAAGGGGTAGGCCCAGGCGCCGGTGTAGCCCTCGTCCCATGCGAACACGCGGCCTTCGCGCGCGGCACGGAACCAGCCGTGCAAGGGGTTGCTGTCGATCAGCTCGGCGACGCTGGACCGGCCACCCAGCGTGCCGAGCCAGACCGGCGCATCGGCGGCGCGCGCGTAGACCTTCTCGAAGCGCTCGTACACCAGGCTGCTGCTGCGCGGGTCGTCGGCCAGGGCATAACGACCGCCGGCGTCGTGGATCAGCCGGGCGCGCTGGTTGCGCCCGCCGAAGGCCTCGACGGTGTCGCGGCCGGCGGCGAAGCCGGCCATCACCAGGGGGCGGTCGGGCGCCCCGGCCGCCAGGTCGACCAGCCGCAGGTACTGCGCCTCGATGCGGTCGAACTGCGCGTTGGCCAGGGCCTCGCGGTTGGTGAGCAGGGCCAGCAGCTTGAGCCACTCGGCGCGGCCCAGCGGGTGCGTTTCGTGGTGGTCGGCCTGCGCGATGGCGCGCACGCCCAGCACCCACAGGCGCGGGTGCATGTTGCCCTGGGGGTAGGCGGAATAGAAGCTCAGGTACATGTCGGCCTGCACCGCCATCACCGACTCGATGGAGGCATGGCCGTAGCCCCACATGTCGTGCACCAGGCCCTGGGCGACGCGCTCGCGCACCGCCGGCACGGTGGCGCTGCGTGTGTTCTCCGCCCCGTACAGCCGGTCCACCAGGCCCAGCTCGTCGAGCGCGCCCAGCATGGCGGCGTTGCCGGTGACCAGCCTTTGTATCGGCACTTGAATCACCTGTTCGTGTGGTCCGCGCGCGGGCACCGGCGTGCCGCACTGCACCAGCAGGTAGTCCAGCGTTTCACCGGTGCCCACGCTGGGCGTGAAGCGCACGCGCTTGAAGTGCGGGCCGTACACCACCTGCAATTGCACCGAGTGGGTGAAGGTGGTCTTGTGCGGAAAGAGGTCCACGTCCGGCCGGTGCTCGGCCACGCAGGCCGCGTCGAGGTTGTCGCTCGGGCCGTCCGCGCCCACCCCCACCGTGGGCCAGGCCGCGCGCGGCGGCGGTGCGATCTGCATGCAGCCGCACAACAGCAGCAGCGGTATCAGGCGCAGGGGCCTCATGCGCGGTCGCCGAGCGCGTCCACCAGCGCGCCGAGGGTGGCGAAGCGCTGAGGCGTCTGCCCGCTCTGATGGAATGTGTAGGCGCCGTGCCCGGCCACCTGAATGGCCTGTGCGGATCCGGGATCGTGCGCATAGCCTGCACGCTGCAGCGCCCGGTGGGCCCAGGCGGCGGCCATGCCCTCGCCTTCGATGCGGATGCCACGTGGCGCATCGCGGCCCACGCGCAGCTCGGCGCGTTCCAGGTCGAAGGCCAGACCGTCGGCGGCGAAGCCGGCGGCCAGGGTGCCGTCCAGGGCGAGGTCTTCGGGCGCACCGGCGTGCAGGCGGCGCTGGCCGTCGATCAGCCACAGCGTGTCGGCGTGGCGCAGCGCGAGTTCGAGGTCGTGCGTGGACAGCAGCACGGCCAGGCCCTGTTCGTGCGCGAGGGCCAGCAGCAGGTGCATGGTTTCGATGCGGCGCGGCAGGTCCAGGAAGGCGGTCGCTTCGTCGAGCACCAGCAGGCGCGGCTGTTGGGCCAGCGCGCGGGCGATCAGCACCTTCTGGCGTTCGCCGTCCGACATCTCGGCGACCAGCCGGTCCGCCAGCGCCAGCGCGCCGGCCTGTTGCAGCGCGGCCTGCACCGCCGCGTGGTCGGCGGCGCCGAGCCGGCCGCCCCAGCCGAGGTGCGGGTAGCGGCCCAGGCAGGCCAGGTCGTGGCCGCTCATCTGCGCGACGTCGACGCGCTCGGTGAGCACCACCGCAAGCCGCCGGGCGCGCTCGACCTGGCTGATGCGGCCCAGCGCCACGCCGTCGATGCGAACCTCGCCCGAGACGGCGGGCTGCATGCCGCACAGCGTGCGGATCAGGGTCGACTTGCCGGCGCCGTTGGCGCCGATCAGGCAGACGAAGCGGCCTGCGGGCAGGTCGAGGTTCAGTGGGCCGAGCAGCGGCTGGCCGCCGTGGCCGACGGTGAGGCCATGGGTGCTCAGGCCCATCAGAGCGCCATGGCGAAGCTGGCCAGCACGCTGCGCGGTGCGCCCGGGTAGGTCGGCACGAAGGCGCCGCCCGAGTCGTAATAGCGCTTGTCGCCCAGGTTCTGCAGGGCCAGCTGCAGCTTGTAGCGCTGGCCGGCGCCGAAGCGGTAGGCGATGTTGGCGTCCCAGCGCACGTAGGAGGGCAGCGTGAAGCTGTTGGCGGTGTTGGCCTGGCGCTCGCCGACGTAGATCGCACCCAGGCCCGCGCTCAGCCCGCTGGCGCGGCCGCTGAAATCGAAGGTGGTCCACAGGCTGGCGCTGCGGCGCGGCGCGTTGGCCAGCAGGGTGCCCACCAGGGTGGGGTCGCTGTCGCGGCTGATCTGCGCCTTCAGCTCGGTGTAGCTGGCCAGCAGGCGCCAGCGCGGCGTGAGGCTGAACGGCACATCCAGCTCCCAGCCCTGGCTGCGCTGCTCGCCGACCTGCATCACGTAGTCGAAGTCGGTCGGGTCCGACACCAGGCCGTTGCGGCGGCGGATGTCGAACACCGCCAGCGTGGGCTCCAGACGGCCGCCGAGCAGGCTGAGCTTGGCGCCGACCTCCACCTGCGAGCCGCGCGACGGCGCGGGCAGGCTGCCGTTGCGCAGCATGCCGCTGAAGGGCTCGGTCAGGAACGACTTCGACCCGCTGGCGTACAGCGACACCGCGTCGCTCGGTGTCCAGGTCACGCCCAGGCGCGGCGAGAGCGCGTCGTCGTGGCGCGCCAGCGTGCCCGAGACCGGCAGGTAGTCGGCCCGGGCCAACGTGCGCGAGCGGTCGTAACGCAGGCCGAACAGCACGCGCCACTGCGCGCCCAGCTGCAGCTCGTCCTGTGCGTAGACGCCCAGGTTGCGGCTGCGGTAGTTCGACGCGTCGTAGGGCACGAGCGGGCCGACCACGGTCTGGCCATGCACGGGGTTGTACAGGTCGATCGGCAGGTTGGTCGGGAAGCCGACGGGGCCGACGTTGGCGTCGGCGCGGAAGTCCCAGATGTCGCGGTTGGCGTCGGCACCGAACAGCACACGGTGGCGCACGCCGCCGGCCTCGAAGCGGCGCGAGACCTCGGCCATGACCGAGAGGTCGCTCTGGTCGTCGATGCTGCGCTGCTTGCGCCGGTTGACCTGCGGGTTGGGCGTGCCGGCGCCGGTGATCGGGCTGAAGCCGTAGGGGTACCAGAGCGCGTCGGTTTGGGCCGACGAGGCCTGCAGGCCGGCGTGCAGCTGCCAGCCGCTGTCCAGGCGGTGGTCGAGCACCAGCGAGGCCAGCGCGCTGTCGTTCTTCAGCCGCGTGTCGGCTTCGGCGTAGTTGGTGTGGATGGGCACGCCGAGGAAGAGCGGGCTGTTGCCGAAGCCGCGGTCGAAGGCGCCGCGCTTGCGACCGAGTTCGAGTTCGGCGGTCAGCGTGGTGTGCGGCGCGGGCTGCCAGCGGAACACTGGCGAGACGAACTGCGTCTCTGCGCCCACGAAGTCGCGAAAGCTCTGGTTGTCCTGCCAGGAGCCGGTGAGCCGGTAGCTCAGGGTCTCGCTGATCGGGCCGGTGCTGTCGACCGTGGCGCGGTAGAAACTGTGGCTGCCGGCGGTGAGCTCGTAGCGCGTGCTCGCGGTGTTCTGCGGTTGCCTGGTCACCAGGTTGACCACACCCCCTGGTTCGAAGCGGCCGTACAGCGCGGAGGCCGGGCCCTTGAGCACCTCGATCTGCTCGATGTTGACCAGCTCGTCCACCGGCGCGAACACGCTGCGGCGGAAGCCGTTCTTGAGGTTGGCCGAGGTGGCGAAGCCGCGCAGGCGGAAGCGGTCATTGCTGCCACCCCAGCCCACCTGCGGCGTCAGGCCCGGCACGGTGCGCACGGCCTCGCCGAAGCTGGTGACGCCACGGTCTTCCATCAGCTCGCGCGTGACGGTCTGGATGGAGAAGGGGGTTTCCTTCACCGTGGTGTCGCTCTTGTTGGCGGTGGGCGCGACGACGGCGCGGTAGGCGCGCTCGCGGGTGTCGCTGATGGTGATGGTCTCCAGCACGGGCGCGGGCTCGGTCTGGGCCCAGGCGGCCATCGACACGCTGGCCATCGCGCAGGGGAGAAGGCGGAAAGCGGGGTGAAGCATGCGGTGCCCGGTGGGGATCGTGAAAGACATGGCGTTCACTGCCCGCGCACCGCAGCGGTGAGCGCGCGGGTGTTGAAGCGCATCAGCTCGACGTAGCTCGGCGCCGCGCCGCCGGGCGCGGAGAGCGAGTCGGAATACAGCGCGCCCGAGGGCTTGACGCCGGTCTCGCGTGCGATCTGCTCGATCAGTCGCGGGTCCGAGATGCTCTCGACGAACAGCGCCTTGATCTGGTCTTTGCGGATCTGGCGCACCAACTGCGCCACGCCCTTGGCCGAGGCCTCGCTTTCGGTGCTCGCGCCTTGCGGCGCGAGGAAGCTCACCCGGTGGTCGCGGGCGTAGTAGCCGAACGCATCGTGCGAGGTGATCACCTTGCGCTGCGCCACCGGGATCGGTGCCCAGGCCGCGCGAATCTCGGTGTCGAGCTCGTTGAGCTTGGCCTCGTAGGCGCGCGCGTTGCGCTGGTAGAGGTCGCAGCTGGCCGCGTCGGCCTGGCACAAGGCCTTGGCGATGTTGCGCGTGTACACCTTCACGTTGGCCACGCTCTGCCAGGCGTGCGGATCGATCTCGTCGTGGCTGTGGCCCTTGTGGTGCTCGCCGTGGCCGTGCTCGGCCTCGCTCTTGAGCGGCGGGATGCCCTGGCTGACGGTCACCGGCCGGCCCTGGTAGGCCGAGGTCTTGAGCAGGCGGCTCAGCCAGCCCTCGAAGCCCAGGCCGTTGGCGAACACCACCTGCGCCTGGCCGACCAGGCGCGCGTGCGCGGGCGTGGGCTGGAACACGTGGGCGTCGGCGCCCGGCCCCACCAGCACGTCGACCGCCACGCGGTCGCCACCGACCTCTTTCACGATGTCGCCCAGGATGCTGAAGCTGGCGACAGCGCGCAGCGGCGCCTGCGCGTGCAGCGACGGGGTGAGCGCGGCCAGGCCCAGCGCCAGCGCGGCGAGGGTGGTGGTGCGGCGGGGCAGGGAAGCAGGGAGGTGTGTCATGAGCGGGTCTTTCGTTTCAGGCTTGGAGGTGGGAACGGGCGGGGCGCTGCGGGCGCCGCAGGCCGTGCGGCGCGAACAGCATCGAGAACAGGACCGTCGCGCCCAGGCAGAGCACGATCACGGGGCTGGTGGGCCAGTCGGCGTGGTACGACACCAGCAGGCCGCTCGCGCTGGCGAGCAGCGCCAGCGCCACGGCGACGGCCAGCAACGGCTGCAGGCGGCGCACCCAGAAGCGCGCGGCGGCGGCGGGCAGCACCATCATTCCCACCGCCATCAGCGTGCCCAGGGCATGGAAGCCGGCCACGAGGTTGATCACCAGCAGCGCCAGAAAACCGAAGTGCGCCACCGCGCTCCAGCGGCTGGTGCCGCGCAGGAAGCCCGGGTCGAGGCACTCCAGCACCAGCGGGCGGTACAGCACGCGCAGGGCCAGCAGCGTCACCGTGGCGATGCCGCCGAGCAGCGCGAGGGCCGCATCGTCCAGCGCGAGCACGGTGCCGAACAGCACGTGCAGCAGGTCCACGCTGTTGCCGCGCGTCGAGACGATCAGCACGCCGAGCGCGAGCGAGAGCAGGTAGAAGGCCGCCAGGCTGGTGTCTTCGCACAGCACGGTGTGGCGCGCCACCAGGCCCGAGCCGACGGCGACCGCCAGGCCGGCGGCGATGCCACCCACCGTCATCGCGCCCAGCGACAGGCCGGCCACCAGGTAGCCGAGTGCGGCACCGGGCAGGATCGCGTGGGCCATGGCGTCGCCCGTCAGGCTCATGCGGCGCAGCATCAGGAACACACCGACCGGCGCGGCGCTCACCGAGAGCAGCACGCAGCCGAGCAGCGCGCGCTGCATGAAGCCGAATTCCAGGAACGGGGCCAGCCACAGCGCGCTGTTCATGCCGGCACCCCGTGGGCGGTGGTGTCGCAGGGTTCGGCCTCGTCGTCGAACGGTTCCTGCAGCCGCAGGGCGCGGGTCCAGTGCGCGGCGGTCAGCACCTCGGCCGTCGGCCCCCAGGCCACCGGCTCGCGCGCCAGCAGCAGGGTGTGCGGAAAGTGCTCGCGCACCTGGGCCAGATCGTGCAGCACCGCGATCACCGTCCGGCCCTGGGCGTGCCAGCGGTGCAGCAGCGCGAGCAGGTCGTGGATGGTGCGCTGGTCGATCGCGGCGAAGGGCTCGTCGAGCAGCACCACCGGGGCGTCCTGCAGGATCAGGCGCGCGAACAGGGCGCGTTGCAGCTGGCCGCCCGAGAGCGTGTCGATGCCGCGCCGCTCGAAGCCCAGCAGGCCGACCGCGGCCAGCGCCTCGTGGCAGGCGCGGCGGTGCGCGGCGCTGTAGCGCCCGAGCGCGCCTACCTCGTGCCACAGGCCGAGCATCGCCAGCTCCTGCACCGAGATCGGGAAGCTGCGGTCGATGCCGCTGTGTTGCGGCAGGCAGGCCACGCGCTGGCCCGTGCCCAGGCCATCGATGTGCCCGCCCAGGGGAGGGAGCTGGCCGGCCAGCGCCTTTAGCAAGGTCGATTTGCCTGCGCCGTTGGGCCCGACCACCGCCACGAGCGCGCCCGGTGGCAGCGTGAGCGAGAGGTGGTGCACGGCGGGGTGGCGTTCGTAGCCCAGCGTGAGGTCGTGCAGCACGATGGCCGGCGGGCGGGGAGGGGCGTTGAAGTCGGGCACGGGACGATTGGCGCTAAGATATTGCAACTGAATTGCGATAGTGCGTATGTTAACGCAACATAGTTGCATTTATGGAGGCCCAGCCATGTCGCCACGCCAGACCAAAGAATCGGTGGCCGTGCCACCCCACATCCAGACCCGCCTGGAAGCCGCCGGCCTGCGCCGCACGCTGGCCACGCGCGCCGTGCTCGGCCTGTTCCTGGCGCAACCGCACGGCGGGCTCACCCATGCGCAGGCGCTGAACGCGCTCACCGCGCGCGGGCTGGACATCAACCGCGTCACGCTGTACCGCCTGCTTGACCGCCTGGCCGCCTGCGGCGTGCTGCAGCGCCAGACCGACGACCAGGCCCGCACCTGGCGCTTCAGCCTGGCGCCGCTGGACGCCAGCGCGGACCAGGGCACGCCGCCGCGCTTCGAGTGCGATGCCTGCCACCGGCAATTCCCGATGGCCGACGTTAGCGAGCTGGCCCGCGACCTGTTGCGCAGCCTCGCGAGCCAGGGCCACCGGGGTGAGCAGGTGTCGGTGCACGGCACCTGCGCGGACTGTCTGGAGCCCGCCGCGTGATCGAGTCCCGGGGGCTGCAGTACGCCCATGCGGGCCAGGCGCCGCTGCGCATGGCCGATGTGTCGGTGGCGCAGGGCGGCGCCTTGCTGCTGCGCGGGCCCTCGGGCAGCGGCAAGTCGACCTGGCTCGCGCTGGCCGCCGGCCTGCTCACGCCCGGCGCGGGCGAGATCGTGGTGGCCGGCCAGTCGGTGGGGGCCCTGGGTGGCGCGGCGCGCGACGCCTGGCGCGCGCGCCACATCGGTTTTCTGCCGCAGCAGCTGCACCTGAGCGACGCGCTCACCGTGGCCGACAACCTTGCGCTGGCTTATTTCGCCGCCGGCCTGCCGGTGGACCGGGCCGCCGTGGCCCGGGTGCTGGCGGCGCTGGACCTCGCCGCGCTGGCGAACCGCCGGCCCACCCAGCTCTCGGGCGGGCAGGCCCAGCGCGTGGCGCTGGCGCGCGCCGTGCTGCTGCGCCCGCGCGTGATCCTGGCCGACGAGCCGACCGCCAGCCTGGACGACGACGCCTGCATGACGGCGCTCTCGCTGCTGCGCCGCAGCGCGCAGTCGCTGGACGCCACGCTCGTGATCGCCACCCACGATGCCCGGGTGCGCGAGGCGCTGCCGCACGCGCAACTGCTGGCCTTCGCGGCGGCCCGCCCGGAGCGCGTGGCATGAACGTGTTGACCCTGTCCTGGCGCTACCTCTGGTCGCGCCCGCTGGCCTCGGCGCTCAACCTGCTGCTGCTCGCGCTCGGGCTGGCTTCCATGGCCTTCGTGCTGATCGCACGCGACCAGGTGGACCGGGCCTTCGAACGCGACCTCGCCGGCATCGACGCGGTGGTGGGCGCCAAGGGCAGCCCGATGCAGCTCATTCTCGCGGGCGTGTTCCACCTCGACGTGCCGCCGGGCAACATCCCGCTGGCCGAGGCGCGCCGCCTCGCCGAACACCCGCAGGTGGCGCAGCTCATTCCGCTGAGCCTGGGCGACAACCTGGGCGGCTTTCGCATCGTGGGCACCACGCACGACTACCCGGCTCACTATGGCGCCCAGCTCGCGCAGGGCGCGCTCTGGCAAGCACCGCTGGAGGCCGTGCTGGGGGCGCAGGTCGCCGCGCGCACCGGCTTGAAGGTGGGCCAGGCCTTCGAGGGCGCGCACGGCCTGGGCGCGGGCGGCAGCTCGCACGGCGAGACGCCGTACACCGTCACCGGCGTGCTCGCGCCCTGCGGCTGCGTGCTCGACCGGCTGGTGCTCACCGCCACCGAATCGGTCTGGCGCGTGCACGACGACATGCACGCCGGCGCGAACATGGACGAGGCCGAACGCGCCGAGCTGGCCGAGGCGCTGGCGGCCGAGCGCGAGATCACGCTGGCCCTGATCCGCTACCGCACGCCGCTGGCGGCGGTGAGCCTGCCGCGCTTCATCAACGAGACCACCTCGCTGCAGGCCGCCGCGCCGGCGGTGGAGATCACGCGCCTGCTGAGCATGGTCGGCGTGGGCACGCAGGTGCTGCGCGGGCTGGCGGCGGTGCTGTTGGGCGTGGCGGGCCTGTCGGTGTTCATCGCGCTCTGGAGCGCGGTGCGTGAGCGCCGCGCCGACCTGGCCATGCTGCGCATGCTGGGCGCGCCGCCCCGGCGCGTGGCCGCGCTGCTGCTGTGCGAGGCGCTGTGGCTCGCGCTGCTGGCGTGCGCGCTGGGCCTGCTGGCCGCGCACGCGCTCACGGCCCTGATGGGCGAGATGTTGATGGCCCGGCATTCGCTGGCCATCACCGGCTGGCAATGGGTGCCCGGTGAAGCCTGGGTGCCCGTGCTGGCCTTGGGGGTGGCGGTGGTGGCAGCGCTGCTGCCGGCCGTCCACGCCTACCGTGTCGATGTCACTCAACTCCTGAATTCGAGGTAAAGCCATGAAAAAAGCCCTGTTCCTGTTCGCCGCCGCCCTGCTGTCCACCGCCGCGCTGGCCCAGCATTCCGACAAGGAAACCAAGGAGGACATCGCCCGCCACCGCGCCATGGCCGTGGCGCACGAAGGCGCGGCCAAGTGCCTGGAGGCCGGCAAGGGCGAAAAAGTCTGCATGCAGGAACTCGCGGCGGCCTGCAAGGGTCTGGCCCTGGGAAAATACTGCGGCATGCGCCACGCGCACTGACGGCCTGAATCCTCTTCGAGACGACTTCCCATGCACCACCTGTCCCCAGCCTCCCGTTTCGCCGCCTTGCTCCTGATGGGCGGGGCCCTGCTGGGCAGCGCCGGCGCCCAGGTGCTGAGTTCGCCGGTGCCGCCGGGCACCGCGCCGTCGGGCCAGGCCTCGGGCCTGCCGCACGGCCAGGGCGCGGGGGTGCACAGCCCGCTGAGCCCGTTCGCGCCGCTGGCCCGGCGCAACGACGTGGTGGCCTGGTCGACGCTCACCGACATCACCACCAAGGTCGAGAACAAGCGCATCGTGCCGGTGTACCCGGCGCCGGTGGCCGAGCTGAACCAGAAGAAGCTGCGGCTGCAGGGCTTCATGATGCCGCTGGAGCCGGGCGAGACCCAGCGCCATTTCCTGCTCGCCTCGGTGCCGCTGACCTGCAGCTTCTGCACGCCGGGCGGGCCCGAGAGCATGGTCGAGGTGCGCACCGCCAAACCGGTGAAGTACAAGCTGGAGGCGGTGGTCGTCGAAGGCACCTTCCACGTGCTGCAGAACGACCCCTACGGCCTGTACTACCGCATCACCGGCGCCGTCGGCGTCGAGTGAGCGCGCGCCTGGCGATACCATCGCCGGGTGAACATCGCCAGCCACCCCGTCGTCGCCTCCCTCACCCCGGTCTTCATCCTGATCGGCCTCGGCTACCTCGCCGGGCGCCTGCAGTGGATCCGCGATGCCGCGGTCAAGGACCTGTCCAACCTGGTCTTCCTGCTGCTCATCCCGGCCCTGCTGTTCCGCACCATGAGTTCGGTGCACTTCGAGGAACTCGACCTGCGGCCGATCGGCGCCTATTTCCTCGCGGCGCTGTCGCTGCTGGCGGTGTCCATCGCCTGGCGCGGGTTCAACCGCGGCAGTGTGGTGCTGGCCCTGGCCGGCACTTTCTCGAACATGGTGATGCTGGGCATCACGCTGGTGGAGCTGGCCTACGGCAAGAGCGCGCAGGTCACGGTGCTCACGCTGGTCTCGGTGCATGCGCTGATCCTGCTGACCACCGGCTCCATCGTGCTGGAACTTGCCGTGGCGCGCGAGGCCCGTGCGGGCGGTCAGCGCGCGCCGCACGTGCTGGCCACGGCGTGGTCGGCCTTCAAGGGCGCGCTCATCCACCCGATTCCCCTGCCTATCCTGTGCGGCCTGCTGTTTGCGCAGACCGGCCTCACGCTGCCCACGGTGGTGGACAAGCCGCTGCAGCTGCTGGGCAGCGCCTTCGGCCCGATCGCCCTGGTGCTGGTGGGCGTGACCCTGGCGCGCACCCCCATGGCCGGCCATCTGCGGCAGGCCCTGTGGGTCAGCGTGTCGAAGAACCTGGTGCTGCCGCTGCTGGTGGGCCTGAGCGCCTGGGCCCTGGGCATCACCGGCATGCCGCTCACCGTGATGGTGGTGGCTGCGGCCCTGCCGGTGGGGGCCAACGTGTTCCTGTTCGCGCAGCGCTACGAGGTGGCGCAGGAAGTGACCACCGCCGCCATGGGCCTGTCCACCGTGCTCGCGCTGTTCACGCTCAGCCTGGTGATGACCACCATGGCCTGGCTCAACTGAGCCTCACTGGCTGATCTTGCGGCCTTCCTCGACCTGGTACTCGAAGTAGCGCTGGAAGCCGAAGGCCAGGCTGCCCATCAGCGCGACCGTGCCCACCAGCAGCGCGGCGACGAGGGCGCCGATGGTCAGCCAGTTGGTGCCGCCCGACACGGCGTCCGCCGGCAGCTGGGGGTTGAACTGGCGGTTCCATTTTTCGCGGTCGGTCAGGGCATAGACGATGGCCATCAGGCAGCTGGCCGAGATGGTCGCGCCCAGCAGCGGGATCAGCACCCACGAGAGCTTGTCGTCCTGCCCGTAGAGCAGCACGCGGTCCACGCCCCACAGGCCCAGCGCTGCCGGGATCGGGTGCAGCCAGCCCACCCAGTCGCCCAGGCCGCGCAGGTAGAAGCGGTGCAGGCCGAGCATGCCGCCCAGCAGCGCCAGCCAGACCGCCAGCGTCTTGTTCTTGCGGATCATGTTCACGCCCCCTCGGTCGGCGGCGTGCTGTCACCGGCACCCAGGGTTTTCTGCATCAGCACGATGTCGAGCCAGCGGCCGAACTTCCAGCCGCACGACTGCACCACGCCCACGGGCTCGAAGCCGAGCGCCTTGTGCACGCCGATCGAGCCGGCGTTGGCCGAGTCGCCGATCACCGCCATCACCTTGCGCGTGCCGGCGCGTTCCAGCGCGGCCAGCAGCTCGGCCAGCAGCGCGCGGCCCAGGCCCTGGCGGTGGGCGGCCGGGTCCATGTAGATCGAGTCCTCGACCGAAAAACGGTAGGCCGGGCGCGGCTTGAACCAGTTGCCATAGGCATAGCCCAGCACCTGGCCGCCTTCTTCGGCCACCAGCCAGGGCAGGCCCTTGCCCAGCACGTCGGCGCGGCGCGCCGTCATTTCGGCCAGGGTGGGCGGCGTGGTTTCAAACGTGCCGGTGCCATGGAGGACATGGTGGCCGTAGATGCGGGTGATCGCGTCGAGGTCTTCGTCGCGGCTGGGGCGGATCAGGGGCATGGATGGGGGGTCGCTCGGGAAAATACGGGCAAAACCAGCGAACGGGCTATAATCGCGGGTTTCGTGGCGTTTCGCTGGCCGGGTGGTCAGTCGTGTGTCTCAAGCGCTGCAAATAAGCGGGTCGCAAGATCCAGTGATGTACCGAATTACCGGTACCTCTCCACCCGAAGGATAAATCATGGTCGTCATTCGACTCTCCCGCGGCGGCGCAAAAGCCCGTCCGTTCTACAACATCGTGGTTGCCGACAAGCGCAATCGCCGCGATGGCCGTTTCATCGAACGCATCGGCTTCTACAACCCGCTGGCCCGTGGTGGTGAAGAGCCCCTGCGCATCGCCCTGGACCGCCTGACCTACTGGACCGGCGTCGGCGCCACCCCGTCGGACACCGTCGCCCGCCTGGTCAAGCAGAACGCCGCCAAGGCCGCCGCCTGATCCTGCCAAGGTGAGCCACCCCGCGTCCGGCGCCTTCCAGGCGTTGTCCCTCCCCGACGACGCCGTCGAACTGGGGCGCATACAGGACGCGTGGGGCATCAAGGGCTGGGTTCGCATCCAGCCCCACAGCGCCGACACCTCGGCGCTGTTTGCTTCCACTGCCTGGTTTCTTCAGCCGCCCGAAGCCCGCTTCGCGCGCGGCTTTGTCGCGTTCACGGGCTGCGTGGGCGTGAGCGTGGCGGAAGTGAAGTCCCATGCCGACGGTCTGGTCGCCCGGCTCGACGGCGTGGACGACCGCAACGCGGCCGAAGCCCTCAAGGGCGTGCGCATCTACCTGCCGCGCAGCGCTTTCCCGGCCACCCCCGAAGGGGAGTACTACTGGGTCGACCTGATCGGCCTGGAGGTGTTCAACCGCGAGGGTGTGCACTTGGGCGTGGTGCGCGACCTCATGCCCACCGGCCCCACCTCGGTGCTGGTGCTCGAACACACCGAGACGGTGGACGGCGCCGAGCAGACCGCCGAGCGCATGATCCCGTTCGTGGCGGCCTACATCGACGACGTCGACAAAGTTCAGCGCCGCATCACCGCCGACTGGCAGCCGGACTATTAGGCTCCCCCCTGCGCCGCTGTCGCGGCTTCCCCCCAGGGGGACGATGCCTGAGGCCCTGCAAAGCCGGTTCCTCGGCATCCCTTGAGTAAGTCACGCTCGCCGGAGGAGTGGCCTCCTTCCAGAGGCGCCGCGACAGCGGCGCAGGGGGGCACAATCCCTTCATGCGCTTCGACGTCATCACACTTTTTCCCGAGCTGTTCGCTCCGTTTCTGCAGCACGGCATCAACCGCCGCGCCTTCGAGTCCGGCCAGGTGGCCGTGCAGCTCTGGAACCCGCGCGACTTCGCCGAAGGCAACTACCGCCGGGTCGACGACCGCCCGTTCGGTGGCGGGCCGGGCATGGTCATGATGGCCGAGCCCCTCTGGCTGTGCCTGCAGGCCATCCGCGCGGCGCGCGCGGAGGCCGACGGCGCCCGGGCGCCCGTGGTCCTGTTTTCCCCGATCGGCGACACGCTGGACCACCCTGGCGTCGAGGGCTGGTCGCGCAGCGAGGGTGCGGTGCTGGTGTGCGGCCGCTACGAAGGCATCGACCAGCGCTTCATCGACACCTGCGTGGACCGGCAGGTCAGCCTGGGCGATTTCGTGCTCTCGGGCGGCGAGATCGCCGCCATGGCCCTGCTCGACGCCGTGGCGCGCCTGCAGCCCGGCGTGCTGTCCGACGAGGGCAGCCACCAGCAGGACAGCTTCAACCCGGCGCTCGACGGCCTGCTCGACAGCCCGCACCACACCCGGCCCGAGGTCTGGCAGGGCCCGCAGGGGCCGATGGCGGTGCCCGAGGTGCTGCTGGGGGGCCACCACGAGCGCATCGCGCGCCACCGGCGCGAGCAAAGCCTGCTGCTCACCGCCAGCCGCCGGCCCGACCTGCTGGCCCGCGCCCGAGAGCAAGGTTTGCTCGATGCGGCGGACCAGGCTTTCCTCCGCGCCCAGGGATTGCTATAATCCAAGGCTTTTCGATCCTCTGACCGGCCGCCGCGACCGGGCCACCCCGCAAACCCGCAAGGGTCTGGACAGGGGCCCTGCCGGATTCGCGGCCTTTAGTGCAGCGCGGCC
>Ga0247823_10001124_pt1 | contig 22365 bp, 21 predicted proteins | sample 13C_PalmiticAcid_2_FD_192426 | JGI IMG/M metagenome (GOLD analysis project Ga0247823, IMG submission 192426) | Soil microbial communities from agricultural site in Penn Yan, New York, United States - 13C_PalmiticAcid_Day30 | ecosystem: Environmental > Terrestrial > Soil > Agricultural land... | reverse complement strand
ACCATTCCGGACGTCTTCGCGACCACCGGCAATGTCACCGGTGACCTCACCGCGACCAGCATCGTCGCGCGCCAGTCTCCCGACGCGCGCGATGCGGATGACGTCGCCAACTGAGGCGGCGAACTGCTTCCAGGCACAAGATGCACCATCGGCACCACGGATGACGAGGCAGGATGCCTCGAGCGCCTACGGACCTGCAGCCACGCTGCTCAGAGCGGCTGAGGCCGCTGCTCGGCACGCCGCGCGCTTGACGCGGGATGGTTCGAGTTACGGTAGGCGCTGACAAGCCGGCGCAGGGCATCGGCGACGTCTGGATGGGATTCCAGGGATGCGATCACCACATCCCAGATGCCTTCATGGGTCCATCGCGTGAAGCGGACGTAGACGCTATGCCAGGGGCCGCATGCCCTGGGCAACCGGCCCCAGGGCTGCTGCGTGACGGCGACCCAGAGCACTCCTTCGAGAAAGCTCCGGGTGCCCACTCCATTCAGTGCCCTTGCGCGCACCAGTGGCGGCAATGTCGCGACGATCGCATTCCATCGCATTTCATCGAGTAGAACGGCAGGCGTGTCCATGTCCCCGCACCCGTGTTCCATCACCACCCCACCGCCGTGGTCTTCCATCATCGCGTAGCTCCTGCCGCTCCGAGAAAAGCCTGCGCGCCTGCACGCGCTGCGAAATCCTTCCGCTTGCCAGTTCAATTCGTTGCCCTTTGCCGGAAGAGGACAAACCCAGGTCCACATCAATCAAGGCGTGAAATACTGATCAGTTCGGCAAAGTCCGTACATCCTTGAAGGCATAGTTTGTGCGATGCATGAGGTAACCCATGGGCTCGCGTCAGCCTCAGTCCCCTATCGGGGGCGGTCAGGTTGGCCTCAAGTAAGCCGTACGCTCAGCACCTCGGTTCCCGTTACTGATCTGCTAGCCGTCTGAGGTTAGGAGCCGGCTTTCAGTTTCAATACTCGCACGCTTAGCGCCAGGGTTCTTTGCTGCGATGTCGCTCTCGCATATGTGCGCCCGGATCAGATCCAGTTGTTCCAGGCAGCTCAGGTAGATCCCACTAGTGCAGAAGGATTCTGGTTCTCTACCCTCAAGAGGTGGCTATGGGGTGCGCAGCTTATTCAAATCGCGTATAACGCTTTGAGTACGCACCATGTTGGTCGAATACTTTCGAACGATCGATGCACACGTTTTAGGGACATTTGCAGGCAGCTCGTGCAGCTCACGCCACAATTCCAGTCTTTGCGACTGCAGCTCGATCATCAGATCGGCCTGTTCGTCCTCGCGCGCCTTGCGTAGCTCATGGCTGAGCTCAGAAATGCGCGCAAGGATGGCAGCTCTGGCTAGCTCATACAGCATGTAGTCGACATGCTCGTTGCTCATGTCCGTTCCCACTTTGCGGTGGTTCGATAGTCTAAATGATCACGCGACGCACTGTCAGAGCTGGACCGAAGCGAACAGCGCGGCAAACATCGTTCCGAGAATGATGAGGAGAGGAGCCGTTCCCACTGACCGTACGCTGAGTTCCGGCAGACGAGTCCGCGCCAGCGAAGTCGATGCAGAGCTGAGGTAGCCGTCATGTCCGATATCGGCCAGAAGCGGACATCACGCGCGAGCTCACCACCAACTCGGGTGCGTCCGAGAATCTCCCAACAGCGCACCATACACACGCCTACTTGTCCGACCGATCCAGGATGAGCAGCACAACGTCGTTGCTCCGCATCGTCTGATTGAGATCTAGCGCGCCATCGCTGTCCACCATGACCAGCGTGAACCACGCCGCGGCTTGCTCTCAAGCCAACATCGACTGCTGAGCGGAGATCCCAGCCGTTGCACCCTGCCACGATGCCGTGGTGACCGAGGGCATTCCGGGGTTGGTGAGGTCGCCGGCGGCGTAGATGCCGGGCATGCTGGTTTCGCGGCGCTCGTCGACTTTGAGGGCGATGCCCGTAGGTGTAGTGACTGTGCCGAGGCCCAGTGACTCGTGCAGGCTTGCGGACGGCTTGGTACGCGGATGCGCGAACAGGATGTCGACCGCAAGATCGGGTGAGGCATCGAGCTTGACGCTGGCGTTATGTTCACCGTGGCGCGCAATCCCGACGATCCGACCATCCGCGATAGCTACGTGGCGGCGCGCCAAATCCAGTCGGATATCGGGTGCAATGTCGTGGCCATCAGCGAGGACGGTCAACCTGTCGGTCCAATCGTGGAATAGCCTGACCTGATTCATCGACTGGGGGCCGGACCAAACAAGACCCCAGTGTTGTCCCGCGACTTCGAAACCGTCGCAATAGGGGCAAGGCACGATGGCTGTGCCCCAGCCTTCGGCATAACCCGGAACATCAGGGATTTGGTCGACAACGCCATAACTCAAGATCAGGCGGCGTGCTTCAAGGCTTTCACCATCTGCAGTAAGGACAGAAAAGTCGTCAATGGCGCCCGATATGCTGTCAGCGCGGGCATTGACGAGTCTGATTGTGGGATAGCGTGTCAGTTGCCTCCGCGCCTCAGCCAGGATGTCCAACGGCGGCTTGTGATCGTGGCCGAGCATGCCATGCGAATGGCCGGCGAAGCGATTGCGCGGCAGGCCGGTATCGAGAACGGTGACTTTCCGGCGGGCGCGGCCAAGCTGAAGGGCGGCGGCGAGACCGGCAAAGCTGCCGCCAATGATGATGACGTCATTCATGGTGATGGGCTCCGCGTGCTGAGTGAAAGGGTAGTGGGTACGGCAGGATCATGCTATTCAACGACGCACGCGACACGTACCAGATATGGAAGCCTGGGTGGAACGGACTATTCACGTGGGCTTTGGCCGTGAAACGCCCTACGAAATAGGCTCAGCGTCGCGTCGGCACTCGTTGCCGCAAGCGGCGTGACCTGCAGCCCGTTGGCCTGTTGAAGTAACTGCAGGTAGAGACTGGCGTGCTCATCTGCCATGTCGATTCCCTCGCGAGTCAGGGCTAGGCGAATGTACGTCCTGTAAGGCGCCAAATAAGCGTTCCAGAGTTCAGCGTAGAAGCCGGCTCCACTGGCTGAGCGACGGAGAGTTCCACAGAAGCGTCGACATGCGTCCACCTGAGCCAACTTCTGAATCTCGAGGGCGACATGGGCCAGCGCTTCTTTCAGCCCGGATCCCGAAAGGGAAGGAATTACCAACACGGGGAATCCTGACGCATGCAGGTCCATGACCGCCGCGAACAGGCGCGCCTTGTCGCGATAGTGAGCGTAGATCGTCGCTTTCGTGTACCCCGCGGTCTCCGCGATCCTATGCATGCATGTTTCTTCGTAGCCGGATGCCTCGAACGCCTGGGCGGCCGCTTCAATGATGCATGTCCGGGTATGACTCCGCACACGCTCCCAGCGCTTCGCGGTTGCATTCATAGCGAGAGCTTCCTGTGCGACTTGGCTCAGGCGAGCCCGAAGGTCTTGCGCAGACTGGCATCCACGGGCCCGGCAGGCATGAAGCGCCGCAGCTTGGCCAAAAGCGATGCCTGTCCGGCGGGCGTGCGACGCATCCTCCACTTTCCGAGGGCTGCCTTGACGATGGTATCGGCCACAATCGCGGCATCCGGGGCCTCACTCGAGGCGCGCGCGATCGCCCCGAGCGCGAGCTCGCGTTCCCGGTCATAGTCGGAGATCGAAGTGCCGACGCGCTGCGTGTTCGCCTCGAAGCTGGTGTTGGTAAAGGAGGGCTGCACCAACGTGACCCGCACCCCGAACTGACGCAGCTCGTGATCCAGACTCTCCGACAGCCCCTCAACAGCATGCTTGCTTGCGGCATAGACGCCCATGTACGGGGCGGGCAGAAACCCCAGCACCGAACTCAGGTTGATGATCAGACCGGTGCGGCGGGCGCGCATGTGGGGCAGCACGGCGCGGATGGTCCTCATGACGCCGAGCACATTGGTGTCGAACAGCGACTCGACTTCCGGTATTCCGGTCTCCTCAACCGAGCCGACCAGGTTCTGGCCCGCGTTGTTCACCAGTACGTCGATGCGACCCTCGCTTGCAATGATGGTCGAGACGGCATGATCAATGCTTGCCTGCTCCCGCACGTCCAGCTGCACGAGCGTCGCGCCCTTGACGGGCTCCGCATGTTCAAGCTCACGGACGCTGCCGTACACCACGCACCCCGCGTCTGCGAGCGCCCTTGCACTGGCGCGACCGATACCGGAAGAGACACCGGTGACCAGAACGACTTTCTTTTCCATAGCTGCCTTCTTGATCAGATCTGAGTTCATGTGCCGGACCGCGTCTCAGTGGGCAGGCGCGAGCACGGGCTCGGCCTTCTCATTGGGCGAGGATGGTTTGATCTTGAACCAGATCGCGTACATCGCCGGCAGGAAGACCAGGGTCAGAACGGTCCCTGCCAATGTGCCGCCGATCAGCGTGTAGGCCAGCGTCCCCCAGAACACGGAATGCGTCAGTGGGATGAAAGCCAGAATCGCGGCCAGCGCCGTCAGGATGACGGGGCGCGCCCGTTGCACAGTTGCTTCAACAACAGCATCGAACGGGCCCAAGCCTTCCTTTTCGTTCTCGTGGATCTGACCTATCAGGATCAGCGTGTTACGCATCAGGATGCCGGACAGCGCGATCAGTCCGACCAGCGCGTTGATGCCGAAGGGCTGCTGGAAGAGCAGGAGTATCGGCACGACGCCGATCAGACCCAACGGGCTGGTGGCGAACACCATGATCATCGCGGCGATGGAGCGCACCTGCAGGATGATGATCAGTAGCGTGAGGGCGATCATGATCGGAAACAGCGGCAGCATCGCCGTCGTGGCTTTTCCGGACTCCTCGATCGCACCGGCCTGTTCAATGCGGTAGCCCGCCGGGAGTCGTTCGATCAGCGGCTGCAGCTCCTTCAGGACCGCCGTGGAAACGTCCGGCGGCTGCAGGCCTTCGGCGATATCGCCACGGACCGTGATGGTAGGCGTGCGATCGCGTCGGCGCAGGATCGGGTCCTCCATCCGCACTTCCACGGTGCCCACCTGGGAGAGCGGGATGCGTTGACCGGCACTTCCGACCAAGGTGAAGTCGGCGATCTTCTGCGGATCCAGGCGCGTGTCGCCGGCTGCGCGGCCGACGACCTGCACGGAACGGATGTCTTCGCGCACGTCGGTGAGCGGTGCACCGCTGAGCAGGAACTGCAATTGCAGCGCCACCGAGTTCGAGGTCAGGCCAACGGCATTGAGGCGATCCTGGTCCAGGGCAAAGTGCAGCGTGGGTACGCGAGGGCCCCAGTCGGTATTGACCGTACGCATCATCGGGTTGCCCCGCATGATCGCGCCCGCCTCGTCAGCGATCTCACGCAGTTTGCCCGTGTCCGGCCCCATGACCCGGTAGGCGACCGGAAACGGGGACGGTGGGCCAAACACGATCTGGGTGACACGCACCTGCGCTTCGGGCGCCAGCCCGTCGGCGATCGCCTCGCGCAAGCGGAATTTCAGGGCTTCGCGCTCCTTGTCATCGCCGGCCAGCACCACGATCTTGGCAAACGACGGGTCAGGCAACTCCGGTGCCATCGCCAGGAAGAAGCGAGGAGCACCCTGACCGATGTAGGCCGTGACAATACGTGCCTCTTCCTGCTTGGCGAGCCAGGCCTCGACTTTCGCCGCCGCCGCACTGGTCTGCTGGATTGAGGTGCCATAGGGCATCTGCACTTCGACCAGCACCTCCGGTCGGTCCGAGGTGGGAAAGAACTGCTTCTTGACTGCGCCCATGCCGACAACGGCCAGCACGAACAGTCCCACCACCGCGCCGGCGACCAGCCACTTGCGAGCGATCACACGTGCCAACAGCTCCCGGAAGCGGTTGTAGTTGCGGGTGTTGTAGATGGCCTGGTGTCCACCTTCCACCTTCTTGATGTCCGGCAGCAGCTTTACGCCCAGGTAGGGGGTGAAGACCACGGCTACCACCCAGGACACGATAAGCGCGATGCCGACGATCCAGAACATGTTGCCGGTGTATTCGCCGGCGGTGGACCGCGCGAAACCGTTGGGCATGAAGCCAATGGCAGTTACCAGTGTGCCGGATAGCATCGGCGCGGCAGTGTGGCTCCATGCGTAAGCCGAGGCAGCCACGCGGCTGTACCCCTCTTCCATCTTCACCACCATCATCTCGATGGCGATGATGGCATCGTCCACCAGCAGCCCCAACGCCAGGATGAGCGAGCCCAACGTGATGCGGTCGAAGTTCTTGCCCGTGGCGGCCATGATGACGAACACTGCGGCCAGCGTCAGGGGCACGGCTGCCGCAACTACGATGCCGACGCGCCAGCCCATGCTGACGAAGCAGACCAGCATTACCACGAGCAGCGCGACGAAGAACTTGACCATGAACTCGTCGACCGCCGAGCTGATGTTCACAGCCTGGTCTGTGACTTTGGTCAGCGATATGCCCAAAGGCAGTTGGGCGTTGATCTTGCTGACTTCCGATTCAAGTGCCTTGCCGAGATCCAGGCCGTTCCAGTCGTCGCGCATGATGACGCCCAGCAGAAGCGCCGGCTCACCGTTGTTTCGGACGAGGAAAGTGGCGGGATCCTCATAACCACGCTCGACGGTGGCCACATCGGAGAGCTTCAGAGCCCGACCGCGCGCCACGATCGGCGTCTGGCGGATCTTCTCCAGGCTATCGAAGGCGCCCTCCACCCGAACGAACACCTGCGGCCCACGTGTTTCGATAGAACCAGCGGGTGTCAGCACGTTCTGGCTGTTGAGTGCAGCGAAAATGTCCTGTGGGCTGACGCCTACGGTGGCCAGCCGATCATGCGAGAAGGAAACGAAGATGCGCTCTGGCTGCTCGCCGATGATGTTGACCTTCTTGACCCCGGGCACATGCAGCAGCTGCTGGCGTAGCGCCTCGGCATCGCGCACCAGCAGGCGTTGTGGCTCGCCTTTCGCCTTGAGGGCGAAAAGAGCGAAAGTCACGTCCGCGTACTCGTCATTGAGCATCGGTCCGATGACACCCGCGGGCAGCCTTCCGGCTTCATCTCCCAACTTCTTGCGAGCCTGGTAGAACTCCTCCTGGACTTGGGAGGGGGGCGTAGCATCGCGCAAGGACACCATCGTGAAAGCGAGACCCGGCCTTGTGTAGGTCTCGGAACGGTCGTACCACCGCAGTTCCTGCAGCCGCTTTTCCAGCGGCTCGGCCACAAGATCCTGCATTTCTTGCGCCGTCGCTCCCGGCCACGCAGTGACGACCGTCATCTGTTTAATGGTGAACGGCGGATCCTCGGCACGACCCAGCTGAAAGAATGCGAGGACGCCCGCCACCGAGATCAAGAACAGCAAGAAGACGGTTACGGAGCGCTCGCGAACCGCGAGCGAGGATAGATTGAAGCGCCCCTCGCTCATGGCTGAGCCCCGGAATATGCTGCTTTGTCCTCACCCAACGGCGTGACGATCTGGCCGTTCTTGATCAGGTGTGCGCCGAGCGATATGACTTTCTGGCCTGATTGCAGGTCGCCTTTGACGTGCGCCAGGTCATCCGAGAGGCCCACTACTTTTACTGGGCGCCAGACCGCTTTGGTGGGCTTGCCCTCTAGCGCCCAGACACCAGTCCCCTTCCCTGGATCAAACAGTGCGCCGATCGGGACCTGCAGTGCGGCACCGGCTGAAGCGCCATCCGCAATTTCGACCGTGACCGTGGCGCCCAGAGGGGCCTCTGCGAGCACGCCGTCCAGGACGTACCGGGCCTCGTAGGTGCGTGTCAGCGGATCGGCCGCGTCGGATAGTTGCCTAAGCTTGGCGGGCACGGGGTCCCGGTGATCGCCGTAAAGCTTCGCCTGCCCGACCGAGCCCAAAGCCGGGCGCAGCGTCTCGGGGAGCTGCACGATGGCTTCACGCTCTCCTGTCCGTGCCAGCCGCACGACGGGCTGGCCGGCGCTCACTACCTGGCCGGGCTCGGCCAGCGTCTCCATCACGACGCCGTCCGCGTCGGCGAGCAGCTCGGCGTAGCGATTGGCATTGCTGGCCACCTGGGCCTGGGCTTTGGCGGCACTGAGCTGAGCGCGCGCCGCATCGGCCGCAGCCTTGCTCTGATCGTATGACGAGGCGGAGATGGCGCCGGTGCCGAGCAGGGCGCGATATCTGGCCTCATCGGCGACTGCCTGTCTGGCTTGGGCTTGCGCTGCAATGACGGCCTGCTGTTGGGCCTGCGCCGACAACTCCAGGTCGACCGGGTCAATGCGCATCAAGACCTGCCCGCGGCGCACCTTCTGTCCCGCATCCACTAGCCGCTGCGACACCTTGCCTGGCACGCGGAACCCGAGATCGCTCTGGACTCTTGCCGCTACCGTTCCCGTGAATGCACGAGACGAGGCGCCATCACCTTTGACGGTGGCTGTACGCACCAGGGGCGCCTCGGTCCGCGGGTCAGCAGGCGCTTCGGTACCGCACCCCGCCAGAAGACCAACAAGCGCGAACGCCAATGAATTTTTAACAAAAGAACGCATGGGAGTACCGTCGGTCCAAGTTCGACGGCACTCTGAACCTAGTGACTATATTAGTCAATAGTCACTAAGAACTCTATTAAGGAGACAAGCTCCGCAGTACGAGGCTGCAGAGCAGCATGGGAGCCTGGTCGCTGTATTCGAGGCTATGCGGCAACAAAAGAGGATTCAGGTAGGGACGCAGCACCAGATGGATCGCATCGGTGGTTTCGTCCAATGGCGTTTTGCGCTCGAAGTCGCCTGACTCCCGGCCTTGCTGGAGAATTTCCTGGAGTAGCGCGCGTAGCCTCTCCTCATAAGCCAATACGGATGGCCACCGCTCAGCGGCGGCCGACTGCGCTATTTCGTAGAGCTTGCGATCTTGGGAAAAGAGCTTTTGATGCGCTTCAGTAGAGGCTTTGAAAAGCCTTCTCAGCCGCTCTGCAGGCTGCTCCACCCCATCAAGGGCCTGGAGGATCTCTTGTTCGAGCTGACGCAAGCAGTTGGAGCAGATCGCCTCGCCAATGGCCTGCTTCGACTCGAAGAACTTATAGACGTAGGCCTTTGAGAAGCCGATCGCCTTGGCCAAGTCAGAAACGGTGGTTTTCTCGTAGCCGTAGTGGCTGAAGTGCTCGGTAGCCGCGACGACAATCTGGTCACGAATGTCGTGCGTTGCGGGTCCACGGCCTGACCCAACTGGAGAGATTGCGTCATTCATGCTCCCAGATTACCCAAGCCTCCATGAACCATCAACTTGTGACGCTTCTGTCTACTGGTCAGTGCCCCTGTAGTTAATAGTCGCTGTAGCCTTCAGGGCCAATCGGACGCACTGCCAGAGGCGGCGACGAGCCGAAGGCCTCACGTTCAAGCGCGCAGAAAGGATCGGGGACCCCGTCATTCGAGGGGCGGGCCACGACGTCAGCTTTGGGTCGGTAGCCGACATCGGTGCCCCGCCAAAGCTCCAAGCAGAAGTCGCATACCAGCGATGCGCCAAGCATCGCTAGGACTGATCGTGTCCTACGCCCGCATGGCTCATTCCCCCAGTTGTTCGCACTGCTTACCTGTACGCCTACCCCGGCAGCCTGCAAGTAGTAGAGGCTGCTCGTCTGGAAAGCAGTTCCAATAAGTGTAGGGAACAATGGGATCTGGCGGCGCCTCTAGCTGCACACCATCAGCGGCTGCAGCAAGTCGAATGTCGCGGCAAGGCTCGTGAGCAATTGCCCGGATCTGTCGCCAGGCTTCCGTGCGATCAATCTCTATTCGGAAGCTCGTATCTGGGAGGAGTACAAACAGGCTCTCTATCAGATCGATCAATAGATCCGCTTGCGGGCTGACAAACTTGAGACGGCAGAGAGATGGTGCCGCTTTAACAAGATACCTAGCAGCATGCCACTGCTGATCACGCTCCCTCTCGATGTCAAACAGTCGATAGGCAGCAAGTATCGTGAAGAACCCATTGTCGTCACCTCTTTCAAAGAGTCGCTCCAAATCCATGTACTTGATGGGCCGCCGGTTCAAGGCGTCTGGTCCTGCGGCATCGCTAGGGAATACGTGACGGGGCCAGATCAATCCCTCTTCGAGATTAGGCTTCAAGTAGGCCTGCACCAACTTCTTACTCGCCAGACCGACATCGAATAGCTGCATTGGCCATTGCATCACTCTGCTCAACCTTGGGTACCTTGCGGCGAGCACAGTCTTTCGCACATCGGACAGGCTTCGTCGACCGGAGCAATAGCTCTTTAGCTCATCACTGCGGATAGCGAGGTCCGGGTCACCGCCATTCCGGCGGCTGCGGTACTTGGCGTGGAGCGCTGCCTCACCGCCCTCCAGCTCGCACCAGGCGGACCATATGATTCTTGAATGCAGCACCTCAATAGTACTTCTGGTTCGACGGCCCATCCTCGCACTGGGCGAGTTGAGACCGCGAGTTGCTTCGAAGAAACTGCCCATCGCGACCTCCAATGAATGTATCAATTCACCGGCCACTTCCGCTGGATGCAAAGCGGGTCGACTAAGCATAGGGTGGCAGCGAACCTGGCGCCACTTGGTGACACGTGAAGCAACTAAGCCAAGAACTCGACAGTGCTTGGATCGCCAGTACCTACGGCGCATTCGTACCCGTGAAATCGCTTGCCAAACTTCTCGGGTTTCCGTCGCCCGCAGCGCTGCGGCGCGCACGCGCCACCGGACGCCTGCCGCTTTCTCTCTTTGAGCTGGAGGGACGCCGTGGACTGTTCGCTCACGCGAGCGACGTGGGTAGCTACCTTCGGCAGAAGGCACAGTCGCCGGAGGACCTATGAGCTGACGCAGCCTAGATTTCCGTCGGAGGTCGGATAAAAAGAAAGCCCAGAGCGCTAACTCTAGGCTTTCCGGGTTAAGCAATGGCGTGCCGCCGTTGTCGAACTCTCCCCCTCCCTGACCATTCTGTCAAGCCTTGCGGGCCTGGCGCGGGCGCCTATCGCTCGTTGTCGCTCTGGGCCTGAACTTGGAAGGGGTAAGTCATGTTGGAAGGCTCCAAAGTCGGCGCAGCTGACGCTCTGGCAAGACAGCAGATCTATGCGCACATGGGTCTACGCGAACGAAGTGCATCTCGGCTTGAGGAGATGGCTTCAAAGAGCGGAAGGAGACCGGTGGGCCGAGGCGCTCTCACCAATGTTCGCGTTCATCACGCATCGATAAAGAATCGGGCCTCCCGCGTTCTAGAAAGTCATACCTGCGAGCTACTATTTGCATACGAACTTGAGCTCAACTCCGACGTATTAGGCTATTTCGTTCAGGTGCCTTGTCCTCGGGTCCAAAGAAAGACGTCGCAAGGAAGAAACCACGTCTCAACCGCGAACATCGACTTCTTAGTGTTTCGCCGGGGAACGGTGGAGCTGGTCGAGTGCAAAACGCAGAGTTGGATCGAGAAGCACTCAGAAGTCGATCGGGGATGGGAGATTTCCGGAGATCGGTGGACATACTTGCCTTACGAGAGCTGGGCCAACGAGCTGGGAATACCCTTTACTGTATGGACACCGCCTGAGCCTTCTGGGGTCTATCAGCAGAATCTCGAAGCGTGCTATTCCCTCCTCAGTTCCGAGTTGGACGCTGTAGCCACCTTGGCTGTGTCTCAAGCGAGCGACCTCTTGCGGCACTCGTCAAAGAGCATAGAAGAGCTCTGCAGCCTTGTCGACGGATTCAATCACCGCGTCGCCCTCTGGATGCTAGCGAACGGTAGGGCCTTCGGTCCTTGGATGAGCACTCCACTCTCTCTAGGTGATCGCTTCCGATTGCATCTGGATCGCGGGTGCGCGCTCGCGGAGGACTCCGCGCTTCTAAAGCACGCATGGACATACATGAGACAACCGGAGACCGTAGACCCGATCAGTTTGGCGTCGCCTACCGATCTTCGCAAAGCTAAAGAACGACTGGGACGATTGACAGGTATGGCGGCGGGAGAGGTCCCCTGGACAAGACGAATGCTAGCGTTGGCCGCCCATGTAGACAGAAAGGTTGCGGAAGGTTGCTCCGCCCTAGCCGCATGCCTCACCCATTACTCCAGGAGCGGTAACAGAATCTCCCGCCTACAGGCGGATCAGGAGAAGGCGATCGAGGATGTGTTACGAGACTACTGGCAGACCGGTAAAGCTCGATCTGGAGAAGCGCTCTATCAGCTGTTTGTCGACGAGTGCGAGCGCAGGGGAGTGGACCCCTGCGGTCGCTGGCGCCTAGACAAGCGCAGACGCGAGCAGAGCCCTCTCCGCCACGCACTCTCAACTGGTGGATTCCGCGCCTATCACTCCGTTCGCCCCAGAACGGATTCTCGCGTGCGATCCCTTCCTCCTCTTGGCTACGGGCAAGTCCTTCACGTCGACTCTTCTGATCTGGATGTTAGGTGTGCTCCTAACATCATGGTCGGAATGCCAGCAAGCAAGGCGAAGTTCTACCTTGGCATTGATGGTGCCACGGGTGACACGATGGCACATTCCCTAATCTTTGGTTCCGCGCGAACTGACGGGCTGGCGCTGCTGATGCGCGAGTACGTCAAGCGCCACGGAATGCTACCCCGAATGATCCATCTGGATAGAGGTTCGGAGAATACTTCGCGCTGGCTCAATGAGTTCGCCGAGGGCCGCATCTCGCTGAGGCACTCCCCCACGGCGGCCAGCGCCTGGAACGGGCTGGTTGAGAATGCAATCAAGCAGGTAAACGATCAGGTCGCACACAAATTAGAAGGGAGCACGGAGCCAGACCAGAAGGGACGCAAGGTAGACGGCCGCTTCAAGAGCTTCCGCAATGCGCGAACGTCCTTCATCGTGGTCGTAAATCAGTTCGTCTCCTATATCTACGGCGATCTTGCGTCCGCACCCAGGTCCGACGGCTTATCGCCGATCGATAAGAGGAGAGAGCTGATCGACCTGTATGGAAAGCTCGGCACTCCTTGCGAGTTCAACGACGACCTGGTTATTCAGACGTCTGTGCGTATTACACGCTGCTTGAAACCCGATCCCCAAAGGGGCATTCGCACAGCGGATGGTTGGTTCTGTAGTGACGAACTCCTGCGATACATGAGACTGCACAAGGTGGAGCAGGTCCGGAACGACTGCTGCGATCCAGCCATTCTCCACGTAAAGATTGGGCACCATTGGCTCAGGGCCTTCCACAACAGCGTGCAGAGTATCGCGATACTCTCAGATTCCGAGCGACTGTTTGAGCTTCTGTATGGCCCTGCCAGACGACGGGCTGCGAGGGCGAAACGTGATGATCTCAGTAGACGCCGTCATACCCGAATGCAGAATGCGGAGTTCGCCAAACCCGCAATAGAACATTTGGCCCCAGAAGCAAGACCAGACGGGCCGCAACTCGACACTCCCGCCGAAGCGGCATACCTGAATTCCTACGCGGATATTCTTCCCTTCGAAGAGCGGGAGACCTTCTGATGTACTGCCTACAACATTTAGCCTATGAGAACTCGTGCAATCAACTTCGCAGAGCGCTCGACGATCACCGACCAGGGCATATGGTATTCCTGATAGGGCCAACTGGCGTCGGCAAAACGACGATGCGAACTTCAGTGATGCAAGAGATCTTTGGTGATCCGACTCTCTGGGGAAGAGGGAGGATCCCCGCAATAGAACAGTTTGCGCTTTTGGCGAATCAGTCCTACTTCAGCTCTAAAGATTTTGTTCGAGGGCTCCTATCAGAACTCCACGAGCCTTCGTTAGAATGGCTCTTTCGAGACAGCTCACTTCCCGCTTCAAAATTGTCTCAGATTCAGTCGCAGCTCAAGACCGCGCGCGACCAGTGGGACACCCTTCGACCTCTTAGGGGCACTGAGGGTGAGATGTGGGCCGCTTTCAGGCGTGGCCTTGTAGCGAGGGGATGCAAGTACGTTTCTGTCGATCAGGTCACGGCTCTTCTTAAGAACCACCGGGACACTTCTCCAGCAGATCACACTTTGCATTTGATGGCACTCGCGGAGTCATGTGGAATCATGTTCATCATGACCGGCATCCATGAAGCGGCACGCTTGTGGAATGTACATTCGGAGTTGCGTCGTCGTGTCGTTGTGGTTTGGGCTCCGCCTTACAGCGATCGAAGAGCTGAAGATAGGGACTCTTTCTTAAGGGTGCTGAGATCACTTGAAGCTAAATTTCAGTTTGCCCAGCGGGATATGCTCCTAAGAATGTCCGGTGACCTCCTGGCGGCCAGTGGGGGGATATTCGGGCAACTCTTCGAACTATTGATTCGTTCCCGGAATCGCGCTGAGGACGAGGGCTCAGGCCGAATTTTGAAGCGACACATCGAAGGCGCGTACATGTCTGACGCCGACCTGGCGGCGATGTGGCGAGACGTTGAAGCATTCGAGGATACGATGGCAGCCGGGGATGTATCACAGCGATCGTCCTTGGTCAGGTCGCGTTGGAAGCTTCCTTCAATCAAAACCACTGCTTGAATTCTCCCATGCCTGGCAGGATGCGGAACCAAGATGCTTTTGCCATGTCAGCATGTTCAAGCGCTTGTCGCAGGCGTGCCCATGACCTCACGAGAGCGATTCGCGTGGACCGTACTTCCGCCGCTTCCCATCAAGGGGGTTGGTACGTCTCTAGTGGAGTCCGCAGAGCACTACGCTTGTCGTCTCGCTTGGACAAGCGGAATCACAATGTCTCAGCTCCGATCCCTGTTTCCGAAGCATGGTAGAGGATTCAGCGGGGGGACCAGCGGGTTTTGCGGACCTGGAAGGTTGTTCGAGGAGCGCATATGTCGACTTCAAGAGCTTTCAGGTGTCGAGAGTATTCGCTGCGGAACTTTCTCTGTCCTGAACCCGGTGCTATCGTCGAAAGCGCTCAACAAGTCATCCGCGCGGCATAGATGGTGTCCAAGATGCTACTTAGAGTGGGACGAGCAAACATCTTACGAGCCGCTCCTGTGGCGCGTTAACCTATCACTGTTCTGCCCAGTTCATCTGTGCGCCCTTGAAACGTCCTGTGCGTTCTGTGACTCCCCGCAGGCGATCTCAAAATGCTACGACCAGCGACGAATCTGTAGCGCGTGTGGTTCTGCATTAAGTGGACAGGGGAGACCTTTCACGCCATCCGACTACGCAAGGTGGGCCCAGCAGCAGGTCACAGAACTCATTGAGTTATGCGCCACGCCCGGTCAAAGTCCCGTATGGCACGATGCATACCAACAGTTTGTAAGAGGCCTGGCTAGTTGGCTAGATCGTCCCAGCCTGCTACCCAGACCACTACGTCTTTCCTACACGGACGTGCTTGCAGGCAGGAAGAGTCGCGCCAGCCTGGACACCATCATTGGCTTTGCCGCCTTCCAAGGAGTCTCGGCAGTTGAGCTGTTGACCAATCCCCGAGCCGCTGCGTCACCTCGACTCCTTTCTGGGATGACCACCTCTGGCGGACCCGACACGCATCATCGGCACCATATCCTGAGGGCTGCAGCCTTTGACAACTGCGTAGCGACAATCTGCCGAAGGTGCAAGGGAATGTTCTTACCGCCACTGGAGCTCCTTGTTGAAGCTGCTCGCGCTAGCGTGGAGGTAGCTCTCAACGATATATCCGTCCGGCCTCGTTACCAACGCGCCTTCGCTCGACAAGATGCGCATTTTCTACAGCCTTCTGCCGGGGTCATTTTCAGGCAAGCCGTCAAGGCTATCGCCAACAGTCGACGGGTGACTGAAGATCGGACCAGGAGGATTGTTAGGTCTCTGTCTGAGATCCACGGTCTACCGAAGGAGGAGATAGATTCCATCGTGGTCGCCGCTCTGATTTGCTGGTCCGAGTTGAGCAAGTTCAAGCACTGGCGCTAGCCATAAGCCGGACAGGCATCACCCGCCTGTGATTCGTTCAAGGTCCTCTTCCCGGCCAATCTGCTCACCCTGATGGCCGCTGTCGACCTAAATAACATCCTTCACGTCCAGGGTTGGTGCGCCAGGCGTTCATGCCCCGCTACTGAGTGCGGTTATACGTAGGCTTGTTAGCTGGACCCAGCCACCCTAAGATCAATCTTATCGATGGGTAGGCCGCCACGCGGTAGGTGGTGGGTAATTCGTGTATCGGGCCATGGCCACCAATTGCGCCTAACAAGTCTTTCGGGCCGACGTGGCTTATCTCACGCGTTAGAGATGAAATGAATTCTTACGACTACAGCCAAGAGTATGCAGACGCATTCACCCGGACTCTATCCTTCGGACTGGATGTGCCTGAGCAACAGCGGCAGTCTGGCAGCTTTTTCCAGGCCAACCAGGACCCAAAACTTGTTTCAGTTCTGAGTTCAGTTCTAGGGAACATTCCGCCCGAAGACATCTCGGCGCAATGCTTCGCGATACATTACGCGATCCGACATGCTGTCGACTCGGCATATCAGACGAGATCAGTGCTGACACTCGGGTGGGTACATGATCCGCCGTGCGATTTTTTTCGCCTCTCCGAGCAAGAACTTGCCTCGGTTGTGAAGAATGGTATCAGCGGACCGACTCTCAACCTGCATTGCTGGCTAACCCTACCTACCCACGAGTTACTTGACTGCACCCTCGCGACCACAAAAGCGATTGCCGATGGAAAGCCCGATAACATTGGTCTCGTAATGGCAAAGCATTGGAGCGGCTTCACTGGCGGACTTCGCTATCATCCAATGGTCGTGGGCCACCACTTCCTCGAAGAAGCAGGCATTGTGTTGGGCCTGTAAATTCATCTCTAACAGTCAATCAAGCGGATGTTGCTTCGCGGCGAGGCTTGATTCAGGTACCGACAGATGTACTGTTCTGGCCGATAGCTTCCATCCTGGGGATCACGTCCGCTTCCGGCCTGTTCCGTTGAAAAGCTCGGTTGAATCGGTCATCTGAAGCTAGTCCACTGATATCCCATCGATCAAGCCGAAGTCGTCACAGCCACGCCGGCGGTCCCTCCGTCGATCCTGCGCTGCTGATTCGGATGTTGATCGTGGGCTACTGCTTCGGCATCAGGTCAGAGCGTCGGCTGTGCGAAGAGGTGCATCTGAACCTGGCCTACCACTGTTTCTGTCGGCTGGGCCTGGAGGACGCGGTGCCGGACCATTCGACGTTCTCGAGGAACCGGCACGGCCGATTCCGCGATAACGACACGCTGCGATTCGTGTTCGAGAAGGTGTTGGAGCGCTGCCTGGCCGGACTGGGCGGTAGCGAAGGCTTCGCCATCGATGCCAGCACGATGCCAACCGCCAGCGCGGTGTTCCGGGCAGTTAAGCCAGTTGGGGCTTGTCATAATCATCGGGTTCTCAAAGGGCGCGCAATCCGAACGGAGGCATGCGCACGATGCTGCACTCAACCGCCCGACAGCGGAGCACTGCCCCGCTCTGTTCTAGAGACAGTGGAGCACTTACGGCGGCGGAATGAACCTGATGTCGCCTCGACTAACTTGATCCGGATATCTACTACAAATCGCATCAATCGTGTCTGCGTCGGAGCAGAGGATTACAAATCTCTTTCCCTCTTCTATGGGGCGTACGAGCTCTTCGCACAGATCAAGAATGATGGAAGTAACTGCGATCGAATCGAAATCTATAAATATTTCTTCACATTCATCCTCCCACTTAAGGACCTCTCCTCTTTGTCGCAACATCTGATAATCGACTACGGCACTGCATCTAAAGGCGATCCGAGGGAGCTCAGGAATCTCAGGCGACATGCCAATCCTTAGAAGATTTCCTCTATCGTCTCCTACACACTCAAGTGCAACCTTCTCGCTATTGATGTAAGTTCTAACGAACGACATGTAGGTGCTCCTTCCGCCACGCCCGTCAGCCTCTCGCTCCGAAAGAGATTCAACGCTGAATGCATTCGCGTCGTCCATGTACCTGAGCTCTCTGGCATCAAACTCGATCGCGACAGAACGCGCCCGTCCATGTCGGAAAGCGTTTGATGCCACCTCAATTATCAGTCTTGCGACGTCGCGCGCCAGGTCACTCGAAACCGCCAGGGCGGCCGTGTGAACTCTAGTTGCAGCCTCAACTCTCACGAAGAATGGGAAAAGGGATCGATTGATGTCGTCGTCAAGATCACTTAGTTCAATCGATATATGTCTTCCGTGTAGAGCTTCGGCCAGTACGAGAGACGCTTTCCGCTTCGCCTGATTAGGTGGCGAATCTTCATCAATCAAGAGCCCCTCAATAAGATGCTTTGCGATCCCCATCGCTTTCGAAGCCACTACCGGTTGAGCATCGCGAGACTCTTGCGATGTTCCAAAGTCGGACACACCCTTTACGATTATCCAAGGAAGGTCCTGACATGTCGGCGCTATAGAGAACGCCTCCATTTCCCCGCCAAGTACGAATGGAAAGCGCCGAATCCATTCATCTCGCCCCGCTTGGCTCGATAGTCTTGTTTCCATTGATAGCAGTGCTCCAAGTCGAGCTCCGTCTGCCAGTTCCAGCACTCTCTCGGCATCAACACTGGAATGAAAATTGTAAGACGTAGGATCTCTTTGCCCATCGGTCTCCGTCATTCGATTTGCGGAGACGATCCGCGTGGCTACGACCACATCGCCACGAGCAACGTGTGCTGGATTCCCCCAGCATATGCCAACGGGTACCACAAGGAACGGCCGGGGATAAGCTGGATCAGCCAAGTAAGCTTGTACTAGGCGACTTGCGGAGTTTGGGTCCGAGTAGCCGCCGCTACCATCTAAGACCACAACGAAGACATTCCCAAGCATGCCCAGGTACGCCCGCTTGCTTGTCGATCCCGTAGTCAGCTTCAGCGCGGCGTCAAGCTCCTGAACAACTGCATCTCGCTCGGGGGTGTTCGTCGTCACGATAAGTGCGTAGTTGCTCTCAAGAGCGATCTTGTTAGCCTTTAGCTTGTGCATGCTCCTCCGGGTTTCCTCGTCGCGGCACCTTGGGTGCCGCATGTCTTTTGGCAACGAGACGCCGACTTACTGTCAGTAGGCTATCAGTGCGCGAACGTACACTCGAGAATCTTTGACCATGAAGACCAGTTGGATGCAGGCATTCCCACTAGTCAGCTTACCGTGACCCCTTTGGCCCCCAGAATGATCAATGCGATAGCTGCTATGAGCGCTTCTAAGGATTCCATCCATTGCGCCATCACGAATTCCGCGCACACTTCTATTGGGACATTAGGTCAGCCGAAGCGATTTCTGGGACATCGTCCTTCGAGATAAGCGCGTAAACGCGATGTGCGCCCTCAGGAACTTCAATCTTTTCCTGCAGGGCGTAGAAGTCGGTCTGATGTCGAATTGGCAGAAGAACCTCGGTGTTCTCCCAAGCACGGTGCTGGAGCTCACTTTCCACCGCTTGGATAAGGCCCCTCACTTCCGACTCTTGCTCTAGGCGAGGCCAGCGACTGACCGCTTTCCTGACCTCCTCCAGCTCTTTGATCCCATCGGTACTTCCTATGCGCACCGACTCCCGCAGCCAGTACAAATAGGCTCGTGCAGCTGAGGTCCTTTCTTTCTTCTGGACCAACCAGGCAATCGACAGGCCATAGGCACGAAGACCCACATCTGGTTGTCCTGAGCGATATGCCAGTAGGCCTAGCGTTGCAAGTAGATGTGCTTGGCCTTTCTCGTACTTGATCGCGCCTTGGAGGTCTTCCCAAGCTTGCGTCACGTCTCCGCAGTAAGCGTTGGCTACGGCACGATTGTTAAGCAGAAGCTCATTCTGTGGATCACAGCGCAGGCCCATCGTCGCGATGTCTCGTGCGCGCGAGGCGAGCTCGAGATTGAAGCTCAGGCAAGAGCCAATGATTGAGGGCTTCGTATCAAATGGTTCATCGATGTGCCACTGCACGCAGTGATTCAGTGACGTCTCCCACTTCCCGTCGCCATACGCTTGGCGGGCATGCGCCTCGTAGTTCTGCGGGCGCTCAAGCAGAATCTCTGGCACCTGAATCTTCGAATCTTGCCGTGCTACGTGTACCGCCTGAGCCACCGAATTTTCGTTGGGGTCCTCCAAGCACTGCGCGAACAGACGCTTGGCTTGCTTGTGGCGGCCGTTCTGATGCTCCAGTGTTCCCAAGGCAGCCGCCAGTTCTGCCAGATGCCTAGGCGCCTCGGACTTGGCCTCCAACATTCGTTGCGCGGTCTTGACGTTGGAGGAGGTCTTATTTTGTAAACCCTGCAACGCGATCTCGGTTGAGAGTAGCCAGGGATCATGTGCCGTCATGCCGCTTCGACGAAGCGCATGCAGCGCACGTCCAGGGTCTCTGATCTGAGCGAAAAGACGAGAAGCCGATCTCAACACGTAGCGATTGAACGGCGCAGTGGCTAATGCACCTTGCATGGCGGAGATCGCCTTCTCCTGTAATCCATCGGCCAGGTAATAACGGGCCAACTCCGTCCACGCGAGTGGTTGCCGCGGATCACGCTTCAGTCGCTGGCGAATCGCGCCAATTTGCAGCCGCCCGTTAATCCCCGCATATCCGGCGGGTGGATCGCTTGCTTGCTGATGGAGCCGGGGTTGACGGTAGCCCGTTTCAACCATCTTCTCGACAATAGCCGGCTCCAGCTCATGCCCGAGAACCTGAGCTGTTTCGGCGAGCTCTCTCGCATTGAAGGGGGTTGGCTTAAGCTCGAATTGCCCAGACAATTGTTCAAGCCAACCTTGTCGATGATTGCTGGCACTACGCTCCTTGAGACCAGTGGCTTCTGCTGTGGACTCATTTGGCGCACGCCAGCGCGGAAGCATATGCCGCTCGTTAATCGTCCTTTCAACGGTCTCAAGCGACATTCGGAAGTCTCAGGCGGCACCTTCTCGACATAAGATCGAACAAGGTCACACAGCGCTGTAGGGAATACTGCACAGCCGCATTCCTCCCATTCAATACAGCACCGCGCTGGCTAGGATCGGGATGGCACATACTGAGAATGAGTCGCGTAAAGTCTTCAAGGACCTCTGCAGGCACGGTCTCTTTCAGGAACAACGGAACGTACTCGTTGTGGACTTCAATCAGATATGGAAGTGCAAGCTGGAAATCAGCCGTTCGAGAGGTGTGCCTGAGCTCTTCACGGATTCCCCCCATGACGACATTGGTAATCGAATGGCCTGCGAACGAGGTATATGCCAAGTTCCCCATCAAGAACATGTCGCAGCCGATCCGACGTTGCATCCAACTACCCACATGGTCGTAAAGCAGCTCGTAGGGTGCGTAGTTAGGCTGGCCGCAGAGAACGAAGTCATCGTGCGGGGCCGGCGGGAGCAACCGGCATGAACTGCTACCGAGATCCGTAACCTTGACGTTGCCGCAGCTGTAGGCAACGGCATTGCTTGGCTTGATGTCTTGATGTGCGATATCCGCGCCGTGCAGCTGGACGATTCCAGCCGCGACTCGGCGTAGCGCATCAAAGCGCGACCAAGCAGGTACAGAGTCATCTCCTGGAGGAAGTGCCTCCCCGAGTGATTTGGGTGCGTATTCGCAGATAAGAAAGTGAACAGCGTAGCCGTCTACGAGTACCTTACCGGCGTTGTAAATCCGCGTTACGCGTGCAAGTCGCTTGTCCTTGCACATCTGATGCACATTGTGCTCGTGATTGAACTCACGAACCATGCGCTCCAGGCTCATCGGATCACCTGCAACGTCTTCGTACCAGAAGTCGAAGGCTTTCACGAAGGCCTGATCGCCCTTCGAATTCTCCGCGCGGTAGCAACTGGTCCGCGGTTCACCGCTGCGCACGGTGTTCCTGCGAATTCGGTCGATGACTTTCCACTCTTCAAGAAGAGTCAGCCCAACCAGTTTGTCCGCTGGCCCATCAACCCTGGTTGTCATTGCTATCCCCCGAGAAGGCATCTCGGAAGTAGAAGCCAAGTACCAGTGTCACCAACGGTGGTCCGAAGCCTTTGACGAACTCAAATACTTCCTTGGCCGCATTGAACGAGGAAGGAGACAAGGCAACGTAGGTGATGCTTGATACGAGGATAAGGAGCAGTACTCCGAATAGAACGGAGTACGCCATAACAAGGCGCGCCTTGTCTTTTGGATGAAGTTCACGAGGCGCTGCCCCGATCTCCTCTTCGACTACGCCGAGGTCAACATTGCCGCTGTTTCCGGCACCAGCGTTCCTTGCAGCCATACGCGCACCTTGTTAGACGATCACGGCATCACGATGAGCCGTTCTTTTTTGCTGCCATCTTGTTCTTCAGAACGAATCACGACTTCGGCGCCCTTGTCCTTGGCTTCTTGAACAACCTTCAGCAGGGCGATGGCACGGCGCACAATCTCTGCTTTTGAGGCTGCACCCGAAGCACTTTTGAGCTCATCCAACGTAGCGGTGAGCTTCTCATCAAACTTGAAAGTAGTAGGGGACGACATGGCGGACTGTTCCTCAGTTGGGGGCTATTCTATGCCGAAAATATGCCATTTCAATATTGAGACTATGTGAAGAGCATTCAAGATACGCCGTGATTTCTCGATAATTTTCTCAACCTATTGATTTGTATGTATA